>Ga0207652_10000373_pt1 | contig 46679 bp, 28 predicted proteins | sample KBSC63BmetaG_FD_184334 | JGI IMG/M metagenome (GOLD analysis project Ga0207652, IMG submission 184334) | Corn rhizosphere microbial communities from Kellogg Biological Station, Michigan, USA - KBS C6-3B metaG (SPAdes) (version 2) | ecosystem: Host-associated > Plants > Roots > Rhizosphere ...
GCAGGCGCTGCCACCATTGCAGGCCTTGATGAAACTGACGCCGCACAACGCCGACAGTGCGTTCGTGCTGGCGCTGACCTATTCGTTGCTGCACCGCCCCGAGGACGCGGTGAAGGCTTTCGACTTGATCCAACCCGGTACGCCGCTGGCCAAGGCGCTGGTCGCGGCGGGCCGGCTGACCTACCAATCCGTGTTGGACTCGAAACTGCACGCGCAGGCGCTGGCCGCGGTGGATGCGCTGCGCAAGCGCTCCGACCTCGATCCGAATTCCATGGGCGCCGTGATGCAGCTTGACCTCGCGCTGGGCCAAAACGACACCGCGCTGGACCAGCTGCCGAAGTTCTGCGCAACGATCCCGGTCGCCTGCACCGACCTCAGCATCAATCCGGCGTGGCTGCCGCTGCGCGGCCAGCCCGCGTTCCAGGCGCTGGTGAAGAAGTACGGCACCGTGTCCCAGCCGCCGGCGTCCGCCGCATCCTCACCATCCTCGTCCTGACGCTTTTCCCATCCTTCCACCGACAGCCACGCGCCAAGCGCACAGCATTGGGTGAGGTGTGGCTATACGCCCGTGTGAATGGCGGCTATCGGGCGAACTGAGGCCTGCGCGCGACTGGCCGGTTGTGGCCGACCAGAGACCGACGCTATCGACCCATTGACGCCGGTGGCGGCAGTCCGTATTCGGGATACCTGACTGCTGCCGGATGGGCGACACGATTCGGCACGCTATGAGGCCGGAACGCAGGTCCCAACTCCCTCGCGAGGCCTCTCTACCTGCGTAGTGCCGTGGGATTGCGTACACTCGCAGAAGTAGAGGCCGGCCTGTCGCCGGCGGGGGGCCCTCGCACCGTGCCTGATCGACGATCTGTGCTTGCGGAACTGAAGCACCGCAATGTGTTGCGTGCGGCGGTGTTGTACATCGGTGCGATGTGGGCGCTGGCGCAGGGCATCGCGCAGCTCAGCGGTCCGTTCGGGTTGCCGGACGCGGTGACCCGCTGGTTCGTGATCGCCTGCGTGATCGGCTTTCCGTTCTGGATCACGTTTGCGTGGTTCTACGAGTTCACGCCGCAGGGCTTCAGGCGCGAAAACCAAGTCACTGTAGATGCGCCACAACGGCATACCAACGCGCGCAAGCTGGATTTCGCGATCATCGGCGTGCTCGTTGTCGCGGTGGTGCTGTTGGCATCGGGGTATTTCGTACGTCGCGATGCGCCTGCAAACGCCGCCGTGCTTATTTCCATTCCCGCCAAATCCATCGCGGTGCTGCCGTTTCAGAACCTGTCCAACGACAAGGACAACGAATACTTCGTGGCCGGCATGCAGGACTTGATCCTGACCAAGCTGGCCGACATTGGCGGACTGAAGGTCATCGCGCGCACGTCCACCGCGAAGTACGCGAGTCACCCCGGAGACCTAAAAACAATCGGCGAGCAACTGGGCGTCGCGACCATCCTGGAAGGCAGCGTGCAGAAGGCAGGCGACCAAGTACTGATCAACGTGCAGTTGATCGACACCGGGACCAATGGCCACATCCGGGCTGAGGCCTACACCCGCACCCTCACCAACGTGTTCGGCGTCGAGGGAGACGTGGCTGAGAAGGTCGCGACAGCCCTGAAGGCCAAACTCTCGCCTGCCGAAAGCGCGCGCCTCGCCAGTGACATGAGCACTAATTGGGAGGCCAACAATCTGTTCCTGCGGGCCGAGCAACAAGCCAATCTGGGCAACGTCAATTACGATACCGCGAGCATGAAAGCCGCGATCCCGCTGTATCAGCAGGCCATCCACCACACGCCGAATTTCTCATTGGCGTATGCGCGATTGTCCTACGTGCAAAGCGAACTGGCGTGGTTCGGCGGTGGCGGTCTGGATGTTCCACAACTCATCATCGATGCGCGCTACAACGCCGGGCAGGCCCTGCAGTTGGCACCGAACCTTCCCGCCGCACAGCTCGCCGTCGGCTACAGCGACTACTGGGGGCGTGGCGCCTACGCTGGTGCGTTGAAAGCTTTCGCGACGGCGCTGGCGCTGCGGCCCAACGACGCCGACACGCTGGCGGCGCAGGGCTTCGTGCAGCGTCGGCAGGGTAGCTTCGGTGCCGCGATCGCTTCGTTGCAACAAGCCACTACACTGGATCCGCGGAACTCTTCGCTGGCTTTCGAGCTGGCTGCACGTACATGATTGCAGGCCGCTACCCGGACGCCGAGCGCTCCTTGCAGCGCGCTTTGGCGCTGGATTCGCACAACCACAACGCGAAATGGCAACTTTCCAATTCCATCCTGTGTGCCACGGGAGACATCCGGGGTGCGCTGGCAGCGGCGGACGGCGATGCTCCGGTTTTGAAACTGCAACGCGTAACCCTGCTGACCTATGAGCGAAAGTACGCGGAGGCGCTGGCGCTGCTGGATTCAGTGCCCGACACGGCTGACAACTTTGGCTCTGGATCCGGCGCCGGCCCCAAGGCGATAGCGCAAGCCGAGCTGTACCGGCGGATGGGCGACATTGGCCATGCGAGGCCGTTGTACGCACAGGCGCTGCCGCAAATTCGTGCACAATTGGCGCAGTTGCGCGGCGTCAACCAGGCGTTGCAGTGGAATTACCTCGCCGCTGCCGAATTGGGGCTCGGCAACACCGCGCAGGGTTTGGATGCGCTGGCCAAGTCCAAGGCCGTCATCAAGGACAGCCATGACAACGTGTACGGCCCCATAGCGACGGAAATGATCGCGGCGCTATACGCCGAAGCGCGGCGTTCCGACCTTGCGGTTCCACTGCTGGCGCAGGCCCTCGCAACCCCGGGCATCGGCGCCTATTACGCCCCCGTGCTGCTGTGGCTGGACCCGGCGTGGGACCCGATCCGCCACGGTTCGAGCTTCCAAGCGCTGCCGCGAAAGTACGCCAAGTACAAACCCGCTGTAATGCCCGTCGCGGAGACATCCATTTCAACCGCACCGGCGCCCGCCTTGGCAGCCCCCTGACCGGCCCCCAATTCCGTTCGTAGCGACGTTAGGCTTTCAAGAGTCGAAAGCGCCCGAGTAGCTGCTATACGGCAGCACAATGTGGTTTGCCACAGTCCACCATTGGCCGAACTGCGCCCGTATCTCGTGGCGATGGCATCAGCGAAGCTGGAACTGTCACTGACGACCCTAAGACCCTCACCACCGATACCAAGGAGCCCAAAACCCGGAACCTGAGCTAAGCTGCAACCCCAAACCGGTAGCTCACTTTAAGTGAAAACCCCGCGTTAGAATTGGGGGGCAATCAACAGCCCCCACACCAAGATCCCGCATCACCAATTGCGCAGTAGCGCGATCAAGCCGATCTCTCCGGCCTGCGCACCTCGCATTCAAATCTGGCGACTTCAATGGCTGGCCAGCCGTGCACGGCAGCCGCCCTGTGCAACTTTTTGTTACTTGCGACGCGATTCGTGAACCGCATCGTGACATTGGCCGCCGGCCTGGGGTATACACAGCCGATGCGCGAATGGCGGGGGCACAATCAAAAGAAGCCCATCGCACAGGGGAGCAAATGACCATCCAGGACAATGCGCGCGGCAACGGCAGCGAATTTTACGAGATGCTGTTCGTCGCCAATCCACTGCCCATGTGGGTTTTCGAGATCGCGAGTGGCCGGTTCCTGGCCGTGAACGCACAAGCATGCCGACATTACGGCTACAGCGAGGAAGAATTCCTCGCCATGACCATTGCCGACATACGCCACCCGGACGAGCAGGCGCACCTCGCCGAGGTGCGTTCCACCGGTCCGGCTGGTCACCGCGAGTTCGGCTCTTGGCGGCACCTGAAGAAGGACGGCACGGTGATCCACGTCGAGGTCTCCTCCGACGACATCGTGTTGCAGGGTGTAGCCGCGCGTCTCGTGCTCGCCAAGGACGTGACCGAGCGGGTCCACGTCGAAGCGGCGCTGCGCCTGAGCCTCGAACGCTTCGATTACGTGACGCGTGCCACCGAGGACGCGCTGTGGGACCGCAACTTCGTCGACAACACCATCTGGTGGAACGATGGCTTGGAGCGGCTGTTCGGCGGGACCGTGGAGCCGAGCATCGAATGGGCGCGCGAACGTATCCACCCGGACGATCGCGAGCAGGTTGTCCGCCGCATGGAGGAAGCCATCGACAGCGACGCGCAGCAGTGGACAAGCGAGTACCGGTTCCGGCGCCATGATGGTACCTATGCATTCGTGTATGAACGCGGTTTCGTGATCCGCGATGCCGGCGGACGCGCGGTACGCCTCGTCGGCGCCATCACCGACCTCTCGGATCGCAAGAGGCGCGAAGACATCCTGCGCGAACAGGCGATGCTGCTCGATCGGGCAAAGGACGTGATCATGGTACGCGGCCTCGATCGCCGCATCCGTTATTGGAACCGCGCCGCGGAAACCATCTACGGCATTCCCCGTGAACAGGCGATCGGAAAGCGGGTGGAAGACATCGTCGTCTACGATGATCCAATTGCCTTCGAGGCTGCCGACGCAGAAGTATTCAACAAAGGCGAGTGGTCCGGGCGCCTGCAGCAGACCGCGGCAGATGGTAAGACCATTACCGTCGATGGGCACTGGACGCTGCTCCGCGACGAACGCGGCAACCCGGTGGGGGTTCTGAAGATCCACACCGATGTCAGCGAGCGCGTGGACCTGGAGCGCCGCTTGGCGCAGTCACAAAAGCTGGAGGCGATCGGCCAGCTCACTGGCGGCATCGCGCATGACTTCAACAACCTCCTGACGGTCATCGTCGGTAACGCGGACGCCCTCGCGGACGAGCTTCAGCACCAGGCGGACATACTCCCGCTCGTGGAAATGATCCGCACCGCCGGTGAACGCGGTGCGGAGCTGACCAGCCACCTGCTCGCCTTCGCGCGCCGACAGGCACTGCAGCCGAAATCAATCCAGCCCAACAAGTTGATTGACGGGATGCGCAACCTGTTGCGGCGGACCCTGGGCGAAAACATCGAACTTGCGGTGCAGCATGCGCCCGGCGTCGCGACGGTGTCGGTGGACCCGGCGCAGTTTGAATCGGCCCTGCTGAACTTGTGCATCAACGCCCGCGACGCCATGCCGGGGGGCGGCCGGCTGATGATCGAAACGAGCAATGTGGTCCTGGACGAAAACTACGCCCAGCAGCGTGTGGACGTGGCGCCCGGTGACTACGTGCAGATTTCGATATCCGACAGCGGCACCGGGATGAGTGCCGCGGATGTGGCGCGTGCGTTCGAACCGTTTTTTACAACCAAGGCGCGCGGAAAGGGAACAGGCCTAGGCCTGAGCATGGTGTACGGTTTCGTCAAGCAATCCGGCGGGCACGTGGCGATCTATTCGGAGCTCGGCCATGGCACCGTGGTCTCGCTCTACCTGCGCCAGGCCAGCGGCCCGAGCGAACCGTACGTGAGGGTCGAACCGGGAAACATCGCGGGCCGCGGTCAACGCATTCTGCTGGTCGAGGACGATGATCTGGTGCGCGCGCACGCAATAAAACTCTTGGAAAGTCTCGGCTATGGCGTCGTTGCCGCGAGCAATGGGCCGGAGGCGTTGGAACAGTTGCAGCAAGGCGTTGGCTGCGATCTCCTGTTCACGGACGTGATCATGCCCGGCGGCATGACCGGGCCCAAGTTGGCTGAAGCCGCGCGCGCGCTACGCCCCGGCCTGCCCGTGTTATATACATCCGGCTACACCGAGAATGCGATCGTCCACCACGGTCGCGTGGACGCAGGGGTCAATCTGCTGCACAAGCCCTACCGCAAGCAGGAACTGGCGGCGAAGCTTTTCGCGGTGCTAGGCCAGAGCCAGTCCAAGGACGGTGACAACTGATGGACATGGATTCCGACACCCCGCGAAGACTCCTGATCCTCGACGACGAGTCTGCCGTGGCGCAGACAGTGGCATTTGCCGCGGAGCGGCACGGCTTCGCGGTTCGGATGTCGGGATCAGCCGAGATTTTCTTCGAAGACGTTGCCGGCTTCGAGCCCAGTCATATCATTATTGATTTGCTGATGCCGGGCATGGACGGCGTGGAGGTGCTGCGCAATCTCGCGGCGCGAGGTTGCGGCGCCAGCATCATCATGATGAGCGGGATGGGCAGCAAAGTGCTGGAGTCAGCACAGCGGGTGGGAATCGAGCGTGGCCTTCGCATCACCGGAGTCCTGGCCAAGCCCTTCAAGGCAGCGGAACTTCGCGCACTGCTGGATGCGCACGCGCGTGTCCGAACACACCCCGAGCCACTCGCGGTGGCCGATCGCGAAGTCTTGCTGGACGACATCGGATCAGCGTTGCGCGAGGAACAGTTCGTATTGCACTATCAGCCGAAGGTCCACCTCGGCAGCGGCCGCCCCGCCGGTGTGGAGGCGCTGGTGCGTTGGCAGCACCCACAATTCGGCCTGCTGCCGCCCGACCGGTTCCTGCCGCTGATTGAACAATCCGGCAACATGGATTGGTTGAACGTCATCGTCATCAACGCGGCACTGGCCTGGTTCACTGGCGTGCGGGGTGACGACGCGCTGCAACTCGCCATCAATATCTCCGCCGGCAGCCTTACGGACGTCAGGTTCACGGACCTGCTGCATGAGCGATGCACTCGGTTCAAGGTTGACCCGGCTCGCATCATCCTGGAACTGACGGAAACCACCGCCCCGCAGCGCACCGCCGAGGTGCTCGACATCCTTACCCGGGTTCGGCTGAAGGGATTTCATCTCAGTATCGACGACTTCGGCACGGGCTATTCCTCACTCGTGCAACTGGCGCAGCTGCCGTTTTCCGAAATCAAGATAGATAGGTCGTTCGTCAGGGAGCTACACGCGTCCGACGAGGCGCGCAAGATCGTCGCGATCACCATCGCGCTCGGTAAGCAACTGCAACTCACCACCGTGGCCGAAGGGGTGGAGGACGAAGCGCAAGCGCGTGTACTGGCGGAACTACAGTGCGATCAGGCACAGGGTTATTTCTTCGCCAAACCAATGGACGCGGACAGCGCGCACGCGTGGCTCCGCGAACGCAGTTAGCTGCCAACCACCGACAACAACAAGAGGCTAAAGCCAACAGCAAAACCCAAGCACCGATGCAGTAACCTTCAACCCGCGGACTTCCCATTTATCCGTGGTACGCCGATTGGGGGCAGGTCCATGGGCGCCATTGCGGTATAGCTCGACCGCGCCGCGACCTGGGCGCGGCGTCAATGGCGTATGTACTGCCGTCTGCATGGCCAGGTGAAACGGGCGAGCCGATTCCCGCCATTCAGGAAGGTCAACCATGAGTGCGCAAAGCTCAATGGATCAACGTCGGTCCCTGAAACCGAACGGTGGGGTCAGCCCCGTGAAGTCGCCAATGACTTTTGCATCGTAGGGACCATTCAGTTGGTTGAAGCCGTTGCCTGGCATATTGATCGCGCCCTGCTGAAACACGATCTGCCCGGACGGCGTGACTTCGAGAACGCGATCGTTGAACTGGTCGCTGATCAGCGTATCGCCTTCCCTCAACCGCACGGCGCGTGTCGGCAGTGGTGTTGGATTGCTGCCGGGTGCGGTGTTGGTGACATATTGCCAGACGGCATTGTCGCCACCATCGACCTCGACGATGCGATTGTTGTTGGAATCGGTGATCAGCGTGTCGCCATTGGGCAGCCGGCTGGCGCAAGCACAGGGAAACGTGTCATGACACGCCCTCCATAGAAATCTGTGCTGAAAATGCACGGAGAAGACGATGCCGGTGCAATCCACGAATTCAGTAGGGCCGATTGCCGGCCGTCGCGGGCGTCTGGATTGGTGCGAGGCTCCGAAGACTGGAGTTGAACGGGACCTCGTTGCATTGGCGAAGGAACGGACCTTATATGCCGATCGCAGTTATCGCTGCGTGCGGGTTGCGTCAACCAGTTGTGGAAAGAATCGGCCTCGTCACCGGGAAGCACGGAATTGCCAACTGGCAACAGTTCAACGGGCGATGCTCAGTCATAGGTAATCAGCACGACTCGCACGCCCGTCTTGCGAGGCGGCAGCACCACCACGGTTCGCAATGGATCGCGTTTCCCTGGATCAGCGCTACCGCGTCGAATGATCCGACCGGGGGGCAGTGGAGCAACGCTGTGCACGTCAGCAGCGGCATGTGGACCTGCTGGTACCAAAACGGCGCCACTGAACCGGACCTCGCCGGGCGGGGCAGAAGCCGCCACGTTCTTCCTCGGCGCGGCGTCGGTACCATCGAAAGCGAACAGGGCAAGAGCGGTCAGCAGCGCGGCTTGCGCCAAGCGGGTCATGACAGAAGCCAGCGAAGCACGGCTCGCAAGCGATTCGGCGATCCAAGCCAATACCGTGTTCCGCATTCATCCCGAATGTAAACCTGCCGGCCGCTAAGTAGCGGGTCGAGCAGAAAGCCGGTCGATGCGCCCCCGTTCCGGATGATGCGCCCGCCGCCATCTATGGTCAGGCGATCCGATGCCAAGGCACGCCGTGCTTCGCTACGCCAATCCAAGGGCGGCGGAAGACCTCGGGCGAGTTCGGACCGTGCCTCATCCCGCTCCGGGATGAACTCTCGTTGCCGCGCGGTGGCCGCTTTCGTCATCTGACTCTCTCGTTCCTGTGCTTGAGCGCCAAAAATGAGCGCACAACCTTACGCATCTCGCGCCGGTGCGGGGTCAAATTGCATGCGCATGCGAAACCGTGGGATAGACAACGCAGTTGTGGCCATCCCCAAGACGCCACGGCCTGCGATTCAGCTGCGCATCATGACGACCCGATTCGCGGCCAACTTTGTGCCCAATCACGAAGTAACTTTTCTTTACGATTAATTTTGCGTCCGACACTACGGCGCGAGAGCTGGCCAAATCGCGTAGGGCGGCTGCGCGGCTTGCTGCTGCGGGAACGCGCACCGAGTACCTCGCCGCACTCAGATTTGTCGTGATCGAGCACCGGCTAGCGGCGTCCACTTGCGTCGCCCAGAGAGCAAGCGCGCAAGAGTGTTCCGGCAAGCGACACATCACCAACCACCGTCCCCTGCCGCAGCATCGATCCGCCTCACGTCGCGTACGGCGGCACTCACCGCCGCCACGGTTCCCGTCGCGGCATCGAAAACCATGCCATTGGGAGAATTGGCGTTCGGGATGCGTCCAATGACCTCAAAGGAGTCCAAGTCGAAAATCCTGATCGCGCCGGTCGTGCCGTCCGCGGCAAACTCCCGGTTCAATGGCTGGGTCATGGCGATGCCGGTTGTGCCGTCGACCTTGCGGATGCGTTCCACGGGCGCCGCCGCTGCGTGCGTTCCAGACATCGATGCCGCCGTCGCGGGCCACATAGATGCGGTGGCTGGCGCGATCGAGGAAAATGAAGTGGATGCCATCGCTCGTGGCGCGCGACACGTCTTGGGCCGCCAGGCATGAATGCCCCAGTTGCGGGATCACCTGTTGTCGCTGCTTCAAGCGGCTCGCGCATCGGCATCTTCGAGTGCTACTGGCCGTCGGGGTGTTGATGTGCATCGGTGCGGGTACGCTGCTCGGCCATCTGTTCCTGGCACCTTCGCGAAACTGGGCGACGCGGAGGTAGCGCAGGTCAACCTACCGGTTGCCGTGCTGATCTGGCTGATGATCGTGCCGATGTTGCTCAAGATCGATTTCCATGCCTTGGCAGGCACGCGTCAACACTGGAAGGGCATCGGCGTCGCGCTGTTCGTCAACTGGGCCATCAAGTCTTTCTCGATGGCGTTGCTGGGCTGGATCTTCATCCGCCACGTGTTCGCGGCGTATCTGGCGGCGGCCCAGCTCGACTCTTATATCGCCGGGCTGTTGGCGACCGTGGTGGGCGTATTGATCGAAGTACCGGTCATGCTGTCGGTGGTGCGGATCGTCAATCGCTCTCGCAGGTGGTACGAAGCGCGCGCATAACCGTGTGCGGAACGTCCGCTTACGAGTCTGACGGCTGCGCTACTGAACTTCCGCTTCTGGCCGATTCTGTTGAAAAACTCACGCCGCGCGCGTGGTGGCGAAAAAAGCACCAATTCTCAGCAAAAGTTGGACCACGAGAGTTCGACTCGACGTAGTTGGCGATCAAAACTGCACCGCAACCGCGCTCTCGCGGCCGATGTTTCGTCGGCCAAATTTTCGAGTCGAGTTTTTCAACAGAATCGGCCGAGAGCCGCCAAGTTGTCGATGCCCTGAACAAGAAAAGCCCGCCGAAGCGGGCTTTTCTTTGAATCACCGGGACAAGCCGATCGCGGCCCTGCGCCGCTCCTACTTCTTCGGCGGCTCCAACCCGCGATCCTTCTTCATCGCGTCGATGTTGGGGGCGCGGCCGCGCCAGTCGGCGTACATCTTGGCGAGGTCTTCGGTGTTGCCGCGCGACAGCACCAGGTTGCGGAAGCGGTCGCCATTGGCGCGGGTCAGGCCGCCGTGCTCTTCGAACCAGCCGTAGGCGTCGTCGGCCAGCATCTGGGTCCACAGATACGCGTAATACCCGGCCGAGTAGCCGCTGCCCCAGATGTGCGAGAAGTAGCTGGAACGATAGCGCGGTGGCACGTAACTCAAGTCCACGTGGTTGTCCTTGAGCGCCCTGGCTTCGAACGCGTCCACGTTGCTCACCTTGGGTGCGCTCGGCGAGATGGTGTGCCAGGACATGTCGAGCAGCGCGGCCGAGATCAGCTCGGTCATGTCGTAGCCCTTGTTGAAGAGCTGCGAGTTCTTGAGCTTGTCGACCAGCGCCTTCGGCATCGGCTCGCCGGTCTTGTAGTTCTTCGCGTAGTGAGCGAACACGGTCGGATACAGCGCCCAATGTTCGTTGAACTGCGAGGGGAATTCGACGAAATCGCGCTGCGGCACGGTGCCGGACAGGCTCGGGTATTCCTGGTCGGCGAACATCCCGTTCAGGGCATGGCCGAACTCGTGGAACATCGTGGTCACGTCGTCGAACGACAGCAGTGCGGGCTGGCCCGGCGCGGGCTTGGTGAAGTTGGCGACGTTGTAGATCACCGGCATCTTGTTCAGCAGTTTCGACTGCGTGACGAGGTTGCTCATCCACGCGCCGCCGCTCTTGTTGTCGCGCTTGAAATAGTCGCAGTAGAACAGCGCCAGCGGCTTGCCGTTCGAGTCATACACCTCGAACACGCGTACGCTCGGCTCCCATACCGGTAGGTCCTTGCGCTCCTTGAAGGTCAGGCCATAGAGCTGGTTGGCAGCGTAGAACACCCCGTTCTCCAGCACGTTGTTCAACTCGAAATACGGCTTCACCTGCGCGGCATCGAAGTCGAACTTGGCTTTGCGCACCTGCTCGCCGTAGTGATCCCAGTCCCACGCATCCAGCTTGAAGCCAGGCTTGCCGGCCGTCTTCTGGTCCTTGTCGATCATGTCCTGGCGGTCCTTGCCCTCGGCTTCGGCGCGCGCCACAGCGGGCGGCGCCAACTGGTCGAGGAAGTTCATCACCGCGGATGACGTCTTCGCCATCTGGTTTTCCAGCTTCCACGCGGCGTAGGTGTCGAAGCCGAGCAGCTTGGCCTTCTGCGCGCGCAGGTATGCCATCTCCTCGATGGTGGCGCGGGTGTCGTTGGCGTCGCCCTTCTCGGCGCGGGTCCACGAGTGTTCGAACAGCTCATGGCGGACGTCGCGGTCGTCCAGCGAACCCAGCGCGGGCTGCTGGGTGGTGTTCTGCAGCGGGATCACCCACTTGCCTTTCAGGCCGCGCGCCTTGGCGTCCTGCGCGGCCGCATCGATCTCGCCGGGCGACAGGCCCTTGAGTTCAGCCGCGCTGTTCACCACCAGCGCGCCAGCCTTGTCCGCGGCCAGCAGCTTGTTCTGGAACTGCGCCGACAGCGTCGAGATTTGCTCGTTGTAGTGTTTCAGCTTGGCCTTGTCGGCGCTGGAAAGCTTGGCGCCGTTGTGCACGAACTGCTGATAGTCGTATTCCAGCAGGCGCGCGGATTCCGGATCCAGCTTCAGCGTGGCGCGCTGGTCGTAGAGCTTCTGGATGCGGGCGAACAGTTTCGGATTCAGGAAGATCGCGTCCTGGTGCGCGGCCAGCTTGGGCGCTTCGACTTCCTGCACCTTCTGCAGCGTCGGGTTGGTGTCTGCGCCGGCAAGCAACTCGAATACAGCCATTACCCGGTTCAACATCGCGCCGGTTTTTTCCATGGCGACGATGGTGTTCTCGAACGTGGGTATCGCCGGATCGTTAGCGATCTTTTCGACTTCCGCGCGCTGCAGCTTCATGCCCTCCTCGATGGCGGGCTGGAAGTCCGAATTCTCGATCTTGGTGAAGTCGGGCGTTTCGAACGGCAGTGTCGAAGCCTTGGAGAACGGGTTGGCGGTGGTGGCTTTGGCCGCGGGCACGGCGGCGCCCGCAGGTCCAGCCTGTGCGGTCACGCCGATGGTTCCGGCGAGCAGGGCGCAGCAGGCGAGCGCGAGGGTTCGATGGTGGAGCGATGGCATGGCAAAACTCCTGGCACGGCAACGGGCAGCGGATCAGGCGGCTGCGACGTCGCGCAACTGCCAGTGGGGTCCGATCAGGATGAACAGGCGATGGCGCAACACGAAGTGGGTCAGGCGGGTGACCACTTGCACGTCGATGTGCAGGTCATCGAGCACGGCGGTGACGGTGGCGGCGGGATCGACCGGTGCGAGCGATTGATCGACTTCGTCGGGATCGGGCTGCCTGGCTTTCCAGCTCTGGAACAGGACCGGCTGGCGCAGCGCGGATTGCAGGGCTTCGGCGAAACTCTGCGGCGATGACCCCTGGAACGACAGGTCGGGGTCGGGGCCGCGCGCCTGAGCGAGGTTGGCGATCGTGAGATAGAACCGTTGGGCTTGACTCAAGTTCGGGCTCCGGGAGCGCACGAGGGCAGGGAGAGCGGGCCATCAATGATGCCTTGATTGCGCGGAGGGTGCCATCCGTGCCGCAAGTCATGGCGTCTCGTGGCTGGTCAGAGCATCACTTTGAAAAGGCCTGATCGACACCTTTCCACTTTCGCCATTCCGGCGCAAGGCGGAGTGCCTTTGCAACCCGGCACATACAGCCCGGTTATCGCGTCGCGACTCCGGATGACGAGCAAAACAGACCCTCCTTGGACCTGATGAGGGAAATCTTCATCGGCAATTTGGATTGGGCCGACCGTGACTCCCCGCAGTGGCGCGCGGCCGGGAATCCCGGTATAGCAGGCCATCCAACGCCACGACACGAAGGGGCGCAACATGTCATCCACGATTCGCAAGTCCGTTTTGGCGGTATGCGCTGTGTTGGCAGGTGGGGGATTGGTCGCCTGCTCGCAGTCGCCTTCGCCGTCCGCGCCGGCCGAGAGATCGGCATCTGCATCTTCCACAAGCGCCACGCCGATCACCTCGCCGGCGCCTGCGGGAACGTCCGCTCCAGCAATTGCCTCGACGAACGTCGAGGGCACGCGCCTGTTGCGCTTCCCCGATGTGTGCGGCGATCGCGTGGTGTTCACCTACGCGGGTGACCTGTGGACCGCGTCGACGCACGGCGGCGTCGCGACGCGCCTGACCGCCGGGCCGGGTCTGGAAATGGCTGCGCGCTTCTCGCCCGACTGCAGGCAGATCGCGTTCAGCGGCCAATACGGCGGTGACAGCCAGGTGTACGTGGTGCCTGCCAGCGGGGGCGAACCGACCCAGTTGACCTTCTACCCCGCGATGGGGCCGCTGCCGCAGCGCTGGGGTTTCGACAACCAGGTGTATGGCTGGACGCCGGACGGGAAATCCGTGCTGTTCCGTTCGTGGCGCGATTCACGCAATATCTCCGATCCACGCGTGTTCACCGTGGCCGTCACCGGCGGCCTGCCGAGCGTGCTGCCGATGCCGCAATCGGGCACCGCGCGGTTTTCGCCGGACGGCAAGCAGGTGGTGTATTCGCCCAAGTTCCGCGACTTCCGCGACTGGGACCGCTACAAGGGCGGCTGGGCGCAGGATCTCTTCATTTACGACCTCGCCTCGAAGTCGGCGAAGAACATCACCAACGATCCCAACACCGATCGTGACCCGGTGTGGATCGGCAAGGACATCTATTTCCTGTCCGATCGCGGTCCGCACCTGAATCTCTATCGCTACGACACCAGCGACGGCAAGACCACGCAACTGACCGATTACAAAACCGACGACGCGCGCTGGGCCAGCGGCGACGCCGCCGGGCAGATCGTGTACGAGGTGACCGGCGGGCTGCACATCTTCGATACCCGCAACAACGCCGACCGGGCCCTGACCATCCACGTTCCAAGCGACCTGGTCGCCTCGCGTGCATCCGAGCGCAGCGTCAAGAAATTCATCGAGGATTACGCGCTCAGCCCCAACGGCAAGCGCGCGGCGTTCACGGCGCGCGGCGACGTCTTCAGCGTGCCGCTGGAACACGGCATCACGCTCGATCTCACCCACACGCCGGGCGCGCACGAACGCGAAGTGTCGTGGTCGCCCGACGGCAAGCGCGTTGCCTACGTCTCCGATGAAAGCGGCGAGGAAGAGGTTTGGGTGCGCGATGCCGACGGTACCGATCCGGTGATGTTGACCCGCGGCGTGATCGGGCGCCTTTACCAGCCATTGTGGTCGCCCGACGGCAAGCATCTCGCGTTCGTGGATTCGGGCAACCGCATCCACGTGATTGGCACTTCGACCAATGCAAACGACCAGGTGGTCGCGCAGGATCCGGGCGTGTCGAGGCGCGATTATGCGTGGTCGCCCGGTGGGCATTACCTCGCCTATTCGTTGACCGACAAGGACACGCAGTTGTCGCGGCTGTACGTGTACGAGCTCGGTTCCGGAAAAGCCGTCGAGCTCGGGCGCGAATACGCCGATGCGATGGCGCCCGCGTTCTCGCCCGACGGCAAATACCTGTACTTCCTCGGGGACCGCGAATGGTCGCCGCAGTTCTCCAGCGTGGAGCTGGACTACGCGACCAATCGCACCACCCAGATCCTCGCCTACGCGCTGCGCAAGGGCGTCGAGAACCCGTTCGCGCCGCGCAACGACAGCGCGGCTGGCGATGAAGGCACGCCGGATTCCTCCGTGCCTGCGGGCAAGGGCGACGATGCACACGGCAAGCGGGGCAAGCCGAAACCGGCGGCGCAGGTCAACGACAAAATCGACTTCGACGGCCTCGGGCAACGCCTGGTGCGTGCGCCGATCGACCCCGAAAACGTCCAGTGGCTCGCGATCACGCCCAAGGCGATCCTTTACGCGACCGCTGGCGCGCCGTTCCTCGGCCGCGAAAGCGCGCTGCCGTTGAAGGTGCATGCGTGGTCGTTCAAGGATCGGAAAGACAGCGAGGTGTACACGTACAAGCCGCAAGGTGGCCCGGGCGGCGAAGGCGGTGGCGGCGCGGCGCCGCTGGCGTTGTCGGCCGACGGTTCCACGCTGCTGGTGCACGACGGCGACGATTACAAGCGGATCGATCTCGACGCGCCCAAACCGAAACCCGAAGACGTGAAGCTGGATGGCCTGTTCATGCGGGTCGATCCCAAGGCCGAGTACGTCGAAATCTTCAACGACGTGTGGCGGCGCTACCGCGATTATTTCTACGTGGCCAACACCAACGGCTACGACTGGGATGCGCTGCGCGCGAAGTACCAGCCGTTGCTGAAATATGTCGGCGACCGCACCGACCTCAACTACGTGTTGGGCGAGATGATCGCCGAGCTTTCCAACTCGCACACCTACGTCGCGGGCGGCGACCTCGGCTTGCCGGACAAGCCGCACGTCGGCTTGCTGGGCGCGGACTTCAAGCTGGATGCCGCGAGCGGCCGCTACCAGGTTGCCAACGTGTTCGCCGGCGAGAACGACGAGCCGCGCTACCGTTCTCCGCTCACCGAGGTCGGCGTGGACGTCACGCCCGGCGATTACATCCTCGCGATCAACGGCACACCATTGACGAGGGACGAGAATCCATACCGGCTGCTCAGGATCGCGCCAGGACAGATGGTGCAGCTTCTGGTCAACTCGCGTCCGGGCATGGACGGCGCGCGCACGGTGCTGGTGAAGCCGATCGCGAGCGAGATGGACTTGCACTATTACGACTGGGTGCAGGCCAATCGTGCATACGTCGCCAAGGCCAGCGACGGCCAGATCGGCTACCTGCACATTCCCGACATGGGCGTGGACGGCGCGCGCGAATTCATCAAGTGGTACTACCCGCAGTTGCGCAAGCCGGGCCTGATCATCGATGTGCGCGACAACGGGGGCGGCTTCATGTCGCAGACGATGATCGAGCGGCTGTCGCGCAAGCTGCTGGCGTACAACTACCTGCGAGGCAGCTCGATCACCGGCACCTATCCGGGTGCGACTTATCTCGGTCATCTCGCCGCACTCAGCAACGGCACCACTGCTTCGGACGGCGACATCTTCTCGTACATGTTCAAGCAGGCGAAGCTGGGACCGCTGATCGGCACGCGCACCTGGGGTGGCGTGATCGGGATCGGCGGACTGGGGCCGCTGATCGACGGCGGCGACGCGTTCGTGCCGCAGTTCGCGGGCATCGTCGGCCTCGACGGCAAGTACACGGTCGAAGGCCACGGTGTCGATCCCGACATCGTGGTGAACGAAGACGTGTCGCAGCAACTGGCCGGCAAGGATCCGCAGCTCGACAAGGCGATCGAAGTGCTGGAAAAGGAAATCCAGGCGCATCCGCTGAACCTGCCGCCGCAGCCGCCGGGGCTGGACAAGGCCCCGCCGGCCATGCGGCCGAAGTCCGCCGCGAGCACCGCGCCTGCGGGTTGATGCCATCGCGCGCGTCGGTTTCGATCCGGCGCGCGCGTATCACGGTGGTGTGTTCGCGGATTGCTGTGCACGCAGCGCCCGCGTCAATGTTTCCGCGTCGCGCCAGGTCAGTGGCGCGCGCTTGCGCCCGAGCTTCAGCAGCCGGCGAGCGCGACGTTGTTTCGCGACGATGCGCAGCCAGCGCGGATGGAGCGGTTCCGCCGTGAAAGCGTGCAGCATGCGGCCATCGCTGGCGAGGTGGCGGCCGAGCTTTTTCGCTACCGCTTGCAAGCTGGCCTGCGTGAAGAATCCGACATGCTGGCCGGTTTCCGGTGCGTAGTAATGCCATTCGCCGGGGCGGTTGTTTTGTTCCGGCAGCAACTCGGTGGAAAAGATCAGGATCGGCACGCGTTCCGTGAGCTCCCGGAAAACCGGCAGCGGGTCGGTCAGGTGCTCGGCCACTTCGAAACACGTCGCGAGATCGAAGCTTGTTGTCTCGTCTGCTTCGAAGCCCAGCGCGAACAGGTTCTCGCAATGGGGGTCGCTCCAGCGGAAATCATGGCCGCGGTCGCGCATCAGCCGCACGAACAGACCGGTGCCGGCGCCGTAGTCGAGCGCGGTCCGCACGTCGCGGAAACGCCAGCGCAACAATGCGGCCACGGCGTCCGCCAGCCACAGGTTGCGCATCGCGATGCCGGTATCGAGCGCGGCGATCGCATGATCGGCATACGCCTCGTCCAGCCAATAGGGATTCTCGACCGCGACATACCCGCAGGCACGACAACGTTGGTAGCGCGCGCGGTGACGACCGAGCAGCGTCAGCTCACCGAACGGCTCGGTGGCGCCGCCGCACAATTTGCAATTCATGGTTTGAGTGCGCGCAGGGCGTCGGCGGCGTCGCGCAGATGCGCCGCCGCGGACATCGGCGGCAAGCCGTGCGGCAACACCCCCAGGCATGGCGCCGCCAGCGAGCGGTTCAGCATCACCAGGTTTTCCTTGGGGTTCAGCATGTCCGGATCGATGCGGTTGCCGATCCAGCCCAGGAATTCGCAGCCGTCGGCGCGGATCGCGCGCGCGGTGAGCTGCGCATGATTCAAGCAGCCGAGTTTCAGGCCCACCACCAGGATCACCGGAAGTTGCAGGTGCAGTGGAATCGCGTTGGCGCGCAGGGAATCCGAAAGCGGCGCCAGCCAGCCGCCCACGCCCTCCACCACGATCGCGTTGCCGTGCATGATCGCGAGCGAATCGTAGGCATCCTCGATCGGCGGCAGCGTCACTTCCTCGTCCATCTCCGCCGCCGCGATGTGCGGCGACACCGGCGACTTGAAGGCGAAAGGATTGCAGTGCTCGTAGCGCTCGGGCTTGGGATCGCTCGCCGCGATCAGCGCCAGCGCATCTTCGTTGCGCAAGCCGTCCGGGGTCTGGTCGCATCCGCTCGCAACCGGTTTCATGCCGGTTGCAAGCATCCCCGCTGCGCGCAACGCATGCAGCAGCGAACAGGCCGCGAAGGTTTTGCCGATGCCGGTATCGGTGCCGGCGATGAACACGCCCTGGATTTTCATGGCGGCAATTTCGCCTTCAGGTGTGAGCGGTAGTACTTCGCGACAGGTCCGATGAGAACGAGCAGGAAATAGGCCGAGCCGGACAGCCCGGTCAGTTGGCCCGGCAATACCAGCGCGAGCAGCGCCGAAAACAATCCGACTGCGGCAACGTAGGTGAAGATCACGCTTCGCACGCGGACCGAGTCGGATTCCTTCCAATCAAGCCACGCGGCGGTGCGCGCGCCGTGCCGGTACAACGTTGCCAGCGTGCCGGCCATGCAAGCGTAGGACAATCCGTAGCAGGCGAACAAGGCCGCGGTGCCGATGGTGCTGCCGGTCAAACGCGTGACGTCGGGCGACAGCATGCCGCCACTGATGCCGTTGAAGAAGCCCGCATACACCAGGTGTAACGGGAACACGAAGATCAGGGCAAAAAACACCAGCAGCAGGGATAGCACCAGGCTGACGCGGTCGGTCAGGCGCACTGTGTCGCGCCAGCGCACGTGGGCGTGCCAGAACCAAGCAAGTTGCGCGAAACAGACGGCGAACGCGGGCACACCGAGCAGCGCGTGTTCCAACGCCGCGACGTCGCGCGGCATAGTGGCGCCGCTGATCAACAGCAGCGTGATCGCGAACGCGAAGGCGCCATCGACGAAATTATCCAGACGTGCGCTTTCGGTGCGCTCGCGGCGCACTTCGAATTCGCTCGACACGCTGGGCTCGGGCATTGCGCGATAATAGAACACTTGGCCTTGCATTTCGTTCAAGCGGACGCGCAAGGGTCGTGCGCCGCTCAAACCCTTCACCCGAGGACGCCCAACGTGTTCGAAGCCGCTCCGATTACCGCTACCGACAAGCCCACCCTGTATGCGGAACTCGCCCAACAGGCCCGTGGCCTGCTGCACGGCGAAACCAACTTCGTGGCCAATTCCGCCAATTTCGCCGCGCTGGTCTTCAACGCACTGCCCGACATCAACTGGTGCGGATTCTATTTTCCCGACGGCGATGGGCTCGTGGTCGGCCCGTTCCAGGGCAAGCCGGCGTGCGTGCACATCGCGCATGGTCGTGGCGTGTGCGGCGCCGCCGCGGTGTCGCGCCAAACGCAGGTGGTGCCCGATGTCAACGCGTTCCCCGACCACATCTTCTGCGATGGCGCCTCGCGTTCGGAAATCGTGGTGCCGCTGGTCCGCGCCGACGGTTCGCTGCTGGGCGTATGGGATGTCGACAGCCCCTCGCTGGCACGTTTCGACGACGACGATCGCGCCGGCATGGAAGCGCTGTGCAAGGAGTTCATGCAGGCGGAGGAGCTCGCTGAAGGCCGTCCACTGCGTGGCGCCGGCATTCAAAGCAGCGGCGGCAGCCTGACCAGCGCCTGACCACGTTCAGCAAGACGTAACCGGTCCGTCACGATTGCCGGCGCATGCTTGCCCGCCACCCCGTTCCGGTTCAGGCGGAGGCAGTATGCGCAAGGTCCAGAACACCGCTCCGACGACGACGCGCAGGCGTCTTCCTTTCGCCATGCGGTACCTGGGCACTTGCGCCCATGACGAACCGCTCGATGTGACGGTGGTACTGCGCCGCCGGCAGCCGCTGGAGCGTCCGATACCCCGGACGCCGCGTGCGGAATTCGCCGCGCGTTACGGTGCCGATCCGGCCGACGTGGAACGCGTGCGCGCGTTCGGCCAGCAACACGGGATGCAGGAGCAGGCCTGCGACATGGCCCGCCGCGCGTTGCACTGGCGGGGCAGCGCGCAGTCGTTGCAACGAGCCTTCGGCGTGAAGCTGGGCCGTTACGAAATGGCGCCGGGCGGCGCGACGTTCATCGGTTGCGACAAAGCTCCCGAGTTGCCGGATCCGGCCGTGATCGCGGTGCTGGGGCTGGACCGGCGCCCGGTCGCGCATCCGCATTTCCGGATCGCGCAGGCGCAGCCGGCCGCGACTTACACGCCGGTCCAAATCGGTCAACGCTATGCTTTCCCTGCGGGAGATGGCACCGGTCAGACCGTCGCGATCATCGAGCTCGGCGGCGGTTATCAGCAGTCCGACCTGGATACGTATTTCAGCGGGCTCGGCTTGAACACGCCTTCGGTCAGCGCGGTGTCGGTCGATGGTGGCAGCAACCAGCCTGGTTCCAGCGCGGACGCGGAAGTGATGCTGGACATCGAAGTCGCGGGCGCGCTGGCGCCAGCGGCGACGTTCGTCGTGTACTTTGCGCCCAACACCGACCAGGGTTTTTACGACGCGATCTCGCAAGCCGCGCACAGCAGCAGCCCGCCCGCCACGGTGATGTCGATCAGTTGGGGTGGGCCGGAGGACAGTTGGAGCGCGGCGTCGCGCGACGCGATGGAAACCGCACTGGAAGACGCTGCGGCGCTGGGCGTCACGGTCAGCGTGGCCGCGGGTGACGGTGGTTCCAGCGATGGCGAGAGCGACGGCCAACCGCACGCGGATTACCCCGCAGCCAGTCCTTCCGTGCTGGCATGCGGAGGCACCAAGCTGATGTCCAGCGGCGACACAATCACCAGTGAAGTGGTGTGGAATGAAACCGCCGCGGGCGAGGGCGCTACGGGCGGCGGCGTCAGTGCGGTGTTCGCGGCGCCTACATGGCAGGCTGACGCGAACGTGCCCAAGGCACCGAACGGTTTCGCGGGCCGCGGCGTGCCGGATGTCGCCGGCAACGCCGACCCGCTCACCGGCTACGACGTACTGGTCGATGGCCAGAGCGAAGTCGTCGGAGGCACCAGCGCCGTCGCCCCGCTGTGGGCGGGTTTGATCGCGCGCCTCAACCAGCAACTGGGCAAGTCATTGGGTCTCGTCAATGCCGCGTTGTATGCCGCTGGCAGCGGCGCCTTCCGCGACATCACCCAAGGCAACAACGGCGCTTACCAGGCCGGTGCGGGCTGGGATGCCTGCACGGGGTGGGGCACTCCCAACGGCGCGGCGCTGCTCACCGCGTTGTCCGGCACAGGCGGCGATCCGGCGCCGGGACGCCATCACAAGAAACCAAAGAAACCAAAACCGAAGCCCAAGCCCAAGAAGCCCAAACCCAAGCCGAAACCGAGAAATCCCGGACGCAAACGGCACTAGCGGAACGTTTAAAGGATACCGTTCGACGGGTCCCAAGACTTCCGCAAGGCTACGGGGCAAGCAACCATCCTTGGTACTGGGCGCCGGCCCGGCCATTCTTGGCCAGGCGCTCCTCGCGCCATCCATGGTGTTCGCCTTGCGGGCTTCGGCGTTCGGGCGCGCCTTGCGCGTCTCATCGAAGCGGCACGCGATAGTCACTGGTATCGCGTAAGCGCCACTTCTCATCCACCCGTCGCAAACCCCGGATACAGCGTCATGCCGCCGTCGACATAGATCGACGCACCGCAGATGTAGTCCGCTTCGTCGGAAGCGAGCCAGGCCGCGACGCGCGCGACGTCGGTGGGCACGCCGATGCGTCCCAGTGGGATCAATTTCTCCAGAGAGGCGGCGGCCTGCGGCGTGTCCCAGGCCTTGCGGTTGATCGCGGTTTCGATAGCGCCGGGACAAATGGAATTGACGCGGATCTTCTGGGGCGCCAGTTCCTGCGCGATCGACTCCATCAACTGCATGATGCCGCCCTTGGTGGTGGCGTAGTTGCAATGGCCAGCCCACGGGATTTCCTGGTGCACGGAACTGGTGAAGATGATCTTGCCGAGGGCGCAGGAAACCTCGCGCATCCCGCGCCGGGTGAATTCGCGTGCGGCTTCGCGCGCCACTAGGAACGCACCGGTGAGGTTCACGCCGATCACCTGGTTCCATTGCTCCAGTGTCATCTCGACCAGCCGCGCGTCGCGCTGGATGCCGGCGTTGGAACACACGATGTCGAGGGTACCGAATTGGCTGATGGCTTCGGCGAACAACGCCTGCACGTCGGCTTCCTTGCTGACGTCGCCCTGGATCGCGATGGCCTTGCCCGCGCCGGCCGCATTGATCTCGTCGCAGATTTTCTGCGCGACGTCCGGTTGCACCACGTAGTTGACCGCGACGTTGGCGCCTTGCGCGGCAAGCTCGCGCGCGATGCCTTCGCCGATGCCGGAGTTGGCGCCCGTGACCAATGCGTTCTGTCCGGCGAGGCGGCGGGGCGAGGGTTGTGCATTCATGGCAGTTCCTCCTTGTTGGAATTCGTGGATGCCGCGTCGAGCCAGCCGCCGGCAAAGCCCGCCCGCTGCAAACCCGACCGGATGGCGGGGCAGCTGCGCATCAAGTCCCAGATCATCCGGCTGCGATGGTTTTCGATCATCAGCACGATCGGACCCTGGTGCAGGGCGAAGTGCCACGGCGACACCCACGCGGTGAGGTCGCCGCCGGGATCCACGTAGTTCGGTTCGGGATACGACATGTTGAGCGAGGCGTGGAAACCGTAGCCCGCGGGGCTGTGGCCGATCAGTTCTTCGAGATGCCCGATTTCATCCAGGACGATTCGCGGCGCGAACGGCAGCGAGGCGATGGCCGACCATGGCGAGATGGTGCCGTCATCGGGGCCGAACGGCGCGCCGCGCGCGGTGTAGTCGAAGAATTGACGGGTGCGTCCGCGATAGGTCGCCTTCACGTTGCCGGGACCATCGGTGGCCGAAAAGCCCCAGCAATTCTTTTCGTAACCGGCGAACCGACGCGGATTGCGGCGCGCGTATTCGCGCTGGATTTCGGTGGCGACGCGGCTGTTCTCGAAGTAGTCGGTGTTCTTCGCACACATGAACTTGTCGCGGATGCCGCGCGTGTCGATCCAGATGTGCGAGAACTGGTGGATGAACAACGGCCCCGCGTACAACACGTCGTGTCCGTACAGCCGCTGCCATTTGAAGGTGGACGTCCAGGCTTGGTACGCATCCGGTGTCACCGGAAATTCGGACGCGGCCAGCGCCAGCACGTACAGGATCAGCGCCTCGTTGTAACCGAACCAGCGGCACTTGAGGAACCCCGATTCCGGTTTCCAGCCCAGCGTCACCGCGTCGCCGCCGTTCTGTGCCCAGCGCCAGTCCACGCGCGCATAGATGGCCTGCGTGCGCTCGCGGACTTCGCGTTCGCCGACACCGTCGCCCGAAAAATACTGCGCGGCCACCAGCATCCCCGCCAGCAGCAGCGCGGTGTCGATGGTGGACAACTCGCACTTCCATACGCGGGTCGCGCTCTTCGGATCGAGGAAGTGGTAGAAGAAACCCTTGTAGCCGACGCCGTCCTTCGCGCCGCTCTGGTCGGCCGCATCGAAGAAGCGCAGCGCCGCGAGGGTGTACGCGAGCGCGTCACGGTACAGCAGCCAGCCGCGCTCGACCGCGACCGGATAGCACGACAGCGCGAACCCGACCGCCGCGATGCTGGCCGGCTGGGTCGGCCGGGTGGAATCCAGCACCAATCCGGTTTCCGGATTGACATGCCGTTCGAAAAAACGGAACGCCTTGCGCTGCAGATCGTCGATGACCGCTTCGTCGGTGTGGCCGGTGCGATCGATGTTGCGCCCTCGGCGGGGCGGCGCAGCGGGCGGGAATTTCGCACGAACCGGCATGAGGCGCCTCAAGCGATCAGTTCCAGGCGCGCCGCCGCGATGCCGTGCGGCGGCAGATTGAGCCGGATGTCGAAACCGTCGTCGCGCCGAGCGACCGCGAGGGATTCTGACTTCAGTTGCGATACTTGCTCGAGCTCCGCGATTTGCGTCGCATCGAGATAGCGGGGCGAACCCATGTCCACCCACGCCTGCCGGGCGTTGCAGTGATCGTCATCCACACGTCGGATCTCCGCGCGTCCCGCCTTGCGCGAGCTTTGCACGTGCCATGTGACGGTTTCTGTCGCGATGTCGTGGCGCGGGAATGCGTGGTTGGTGAGCAGCAGGTCGACGTGGGTGTCGTCGGTGCGCACCGCCCACGCATCGACGGTGGCGTGCGAACCTTGCACCGGCAGGCGCGCATCGCCTAGGCCGTGCAGCAATTGCATCGCCCGATAGCTCGGCTTGGCGATGCCGTGGATGGTCTGCAGGCCGAAGCCGCCGTGGAACGGGACCGACGAGAAATAGTTTTCTTCGAAAATGTCACTGAACGTCCACCAGCTGTAACAGTGCACCAGGTCCGCGACCTCCAGCATGTTCTTGAACAGGAATGCTGCGGCGTAGGGCCGGTCGTGGAATTCAAAGAACGGGTTGGATGATGAATTCCACTCGGTGTAGCACAGCTTGCGGTCACCGATGGTGTTCCGCATCGCGCGCACACGCTGGATCAGGACATCGCGCGGCGCGTCGGAAAGCTGCGTTTCGGTGTCGTCGCCGGGCTTGCCGAGCGCATCGGTGGGGTAGTGATGGGTGGAAACGAAATCCACCGGCAGCTTGTTGGCCGCGCAGAATTCGAGGAAATCCGGAATCCATTTGTCGTTGGCGGTGGCGGGTCCGCCCACGCGAAGTTGTGCCTCCACGCTCTTGATCGCGTTGGCGGTGTACTGGTAGAGCTTGAAATAGTCGACTTGGCTGCCCTTCCAGAACGCATCGAGATCGGGTTCGTTCCACACCTCGAAATACCACGAACGCACTTCGGCGGCGCCGTAACGATCCACCCAGTGCTTCACCAGCCGCGTGATCAGGTCGGCCCATTTCGCGTAATCGCGCGGCGGCGTCACGTTGGCCTTGTAGAAGAACACGATGTCGCCGCCACTCTGCAGCGCGGTGGGCATGAAGGAAAGTTCGACAAAGGGTTTCATCCCGATCGAGACCAGGAAATCGAAGATCTGGTCGGCATTGAAGAACGAGTACATGTCCTTGTCGCACTCGATCAGGTACGTGCACATCTCGTCGTTGAGCAGGCCATGGAAGCGCACATGGCGCACGCCGAGTTCAGCACGGGTCTTGCGCATCTGTGCCTGCCAGTCGGCGCGCAGCGCCAGCAGTGCGCGGCCGCTGCCGACGGTGTGGCTCCAGACGTGCGCGAGCTCGCTTCCCGGGGCGTCGAGATTGCAGGTGAAGGTGGCGGGCATGGACGAGTTCCTGTCTGTGCATGGACCCTCCCCGGGCAACGATGCGACGACATCAAGGACCACTGGACGAATTTTCCTCTTGCGTCGCGGCAATGTTGTCGGCGTGACGTGAAATTTTCAGTTTGTCGAAGCGCACCAACACGTCATGCGCATGACCGTCGTCGATCAGTTCGATCGCATGCGCCGGTTGCAGAACGCCGTCCACGCTGATGTCCGCGACGCCGGCGTCGCCCGGCTTGCGCACGAATTCGATGTGGTAGCGCGCGCCGCCATGACGCCAGTCCGCGGACCAGCGTTCCCAGTCGTCGGGCACGCACGGCGCAAACGAAAGGGTGTTGCCTTCGCGGCGCAGGCCCAGCAGCGATTCCACGAGCAGGCGGTACATCCAGCCCGCCGAGCCGGTGTACCAGCTCCAGCCGCCGCGGCCGAGGTGTCCGCGCGCGGAATAGACGTCTGCCGCGACCACGTACGGTTCCAGCCGGTACCGTTGCAAAGCGTCGGCGTCGCCCGTGTGTGACAGCGGGTTCAGCATGCGAGCAATGCGCCATGCGTCCTCCGCGCGGCCGCGTTTCGCCAGCGCCATCGCTACCCACACCGCGGCGTGGGTGTATTGCCCGCCGTTTTCGCGCACGCCCGGCACGTAGCCCTTGATGTAGCCGGGATCGAGTGGCGCCTTGTCGAACGGCGGCGTGAACAGTTTCACCACGCCGGAGTCGGCGTCGACAAGGTATTCGAGGGTCGCGTCCAGCGCACGATCGCTGCGCGCGGCGTCGCCGATCCCGGCCAGCGCCGACCAGCTTTGCGGCAAGGAATCGATCCGGCATTCCTCGCTTTGCGAGGAACCGATGGCGATACCGTCGTCGTTCCATGCGCGCAAGTACCAGTCGCCGTCCCACGCGTGGCGTTCCACCATGGCGGCGAGCTCGGCAGCCGTGGCGGTGAGCTCCGCAGCAACCATCTCGCCTTGGCGGGCACCCGCCAATGGCGCGAATCGCGTCAACACGTCGTGCAGGAAGATGCCCAGCCAGACACTTTCGCCGCGCCCGGCGAGACCGAGCCTGTTCATGCCGTCGTTCCAGTCGCCGCCGCCGATCAACGGCAGCCCGTGCTCGCCGAAGCGCAGGCTGTGGCGGATCGCCCGCAGGCAATGTTCGTACAGGCTTGCCGATTCCCCGGCGGTGCGCGCGTCCTCGTACACCGATTCCTCGTCGGCGGCGAGCGCGCGGCCTTCGAGGAACGGCGCGGTTTCGTCCAGCACCGCGGTGTCGCCGGTGACGCGCACGTATTCGGCCGTGCACCACGGCAGCCATAGCAGGTCGTCGGTAATGCGCGTGCGCACGCCCTTGCCGGCAGGCGGATGCCACCAGTGCTGCACGTCGCCTTCGCGAAACTGGTGCGCCGCGCAACGCAGCAGTTGCGCGCGCGTGAGATCGGGGCGCGCATGCAGCACCGCCATCGAATCCTGCAACTGGTCGCGAAAACCCCAAGCGCCGCCGGACTGGTAATAGCCGCTGCGTGCGAAGATGCGCGAAGCCAGCACCTGATACAACAGCCAGCCATTCGCCAGCAGGTCGGCGCCGGCCTGGGGCGTGCGCACCTGCAACTGCGAAAGGACGTCGTGCCAATGCGCACGCACGCGTTCGAGTTCGTCGCGCACGAAGTCGATGTCGGCGAAAGTCCGGACCAGCGCACGCGCCGCCTCTTCGCTCGCGGCCGCGCCAAGCACGATCACCGTCTCGATTTCCTCGCCGGGCAGCAATTCATACGTCAAGCGTTGCGCTGAACACGGGTCCAGGCCCGCGCCCGTCGCGCCATCCAGCGATTCGACGCGCATGCCGAGCGGCGCATCCAGTCCGCGGTTGCGGCCGATGAAGGCGAGCCGGTCCGCGGTGAGCGTCGGCCGCGCCGTGCCGACGCCGGTCGCATGAAACGCAACGCGCGAGGAAAACACGTCGTGGAAGGGATTGTGGGCGAACAGCGCGCCGCATTCGGCGTCGATGTGCGTGGCCACGTGCCGGCCGCTGCGGTCGCGGCGCTCGCCCAGCACCCATTCGACGTAACTGGTCAGCGAAAGCTTGCGCGGACGATCGCCCTTGTTGACGAGTTTCAGCAGCGTCAGCTTGACAGGTGCTTCGTGCGCCACGAACACCGTTGCTTCGCTGTAGAGGTCGGCATGCACGTGTTCGAAGCGGCTGTAGCCGAAGCCATGGCAGGTGCGGTATGCATCCCCGCTGGGCGAAGGCTGCGGCATCGCCGACCAGAATTCGCCGGTGTTTTCGTCGCGCAGCCATGTGGCCTCGCCGCTCGCGTCGCGCAGCGGATCGTTGTACCAGGGCGTCAGGCGGAATTCGTGCGCGTTCTCCGCGAACGTGTAGGCGCCGCCGGATTCGCTCACCACCGAACCGAACGATTCGTTGGCGAGCACGTTGCTCCAAGGCGCCGGCGTGGGTGCGCCGGGCCTCAACCAGATCGAGTATTCGCAGCCGTCGTTGCGGAAGCCGCCCACTGGATTCGGCAGCCGCAAGTCTTCGGAAGGTGGCTGCAACGCATAACTCGCCGGCGGCGGTTTGCGCAGCGCCAACTTCGCGGGTGGCTCGACATCGGTGTCCGGGACCATGCGCGCGATCTGGTCGCGCAGGCGGCCTTCGTCACCCGAGAACACGCAGCGCGCGACCGACAGCATCAGTGCGCGATCGGGCGCGGCCAGGTGCTCGATGCGCCAAGCGAACATCTTTCCCTTGCCTTGGCCGCCGCGCGCCTCGGCGCCGGATTCGATCAGATACAGGATGTGTTCCTGCAGCTCCTGCCGATAGCCGGAAAGCTCCTCGTTCCAGATCAGCAGGTCCGCGTGCAGGCCCCGCATCTGCCAATAGCCGTGGGCCTGGATCAGGTGGCGGACCAGGTCGATCTGGCTGGCGTTGGCGATGCGCGCCAGCACGATCGGCAGGTCGCCGGAAATGCCGTGCTTCCACAGCGCCGACTGCGTGGGCAGCGTGCCATCGGTACCGCGGCGCGCGGCGATCGGGCCGTACAACAGCGCGCTGGCGACGTGCTCGTAACGTTGTGCTTCCACCGCGGTCATGTTGAGTTGCTGCAGCGCCACCTGATCGTGCGCCCATGCAAGCTGGAACACGCGCTGGTGCAGATGCCGTTCGCGGTATTTGCGGGCCAGTTCAAGGGCCGCATCGCGATCGGGCGCGACGCCGGTGATGATGTCGAGGCCGGCGGTGTGGCCCGGCCGGATCAGGATGCGTCGTCGGATCGAGACGATCGGATCGAGCACCGCGCCGGTGTGGCCGGCGAGCCGTGCGTCGTCCGCGAGTGCACGCGCGCCTGCGGGACTCCGCAGGCGCCCGAGGAATGCTTCGCGGTCGGTCTCGAAACCACCGTCGCCGAGCGTGCCGCCGCGGGTGGTCATCTGGTGCACCAGCCAGGGATTGTGTTCATCCGGACTGCGCGGCCGGCGCGTGGCCAGCAGTGCATCCAGTTCCGGCGCCGATTCGGTTTCCAGGAAAAGCTTGCTGAAGACGGGATGCGAGGCGTCGGCATCCGGCGGCGCCAGTACGATCTCCCCGTAGCTGGTGATTTCCAGTGTGCGCGTTTTCATGGTGCGGTTCGTCAGCCGCACGCGTCGCAGTTCGATGTCGTCCTCGGCCGACACCGCGACCAGCATTTCGGTGGCGATGCCGTGGTCGACGCGATGGAATTCCGCACGCGCCTGCGAGAAGGTCGCGCTGCAACTGCCTCCGGTATCGCCCAGCGGCTGTCGCGTGGCCGACCACACGTTGCCCGAATCGACATCGCGCAGATACACGAACGTGCCTTCGTCATCGCGCACCGCGTCGCCGCGCCAGCGGGTGAGCGCGAGATCTTGCCAGCGGCTGTAGCCGGCGCCGGCCTGGGTCAGCATCACGTGGTAGTTTCCGTTGGAGAGCAGGTGCACTTCCGGCAGCGGCGTATCCATGCGCGTGATCTCGCGCGTCTGCGCGTGCGTGCGCGCGCGGGTCTGGCGCGGCTGCTCGACGTCCAGGGCGGCGGGATGGCGCGGCCGCACTTCTGGAATCTTTTCGCGCAGCAGCAATTCATGCGCGCGGAACATCGGTTCGCGCATGAAGCGCTGCTGCATCGGCTGGCCATTCAAGAGCGAAGACAACGCCAGCAAGCTCATGCCGTGATGGTGCACCATCCAGCTCTTCACCAGCGCGAAGTCTTCGTTCTCGCTGACGCGGCCCGCGGTGAAGTCGAGCGCTTCATAGAATCCGTAGCGGGTCAGCGCACCGATGCCGGCGAGACGTTCGAGGTTGTCGCAGGCCGCGGCGGGATCGAACATCAGCGCCATCGCGCTTGCGTACGGCGCGATCACCAGGTCTTCGCCCAACCCGCGCTTCAGACCAAGGCCCGGCACGCCGAACGCGCGGTACTGGTAGGTGAGGTTGGCGTCGGTGATGTTGTAGGCGGATTCGGAAACGCCCCAGGGCACCTGTTGCTGCGCGCCGTACTGGATCTGCCGCGCGACCGCGGCGCCGCAGGTGTCTTCGAGCAGGGTGTTGCGATACGCCGGCATCAGCAGGTGCGGCATCAGGTACTCGAACATCGAGCCGCTCCATGACACCAGCGTGGGCCGCCCCACGGCGATGGTGAACAGGCGCCCGAGCTTGAACCAGTGGGTGGGCGGCACCTGGCCTTGCGCGATCGCGACGTAGCTCAGGATGCGGGCTTCCGACGCCAGCAGGTCGTAATGGCTCGCGTCGCGCTTGTCGCGCTCGACGTCGTAGCCGATCGCGAACTGCCCACGACGCTCGTCCCAAAGGAATTCGAGGTCCATCTCCGCGAAGACACGGCAGCTTGAAGCCAGCGCGAGCGCATCGTCGCGCTGGCGGTTCAAGGTGGCACCCAGTTCGTCGAGCGCTGCGCACACGTCGGTGGCGCCTTCCCGTGTCAGGCGCAAGCTGATGTCCGCGGCCAGCGCCTGCGCGTGCGCGCGGGGGGGATTGCCTTCCAGCTCGGCCAGCCGGGCGCGCACGGTCTCGTCATCGCTGCCGCAATCGCCCAAGCCCAGCCATGGCGCCAGTTCGTCCAGTTCCTCGCATGCGGCGGTAGCCTGGCGCGCAAGCACGTCGACCCATTCAGCGAATTCGTGCGCCACGGCATTGTCGGTCACCAGTTGCGCGAGCTTGCCGGATTCGGCCTCGATCCGCGCCAGCAATCCGTGCAGCACCGGCAGGTTGCCCGAGTTGCCGACGGCGTCGGCGATAAGGCCGTCGAGTTCCGTCAGCGTGGCCGCCAGCGCGAGGTTGGCGTGCGGATCGGCCGCGTCCACGCCCGGCAGTTGTTCGCCCAGCACCCGCGCGGTATCGCGCAGCCCGCGCGCCAGGCTGCTCGACACCAATGCGTCGTCGTCCGTGTGTTCCAGCGCGCTGGCGAGCACCAGCAGGCACGCCATCAGGTTGCCGGAGTCCACGCTGGAGACGTAGCGCGGCGGCAACGGTTCGAGGCTGAGCGTGTCGTACCAGTTGTAGAAGTGGCCGCGATGACGCGGCATTTGCTTCAGCGTTTCCAGCGTCGCGGCGGTGCGGCGCAGCAATCCGGAGCGGGTGATGTAACCGAAGTCGTGTGCGGTCAGGTTGGCCAGCAGCGCCATGCCGATATTGGTGGGGGAGGTTCGGTGCGCGACCTGTTCGACCGGAAACGCTTGGCAATTGTCGGGCGGCAGCCAGTTCTCGTTCGCGTTCACGAAGGCTTCGAACCAGTGCCACACGCGTCGCGCGACGCTGCGCAAGAACATTTCCTGGGCCGCATCCAGCGGCAGCGATGGACGTTCCGGCGTGCGGCTGATCCACCATGCGAGCCCTGGCGCCGCGAACCACAAGACCAGGAACGCCAGTGCGGCGGGCAAGGCTTCCGGCACCGCATAGACGAGGGCGAAGCCCGCGACCATCGCGGTCGCCGGCGCAATCCACATCAGCCGCACGTAGCCCGCGAGCGCGGAAGCCGCGCCGCGCACCGCATCGGTCATCGGCGTCCATTCCAGCAGGTGGCGGCGCGTGAACAGCAGGCGTCCGGCGCTGCGTGCGATCGCGTCCAGGTTCAACCATGTTTCGAATGGCAGCGTCGCGATCGAAAACACGTCGCGCAGCAATTCGTCGCGGATGCCTCGCCAAGTGCTGCGCCAGCGACGCGGCGGCACGCGCTGTTTCAGGTTGCGCGCGACCTGCACCAGCGCGATCAGCAGCGGTGCGCCCAGCAGCAGCGCCACCACGATCAGCGTCCAGTACACCGCGGAGGGACCGTGCGACCAGCCGCGCAGCAGCAGCGCCAGCATCGCCAGCGGCACCAGTCCGCGGCGCAAGTTGTCCAGGATCTTCCAGCGGTGGTGGGCCTTCAGGGTATTGCGCAGCCCGCGTCGGCGCGGGCCCGGCACGATCGGCAGCAGCCACTGCACGATCTGCCAGTCGCCGCGGGTCCAGCGGTGGCGCCGTCGTACGTCCACACTGAAGCGGTTGGGCTGGTGTTCGATCAATTCGATGTCGCTGACGAGGCCCGCGCGCGCGTACGAACCTTCCAGCAAATCGTGCGACAGGATCAGGTCGTTCGGGAAACGCGTGCCGACGGAACGGCTGAACGCATCCACGTCGTAGATACCCTTGCCGACGAAGGAGGCTTCGCCAAACAGGTCCTGGTACACGTCCGAAACCGCGCGCGTGTACGGGTCGAGGCCGGTCGAATCGCTGTACAGACGGGCGAAGCGACTGGGGCGATCCGCACCCCACGTCACCGAGATGCGCGGCTGCAGCAGGCCGTAGCCCGCGACCACGCGGCGCGAACCCTTGCTGAACCATGGACGGTTCAACGGATGCGCCATGGTTTCGATCAGTTTGCGGGCGGCTTCCGGCGGAAGCTGGGTGTCGGCGTCCAGCGTGATCACGTAGCGCGCGGTCTGCAGCGCATCGACGTCTCCCACGACCACGCTGAAGGCGCGTTCGGGTTGCACGCCGCGCAGGATTCGATTCAAGTCGCCGAGCTTGCCCCGCTTGCGCTCGAAACCCATCCACACGGATTGCCGCGCGTTCCATTCGCGCGGCCGGTGGAACAGGTAAAAGCGCGTAGAACCAGCCAGCGGGTATTTCGCATTGAGGCGGTCGACGCCTGCGGTAGCGGACTGCAGCAAGGCGTTGTCGCCCAGCATGTCCCGCTCCGGCGCGTCGGGAAAATCCGTGAGCAACGCGTAGCGCAGGTTCGGATCGCGATTGCCGAGGTAGCGGATTTCAAGCGCATCGAGTTGTTCGGCGAGGCCGTCGGGGCCGCCCAGCAACCACGGCACCACCACCAGCGTGCGGCATTCATCGGGAATGCCGCCCGAGAACGACATCTTGGGCAGCAGATTTGCCGGCACCAGCATGCCCAGCAACCAGTTCACCAGCGAGACCGCGGGCTGGCTCGCAGCCACGAACACCGCGATCAGCAATACCAGGTCGATCGCCAGCGGCATCGGCGCGATATACCAACGGTGACCTGACCAGACCAGTGCGGTGATGATCAGGCTGATGAAAAAGATGGCACCGAGATACGTGCTGGAAGGCCAGCGCTTGAGGCGCGCGGCCAGGCGGTGTTCGGCCGGCGCGCGCGCGCCCAATTCGCGTTCCAGCGTCGCATGGCCCGGTCCGATCAGGAAATAACCGACGTGATGGAGACGCGGATCGCCTTCGGGGTCGTGGTCGGCCGCGGCCAGTTCGATGGCGCGCCGCGCGATGTCGGGCTCGCTGCGGCCGCTGCGCATGGCCAGCGATTCGACCGCATGGCGATAACGGCCGCGGGTGCTGAAATCCATGTCTGCGTAGGCGCCCGCGGGATCTTCCGAAAGAATGCGGTCGACCACGCCCACGCGTTCGATCAGCTCCGACCAGTTCGTCTCGTTGACGCGGCGCAGGCTGTTGATGCGGTTGGCGATGGATACCTGATCGGCGGCCTGCTCGCGCGCCTCGCCATCGATCACGCGTGCCACGCTGGTGCCGCGCTGTTCCAGTTGCGCCTCGGCGAAGCTGAGCGCCAGTTTCAGCGACGGATGCTTGCCCTCGAGTAGGCGATAGAACTCGGCCGCGAAAGCGGGAGAAATGAACGATTCGGCGCGCGCCATTTCCGCGACGCTGAGCAGCATGTCATTGGGGATGTGAGCGGCAACATCCACCAAATGCTCGGCCCAGAACTCGGCGCGTGAATACGCTTCCAGTCGCCGCGTGATCGCGACAGCGCATCCTGCGAGTCCTTCGATCAAGGTGACGCGGATCAGCACCGGCAGCGTCCACAGCTCGACCATGTCCAGCGAACCGCGTCGCTGGTAGTCGTTGAGGTAGCGCTCGATCGCGTCGGGTTCCAGATTGCCGTCGAGCGACGCGATGCAAGCGCGCATCACCCGCAGGATGCGCGGCACCACCATGCCGTCGGCGGTGCGGCAGCGCGGCAGACGTCGCCAGACCCTGGCGGGCAGCGCCTCGCGCACCTCGCGGATCTGGTTGCGGATCAGATAGACGTTGTCGATCAACCATTCGGCGGCCGGCTCGATGCGACGGTTTTCGACCGCGGCCATGCGTGCCACCGCATAGCCGTGCGCCAGCGTCTGGTCGTGCGTGGTCAGCGCGCGCGCGAGATCGAACGACTGCGCCTGGGTCAGCCGGTTGTGCTCACGCGCGAGCGCCCCGGCCGGAACCGCCGGCGTTGCGGCCTCGGGCGTGTCACGCGGAGTCGTGCGCGCGTGCCCGATCCGGTGCGCGGCGCGCCGTATCCTGAACCTGCGAATCCATGCTTGCGGGCGGTGGTTGCGCGGCACCTCGAGAGGTCACTCGTCCTGGGGAATCTTCGATGTTAGCGAAACAACCGTTGCCGCAATGTCACCGGGGCGCGGCGGCGGGTTCGGGCCGGCGTCACACTGGAAGTTCATTCAGGACGTTCAGGTGACCGTCGGGATCGCGCAGCAGGGCGATTGTCGCGCCGCGGATGAAGCCGCTGGCGACGACGGTATCGGCGAAATCGCCGTCGGTCAGCGCATCGAGCAGCACATCGGCATTTTCCACCCGCCAGACCAGGCGGTCGGCCGCGACGGCCGTGAGGCTGAGGGCCTCGTTCGCCCGACCCCGCGGCTGGCGATAGCCGAGCAACTCCAGATGCGGCGTGCGCGTCGCGCTTTCCAGCGCGATCACGTCCACCGCGACATCGGCGAGGTCATCGAGACGTTGCTGCTCGACGCCTTGGTTCACGCCGCGCATGGCAACGCGCAGGCCCAGCAATTCATAAAACAGGACGCTGCGTTCGACGTCGGTCACGCTGATGGCGCTGTGGTCGATGCCGGGCATAGGGCCGTCCGCTTGCTTTGATTGCCATGCGGGGCCGCCGGTGCCCCGCGGAAACGCGAGCAGCTCCAGCGGATGTCCATCGGGATCACGGAATTTGAATGCGGTGACCGAACCCGTCGGAGGCGGTAGCGTTTGCGGACCGGCCTGCGAGATCGGGGTGGCACCATGTCGCATCACGCGGTCATATGCCGCATTCATGTCATCGACCACGACCGCGCAATGCTGGAACCCCAAGTCGTTCGAGGCGCCGTCTTTCGGGTAGGGCTCGGCAGCCGGAAATTGCGTCAGCACCAATGTTTGCGCGCCCAGCGAGAGCTGCGCGCAGCACGGCGGCGTGTCGCACAGGTCTGGCAGCAAGGTCCACGCGGGAGGCGTGGCGTCGGCATCATCCACGCGAAAGCCAAGTGCATCGCGATGAAACGCGACTGCGCTCTGGATGTCCGCGGTGTTGCGCTCGATGCGCACCAGCTTGCGTATGCCGTGGCTCACGGCCGTTGCGCACCACGCCGGTTGATCCAGATCGCGTACAACGCTTGCGACGCGCACAGGAACAAGCGGCTGCGATGGCGGTCGCCGAAGCAGAGATTCGAAACCGTGCACGGCACCTTGATGCGGCCGAGCAGGGTGCCATCGGGCGCGATGCAGTGCACGCCATCGCCCACCGCCGCCCACGCGTTGCCGTCCTGGTCGCAACGGACGCCATCGGCGTGGCCCGTCGCGGTTGCATGAAAGTCGCGGCCGTTGCGCAGCGAATTACCGTCGTCGGCCACGTCATAGACGCGGATGCAGCATTTCGAATGGGGTTCGAATTGCACGCCGGTGTCGCTCACGTACAGGCGTTTCTCGTCGGGCGAGAAGCACAATCCGTTCGGACCCGCGATGTCGCCGATCACCACCTTCAATGATCCATCGTGCGCATCGAAACGGTAAACATTGGCCGGCAACTCGGATTCGTCCTTGCCGCCTTCGTAATCGGTCTGGATGCCGTAGGGTGGATCGGAAAACCAGATTGTGCCATCCGACTTCACCACCACGTCGTTGGGCGAGTTGAGGCGCTTGCCCTCGAAGCGATCGGCCAGCAGGGTGACGTCGCCGTCGAGCTCCGTGCGCACGATCGCGCGGCCACCGTGCAGGCAGCCGACCAGACGACCTTCACGGTCGCGGGTGTGGCCATTCGCGAAGCGCGATGGTTGCCGGAACACCGATACGCCGCCCGAAGCCGTCCAGCGCATGATGCGGTCGTTCGGGATATCGCTGAACAGCAGGCACTGCATGTCCGCGAACCACACCGGTCCTTCCAGCCAGCGGAATCCTTCGGCCAGTTTTTCCAGTGGTGCGTTGGGCAACACCATCGAGCGGAAGCGCGGGTCAAGGACTTCGTAATCGCTCACGGCGCATCGTCCATCTGCACGAGCATCAACACCGCCGGTTCTCCACCGACCGTGCCGGAGCGATGCCCCTCGTGGCCCTGTGCATCGGCGATGCAGCCCTGGTCGCCGCCGAAGGAAATTTCGCCCGCGCCCATTTCCACGCGGGTGCCGTCCATCGTCTCCACGAACCAGCGACCCGACAGCGGCACGATCCACTGCGGCGCGGGGTTCTCGTGCCAGTCGCCAATCCAGCCCGCCGGCAATACGCTGAAAAGCGTCTTCCGTGGCGTTTGCTTTTGCTCCGCGTTCCATTGCGGCGCCGCGCCGCCCATGCTCTGGCGTTCGAACTCGGTGATCGCGCGGCGTTCCTGATGGCTGACGCCATTACGGTCCGTCCATACGTGCCAATAGGTGGGTGCGGGCGCGTCCATGTTCATTCGATCAGTGCTCATTGGAATGTGGCCAGGTCCATCCAGGGATGGCTGATGGCGGCGCGATTCCGGCCTTTGTGTACACCGCGGTGGATGACAGCGGCCGCCGCACGATCACGCGCACCGGCGCGAGCTGGGTGGCGAATACCACCAGCAGCAAGCCGCCGACCAGTCCGAAGTTTTTCAGGAAATCCCAGAAATGACCGCGCGCGACACTGTTGCCCGACTTCCAGAAATCACGGAACTTCCAGAACGGGTGGTACAGGATCGCGGTGACGATGCAGAACAGCGCCAGCACGAACGCGGCGAGGCGATCGTGCCAGCCGAACACGATGCAGAACGGCGCGACGCCTTCCACGATGATCGCGGCGGCCAGCAACGGCGCACCGGTCCAGCGCGGCAGGAACGAAGAGTCCGCCTGCGCGATCGCGTCCTTCCAGAATACGATCTTGTCCAGTGCACTGAGCGGGAACAGCACCACCAGACAAACTCGGATGGCGATCGGAATGAAATAGAGATTCAGCCACATGGGGCGCTCCTCACCGCATCCGGTCCGCGATCCGGTCCGCGACGCGCAGTGCGTTCGCGACGATCGTGAGCGTCGGGTTCACCGCGCCGATCGACGGGAAGAAACTCGCGTCGGCGACATAAAGATTGTCGAGTTCGTGTGCCCTGCAATCGAGATCGAGCACCGAGGTTTTCGGATCGGTGCCGAAGCGCGCGGTACCGGCCTGGTGCGCGGTGCCGCCGATCGGGATGTCCTTGCCGAGGTATTGCGTGCGCCGCAGCGTGTGCGGGTGTGCACCGATCGGTTCCAGCAGCAATTCCAGTTTCGCCTTGAGTCGGTGGTGCGCTTCCATGTTGTTGTCGGTCTGCTCGACGACCACGCGCTCGCCGTCGTAGCGGATGCGGTTCTCGGGGCGCGGCAGGTCTTCGCTGGACAGCCAGAAATCCAGCGAATGGCGGGCGATGTATTCGAACGGTTTCTCGGGCAACCATTCGAGCCAGCCTGGCAGCGCCTCGCCGCGCAAGGTGTCGGCGTGCGACTTGCCGGTCATCTGGATCAGGCCCATCGGGAATTCCCAATCGCCCGCCCCGAAGTAGTAGTCGCTCACGCCCACGGTCTTCTGGAATACCGTCTCGTTCGGTTCGCGGGTGATCGCCAGCAGCACCGACTGGTTGTGGCGAATGTAATTGCGCCCGACCTGGTCGGAACCGTTGGCGAGCCCCTTGGGATGTTTGTCGTTGGCCGAACGCAACAGCAGCAGCGCGGAGGACAGCGCGCCGCAGGCCACCACCACGATGTCGGCGGAATACGTTTCCTTCGCGCCGCAGCGTTCCACCTGCACGGCATTGACCGTGCGGCCTGAGGCATCGGTGTCGAGGCGTGCGACGTACGCGCCCGTCAGCAGCGTCACGTTCGGGTGCGCAGCCAGAGTCGGACTGACGCAGATGATTTCGGCGTCAGCCTTGCCGTTGGTCGGGCACGGATAACCGTCGAAGGCGCCGCAGCGCACGCAGGGACTGGAACGCGCCACCACGCCATCGGTTTCATCCAGCAGGATGCCGAGCGGCATGTGGAACGGATGCAGCCCCTGACGCGCGAAGGTGTCGGACAGTTGCTGCATCCGGGGCTCGTGGGCGACCGGGGGGAATGGATACGGCGTGCCGCGGCGCGGTTCGGTCGGGTCCTCGTCCGCGGTGCCGTGCACGTGGAAGAGTTTTTCGGCTTCGTCGTAATACGGCGCGAACACGTCGTACTTCAGTGGCCACTCGGGCGAGAGACCGCCGGCGTGTTGAAGTTGCTCGAAGTCGCGTTCGCGCAGCCGGAACAGGGCCGCGCCGTACATCTTGGAATTGCCGCCCACGAAATAATGCAGGCCGGGATGAAAAGCTGTGCCGTATTTGTCGTACCAGGTTTCGTCGGCTTGGTATGAGTTGTCGATGAAGACCGACTTGGGGCTCCAGTTGTCGGGCGAACGCTTGAGCCAGTCGCCGCGTTCCAGCATCAGAATCTTCTTGCCCGTTGGCGCCAGCCGTTGCGCCAGCGCCGCGCCGCCGGGACCGGAGCCGATCACGATCATATCGTAGTGGGTATCGGGCATGCCTCGCCCCCAGGGCCGCACCGCGGCGAAGGTCTGGCGTTGTACAGGACGGGGTGTCTAATTCAGGTCAACGCGCGCCCGATTTGGAGCGGCATCTTGGGGACGCTATACTTGCACGGATGCATGGCGTCCGCGGGGGCCCGGGACGCTGTTCGCCTTTCAACCGGAGTTCGCAAGTGAGCACGAATCTCACCCCGTCCGATCGTACCTTCATGAAGCACTTCGCGATCATGATCGCCATGCTTGCGAGCATCGCGGTGGTGCTGATCATCATCGGCGCGATCGTGTGGACGACTCTGCCGAAAGAGAGCAACCAGCGGGAAGTGCAGCGGGCGGGCGAGCGCATCACTCCGGTAAGTGCGGTCTATGCAGGCAACACCGGGCGCGCAGCGATGGAGGCCGCCAAGACTGCCGCGACCCAGGCTGCCGCCTCGCAGGTCGCTTATGGCGGCACCACCGACGGCAAGGCGATCTTCGATCACCTGTGCACCACCTGTCATTCAACAGGCGCCGCGGGCGCGCCCAAGGTCAGCGACAAGGCCGCGTGGGCATCGCGCATCAAGCAGGGCATCGATACGCTGGTCAAGCATGCGATCGACGGCTACACCGGTCCCGATGGCAATCACATGCCGGCCAAGGGCGGCAACCCTGCGCTCTCCGACGCGCAGGTGGAAGCCACGGTGAAATGGATGGTGTCGCAGGTGAAGTGACACGCGTTTGCGCGGTGCCGATGGCATCGCGCGCGTGGCATTTCGACCTGTCATGGACGACCGGCGGCGTCCGCTTCAGCGACAAATGCTCGCCGCTATGGGTTCAACCCGCGATGTAACGCTGCAGGTGATCGATCTCGGCCGCCTGGTCGTCGATCACCGCCTTCACCAGGTCCCCGATCGAGACGATGCCGATCAGCCGGTTGTCTTCGATGGCCGGCAGGTGGCGCACGCGCAGTTCCGTGCACAACCGCATGCATTCATCCACCGTGGTCGTGGGCGAAACGGTGGTCGGCGCGGGCGTCATGATTTCCGATACGGGCGTTTCGCGCGATGAACGCCCCTTGAGGATGACCTTGCGTGCGTAATCGCGCTCGGTGACGATGCCCGCAAGCGCTTCGCCGCGCACCACCACCAGCGCACCCACGCGTCGTTCGGCCATCAGGCGAATCGCATCGAGCACCGGCGCCTCCGGCGCGATCGTGTAAACCGTGCCGCCCTTTTCTTCCAGCAAGTGCTTGACCTGTCGCATCGCAGTGTTCTCCGATTGCGGAAGATCACCCGATTCTAGCGCTTGCAATGCGCGGTGGCGGCCCGCGAGACACGGCCTTTCATGGCTTCGTCAGCCAGCCACGGGTGCCAAGGTCACGCCGCGAAACCGGGCGCGGAATCGCCGATCCACGTATCGACCGGCTGCGCTTTCGCGTAGAGGAAGCCCTGCACGTGGCGGCAGCCCAACTGCCGCAGCATGTCGCGCTGCAGCGGGGTCTCCACGCCTTCGGCAATCACCTGGATCGAAAGCGTTTCGGCCATCGCGAGGATGGCGCGGATCACGGCGTCGCTGCTGCCTTCTCCGGCCTCGGTGAGGTTGGCGACAAACGAGCGATCGATCTTGAGGGTTTGCAGCGGGTACTGGTGCAGGTACGAAAGGGACGAGTAGCCGGTGCCGAAGTCATCCAGCGAAATGCTGATGCCGGCGTCGCGGAAAACCTGCAGGATCCGCTTTACCGCAGGCGTGTTCTCCAGCAGTGCGCGTTCGGTCACCTCGACGCGCAGGCGCGAGGCCGGCACCGCGTACTCGGCCAACAAATCCAGCAGGCGCTGGTCGAAGTGCGGGTTGCTGAAGTGGCGCGCGGAAAGATTGATCGCCACGAACGCGTCGTTGTTTGCCGCAAGTGCGTTGGCGTCGCGGCACACCTGGGTGAAGATCTGCCAGTCGATGGTCTCGGACGTGCCGGTATCTTCGGCCACGCTCAGGAATGCGCCCGGCAGCAGCACCCCGCGTTGCGGGTGGCGCCAGCGCATCAACGCTTCGTAGCCGACCACGTCGCCACTCTCGAGATCAACCACCGGCTGGTAGTACGGCACGAATTCGTTGCGGGTCAGCCCACGCCGCAGGTCGTTTTCGACTTCCAGCAGCGAAACGGCTTCCTTGCGCAGGTGATCGTCGAACACAGCGTAGCGATGGCGGCCATCGGCCTTGGCGCGATACATCGCCGAGTCGGCGTCGCGCAGCAATTCGTCCGGGTTCCGGTAGTGCTGCGCTGCCAACGTGATGCCGATCGAGGTCGAGGTGAACAGTTCCTTGGCGGCAAGCCGGAACGGCGCATTGAGATCGTTGATGATGCGTTCGGCGATTTGGCAGGCACGCGCGGCGTCATGGACACCCTCCAGCAGCACACTGAATTCATCGCCGCCCAGGCGCGCGACCACGTCTTCGGACTTCAGGCAATCGCGGATGCGGCTGCCGACCTGCAGCAACAAGTCATCGCCGACCAGGTGGCCGACGGAGTCATTGATGACCTTGAAGCGGTCGAGGTCCATGAACAGCACCGCGAAACCCTGGCTCGGATCCGCGTGATAGCGCGCCAGCGCGTGTTCGAGCCGCTGCATCAGCAGGGTGCGATTGGGCAGGCCGGTCAGCGAATCATGCAGGGTCTCATACTTCAGACGTGCTTCGATGCGTTCGCGTTCGGTGATCTGCGCGCGCAGGTCGCGGTTGGCCAGCGCCAACGCGCGCGTGCGTTCGTCCACGCGACTTTCGAGTTGGGCGTAGGCCCGGCGCAGCGAATCCTTGGCTCGGATGCGCTCCAGCGCATTGGCGATGTGATACGAGACGAAAGTCAGCAGTTCCTGGTCGCGCTGGGTGTAGTGGTATTCGGGCGAGTAGCTTTGCACCACCAGCACGCCGGCCGTGTGGTCGGCACAAACCAGGGGTACGCCCAGCCAGCATTCGGATATCGAGCCGTAGTATCCCACTTCACCCGAAGCACGCAAGCGCTCGATCTCGGCTTTATCCACCAGGAGCGGCGCGCCGTTGCGCAAAACGTATTCGGTGAGCCCGTCCGCGAGCTTGCGCGTCGGATTCTCGCGGTCGCACTCGTCCACCGAGTATGGAAAGCTGAGTTCCGTGCCGTCCTCGGAAATCAGTGCAATGCAGAAGTTGCGCGCATTGATCAGATCGTCCACGACCCCATGGATCGAGGCATAAAACGCATCGGGGCTGTCGGTGCTGCCGGCCAATTCGGCGATGCGGAACAGCGCCGCCTGCAGGCGTTCGCCACGCTGCCGTTCCAGCACCTCCTGCTGCAGCACGCCGTTGGCCTCGCTGAGTGCCACGGTGCGTTCTTCAACCCGGCGTTCCAGTTCGACGTGGGCCAGGCGCCGCTCCAGCGCCGTCTGGATGTGCTGGGCCACGTAGGTCAGAAGGGTCTTGTCGTGCTCGTGGTAGTGATGGATATCGTCGTAGCTCTGCACCACCACGCAGCCGACCACTTCGATTCCGTGCAGCAGAGGTACCCCCAGCCAATCCTTGCAAACGGCGCCGACCATGTGGAACGGGCCATCGACGTGCCGGCTCATCGATTCCGGCGAGCCCATCAGCGGCTTGCCATCGTGGAGCACGTACCAGGTGGGACCGTGCTCGATGCCGGGCATCGAAAACACGTCATCCGGGCGGGGCGGTTCGGAATCGACCGTGTCCGCGTAGTAAGGGAACTGCACGCTGTCCTGCTTGGCGTCGTAAAGCGCGATGTAGAAATTCTCCGCGTACATCAGCGAACCGACGATGGCGTGCAGGACATTGAACATGGGGGTCAGGTCGGCGCCGGCCGCGCTGGCCTGGTCGGCGATTGCGTACAGCGCGCGCTGAAGCCGCTCGGAGCGACCGAGTTGCTCCACCGAGTTCGCAAGCGCGGTGCGCTGGTCGAGCGCGTCGATGCGCGCGGCGATCAATTCAGCCGCGGCATCCAGTAGCGCGCTGCAGTCGTGATCGCAGGGTGCGGTGACGACGAGCACTTCATCCCTGGAAAGCGTGATCTGCAATGGATATCCCGAAGCGCGGGCGTCGAGCCGCGCCGCGTCGTCACGGTTGCAGCGTTCAATCACTGTTCCCGGCACCAGCTCGTCCAGCAGTGCGCGCGCAGTGGTGACGACCGTATCCAGGTCCGGTGCCGCCCACAGATTGCCACTGGCCTGCAACAACGCAGTCGGGGTGGGTGCGGGCTGATCGGCCGGAACGGCTTGGGATAAAAGATGAACGTGGGCGGCCATGAATCGGACCCCTGTCTGCATGGAAGGTCGTCCCATTCGTTATCGGCACAAATCGCGCCAGGTTGCGCGATTTTTTGTGATATTTGGTTACGGGTTGCGCGTGAGAAACGTGACGTCCGTCAAGGGATCGCGCAGCGCATCACCGCCGGCCACGCGGTCGCTTTGGATGCGGATCAAGCACGTATGACACACCGCCCAGTTGGCGCATCTGCTGCTCGATCCAGCCCGCGCGCCGCTGGATGTAGGGCGATGGCCGGTTTGCATGCCAGCCGCGCGGATTGGGCAGCACCGCGGCGAGAAGTGCGGCCTGGTGGGCCGTCAGGCGCGAGGCGGGCTCGTGAAAATACGCCTGCGACGCTGCCTCGACACCGTAGATACCGTCGCCGAGTTCGGCGATGTTCGCATACACCTCGAGCACCCGGCGCTTGGGCCATGTGATGTCGATCAGGACGGTGAAATACGCTTCCAGCCCCTTGCGGAAAAAGCCGCCACCGCTCCACAGGAACAAGTTGCGTGCGGTCTGCTGGGTAATCGTGCTGGCGCCGCGCAGGCGGCCTCCGGCTTCGGCCTCATCGATGGCCGAACGGATGGAAGGAATGTCGAAGCCGTGATTGAACGGGAAGGTCTGGTCCTCGCCCGCGACCATTGCCAGCGGCGCCACCGGTGCGATCCGTTCCCACGGCACCCATCGGTAATGGAGGGCGAAGTCGTGGTTGCCATGCCAGATTTGCGAGATCTCGCGCTCCAGCATGTAGGCGCTGATGAAGGGCGGCACGACACGCAGGATCACCACCGGCAGCCATGTGATTGCGACGAAAATCACCGCTGTCCACAACAGTCGGCGAAACCAGCGGCGCGCGAACGGGCGGCGCCGACCGCCGACTGCAAAATCGATCATGCCGGCTTCATGCCGTCAAAGGAGGAGGCACCGTGCCACGCACCCACAGTTCCAGCGGTTGTGCCGGCGCGTACAAGAAGCCCTGCGCATATCGGCAGCCCATCTTCAGCAACAGGTCGCGCTGCTCGACCGTTTCCACGCCTTCGGCAATCACCTGCATCGACAGCAGTCGGGACATCGCGATGATCGTGCGGATCACCGCGTCGCTGCTGCCTTCGCCTTCCGCGGTGAGGCTGGTGATGAACGAGCGGTCGATCTTCAACGCCTGCACCGGGTATTGGTGCAAGTAGGACAGCGAGGAATAACCGGTGCCGAAGTCGTCCAGTGCGATCCCGATGCCGGCGCCACGCAGGGTTTGCAGGAGGCGCTTGGCTTCCGGCGGGTTCTCCAGCATCGCGCGTTCGGTAACTTCGACCCGCACGTTGGAAGGTGGCACGTCGTGCTCCGCCAGCAATCGCAGCAGGCGACGATCGAGGTCGGGATTGCGGAAGTGGCGGGCCGACAGATTGATGCCCAGGAAGATGTCGCTGCCTCCGATCAATCCGGCCGCGTCGCGGCAGACCTGCTCGAAGATTTGCCAATCGATGGTTTCCGAAGCGCCCGTGTCTTCCGCAACGCTCAGGAATTCCCCGGGCAGCAACAGGCCGCGTTGCGGATGGCGCCAGCGCATCAAGGCCTCGTACCCCGCAACGCTGCCATCCGCGAGATTCACGACCGGCTGGTAGTAGGGTACAAATTCGTCGCGCGTCAGCCCGCGGCGCAGATCGTTTTCGACTTCCAGCAGCGATACGGCTTCGCGACGCAGACCCTCGTCGAACACCGCGTAACGATGCCGGCCATCGGCCTTGGCGCGGTACATCGCGGAGTCCGCGTCGCGCAGCAATTCCTCGGGATGCTTGTAGTGCTCGGCCGCCAGCGCGATGCCCACCGAAGTCGAGGTGAACAGTTCCTTGGCCGCGAGCCGGAATGGCGCGTTGAGATCGTCGATAATGCGCTTGGCGATGCGGCAGGCCCTGTCCGCGTCGGTGATGCCTTCCAGCAGCACGCCGAATTCGTCGCCGCCCAGGCGCGCCACCACGTCTTCCGATTTCACGCAGGCGCGGATTCGACCGCCGGCCTGGAACAACAGGTCGTCGCCGATCAGGTGGCCCACCGAGTCGTTGATGACCTTGAAGCGGTCGAGATCCATGAACAGTACCGCGAAACCTTTGCCCGGGTCGGCGTGGAAGCATTCCAGCGCGTGCTCCAGCCGCTGCATCAGCAGACTTCGGTTGGGCAGCCCGGTGAGCGAGTCGTGCAGCGTTTCGTATTTCAGGCGCGCTTCGATCCGTTCGCGTTCGGCGATTTGCGCACGCAGGTCGCGATTGGCCAGCGCCAGCGCGCGGGTGCGTTCGCCCACGCGGTGTTCGAGATTGGAATAGGCGCGCCGCAACGATTCGGCGGCGCGCACGCGTTCCAACGCATTGGCGATGTGATAGGAAACGAACGTGAGCAGTTCCTGGTCGCGCAGGGTGTAGTGGTGTTCGGGCGTATAACTTTGCACCACCAGCGCGCCGACCGTGTGTTCGGCGCACACCAGCGGCACGCCCAGCCAGCACACGGAATCGGTGCCGTGCTGCGCCACCTCACCACTGATCCGCAGCCGCTCGATCTCGGGCGCGTTCGCGAGCAGGGCGGTGCTGTATCGCAGGACGTATTCGGTCAGGCCGTTCGCGAGTTGGCGCGGTTGGCGTTTTTGGTCGCGTTCGTCCACCGAATACGGGAACGTCAACTCGGCACCGTCCTCGGACAACAGCGCGATATAGAAATTGCGCGCGTACAGCAGTCCACCCACCACGCGGTGCACGGCGGCGTAGAAATTGTCGATGCTGTCGGTGGTGCTGGCCAGCTCCGCGATGCGGAACAGCGCCGCCTGCAGCCGCTCGCCGCGCTGGCGTTCCAGCACTTGTTGTTGCAGCACGCGGTTGGCTTCGCGCAGCGCCTCGGTGCGTTCGCCGACGCGATGTTCCAGTTCGACATGCGCCAGACGACGTTCCAGCGCGGTCTGGATGTGTTGCGCGACGTAGATCAGCAGCGCCTTGTCCTGCTCGTCGTAATGGTGCGCATCGTCATAGCTTTGCACTACCACGCAACCGACCACGTCATTGCCGCGCAGCAGCGGCGCCCCGAGCCAATCCACGCAATCGGTGCCTGAACTGTGGAACGGACCGCTGACCTGGCGGCCCAGTGAATCGAGCGAACCCATCAGCGGCTTGCCGTCGCGGATCACGTACCACGTGGGTCCGTGGTGGATTTCGTCCATCGACATGTCGCTGTGCGGATCCGGGATACTCGGATCGGCAATGTCGGCGTAATAAGGAAATCGCACGCTGTCGCGAGAAGCGTCGTACAACGCCACGAAGAAGTTCTGGGCGTACATCAGCGTGCCGACGATCTGGTGCAGCGCACCGAACATCGCGGTGGTGTCTGCGCCCGCCGCGCTGGCCTGATCGGCGATCGCGTACAGCGCGCGCTGCAACTTTTCCGCGCGGCCGAGTTGTTCGACCGATTCCGCCATCGCGGTCTGGCGGCCCAGTGCGCGGATACGCGCCCCGATCATTTCGGCGGCCGCTTTCAGCAGCATGCCGGTTTCATGGGTTCCGTTCGCGGCCACCACCAGGATTTCGCGATCGGAGAGCGCGACCTGCAACCGATGATCGGTTTCCGCCGGGATGCCCGGTGCGTTGTCATCCCGGGGGCAGCGCTGCACGATCGCGCCCGGCGCGAGTTCGGTCAGCAACGTGCACGCGCTCGCCACGACTCCGTCCACGGTTTCCGCCGCCCAGAGGCTGCCGCTTGCCCGCAGGGCGGCGGCAATGGGCGGCTGGCCGGCCGGAGTGGCCAGATGGTGAACGTTGCCTGCCATGTATGGTCCAACCCCCTGCACTGGGTATGAGTGTAACGTCAGTCACCCCGCGAAAAGCACGCGCGGGATCAGAATTACTCGTCGGGCAACGATCCCCTGCTGATGCCAGTTTGGACCCGTCCAAGCCGATTCGGCTGTGGAGGGGTGGTTTTGACGAGGGCGGGCTGGGTCCCGTTGGAGGG
>Ga0207652_10000378_pt1 | contig 46237 bp, 36 predicted proteins | sample KBSC63BmetaG_FD_184334 | JGI IMG/M metagenome (GOLD analysis project Ga0207652, IMG submission 184334) | Corn rhizosphere microbial communities from Kellogg Biological Station, Michigan, USA - KBS C6-3B metaG (SPAdes) (version 2) | ecosystem: Host-associated > Plants > Roots > Rhizosphere ...
CCGTGCGTCTTCCGTGACGCCGGATCCGTCGCTCGCTGAGTCATGGGCGCCCTGGCGCCTTCAACTCAGCGAGCGTCGGGGGCCACGCAGGGAACTGTGACGTCCCTCCCCGCAGGCGCCCCGGGTTGCCGCGGATGCCGGGCCGACCTCAGCCAGCCCGGGTCGGGACGGCATCCGCGGCACTCGCACGGCATCCGTCCCGTCCGGCTACCCGGACGGGAGCAGCCGGTCGACGGCGCGGCGGGCGTAGTAGGCGGTGGTGCCGCGCAATCGGTGGGCGCCCGGCTGCCTTGTGGCTCCCGCCTCCCACTCGTCGAGCGCGGCGAGGACGGGGGCGGCGACGCGGTCCCAGCGCAGCTCGTCGGCCAGGCGGCGGCCGGAGGCCTCGGCGTCGCGCAGGGTGTCGGCTGCCAGGGCGGCGAGGATCGCGGCTGCGGCCGCGGGCGGTGAGCCGGGCTCGATCAGGGTCGCGAAGCCTGCCCCCTCGAAGCGGTCGGCGGTCTCGTCGCCGCGGCCGAGCACGCAGGGGAGGCCGGCCCAGAGGTAGTCCATGTAGCGGGCGCGGGCGGCGAGGGAGGCCTCCTCGGCGTCGCGGTGGAGGGTCAGGCCGAGGTCGACGTCGCGCAGGTACTCGGCGCGGCGGGCGAACGGCACCCACTCGTCGAGGAAGAAGACGGAGCGGTCGAGCACCCCGAGGTCCGCCGCCAGCGCCCGCGCCTCGGCCAGCGCCGAGTGGCGGGCGGCGGCGTCGTTGGGGACGCGGCCGGCGGTGAACACGAGCTTGACGTCGGGCCGCTCCGGGGCGAGCGAAGCGACCGCGCGGATCGCCGTCTCGGCGTCGAGCCAGCGCCAGAGGCTGCCCCACCAGAGGACGACCTTGTCGTCCGGCCCGATCGCCCGGAAGCGCGAGCGCAGCGGGTGAAGGTCGCCGGGCGCCGGCGACGGTGGGGCGTCGATGCCGAACGGGACGATCCGGATCTCCGGCGGCGACGCCCCCGCGACCTCCGCCGCCTCGGCCGCGAGCAGGTCGCGCTGGCGCTCACTACCGCAGAGGACGAGGTCGGAGCCGCGCAGCTGCAGGCGGCGCGCCGCGCGGGCCGTGGCGCGGGCCCGGTCGGCGCCGCCGGCGAGCGTCCCCAGCTCGATCTCCACCGGGTCGTACTGGTCCGACACACAACGGACGCCGAGCGCCCGCTTGGCGGCGAGGACGAACGGCGGCACGGTCGAGGCGAGGACGACGTCGCCCCGGCGCGCCTCGGCCACCAGCCGCCGGCGCGAGAGGGGCGCGACGGCAAGGCCCTCGTACTCGTCCCGCCCGCCGCCCGGGGCCAGCAGGGTGACGCGATGGCGGACGGCCAGCGCCTGGCCGAGCCGGACCGCGCGGATCTCCGGGCCGCTCAGCTTCTCGCCGAGCTCGCCTGGGACGAGGATCAGCACCCCGAGGCCGCGCTCAGACGAGGACACGTCCGCCTCGCTCGCGGGCGCGGCCATCGACGACCTCGCGCTGCCAGACCTCGAAGACGAGGATGCTCCAGAGCAGCGAGGAGTTGTCCGCCGCCCCCGCCAGGTGGTGCTCGAGCAGCGCCGCGACCGTGTCCGGCCGCAGATAATCGTGGCTGCGCGCGCCGGGATCGAGCAGGACCTCGCGGGCGAGATCGCGCAGGTCGGTCCGGAACCACTCCGCCATCGGCACCTGGAAGCCCTGCTTGGAGCGGTCGATCCACTCGTCCGGGACCACCCCACGCAGGGAAGCCCGCAGGGCGATCTTCTTCGCCCGCCCCCGCACCTTGAAGCGCGCCGGCAGCGAAGCGCCGAGCGCGATCACCTCCGGGTCGAGCAGCGGCGAGCGCGCCTCGAGCCCGTAGGCCATCGTCGCGATGTCCATCTTCACCAGCAGGTCGCCGGGCAGGTAGGTGCGCCGGTCGACGTCGAGCATCCGGTCGACGATGTTCGGCGCCGCCGAGCCCGTCCAGGCATCGGCGATCGTGGCCGCCGCAGGGCCACGGAGCGCGGCCGCGAACTCGGGCGTGTAGAGGCTCCCGCGCAGATCGACGCCGAACCGCGACATCGCCCGCACGTAACGGTCACACGGCGAGAGCGGAAAGAGCGCCGCGACCCGCCGCGCCCGGTTCCTGGCGCTGGTCAGATCGCCGTCCGCCGGCACCCGGCCGAGCACCCCGGCAAGCGCCGCCCGGGCACCCCGCGGCAGCCGGTCGAGCTTCTCCAGCAGGGCGCCGGTCGCATAGCGCCCATAACCGCCGAAGACCTCGTCGCCCCCGTCCCCGTTGAGAGCCACGGTGACCGCGCGGCTGGTCATCTCGGCGAGGTAGAAGCTCGGGATCGCCGAGTGGTCGGCGAACGGCTCGCCGTAGTGGCGGACCAGCTTCGGCAGCAGCTCGACCGCGTCGGGCCGGACGACCAGCTCGTGGTGGTCGGTGCCGAAGCGCTCGGCGACCTGGCGCGCGTAGGGCAGCTCGTCGAAGCGCTCCGACTCGAAGCCGATCGAGAACGTCTTCACCGGCCCCGCGGAGAGCTCCGCCATCGCCGCCACCACCGCGGTCGAGTCGACGCCGCCGGAGAGGAACGCCCCCAGCGGCACGTCGGCGACCAGGCGCCGCCGCACGGCCTCGCGGACCGTGTCGCGGACGAGCTCACCCGCCTCCCGCTCGGAGCCGACGTCGACGGCGGAGCCGAAATCGACCTCCCAGTAGCGCTCGATCGACGCCTCCCCCCCGCGCCAGCGCAGCAGCGACGCCGGCGGCAGCTTGCGCACCTCGCGGAACGCGCTGAACGGGTCGGGCACGTAGGTGTAGGTGAAGAAGCGGTCGAGCGCGTCGGGGTCGGGCTCGCTCGAGATCGCCGGGTCGGCGAGCAGCGCCCAGAGCTCGGAGGCAAACGAGATCGCCCCCCGGCGCCGCGCGTAGAAGAGCGGCTTCTTGCCGATCCGGTCGCGAGCCAGCAGCAGCTCCTCGCGGCGGGCGTCCCAGATCGCGACCCCGAACATGCCGACCAGCGAGCGGACGAACCCCGCCCCCTCCTCCTCGTAGAGGTGGGCGATCACCTCGCTGTCGCCGTCGGTCGCGAATCGGTGGCCCTGCCGCCGCAGCCGCCGGCGCAGCTCGCGGTAGTTGTAGATCTCGCCGTTCAAGACGACGGCGACCGAGCGGTCCTCGTTGTAGATGGGCTGGTCGCCGGTCGCGAGGTCGATCACCCGCAGCCGCCGGATGCCGAGCCCGGCCGGCCCCTCGATGTGGAGGCCGAGCGAGTCCGGCCCGCGGTGCTCGAGGCGCGCGCACATCTCCCCGACCAGCTCGCGGCCCACCGCCCGCCCGTCGCTGCGCGCCTGCCCGGCGATCCCGCACACGCTCAGGCCGGCTTTCGCAGGACGAACAGCGTGCAGTTGGAGAAGAGCTCCTCCTCCGGCCACCCGGCCAGCGCGGCGGCGACCTCCGGCGTGTAATACCCACGCCCCAGGCCAGGGTCCTTGACCCGCTCCTCGAGCAGCTCGAAGTGCGCCGCGAAGAGCTCCCGGTAATCGGCGCGGGTCAGCCGGTTGGCGTGGGTGTTCGGGGAGAAGCGGTCGTCGCGCAGGTGCTCCCACGGCTCGCTGCGCCGGCCCCGCGGCGGGTGGGCGACCGACCAGCGGCTCCACTCCTGCAGCAGGCAGCCGGTGATCCCGGTGAAGACGTTGGGCCGGATCAGCGCCAGCCCGCCCGGCCGCAGCCACGCCGCCATCGCCGGGACGATCCGCTCCAGCGAGGACATCTCGACGCTCTGGAAGACCTCCTCGGAGAAGACGAGGTCGAGCGACCCCGCGGCCAGCTCCACCTCCGCCGCGTCGGACACCCGCAGCCGCGACGGATCGAGCCGCGGGGTCAGGCCGCGCGCCCGCAGCAGGCGACGGAAGGCGGCGCGCTCGCGCGGGTCGAAGGCGACGCGCCGCAGCAGCGACTTCAGCGCCCGCTCCGGGCCGTTGACGCGCCAGGCCGCCCGCAGCTCCGCCGGGGTGCCGCGCAGGACCGGCTGCTCGGCGTCGACCCCTTCGACCTCGACGCCCATGCTCTGCAGCGCCATCTGCCGGTACGGCCGCGCGCCATAACCGATCTCGAAGACCTTGGCGGCGCGGAGCCCGAGGCCCGCGTGCTCGCGCAGCAGCGCGTCGTACTCGTCGACGTCGTCGAGCAGGTACTCGAGCTGCGGCGGGCGGCGGACCCGCTGCAGGTAGCTCCGCAGCAATAGCCGGTACTCGGCGGCCTTGCGCTCGTAGGAGACCGGCGCGGTCGACGGCGAGAGGCGTTCGACGCTCATCTGGCCGCCGCCCCTCGCGCCGCCGCCGCGGGATCGAGGTCGGCGCTCCGCCCGTCGGCCACAGGCGCGGCGCGCAGCGGCGGCTCCGCGCGGCCCACCAGGACGGCCAGGGCCCGCGACTCGTCGCGCAGGCGCCGCCGCGCCCCCGGCCGCAGCGGGGCCATGACGGCGCTGAGCGCGATCCGGACCAGATAGCCGACCGCCAGCGCGGCGCGGATCGCCCGCGCCCGCAGGGGCCCGTTGTGCTTGTGCGCGTAGAGGGCGCGCGAGTGGGCGAGCTGGGCCATCAGGTCGCCGCCGTCGCGGCGGCCGGCGTGATGGACGACGGTCAGCGCCGGCAGGTGGCGGACGTCCCAGCCCGCGTCCCGCGCCCGCTTGCACAGGTCGATCTCCTCCGAGTAGAGGAAGAAGCGCTCGTCGAGCGGCCCGACCTTCGCCAGCGCCTCCGCCCGCACGCAGAGGAAGGCCCCGACGACCCAGTCGGGCGAGTGCTCGCGCTCGTAGGCCTCGCTCCGCGTCTCCAGCTCCTGCAGGCGGCGCGCGACCGGCCAGCGGGCGGCGAAGAGGGACTCGCCGAGGTCCCGCAGCGGGCTGGGAAAGCGCCGCATCGAGTACTGGAGGGCGCCGTCGGAGCCGACCTGCACGACGCTCGCGATGCCGACGTCGGGGCGCGAGTCGAGCGCGGTGACGAGGTCCCCCAGGGTGCCCTCGCGGATCTCGACGTCGGGGTTCAGCAGCAGGACGTAACGGCCGCGGGCGCGGGCGATGCCGGCGTTGTTGCCGGCGGCGAAGCCGCGGTTCGGCGTGCGCAGCACCTGCACGTCGGCGAATTCGGCTTCGAGCGCCTCCGGCGTGCCGTCGGCCGAGGCGCTGTCGACGACGATCCACTCGGCGGCGACCGCCCCCAGCGAGGCCCGCGCCGAGCGCAGCGTGCGCAGCGCCATCTCGCGCCCGTCGTGGGTGACGACGACGACGCTCAGATCGGGGACGTCGGCGCTCATCGGACCGGCACCGGCTTCCTCCTGGGCTCGCGCGCCGGCAGCGTCCAGCCCGACGGCACTTCGACCGAGGCCGCGCAGGTGCACATCGCCGCCATGAAGAGGAACAGGTAGGGCGCCGCCGGGAAGGTCAGGATGTCGTAGAGCGCCGTCGCCACGCCGAAGGCGAGGCAGGCGGCGGCAGCGGCGACGGCCGGCGGGCCGCGCATCGGGTCGGCGGAGCGGAGCACCCGGCGGGCGACGACGAGCGGCGTCACGATCATCGCCAGGAAGGCGATCAGCCCGACGAAGCCGACCTGGTAGACCTCGCCCAGATACTCGTTGTCGAGGATCCGGTAGGTGTCGGCCTTCGCCGAATCGAGCGTGCCGAAGCCGCGACCGACGATCGGGTGGGTGAGGATGTCGGGCACGAGCGCCGGATAGTCGGAGGTGCGGCCCTGGGTCGAGTCCTGGTTCTCCGTCTGGCCGAGCTCGCGCACGGTGCTGAAGATCCCCGGCGTCATGGCCAAGGCGACGGCAAGCGCGACGATGCCGAAGGGCGCCAGCCGCAACAGCTCGCGGGGCCGCAGGACGAAGAGCGCCAGCAGCGCCATCGCGGGCACCACGGCGCCGGACTTCCGCTGCGTGATCAGGGCCCCCGCGATCAGCGCGCAGGCCGCGATCCCCCAGAGGATCCGCTTGCGCCGGTCGGGCGCCACCGCGGCCAGGACCACCGCGAACGGCAGCGCCATCCCCAGCAGCGAGGTCACCGACAGCGCGTGTCGGGTCGGCCCGGTGATCGTCGGCCGCGGCGTGGTGTCCGGGTTGGGGTCGATTTCGGTCGGCGAGGACGCCACTTCGGCGACCGGCGAGAAGACGGCCGCCGACGTTTCGTAGAAGACGTTGTAGCCGGTCTTCTTCTCGTAGATCGTGCCGAACGCGGTGATCAGGGCGAGGCAGACGATCAGCACCGAGAACGGCCGCAGCTCGGCGGGCCGCAGGGTGAGGGTGACGATCGCGAAGACGATCGCCAGCGAGAGCAGCACCGCGAGGCGTTTCTGGGCGTCGTCCCATTCGGCCAGGTTGGTGATCCGCTCGACGTTGAAGAAGATGCTCGCGACCGCGGCCAGCAGGAAGAAGATCATCCCGAACGCCCAGCCGCGCGGGCGCAGCCGCTGGAAGCGGCCGGGTTTGCCGAGCGCGACGCCGGCCAGCCAGACGACCACGATCAGGGCGACGACGAAGCGGTCGAGGTCGGAGCTGAACGGCAGGCTGACCTTCAGGTGGATCGAGTCGAACGGGACGAGGTAGAGCATCGCCAGGAACAGCGCGAAGAGCCACGGCAACGGCCGCCGGGTGCGCGGCCAGGCGTCCTCGGTTCCGCCCGGCATCGCCCAGGCACTCACCGCGGGCCCCGGTCGCGCTCGGCCGTGGCGGGGCCGACGGCGCCGTCCCGCCCGCGCTTGCGGCTCGGCCCGCCGCCCCGACCGCCGTCGGAGCCGGAGGCTTCCTCGAGCCCGGCCTCGCGCCAGCCGCGCACGATCGTCTGGCCGGGGACCAGGAGCAGGCACCAGATGCCGAGCACGACGAAGAAGACGAGGGCGGCGATCTGCGCGCTCGCGCCTTCGTTGACGACCGCGCCGGTGGCTTCACCGAGCTTGCGGACCACCACGCGCTTGGCGGCCGGCGTCTGCTGTCGGGCCTGGAGGCGCAGGATGTAGGCGTCGAGCGCCCGCGGCGCCGCGTTCGCCAGGTCCAGCGCCTCCCCCTTGGTCGGCGCCTGGGCGAAGACGGCGACGATCGGCAGCACCGGGTTGTTGTCGAAGCGCAGCCGGTAGACGGCGCCCTCGCCGATGATCTGCGTGCTGCGCTTTTCCGCGGTCGGCTCCTGCTGGATCACGGGCAGGTTGAGGTCGTAGGGACCCTGCGCCTCGATCGCGTCGGCCGGGACCCCGGCCTCTTTGGCGATCAGGTTGACGGCGGTGGGACTGGCCAGGAAGCGGGCGAAGACGCTCGCCCGCGTCTCCAGCGGCAGCAGTTCGTCGGAGATGTCGGCGAAGGCCGAGTTCGGGGTGTCGATCAGGATCTGGGTCGAGGCGGTGGCGAAGACGTTGGTGCGGCTGCTCGCCTTGGGCGGGAAGAGGCTCACCGTGTAGACGGAGAGGAAGGCGGCGATCGCGGCCACCACGATGCCGAGGGCGACCAGACGGCGGCGCTTCCACAGTGCTCTGAGGGTCCTTGCCAGTTCCATGTCGATGGGTACGCGCGACCTAGCCCGTGTAAGACGAACGACCCGCGGTTCGTGCTTCTTTCGTCCGCTCGACGCGCATCCGGGCGAGGATCCGGCGGCGGTGCTCGGCCCTGACGAAGGCGCGGTAGCCGGCGACGTCGACCCGGGGCACGCGGCGCACGGCCGCGCTCGAGTAGCCGTAGAGGTAGGCGAGCCCGGAGACGCCGCGGGGCGGCAGGGTCGCGACCTTGGCGGAGCGGGCGAGCGTCCACAGCGGGCCGTGGCGGGCGATCCAGTGCCCCCGCCCCCAGCGCACGTGGCCGCGCAGGCGGCCGTCGGCGCTGCCCGTGTGGCGGTGGTGCAGCGCCTCGGCGGCAGGGAAGCAGCGGGTCTCGAAGCCCTTCATCCGGGCGATCACCTCGTCGACGGCGTCCCAGGCGAGCACCTCGCGGACCCCGCCGATCGCCTCGAAGCACTCGTGGCTGTAGAGCTTGAGCGCGCCGCGGACGTGCTCGGCGGCGCTGGCCGTGGGACGCCAGTCGCCGCCGTGCTCCTCGAGGATCGAGCCGCCGGCGATGCCGAGGCGCGGGTTGCGGTCGAACTCCGCCAGGATCTGCTCGTAGTAGTTCGGGCACAGCTCGACGTCGCCGTCGAGCTTGCCCAGGTGGGTGAAGCCGTCCCGCTCCGGGCCGAGCGTCCCGAGGCCGTAGTTGAACGCGCGGGGAGCGGCCGCGCGGGCCAGCCGATCGGCCGCCTTGACGGTGAAGTCGGGCGGGGTCGAGACGACCCGCATGAAGTCGAGCTCGGCGCTCAGCCCGCGGAGGATCGCCGGCGTCGCGTCGTCGGAGCCGTCGTCGACCACCAGCCAGCGCTCAGGCCGGCGCGACTGGCGGGCGAGGCCCGCGGCGACCTTCTCGATGTGCGCCGCCTCGTTGCGGACCGGGGTGATGATCAGGAGTCGGTGATCGTCCATCACCCAGCGAACGATTCCGAGCTGGTCGAGCTTGCGCGGCGCGAGCCGAGCCGGCCCAGGCCGGGGACCATCCGCCCCACCACCAGCACGATGTCGTCCCACGCCTTGGGGCTGATCAGGCGCAGGGCCAGGGCGTAGGCCGGGAATGCGGCGGCCGCGCAGACGAAGAGCAGGGGCACCGTGGCGAGGTCCAGCCCGAGCCGGATCGGCAGCGCGACCGCCGCCAGCACGACGCACGCGCCGAGCGCCGCCCCGGCGTCGGCGAACAGCTCGCCGAGCGAGGCGCCGACGACCCCGCCGAGCAGGGCCCGGTAGGAGGCGATCAGGGCGAGCACGCGGAAGCCGGAGACGGCGCAGGCGACGACGACCAGGTCGCCGGTCGAGGCGGCGAAGATCAGCACCGCGACGTAGGCGGCGAGTTCGCAGAGGTTGAAGTAGAGGAGCGGGCGCGGGCGCCCGGTGGCCAGGATCAACGGATCGACGGTGTTCTTGAGGCTCGTCGCCATGCCGGCCACGGCGAGGATCTGGGCGGGGACCACGGCCGGCGCCCAGCGCTCGCCGAAGAGCCACGGCACGACCAGCGGGGCGATGACGATGAAGAAGGTCAGCAGCGGGAAGATGATCGTGCTGTTCATCCGGACGATGCGCCGGCGGACGTTGCGCAGCTGGGTGATGTCCTTGGTCCGCGAGTAGACCGGGAAGGCGATCCGGGTGACGATCCCGGAGAGCTTGCGCTCGTATTCGACCCCGATCGTGAAGGCGCGGTAGTAGAAGCCCACCTGCACCGAGCTCAGCTGGGCGCCGAGGATCGCGTAGTCGGCGTTGCGGCTGCCGATCCCGGCCAGGCCGGCGCCGGCGGCCGGCCCGCCGGTGGCGAGGATCTCCCGCGTCTCCCGGCGCCGCGGCCGCGGCAGCAACGAGACGCGGGCGATGATCAACAGCACCAGGGCCCAGGCGGCGAGCCCGGCAAGGCTGCCGAGCACGTAGGCCTCGGCGTCGAGGCCGAGCAGCGCGAGCGCCACCGAGACCGCCGTCGTGACCGCCGCCGAGGCCACTTCGGAGATGCCGATCCGGTTGAAGTCGAGGCGCCGCTGCAGCAGGGCCAGGGGGACGATCAGAAGGCCCGCGACGATGAACACCGGCGAGTAGAGCTGAAACAGCCCGGCGACGTCCTCGCCGAAGAGCGGGTCCGCCACGACCGGCGCGAGGAAGAAGGTGAGGACGGTGAGGACGACGCCGATCGCGAGCCCGAGCGCCATCGTCGCCTCCACGTGCCGCCCGGTGATCGTGCGCCGTTGGACCAGCGGGATGCCGAGGCCCTCGTTCACCAGCGAGAGGGCGATCTCGGGCAGGAAGAGCACGATCGCGTAGCGCCCGTAGGCGGCGGGCGGCACGAGGTGCGCGAGGACCACCGCGCCCCCGGCGGCGACGAGCTCGAAGGTCAGCCGCGTCGCGGAGATCCAACGGACCCCCTTCAGCGTCGCGTCGCGGAGCTCTTCGGGCGAGACCTGTGGGTCGTCAGGCGCGGCCACGGCAGATCATCAGCCGTCGTCGCCGCGCCGCCCGCCGACCCTGGCCTTCTCCCCGACCTCCTCATCCTCCTCGCCGCCGGGCAGCGCCGCCGGCTTCGATTTGGGGCGCGCGGTGACGGTCGGGATCGCCTCGAGCTGCGGCGGCTTGCCGGCGGGGGTCGCGTCGACCGCGCGCCAGGCGGTGACGAGCCGCGGGATGCCGAGGATCAGGAGCAGGCCGATGATCTCGAGGACGACGAAGATCGCGATCGCGGCCTTGGCGCCGAGCGCTTCGGTCGCGAGGTCTCCCTGCGCCGGGCCGAGGACGCGGAAGACCACCCGTTTGCCCTCCGGTATCTCCTGCTGTTCCTGGATCCGCGCGACCATTGTCCTGACCGCCTCCGGGGTGGCGGCGGCAAGTTCGCGCGCCTCCGCCACCGTCGGCGCCCTGGTTTCGACGTTGACGATCGGCAGCTCGGCCCGCTGGACGAAGGCGATCCCGTACGGCTTGATCTCCTGCGGCTGCGGAGTTTCGATCACTTCGCCGGGCAGCGGCGCGGGGCCCGCGACTTCGATCTCCCTGACCGGGATCCCGGTGGATTTCGAGATCTCGCGGATGACGTTGCCGCCCGCCATGTAGCGGGCGAAGACCCCGGCCCGGGCGGTGAGCGGTTCGATGTTGCGGGCGACGTCGGCGATCGGCGACCGGGTCGAGTCGACCAGGATCTCGATCTCGCCGTTGGCCTCCGAGTGGTCCCGCTTGGCCAGCGACGGCGGCGCCAAGCTGACGTTGAAGACGGCCACCGCGGCGATCGCGGCGGCGGCGACCGTCACCAGCACGACCAGGAGTCGGCGTCGCCAAAGCTCTCTGAGGATGAGGATGAAGTTCACGGGGTCCTAGCGCTCGAGGGTTTCGCTCCGGCTCTGGAAAGAACGGGCCTGGAACTCGGTTACTTGCGGACGAGCGCCGACGAGCGTGCGGGCGGTGATCTCCCCCCAGAGCCGCTCGATCCCGGCGTCGCGATCGAACCGCTCGCGGACCCGCGCGGCGCCGCGCCGGGCCCGCTCGCGCGCCCCCTCCGGGTCGGCCGCAAGCGCCGCGATCGCCGCGGCCATCGCCTCCGGGTCCTCGGCCGGGACGAGGGCTCCGCACTCGCCGTCCGGCATCACCTCGGCGACGCTGCCGACGTCGGCGGCCACGACCGGGCGCTCGGCGACCAGCGCCTCCATGATCACCAGCGGGGTGACGTCGGCGCCCTGTCGCGAGCAGAAGAGCAGCGCGTCGTGCGCTTCGAGCAGCCCGGCCACGTCGTCGACCGGGCCGACCATCCGCACGCGCTCGCCGACGCCGAGCTCGCGGGCGACGCCACGGACCCGCTCGGCGTAGTCGCGGTCGAGGACCGGGCCGACGATGCTGAGGGTGGCCTCGACGCGGTGCGCCGGCAGCGCCGCCAGCGCTTCCACCGCGCGGTGCTGGCCCTTGCCGTCGCCGGCGGTGAGGCTGCCGATCACGCAGAGGCGCAGCGGGCCGCGCAGCGCCGCCTCCGACCGCGGCGGCGGCCCGGCGGAGATCCCGTCGGGGATCTGGATGATCGCGGCCCTGCCCTCGTCCGGGAAGCGCGCGGCGACTCCGGCGGAGATCGCGACGATGTGGTCGGCGCTGCGCCGCTGCAGGGCGAAGACGGCGTGCCCTGCCGGCGTCACCGGCCACTCGCGGGCGTGCACGAACGAGGGGACACCGGCCAGCCGGGCGGCCAGCGTCGGCGCCAAGGTCACGGTGCTGCTGGTGATGACGGCGCCGACGCGACGGCGGCGGATCGTGGCGGCGAGGCGCACCGCGGTGCGCCGGCTGCGCGCGCGCTGCAGGATCCACCGCGTCCGCGAGACGCCCTCCCAGGTCGGCAGCGACGGCACCGGCGGGACGACCTCGGCACAGGCCGCGAACCGGTCGCGCAGCGGCCCGTCGGGCACCGCGGCAAGGATCTCGCAGCGGTCCGCGAAGCGCTCCGCCTGGGCCAGCGCCATCGCCTGCGCGCCGCCCGGAGCGGCGCTGTGGACGGCGATCAGCAGCGCCCGAGGTCGGCCGCGGCGGCCGCTCCGCGGCGGCGGGGCCGTGAAGGTCATCGCGGGAGCGCCGGGTCGGCGAGATCAGGCTTCACCGGCGGGCGAGCCGGCTCGGCGCGCCGGAGCCGGGCGATCACCCGTTCGCCGAGCAGGCCGTAGCCGAACATCATCAGCGGCACCAGCACGAGCTCGTAGCGGAAGGCCGAGAACGACGGCCCGATCGCGAGCAGCATCAGGTACCCGAGCAGGGTTCCCCAGACCAGGACCGTGAGCGAGTCGCGGCGCGAGGCGAGGAGGAAGGCCGAGACGACGCCGACGATCAGGAGGAACACGACCGCCGGGTGGTCCGCCGCATAGGTGCCATAACGGCCGAGCATGTGGGCGAAGTTGCCGGGATAGCCGGAGATCGCCGCGCTCAGGCTGGTGTCGGTCGGGATCGTGTGGTCCGCGTAGACGTAGGTGAGGCTCTGGGTCTGCGACAGCCCGTGCACGAACAGGGGCGGGAGCGCCGCGACGACGCCGGCCCCGACGAGCTGCAGGGAGATGCGGTCGCGCCGCACCGCGAGCAGGCAGAGGGCGCTGACCACCGGCATGAAGGCGAGGTCGCGGGTGAAGCCGAGCGCCAGCACCGCGGCAGACCACGGCACCAGCCAGCGGCGACTTCGCTCGACGCTGAGCATGGCGAACAGCAGCGCGGCGATCAGGAGCGCCAGGCCGGAGCTGTCGGTCAGCGGGAAGACCGACCAGTCGCGCAGCGGCGGCCAGAGGATGACCGCGGCCGCCGCTATAAAGCTCACCTTGAGGGTTAGCCTGAGCCGCAGCAGCAGGAAGAGCAGGGCGGGGGCGAGGACGAAGGCCAGCAGCGAGAGATCCTGGAGGGCGTGGAGCCCGAGGACCGGGTGGAGCGCCGCGGCCAGCGCCGGCAGCAGGAGCCGCCGGGCGTAGAACGGCGCGCTGTATTCGACCCAGGCGGGGTTGCTGACCCGGTGCGGTTCTTCGGGATGGGTCCGCTCGATTTCTCGCTCGTATGAGGACAGCGGTCCGCCGAACACTTCCTGGCGCGCCGCGCGGGCGTCCTGGCCTTCGATCTCCTGCGTCGTCGACTGGTAGAAGAGCGCGTCGGTCTCCCAGGAGATCGGCCCGGTCCAGTGTTTCGCCATCGAGAGGGCGGCGAGCAGGACGAGCGCGGCAACCGCGATCCAGTTCCTGAGGCGCGGGTCCGGCAGGTGGTCGGCCAGGTAGTTCCTCACGTGCCAGGAACGCGCGAGGGGGCCGATTACTTCTGCGCGGTCCGGCCGGCCGAATCAGCCGAATTTCAGCCGCCGGCGGCGCGAGCGCGTGGCAACCTCTCTCGTTGTTGGTCCAGATGCTTCCCCCCCGCCCCTCTTGCCGAGCACTCCCGCTCGCCGCGCTGCCCCTCGTGCTGCTCGCTCTGCTTCTGCTCGGCCCCAGTGCCTCCGCCGAGGCCGCCGTCACCTGCCCGAACGCCAACCCGGTCGTCAACGAGAACAACTGCATGGGGGCCGGATCGACCGGTTATCGGCTGACCAACTACGACCCGAGCGGGATCACCGGCTACGCCGCCCAGGGAAGTGTCAACCTCGGGTCGAGCGTCAACCTGCGGATCGCGGTCCCGAGCGGCAGCGGGAAAGCCGAAGTCACGGTCTACCGGATGGGTTGGTACGGCGGGGCGGGCGGTCGGCTCGTGTACACGGCGAAAAGCGTCAACGTCACCAACTCCCGCCGCTGCGAAGAACCCGACGAACAGACCGGCTACTGGTCCTGCGGCAACTGGGAAAACACCCTGACCGTCCCCGGCACCTCGCTGCCCGCGTCGGGCATCTACATCGCCCACATCAAAGACCTCTCGACCAACGCCGACAACCAGATCATCTTCACCGTGCGCGACGACGCGCGGCACTCGGCCCTCCTCTTCAAACTTCCCGACGGGACCTACCAGGCCTACAACGGCTACAACGGCCACTCGCTGTACCGCTACAACTCGGCGGGCTTCACCACCGTCACCGGCACCAGCAAAGCCGTCCAGGTCTCCTTCGATCGCCCCTACCTGAACGTCTACGACGAAGCCAACTGGTTCTTCAAGGCCGACTTCCCGATGGTCGAGTGGCTCGAGAAACAGGGCTACGAAGTCAGCTACACCGACGACACCTCGGTCGACGCCAACCCCGGGCAACTGCTGAACCACAAAGCGCTGGTGATCTCGGGCCACGACGAGTACTGGTCCGAAAGCGAGATGAACGGCTACAAGGCCGCCCGCAACGCCGGCGTCAGCATCGCCTCCTTCAGCGGCAACACCGGCTATTGGAAGGTCCGCTACGAAGACAACGGCCGCACGCTGGTCTGCTTCAAGTCGGTCGAAGGCTACAAAGCCGGCGAAGTCCCGGACGGCTCCAGGGGCGTCAACGACTGGGGCCCGGACATGAAAAAAGGCACCGCGGACGACGCCGTCGGCAAAGATGGCAAAGCGGGCACCGCCGACGACATCCCGCAGAACTCGACCACCACCTGGCGCGACAACGGCGCCCCGCCCGGCGACCCGAACGCGCCGCCCGAAGGTCGGGTCGGACCGGACCAGCCGGAGAACTCGCTGCTCGGCTCGATGTACGTCGGCGACAACGACAACTGGAACTACCCGTTCACGATCCCGGCGACGAACGCAGCCGGGGAATACGCCGGCAGCCGCGTCTGGCGCAACACCGGGATCTCGAAAACGCAGAGCACGACGATCGGCAGCAACCTCAACGGCTGGGAGTGGGACACGATCCCCACCCAGCCCCAGTACCTGAGCCGCGAGCCCGCCGGGGTGAAGCGGGTCAGCCTCACCGACGTCGGCACCGCGCCCAGCCCGCCGGAGTTCATCCAGGACGAGGGGCTGATGTACGCGTTCTCGCCGCCCCCCGGGCAGTCCTCGAGCGTCTCGGCGGTCGAATACACGGCTCCCGGCGGCGCCCACGTCTTCTCCGCGGGCACGATCCAGTGGTCGTGGGGCCTCGCTCCCCACTACCTGAACGCGCCGTCGGGCGAAACCTTCGAAGACCCGCCGGTCGATTCCAGCGACCCGCGGATCCAGCAGGCGACCTACAACATCCTCGCCGACGACGGGGTCGAACCGGGGACCCCGACCGGCGTGATCATCGACGGCAACGAACCGCCGCAGGCCTCGTTCACCGTCTCCCCCAACCCGGCCGCGACCGGCAGCCCGGTCACCTTCGATGCCTCCGCCTCGAAAGATGTCGACGGCACGATCTCAAAATACGAATGGGACCTCGACGGCAACGGCAGCTATGAGACCAGCACCGGCACGACGCCGACGGTCACCAAAACCTACGCCACCGCCGGGGAAGTGGCCGTGCACCTGCGGGTCACCGACAACTCGGGGGCGAGCGAAGAAGCGGTGCGCACGCTGAAAGTGAGCAGCGGGAGCGGCGGCAACATCTTTCCGACCGCCGCCTTCACGATGTCGCCGAACCCGGTGACGCCGGGATCCCAGGTGACCTTCAACGCCTCCGGCTCGAGCGATCCCGACGGCTCCGTCGTCAAATACGAGTGGGATCTGGACGGCAACGGCACGTATGAGACCAGCACCGGGGCGACGCCGACGATCACCACGAGCTACGCCGCGGCCGGCTCCCGCCAGATCGGGCTGCGGGTCACAGACAACGGCGGCGGCACCGGCACCACCACCCACACCCTGATCGTCGGCGCGGGCTCCCCGTACAGCAGCGAAATCGCCGGGACGCCGGGCCTGCTCGACTACTGGCGGCTCGGTGAGCAGTCGGGGACGACGCTCGGCGACTCGACCGGATCCCACCCGGCGACCGCGCAGGGCGGCGTGACCCTGGGCACGCCGGGGGCAATCGAAAACGACCCCAACACCGCCGCCACCTTCGACGGCGCAAGCGGTACCGCCAGCGTGCCCCTCAACCTCTCCGGCAGCAGCCAGCTGACGCTCGAATTCTGGCTCAACTGGAGCACCTACACGAACAACGACCAGCTCGCCTTCGAGTTCACCTCGAACTTCAACAACGAAAGCGGCGGCTTCCTCATCGACCCGAACGCGGGTGAGCTGGGCGGCAAATTCGGCATCGGCATCGGCCGGGAAGGCTCGCGCAACAACGCCTACTTCGCCCGGCCGAGCGCCGGCGTCTGGCACCACTACGCGATCGTCCTGAACACCGCCGCGCCGGCGGCGCAGCAGATCGTCCCCTACGTCGACGGCCAGCCGGTCAGCATCGAAAAGCTGAACAGCGGCACCGGCGCGGGCAACTTCGCCAACTCCACCCTCTACTTCATGTCGCGGGGGGCCTCGTCGCTGTTCGGCAAAGGCAGCCTCGACGAGGTGGCGCTGTACAACCGGGCGCTGAGCGCGACGGAAATCGCCGCGCACTACCAGGCAAGTCGCAACAACCTGCCGCCGACCGCCTCGTTCACGCTCTCCAGCGGCACCGTGTCGACCGGCACGCCGGTGACCTTCGACGCCTCCGGCTCCAAAGACCCCGACGGGTCGATCGTCAGATACGAATGGGACCTCGACGGCAACGGCAGCTATGAGACCAGCACCGGGTCGACCGCCACGGTGACGAAAACCTACGCCGCCGAAGGCACCTACCAGGTCGGCCTCAGGGTCACCGACCAAGGCGGCGCGACCGCGACCGCGACGCGGACGCTGGTCGTCGCCAACCACCTCCCGACCGCCTCCTTCACGATCTCACCGAACCCGGTCTCGATCGGCAGCCAGGTGACTTTTGACGGCAGCGGGTCCTCCGATCCCGACGGGCCGATCGCGAAATACGAATGGGACCTCGACGGCAACGGCAGCTACGAGACCAGCACCGGCTCGACGGCGACGGTGAAAAAGGCCTTTGCCGAACCGGGCGCCTACACGGTGGGCCTGCGGGTCACCGACGGCAGCGGCAACCTCGCGACCCGGACCCAGACCGTCAACGTCCTCGGCCGTTATGCCTCGGCGATCGCCTCCACCCCGGGCCTGATCGATTACTGGCGCCTCGGCGACGCGCCGGGGACGACCCTCACCGATCTGGTGGGCTCGCACCCGGCGACCGCGCAGGGCGGCGTGTCCCTGGGGGTCGCGGGGGCGATCGAAGACGAACCGAACACGGCGGCGAGCTTCGACGGCACCAGCGGCGCCGCGAGCGTCCCGCTCGACCTCACCGGCACCTCGCAGGTGACGCTCGAATTCTGGCTCAACTGGAGCGCCTACGCGAACAACGACCAGCTCGCCTTCGAGTTCACCCCGAACTACAACAACCAGGGCGGCGGCTTCATCGTCGACCCCAACGCGGGCGAGCTGGGCGGCAAATTCGCCGTCGGCATCGGCCGCGAAGGCTCCCGCAACACCACCTACTTCGCCCGCCCGAGCGCCGGGGCCTGGCACCACTACGCGCTGGTCCTGAACTCGCAGGCGCCGGCGGCGCAGCAGGTCGTCCCCTACGTCGACGGCAAAGCCGTGCCGTTCGAAAAGCCGAGCAGCGGCACCGGCGCGGGCAACTTCGCCAACTCGACCCTGTACTTCATGTCGCGCGCGGCCTCGGCGCTGTTCGGCAAAGGCGGCCTCGACGAGGTGGCCCTCTACAACCGGGCGCTGAGCGCGGCCGAAGTGGAAGCGCACTACCTCGCCCGCACCGACGACAACCCGCCCGTCGGCTCCTTCACCGCCACGCCGAACCCGGCGCCGACCGGCGCGTCGGTGAGCTTCGACGCCTCCGGCTCCAAAGATCCGGACGGGTCGATCGTCAAATACGAATGGGACCTCGACGGCAACGGCAGCTATGAGACGAACACGGGCGCGAGCCCGGCGGCGACGACGACCTACGCCAAAGCCGGCCAGTACCAGGTGGGCCTGCGGGTGACCGACGACGGCGGCGCGTCGTCGACGACCAGCCAGACCGTGACCGTGCAGGACCGCGCCCCGTCGGCGTCGTTCACCACCTCGCCCTCGGTGGCGCCGACCGGCACCACGATCAGCCTCGACGCCTCCGGCTCCAAAGATCCCGACGGGTCGATCGTCAAATACGAATGGGACCTCGACGGCAACAGCAGCTATGAGACCAGCACCGGGGCGACGCCGACGGCGACCACGAGCTTCGCCAAAGCGGGCGAATACGAGGTCGGACTGCGGGTCACCGACGACGAAGGCCAGACCGCGACGACCACCAGGACGGTCACGATCGTCGGCTCCTATTACGAGACGATCGCCCAGACGCCAGGGCTGGTCGACTACTGGCGCCTCGGCGAGCGGAGCGGCCTCACCTTCGCCGACGGCATCGGCGGGCACAATGCGGCGATCAGCGGCGGCGTCGGGCTGGGCGTCAGCGGCGCGCTGAGCGGCGACCCGAACACCGCCGCGAGCTTCGACGGCAGCGGCGCCGCCACCGCTCCGGTCGACCTCTCCGGCACCTCGCAGGTGACCCTTGAATTCTGGCTCAACTGGAGCGCCTACGCGAACAACGACCAGCTCGCCTTCGAGCTCACCCCGAACTTCAACAACCAGGACGGCGGCTTTCTCGTCGACCCGAACGCCGGCGAGCTCGGCGGCAGGTTCGGCATCGGCATCGGCCGGGAAGGCTCCCGCAACACCGCCTACTTCGAACGGCCGAGCGCCGGCGTCTGGCACCACTACGCGATCGTCCTGAACACCGCCGCGCCCGCGGCGCAGCAGATCACGCCCTACGTCGACGGCAAAGCCGTGCCGTTCGAAAAGGCCAACAGCGGCACCGGCGCCGGCAACTTCGCCGCCTCGAACCTCTACTTCATGTCGCGGGCGGCCTCGGCGCTGTTCGGCAGGGGCAGCCTCGACGAGGTGGCGCTGTACAACCGGGCGCTGAGCCCGGCCGAGATCGCCGCCCACTACGGCGCGAACGCCGACCAGCCGCCGGCCGCCTCGCTGGTGGCCAACCCCACCTCGGTCGCCGTCGGCGCGCCGGTCAGCCTCGACGCCTCCGGCTCGAGCGACCCGGACGGCACGATCGTGAAATACGAATGGGACCTGGACGGCAACGGCAGCTACGAGACCAGTATCGGGACGACGGCGACGACCTCGACGACCTTCGCCGCGGCCGGCGAATACCAGGTCGGGGTCCGGGTCACCGACAACGGCGGCGCGACCGCGACCGCGACGCGGTCCGTCACCGTCGGCGGCAGCGGCAGCACCACGCAGGCCAAACTGGGCGTGGCGCCGAGCCCGGCGCCGACCGGCACCCTGGTCACCTTCGACGCCTCCGCCTCCACCGGCGCGAACGGCCCGCTCACGTACGAATGGGACCTCGACGGCAACGGCAGCTATGAGACCAGCACCGGGACGACGGCGACCGCGACCAGGACGTTCGCGAAGGCGGGCGAATACCCGGTCGGCGTCCGCGTCAAGGACAGCGGCGGGACCACGGCGACGGCGACGGCGACGGCGGTCGCCCAGAACCGAGCCCCGTCGGCGACGCTCGGCGCGACGCCGAACCCGGTGGCGAGCGGCGCCCTGGTCACCTTCGACGCCTCCGGCTCCAACGATCCCGACGGGTCGATCGTCAAATACGAATGGGACCTCGACGGCAACGGCAGCTATGAGACCAGCACCGGGGCGACGGCGACGACGAGCAAGGCCTTCGCGAACGGCGGCGAATACACGGTCGGCGTGCGGGTGACCGACGACGAAGGCGCGACCGCGACCGCGAGCCGCCTGGTCACGGTCACGGTCCAGAACGGGGCTCCCACCGCCTCCTTCACCGTCACCCCCAACCCCGCCGTGACCGGCTCGGCGGTCGCCTTCAACGCCTCCGCCTCGAGCGACCCTGACGGCACGATCGCCAAATACGAATGGGACCTCGACGGCAACGGCAGCTATGAGACCAGCACCGGGGCGACGCCGACGACGAGCCGGACGTACACCAGCGCGGCGAGCCCCACCGTCGGGCTGCGGGTCACCGACAACGGCGGCGCCACGGCGACGGCGACGCGCGCCCTCACCGTCCGCAGCGCCTACAACGCCGCCGTCCTCGGGACCGCGGGCCTGATCGATTATTGGCGCCTCGGCGAGACCTCCGGCACCAGCCTCGCCGACGCCGTCGGCGGCCGCACCGCGACCGCGCTGAACGGCGTCACCCTCGGCGGCGCCGGGGCCCTGGCGACCGACCCGGACAAATCGGCGAGCTTCGACGGCTCCAACGACGCCGCGACGGTCTCGCTCGACCTCTCCACCGCCGGCGCCGTGACGGTCGAATTCTGGCTGAAATGGGCGTCCTACGCGAACGACGGCAGGCTCGCCTTCGAGTTCACCTCGAACTCCACGCTCAACGGCGGCAGCTTCTTCATCGAACCGAACTCCTCCGAACAGAACGGCCGCTTCGGCGTCGGCATCGGCGGCCTGCTCAAACGCAACACCTCCCTCTTCAACCGGCCCTCGGCGAACGCCTGGCACCACTACGCGATCGTCTTCGACACCAAAGCGGCCGGCCCCCAGGAGGTGATCCCGTACGTGGACGGCGTCCCGGTCAGCTACTCGAAGGGCAGCAGCAGCACCGGCTTCGGCAACTTCGCCAACTCGACCCTCTACTTCATGTCGAGGGGCGCCTCCTCGCGGTTCGGCAAAGGCAGCCTGGACGAGGTGGCGATCTACAACCGGGCGCTGAGCGCGGCCGAAGTCGCCGCCCACTTCAAAGCCGCCTCCCAGTAGGCGAAGGCCGGCGCGGAAGCTCCGGGCCGATCGCGCGTTGATCTAGTAGGTGAAGCACCGAGACGGACAGCCGACGAGCTTGGTCGAGGCGCCCAGTGCCCCCCTTCACGTGCTCAGCGACAACGCCGCTGTCTCGCGTCGCATCGTCGCCACGCTCGGGGCGCCCGGGCTGCCCGGCATCAACGCGATCTCCTCGCCCGACCTGATCGACGAGGACTTCGTCGAGGAGTCGACCATCTTCATCCTCGCCTGCGATGTCGACGAGGTCACCGGCATGGCCGCGCTGCGGCGCCTACGGCGCGACCACCGCGAACCGCCGATCATCGTCATCTCCCCGGCGGCGACCGCGGCAAGCGTGCGCCGCGCCCTCGACGCCGGCGCCGACGCGTTCGTGCTCGAGCCGGAGATCGAGACCGCGCTTGCCGCCGCCGCCCGCGCAGTCGCGACCGGGCAATCGGTGGTGCCGCGCAAGGTGCGCGAGAGCGTCGAGCGGCCCGCCTTCTCCCACCGCGAGCGCCAGGTGCTGGCGCTGGTGACCGAGGGCCTCACCAACAGCGAGATCGCCGAACGGCTGCTGCTCAGCCAGAGCACCGTCAAGAGCCACCTCTCCACCGCGTTCGCGAAGCTCGGGATCCGCTCCCGCAAGGAGGTCACCTCGTTCCTCCTCGACCCCGAACAGGCGCAGAGCGTCGGCCTGGTCGGCGTGGCGACCGCCGAGACGGTCGCGGCCGCGGCGGGCGGCAGCCTCGTCGTAAGCACCTCGACCGCGCACCCCCTCGCGTGAGCGGCGCCACCGCGGAGATCCGCCAGGGTGAGCGCCCCGGCCGCACCCCGGTGCCCTTCGTCCGCCTCGACGCGGCCGAACCGGAGCTGAAGCGGGAGATCCTCGCCGCGGTCGAGCGGGTCGGCGACAGCGCCGCCTTCACCCTCGGCGCGGAGGTCGAGGCCTTCGAGCGCGACTTCGCCCGCTGGTGCGGCACCGCGCACGCGGTCGGCGTCTCTTCTGGGACGAGCGCGCTCGAGCTGGTCCTCCGCGCGCTCGGGATCGGCCCCGGCGACGAGGTGATCGTGCCGACCAACAGCTTCATCGCGACCGCCGAGGCGGTCACCGCGGCCGGCGCCACGCCGCGGCTCGTCGACGTCGACCCCGACACCGCCCTGGTCACGGCGGCGATCGTCGAGGCGGCGATCACCGACCGCACCCGCTGCGTGATCCCGGTGCATCTCTACGGCCGCTCGGTCGACATGGAGCCGCTGCTCGAGCTCTGCCGCGCCCGCGGACTGCGCGTCGTCGAGGACGCCTGCCAGGCGCACGGCGCCCTCTACCGCGGCGCCCGCGCCGGCACCCACGGCGACGCCGGCTGCTTCAGCTTCTACCCGACCAAGAACCTCGGCGCCTGGGGCGACGGCGGTGCCGTCGTCACCTCCGACGAGGAGCTGGCCGCGCAATTGCACCTGCTGCGCTCGCACGGCGAGGGCACCCGCCACCACCACGAGATGGCGTCCGGCACCCACCGCCTGCACGCCCTCCAGGCAGCGATCCTCGCCGTCAAGCTCCCCCATCTGGACCGCTGGAACGACCAGCGCCGCGCCGCCGGGGCAGCCCTCCGTCACGCCCTGAGCAACACCACCGTCACCGTCCCCGCACCGGTCGCCACCGACGGCGACCACGTCTTCCACGTCTTCGTCGTCCGCACCCCGGCCCGCGACGCCCTCCGCGCCCACCTCGCCGCCCACGAAATCGCCACCGCGATCCACTACCCCACCCCGATCCACCTCCAGCCGGCTTACGCCGACCTGGCGCAGGGCCCGCTGCCGATCAGCGAACGCCTGGCGACGGAAAGCTGCACCCTCCCGATCTTCCCCTCGATCACCGATGCCGAGCTGACGAGCATCGTCGAGGCGGTCGGGTCCTTCGTGCCTCGGGGGTAGCCGGGGGCGGGACGGGCGGGGGTCCGGGGAGGCGGCCGTCCGGGCGGGGGTCCGCGGCGCGGCCGGCCGTCCGAGAGGGGCGGCGGGTGTCCTGGGCTCCTCATGGGGGTCCTGGCAGGCTGTGACCCCCATGAGGAGCCCAGGACGTGAGGCTTTCGTGAGGGAGGCGGCAGAGGGACGAGGGGAAGTCGGACTTCCGTGACGATCGGGTCGGGGAGCCTCCACACCTCGGCCCGATCCGTGACGAAGATGCCGAGAACGTCACGCTTTCCGGCCCCGGGAGGCCCTTTTCGAGCCTGAATCAGGGGGCCGGGAACGCGCTGTCGACTTTGAGCCCCCTATAGGGGACCCAAAGTCGACAGTGCGTCCGTCACTGTTGGACAACACGGGAGGAAGCGTGGAGTTCCCGGCATCTCCGTGACGGATTCGGCGGCCAGGAGCTTGCGTGGTTCGAAATCCACGTGTGGGGTGGATTTCGAACCACGGAAGACCGACCGGGGATCTGCGTGGTTGGAAACTTCGGCCATGTCGAAGTAACCAACCCGGGAGATCCCTGACCGTTCGAGGACCCGGCCCTCGGCGCCCGTCGTGTGAGCGTCCCGAGGCACTTCCGGCGCACTCCCATGACGCTTCCGCGCGCCATCCTCTACACCTTGCGCACACCCGCCCCTCTCGCCACGGCCACAGCCTGCCCGGGCCGTGGCGAGAGGGGCGCGTCCCTACCCGGGCGCCAGCTTGCGGGTCCCCTGGGGGTCGAGTTCGCACTTATCCGCGCGTTGACCGCTGGAGACCACCGCGGATAAGTGCGAACTCGACTCGCCCCCCGGGGCTCAGGCCTCGATGGCGGAGGTGGAGCGGACGGAGCCGAAGAGGAGGCGGATCTGGCGGGGGGCCAGGCGGGAGATCGAGGCGGCGTAGAGGGGGATGCCGACGCCGATCGCGATCAGGGGGGAGGCGATGCCGCTTGCCAGGTCCCCGGCCAGGTAGCCGATGCCGAAGGAGACGCCGGCGAGGAGGGAGAAGCGGATGGCATCACGGGTGAGCTCGCGGACGACCGGCATGCAGTGGCGTCCGGCGCCGCCGAGCAGGAGGACGACGGCGAAGCAGAGGGGGACGACGAAGAAGGAGCCGACGACGCCGTTGACGCCGAAGAGGGCGCCGCCGATCGCGGTGACCGCGATGTGGGCGACGAAGACGACCGGGGCGACGACGTTCACCATCTTCGAGCGCCCGAGCGCCAGCAGCGCCGGGATCAGCAGGTTGACGAGGAGGGCGGCCACGGTCCAGGCGCAGAGCAGGATCGCGAAGAGGCGCAGCTGGGTGACGTCGGCGGCGGAGAAGCTCGAGGGGAGCACCTCGCCGATCAGGGTGGCGCCGCCGGCGATCAGCGCACCGAGCGCCGGCGCCACGATCAGCATCGCGTAGCGGAAGCCGCCGGGGACCGTGGCGGCGATCACCTCGGCGCGATCGGCGAGGACGCCGCGGCTCATGTCGGCGATCCGCGACATCCCCAGCGCGAACCCGGTCGCCGCCACCAGGTAGCTGGCGAAGAGGTAGGCGTAGGAGAGGACGGTGGCGCTGCCGGAGCCGTATTTGCTGGTGAAGGCGAGGGTGACGACATAGAGGCCGTTGAAGGCGAGGTAGACGATCGTCCCGCTCAGCACCGTCCAGACCCAGCCGGCGAGGCGGCGAACGTCGCGCATCCCCGCGCGCCCGCGCTCGGCGACCGGGATCGCGGCGCGGACGCCGTCGAGCATGATCGCCCCGGTGACGACCGCCATCGCCAGCATCGACCAGCCGAGCGAGAGCTCGCCGGCGAACCGCGAGGCGACGAGGTAGGCGACCAGGCCGGCCAGCGCCCCGAGCAGGTACGCGGCGGCGATCCGGTCGAAGCGGTCGCGCACCGCCAGCAGCGTCGCCCCGCCCGCCGCCCAGAGCTGCAGGATCATCGCGAAGCCGAGGATCGGCAGCGCCGCTTCGGTGACGCTCCGCTGCACCGGCTTGAGGCCGGGAGCGATGACCGCCGCCAGCGGCCCGGCCAGCGGGATCGTGAGGATCGCGACCGGCACCGCGATCACGACCAGCGCGGCGCCGAACTGCGCCGGGCTCAGCCGCGGCCGCGAGCCGACCAGGAACGGGGCCGAGGTGATGCGGATGCTCTGGCTGAAGACGCCGAAGCTGGTGTAGAGGGCGAAGGCGATGAAGAAGCCGTCGGTCTTGCCGCCGATCCCGTAGGAGCTGAGGTAGAGCAGCGCCTGGATGCCGGAGGTGAGCCCCATCGCCAGCGTCGCGGCGGCCATCGCGACCCCCGCGTGCGCGTGCTTGGCGCGCAGCTTCGATTCCTCGGGAGCTTCAGGCGGACTGGTCGGCGGCGCCGTGGCCGTGATCGAGCTCATGCATAACTAACGACCCGGAACGCTCATAATTTTTCACCACTTTCGATCCGCACCGGGGAGCCGGCGTCACGGATCAAGAGCTTCGCTTCGCCGCTGCCGTCGGCGGGGACCGCGTAGACGTTGGTCCCGTTGGAGTAGACGAGCGTGTCGTCGTTCAGCCACTCGACCTGATCGTCGATCGACCGCCTCTCGGCGACCGGATGGTCCTTCAGCGTGGCCACGTCGAGGACCTTGAGGCGCCAGGTGTCGCTACTTCCCATCCGGCTCTTGAAGGCGATCTCCTTGCCGTCCGGCGACAGCGACGGGCACTCCACCCCGTCCCGGAGCACCTTCAGCTCGTGGGTCGAGACCTCCCCTTCGAGCAGGTAGTGGTGGGTGCCGGTCCCGAGCGTCGCGTAGAACCGATTCGAGTCCGTCGGGTCGAAGGTGATGCCCCAGAAGTTGAAATCCACCCCTTCGAACGGCTTGCCTTCCTTGATCACCTGGAACTGCTCGAGCTGGGCGATCGGCTTGGCCGCGGCCATGTCGACGACGTAGGTCCGGGTCGAGAACGCGGCGCTCGAGCCGCGGTACGCGTCCCCGGCGACGAACACGGTGATCGCACCGTAACGGCCGTCGCTCGACACCCGCGCCCGCGAGGGCAGGCCGGTCAAGGTGAACGTGTGCAGCGGCCGCAGCTTCGAATCGAAGGTGGTCGCGGTGTATTCGACCCCGGACGCCGCGACCCCGAGGCAGAGGCCGTGGCCGGCGGCGTAGTAGACCCGCTCGCAGGTCAGGTCCTTGCCCGAGCGCGCCGTCACCGTGCCGTCGACGACGAAGACGCGCCCGTTCAGCCGCGTGTCCCCGGGGTCGACGGCACGCACCATCACCGGCGCGTCGGCGTCCGCCGCCGCCACCGGGTTGGCGTCGGTGGACGTTTCGTTCGGGGCGAGCGCTGCAACCGCGACGTAGGCGCCCCCGCCCACCACGCAGAGGACGACCAGGGCGACGAGGATCTTGGCGTTGCGGCTACCCATTCAGCGCGGAGCGCTGCGACCGTACCAAGAGCGGCGCCGCGATCAAGAGGGCGATGGCCAAGCCGGCGGCGAAGACGACGACGGCCTGCTGCAGCCCGATCGTCACCCAGAGTGCGCCGAACGCGAGCGAGGAGAGCAGGTTGCCGACGCTGACCACGGTGATCAGGATCCCGATCCCACTCGCCTGCAGGTCGTCCGGCAGCGCCGCGCCGGCGACCGCGGTGAGCACGCCTTCGCTGCAGGCGAAGAAGGCGCCGAGCGCGACCAGGCAGACGATCAGCCCCACATAACCGAGGTCGTTCGACAGCAGCGCGGCGTAATCGACGAACAGCATCGCGAAGCCGCCGAGCAGCACCGGCACCCGGCCGACCCGGTCGGCCAGCCTGCCGATCGGGATCGCCAGCGCCATGAAGGCGACCGCGGTGACGACGTAGAGGAGTGGGAAGGCGGCGGGATCGAAGTCGACGTTGCGCTGCAGGCCGACGTAGATCAGGGCGTCGGAGACGCTGGTCAGCGAGAGCACGAGGGCCGCGAGCAGGAGCAGCACGAAGCGCGATTCGCGCAGCAGCCCGGCGGCGCGGCGGAAGCTCGGCGGCGTCCCCTCGCGCGGCGCCCGCCAGGGCTTGCCCTGGACGGTGAGGACGAGGACGGCGAGGCCGAGGAAGGCGAACAGGGTGCTGACGAAGAAGACGGCGTCGAAGCGGGCCGGCGCCGCCAGCAGGATGCCGAAGGCGACCAGCGGGCCGAGGAAGGCGCCGACGCTGTCGAGCGCCCGGTGCACGCCGAAGGAGGTGGCGAGGTTGTCCCGGGTGCTGGAGAGCGAGATCAGCGCGTCGCGCGGCGCCGTGCGGATCCCCTTGCCGATCCGGTCGAAGGCGACGATCGCGCCGATGCCGCCGACCGAGCTGCCGGCGGCGACCAGCGCCACCTTGCCGAGCGCCGAGAAGCCGTAGCCCGTCTCCGCCACCTGCTTGTGGCGGCGCCAGCGGTCGGAGACGAAGCCCGCCCCGACCTGGACCACCGCCGCGGCACCCCGGTAGGTCCCGTCGATCGCCCCCAGCGCCAGCGGGCTGGCGCCGAGCGAGAAGACCAGGTAGATCGGCAGGATCGTCGCCACCATCTCCGAGGAGACGTCGGTGAGCATGCTGGTCAGGCCCAGCATGAAGACGTTGCGGGAGACCCGCAGCGCTTCCGGACGACGGAACCAGAGGCGCGGCTTCAGCAGCGCCCTGGACGCTTCAACCTGGTACATGCCCCGGCACCGGCGAGACGGCGGCCCCGAGCTCGAGGCGCTCGCCCACTTCGCCGGCCACGCCTTCGGCGAAGCCCATCACCGAGTCGCCGTTCAGGAGGTAGGGATAGATCTGGGCGTTGGAGGCGAGCGCGAGGCCCTCCACCCCGGGCCAGATCGGCGCCATCTCGAGCGGCGCCCGGTCGGCGCGCAGCTGGTGCACCGGCTCGACCAGCTTCGCCCGCTGGACGGTCCAGTCGACCACCTCCTCGCGGCTGAAGCCGGGCGAGAGCCGCCCCAGGTAATCGGTGAAGCGCCGGTAGATCGACTCGTCGTCCTCTGACTGCTCGGGCGCGTCGGGGGCGCAGTACTTGGGCATGTAGACGAGGTGGTGGCCGTCCGTGTGATCGGTGCCGAGGACCTGCGTCGTCTCCACCGCGCTGGTCAGCGGCGTCTCCTCGACGATGTTGACCGCGTAGTAGGGCAGCAGCGAGCGCTTCACCTTGACGATCACGCAGACGCAGCCGAGCCAGCGCTCCGGGTAGGGAGCGAGCAGCGAGCGGTGGCGCTCCGGCAGCAGGAACCGCAGCGCCGGCGGCTGCAGGGTCGGGATCGTGAGGTCGAAGTAGAGGGTCTCGCCGTCGAGCTGGACGCCGGTGACGGAGCCGTCCTCGGCCGTCGTCAGCCCGCTCACCGGGGCGTCGGTGAGGATCTCGACCCCGAGGCCGTGCGCCCGCTCGACGATCGCGTCGATCAGCCGCTGGTGGCCGCCGACGATGTGACCCATCGCCTCGCCGCCGGCGGTCTTCTTGTCCCGCGCCCCCGACATCCGCCGCGTGCGGGCCCAGAGGTAGGTCGCCGGCAGGCCGGACGGGTCGCCGTCGAAGCGGGTGGCGAGCAGCGGCTTCCAGATCCGCTCGACCACCTGGCCGCCGCAGTGCCGGCGCAGCCAGTCCTCGAGCGGGATCCGGTCGAGCTTCTCCGGGCTGCCGCGGAACTGGCACTGGGCGACGAACCAGCCGAGGCGCAGGCGGGCGAGCGGCGTGAGCGGCGCGAACCGCAGCAGGTCGCCGACGCCGTTGAAGTCGTGCATCTCGCCGTTCGCGAAGAAGCCCGCGCCGACGCCTTTGAAGCGCAGCTGGTCGCCGAGGCCGACCTCCTCGGCCATCGCGATCATGCGGCTGTCCGCCGGGGTGATCACGTGGTAGAAGCGATCCACCTCGTGGCCGCCGAAGTCGAAGGTCGAGGCGAGCCCGCCGACCCCGCTCCCCCGCTCCAGCAGCGTCACCGCGGCGCCCGCTTCGGCGAGCCGCAGCGCCAGGACCGTGCCGAGGACGCCGCCGCCGACGACGCCGATCCGGGTCCTCCTCGCCATCAGCGGGCCTGCGCGACCGCGGCCGGCGGCGCCTCGGCCGCCTCCGCCGCCGTGGGCAGCGCCCGCGGCACCGCGAACGACGCGGTCGCCTCGGCCAGCGGCGAGACCGGCGGCGGCTGGATCCGGCCGACCAGGTGCGCCGCCATCAGGCGCCCGTAGGCGATCACCGTCGGTTTCAGCTGCATCTTCGAGACGCCCTTGCGGGTCCGCCAGTCGTTGACCGTGGGCACCTCGGTCACCGTGGCGCCGGCGTTGTAGAGCTTCAGCAAGAGCTCGACGTTGGCGGCGAAGCCGGGCTCGCGGACGAGCAGGTAGCCGTAGGTGTCGGCGGCGCGGCGCAGGGTGCCCGCGCGGTACACCCGGTAGAGCGAGGAGAGCGTGTGGATCTGGCGCAGGCCGCCGAGATAGCGGAAGGTGTTGGAGACCGATTTCGAGGCGGCGAGGCGCCAGCCGGCGACGCCGATGATTTCGCCGCCCGGCGCGTAGACCGAGGCGAGGACGATGTCCGCTCCCTTCTCGAACTCCTCCATCATCTTCGGCAGGTCCGCGAGGTCGGACGTGGTGTCGGCCTCCAGGGTGACGATCGCGTCGTCGTCGGAGGACTCGCCCAGCGCGGCGCGGATGCCGGTGTTGATCGCGGTCCCCAGGCCGCGGTTGACGGTGTGGGTGACGATCGCGAAGTGCAGGTCGCGGGCGTGCTCGCGGATCACGTCGGCGGTGCCGTCCGTGGACCCGTCGTCGACGAAGATGACGCGGGCACCGAGGTTGCGGGCGACCGGCGCCAGGTCGGCGAGGAGCCGGGGCACGTTTTCGGCCTCGTCGTAGGCCGGGATGACGAAGCGGATCATGCGGCCACCGCCATCGGTCGAGGGGCAGGGATGTCGAGCAGATCGACCGGTCGGCGCACCGCCGCCGACTCGCGCACGGCAAGCGCCGCGGCCAGCGCCTTGACGCCGTCGTGGCCGGAGATCGGCTCCGGGGTGTCGTCGAGGACACAACGGCAGAAGGCGCGGAGCTCGGCGGCCAGCGGCTCCGCCTTGGTCAGCGAGAAGCGCACCGCGGCGCCCTCGCCGTCGCCGCGCAGCATCGAGAGGCCGTCCCAGTGGACCGGCGCGGTCGGCGATTCGACGAACCAGACGTCCTGGGTGATGTAGGAGGCGCGCAGGAGGCCGTTCTCGCCGATCAGGGCGATCTCGCGCGTCTTCTCCGGGGTCAGCCAGTTGACGTCGAGCAGCCCGAGGGCGCCGGGCTCGGTGCCCGCCGTCGCGTTGAAGCGCACCAGGCAGGTCAGCAGATCCTCCTGGGAGCTGTGCATGAAGCGGCCGCCGTCGGCGTAGATCTCGCCGATCGAGGCGCCCAGCACGTGCTGCATCACGTCGAGGTCGTGGGTGGCGAGGTCGATCGCGACGCCGGTGTCCTGGATCCGCGTCGGCAGCGGGCCGACCCTGGTCGTGTGGGCGCGGTAGATCTGGCCGAGCCGTTCCTCGGCGACGAGGGCGCGGAGCTTGGCGATCGCCGGGTTGAAGCGCTCGACGTGGCCGACCATCAGCTTGCGCCCGGCCTCGAACGCCGCGCCGCGCATCCGCAGCGCGTCGGGCAGGTTGGTCGCGATCGGCTTCTCGACCAGGACGTGGAGCCCGGCGGCGAGCGCCTCCAGCGCCACGTCGGCGTGCAGCTCCGAGGGGCAGGCGATCGAGACCGCGTCGAGCTCGCGGGCGCCGAACTCGATCAGGTCGCGCCAGTTGTCGTACTCGAGCACCTGGCTCTCGCCCAGCGCCCGCCGGCGCGAGGCCGGCGAGGGGTCGGCGACGGCGACCAGCCGCGCGCAGTCGAGCTGCAGGTAGTTGCGGACGTGGAAGCCGCCCATCACCCCGCAGCCGATGACGCCGACGCGCAGTCGCTCGGATTCAGACATAGCTCCGCTCCCGGCTCGGCTCCTTCTCCAGCAAGGAGACGGTGAGGCCGGCGATCCGCCGCGAGGCGGTGCCGTCGCCGAAGATCGGCGGCCGTTTGGTCGGGGCCGACTTCTCCATCGCCGCCTGGAACGCCGCGGCGTCGGCCCCGACCAGGGTGTTCCAGCCGGTGGAGACCGTCTCGATCCACTCGGTCTCCTCGCGCATGGTCACGCACGGCACACCCCAGAGGTAGGCCTCGCGCTGGACGCCGCCGGAGTCGGTGGCGATCGCGACCGCGTCGCGCTCCAGCGCCAGCATCCGGGTGTACGTGACCGGGTCCCGAACCTCGACGTTCGAGGGCACCTGCAGTCCCCAGGTCTGGATGCTCTTGCGGGTGCGGGGGTGGACGGGGAAGATCACGCGCCGCCCGGCGGCCGCCAGGCAGTCGAGCACCGCCGCCAGGCGCTCCGGCGAGTCGGTGTTGTAGTTGCGGTGGGCGGTCGCCAGCACGTACTCGCCCCGCTCGCCGCTCTCGGGCAGGCGGTCGCGGGAGGCGAGCAGGACGTCGGCCAGCGGGTCGCCGGTGACGAAGACCTCGCCGCCGACCCCTTCGCGGACGAGCACCTCGCGGGCGTGCTCGCAGGGGGCGAAGAGCGCGTCGGAGAGCCCGTCGGTCTCGATCCGGTTGGCCTCCTCGGGCATGTCGTGGCGGTAGCTGCGCAGGCCCGCCTCGACGTGGAGCAGCGGGATCCCGGCCTCGACCGCGGCGCGGGCGCCGGCCAGCGTGGCGTTGGTGTCGCCGCGGACGAGGACGGCGTCGGGCCGCTCGCGCTCGATCACCCTGGCGATCCGCCGCTGCGCGACCTCGACGGCGGTGCCGTTGGGCAGCGAGCCGACCCCGAGGTTGTACTCGGGCAGCGGCAGCTTCAGGTCGGCGATCTGCAGGTCCGACAACTGCGGGTCGTAGTGCTGCCCGGTGTGGACCAGGATCTCCTCGACGCAGTCGTCGAAGGCGAGGGCCAGCGGGGCCGCCTGCACGATCTCCGGACGGGAGCCGATGATCGAGATGATCCGGGGTGCCATACAGCAGACAAACGCGGCACGGCACCCGTCCCTTGCGCGGGCTACGCAGATTTCCTCGACGGCCCTCGCGGCGCCTATATACGGACGCCAAAGGGCATTGCGCCCGACGTTCCCCTCGGTCGTTTTTCAGCCCCGGATCCGGCCGTTCTCGGCCGCGGCGCGGAAGTGGAGGCGGATACCCGCCGTTTCCTTAAGAGATGGAGGCCATCGATCTCAGCGCCGACCGGAGCATCGTCACCACCGACAGCACGCTGGAATCCTTCGCGCGGCGCTGCCTCGATCTCGTCGGCGCGCTGACGCTGATCCTGCTGCTGGCGCCGGTGATGATCGGCGTCGCCGCCGCCGTCCGGCTCGACAGCCGCGGCCCGGCCCTCTTCCGCCAGCGCCGGGTGGGCCACCGCGAACGGCAGTTCACCGTCTACAAGTTCCGCAGCATGCGCCTCGACGCCGACGAGGAGCGCCACCGCCAGTACGTCTCGGCCCTGATCGGCAACGGCTCCGGCCGCAACGGCGACGCGGCAGGTGGTGAGGACGGCGGCGAAGATCTCTACAAGCTCGCCGTCGACGACCGCATCACCCCGGTCGGGCGGCGGATCCGCAGCTGGAGCGTGGACGAGCTGCCACAGCTCTTCAACGTCGTCCTCGGCGACATGAGCCTGGTCGGGCCGCGGCCCGCGATCCCCTACGAGGTCGAGTCCTATCCGACCTGGTACGCGAAGCGCTTCGCGGTCAAGCCGGGCCTGACCGGCCTCTGGCAGGTCAGCGGCCGCAACCAGCGCACCTACGAGGAAATGGTGACCCTCGACATCGACTACGCCGAAAACCGCTCGTTCCGCCGCGATCTCGCGATCCTCGCGCGGACCCCCGGGGCGGTGCTCGGCCGGAAGGGAGTGGCATGAACCCACAGGGAACGATCGGCACGCTGGTGGTCGGCTACGGCTACTGGGGCCCCAACGTCGTCCGCAACGTCGTCGAGAGCCCGGACTTCCGGATGATGGGACTGTGCGAGCGCGACGAGGGTCGGGTCGCCGACTTCCGCCGCCGCCACCCCGGCATCTGGGCCGAACCCGACCTCGACGCGGCGCTCGAAGACCCGCGGATCGAGGCGGTCGCGATCGCGACCCCGCCGCACACCCACTTCGACCTCGTCAGCCGCGCCCTCGAAGCCGGCAAACACGTCCTGGTCGAGAAGCCGCTCGCCCGCACCGGCGACGAAGCGGCGGGCCTCCTCACCCTCGCCGAGGAACGGGGACGGGTGCTGCTGCCCGGCCACACCTTCGTCTACAGCCCGTCGGTCAACAAGGTGCGCGACCTGATCCGGGGCGACGAGCTGGGCGAGGTCTACTTCATCACCTCCTCGCGGATGAACCTCGGCCTCTACCAGAAGGACGGCGTCGTCCTCGACCTCGCCCCGCACGACCTCTCGATCCTCCTCCACTGGCTCGGCAAGCCCCTGCTCGAGGTCAACGCCCACGGGTCGAGCGTCTACCAGGACGGCGTCCACGAGACCGCCTTCATGACCCTGGGCTTCGAGGACGGGGTCCAGGCCAACGTCCAGATCTCCTGGCTGGCGCCGCGCAAGATGCGCCAGATGGTCGTCGTCGGCTCGCGCAAAATGGTCCAGTACGAGGACACCGCCGCCGACGACTCGGTCCGCATCTACGACAAGGGCCTCGACTTCGCCGAGCCGCCCGCCAACTTCGGCGAGTACCGCCTCACCTACCGCACCGGCGACATGGTCGCCCCGCAGATCGCCGCCGCCGAGCCCCTGGCGCTCGAGCTGAAGGACTTCGCCTCCGCCATCCGCGAGGGCACCGAACCCCGCTCCAACGCCCGCCTGGGCCTCGAAGTGGTCCTCGGCCTCGAAGCCCTGGAGCGCTCCCTCCACTCCCACGGCGCCCCCGTGAAGGTCCGCTCGGTCGAAGAAGCCCGCGCCTCCCGCGCCGTCGCCGCGTAGTAGATCGGCTCCATACACCCCCCGAAAAGGATGAGATTCGACCTATACGCGCGGGCGGATGAAGGAGTCCGGGTATTGCGGGAAGTATTGAACTCCGATGGGCTCGAACGGCCCCATCGTGGGAGAATTACCAACTAATTAGACGGCCCGAAAAGGACGCTAGTTGCTGACAGCGCGGCCTTCCGCCTCGAGGCGGTCGAGCTCGGCGAGATAAAGGAACACGGAGTGCGCGGCGAGCCGGTCGACGGTGGTGTGCCGGCGCTTGGCCTCGATCGAGAGCAGCTCCTCGACCTCCGTCCCGAGGTTCAGCTCGACCTCCGAGACCGGCCCCTCGATTCCGACGTTTTGCAGGAAGGATGGGAACTTCGGGACGCCGTGGCCCGAACGCAGTTTGCCGACGTAATAGAGCAGCGCGATCTCCAGCCCGGCGGGCAAGTCCGGCCCGAGACGGTCTTCGATCCCCTGCCGCGCCAATGGCCCAACCGCAACCCGCATGCCTGATCAACTCCCTGTTCCTCGGCGTTCTCCCGCTGCCGCCGAGAACACCTACTTAATTCAGCCTAGGCGGCACCATACCCCTATATGAGGGTTCCTTATCATGACGGACACTTGCCACTCGAGGATCCCTAACCGGACCAATATCGACCATTGACAAGTACGAGGTTCGACCTATTCTCTCGCCAACGACGCGGGTTGAACGTCGCCACCAAGGGGCTCGTCCGGTGCCCTTGGGAAACGGAAGAGAGAAATCCCAGCAGTGTCCGCATGCGGTGAGCATGCAGGAGAATCAGATGAGCACGCCGCACTACGGTGCCACCAGTGGCTCCGGCGACAGCCGTCTCACTCGGCTGGCCGTGGCGAAGGCGAAGGACGGGGATGCCGACGGCATCCATTATCTCTACGTGCGTTACGCCGACGACGTTCGGAGGTACGTCGCCACCTTCGTCAAGGATCAATACGAGGCCGAGGACATCACCCACAACGTGTTCGCGAAGCTGATGACCGCGATCACCAAATACGAAGAGCAGAGCGTACCTTTCGCCGCCTGGATCCTGCGGGTGGCGCGCAATGCCGCGCTCGACTTCCTCCGCGCCAAGCGGATGATCCCGACCGACGAAGTGCGCCTCTCCGACCCCCAGGACGCCGACGACGGGGGCGAGATGGGCCGCGACATCAAGATCGCCCTCGAATCGCTGCCCGAGGACCAGCGTGAGGTGCTCGTGCTCCGCCACATCATCGGGCTGTCGCCGATGGAGATCGCGGGCACGCTCGACAAGACCGAGAGCTCGATCCATGGCCTCCATCACCGGGGGCGACGCGCGCTGCAAGGCGCGCTCACCGAGCTCGGGACGGTTCCGGTGGTCGCCTCGGCCACCTGAGGGCGGCCGAGAACGGGAACGGAGCCGCGGGCCGATCAGCGGCCGAGGCACCCACCCGCCTCGGTCGCTGGTCGGTCCGATGCCGTTCAACGGAGGCGGATGACCTCCGTGGGCCCGTGCCCGGGGTCGGCGCCGGCCTCCAGCTTCTGCAGCCGGATCATCACCTTCTCGGCGCGCAGCCGGAAGGCGGTGATGCGCTCCTCGAAGGGGTCGGGACGGCGCGGGCCGGGGCTGGCCGGCCCAGGGGTGAATTCGGCGCGCGGGGAGCGCCCAGGCCCTGGCGCGCCCGCGGACGCGCCCGCGTCGCCTCGCGGCGGCTCGCTCGGGTCACTCGGCTCCACCACGGTCGCGGCGCCGGCCGCTTCGCCTCGTGGCGGCTCGCTCGGCTCCACCACGGTCGCGGCGCCGGCCGCTTCGCGCATCCGCGCCGCGGACTCGGCGGCCGAGGAAGCTTCACTCGCGGCGCGGGAGGCGGCGGCGCCGGCCCGTTCGGCGATGGCGGCGGCGCGGCGCGCCTGCTCGGCCGCCTCGAGGCCGGCGGCGCCGATCTCGAGCGCCGCCTCTTCGGCCGACTGCGCGGTGACGAGGGCGACGTCGATCCGCTGTTCCAGCTCGGCGACGGTCGCGGGCGCCTTCGCGGGCTCGATCCGCCACTCGTCGGTCGTGTCGCGCTCGGTTCCTCCCAGCGCGTCGCGTTCGCTGGTGTCGATCTCGACCGCGTCGCGCTCGCTCGTCCCGAGGGCGATCACCTCGCGCTCGGCCGTCTCGCCCTCGATCGCTCCGCGCTCGCCCGTGTCGCCCTGAGAAGCCTCCATCGCGGCCAATGTAGAGGCGGGTCAGGCGGAAAAAGCCGCTCGTTGCGGATAATCACGATCGTGACCTCCACCCCAGCCCCCGATCCCGCCCGCGGCCTCTTCGAGACGCTGCTGGTCGCCGACGGTCGACCGGTCCGCCCGGCCGCCCACCTCGACCGGCTCGGCGCCTCGAGCCGCCAGCTCTTCGGCCGGGACCTTCCCGCCGAGCTGCCCGGCTCGGTCACCGCCGCGGCCCACCCGCTCGCGCTCGGGCGCATGCGCATCGACCTCCTGCCGGAGGACGGCGGCCTGCGCTTCGAGATCAAGACCGAGCCGATCGACCCGGCGATCTTCTTCCCCGACCGCGAGCACGGCGCCGACGTCCAGACAGTCCGCCACCCCGACTGGGCCGGCGCCCACAAGTGGGCAGACCGCGACTGGCTCGAGTCGGTCGAGGCCGACCTGGACGACACCATGCCGCTGATCCTCACCGACGAGGGCGAGGTGCTCGAGGCGGGCCGCGCCAACGTCTTCATCGTCAGCGAAGGCGGCATCGCCACCCCACCCGCCGACGGCCGCATCCTCCCCGGCACCGCCCGCGCCGCGACCCTCGACCTCGCCGCCGAGCTCACCATCCCCGCCACCGAGCGCCCCCTCTACCTAAGCGACCTACGCCACGCCGACGACCTCTTCCTCACCTCCTCCCTGCGCGGCATCCGCCCCATCCGCACCCTCGACGGCACCCCCCTCGGCCCACCCGACCCCCTCACCAAGCGCCTCGCCACCGAGCTCCGCCGCCGCTGGCTCGACGAGTAGCGGAAAGGACGGGGGCCCGCAAGCTGGCGGCCGGAGGGGATGGGGGCCCGCAAGCTGTCGCCCGGGCTAGGGACGCGCCCCTCTCGCCACGGCCCGGGCAGGCTGTGGCCGTGGCGAGAGGGGCGGGTGTGCGAGAGCGGAGGAACCTGGACGGGAGCATCACGGGAGTGCGTCGGGGGTGGCACGGATCTGTGACGGAGGTCAGACCCCGTCACGGAGACGTCGGGAACTCCACGCTTCCTCCCGTGTTGTCCAACACAGACGGACGCGCTGTCGACTTTGGGCCCCCCATAGGGGACCAAAGGTCGGCAGCGCGTTTCCGGACCCCCGATCTGGGCCCGAAAAGGGCCTCCCGGGGCCGGAAAGTGTGACGTTCCCGGCATCTCTGTGACCGAAAGGGCCGAGGTGTGGACTCTCCCGGACGGGATCGTCACGGAAGTCCGACCTCCCCCCGTCCCTGTGACGCCTCCCTCACGGGAGTCCGACATCGCACCGTCCCTGTGACGCCTCTCCCACGGAAGTCCGACATCGCGACGTCCCTGCGCCGCCTCTCCCACGGAAGCCTCACGTCCCGGGCGCCTCATGGGGGTCACAGCCTGCCAGGACCCCCATGAGGCGCCCGGGACACCCGCCACCCCATCTCGGACGGCCGCAAGGGCCTCGAGCCCAGCCCGCCCCTCCCAACCCCACCCCTCCCCGCGACGGGCCCAAAGAAAGAGCGGGCCGACTCGGCCCGCTCTTTCGCGTACTCCAGGATGGGGCGCCGGCAGCTAACCCAGGCGCTTCTCCAGCGCCTCGAGCTGGGCGTTCACCTCGGCCGGGAGCCGGTCGCCGAATTTGGCGAGGTGCTCCTTCACCTGCGGCAGTTGCGCCCGGTAGAGCTCCTCGTCGACGGCGAGCAGCTCCTGCATGTCCTCGGCGGAGATGTCGAGGCCCTCGGTGTTCAGGTCGCCCGGCGCCGGCAGCAGGCCGATCGCGGTCTCGGTCGCCTCGCCCTCGCCCTGGCAGCGGCGGAAGACCCACTCCAGGACGCGGCTGTTCTCGCCGAACCCGGGCCAGAGGAACTTGCCGTCGTCGTCTTTGCGGAACCAGTTGACGTAGAAGATGCGCGGCAGCTGCGCACCCTCGGTGTTGCCGATCTTCAGCCAGTGGGCGAAGTAATCGGCCATGTTGTAGCCGCAGAACGGCAGCATCGCCATCGGGTCGAAGCGCAGTTCGCCGACGTTGCCGGTCGCCGCGGCGGTCTTCTCCGAGGACATCGTCGCCCCCATGAAGACGCCGTGCTCCCAGTCGAACGCTTCCGAGACCAGCGGCACCGTGGTCCCGCGGCGACCGCCGAAGAGGAAGGCGTCGATCGGCACGCCGGCCGGGTCTTCCCACTCCGCCGCGATCGACGGGGCCTGCCCGGCGGGCGTCGTGAAGCGGGCGTTCGGGTGGGCGGCGGGCGCCTCGGAGTCCGGCATCCAGTCGTTGCCGTGCCAGTCGATCGCGTGCGCGGGCGGCTCGCCGGTCATGCCCTCCCACCAGACGTCGCCGTCGTCGGTCTTGGCGCAGTTGGTGAAGATCGAGTTCCGCTCGATCGTCTGCATCGCGTTCGGGTTGGTCTTGTGCCCGGTGCCCGGCGCGACGCCGAAGAAGCCGGCCTCGGGGTTGACCGCGTATAGGCGGCCGTCCTCACCGAACTTCATCCAGGCGATGTCGTCGCCGACCGTCTCGACCTTCCAGTCGGGCAGGGTCGGGATCAGCATCGCCAGGTTGGTCTTGCCGCAAGCCGACGGGAAGGCGCCGGTCACGTACTTGACCTCGCCCTCGGGCGAGGTGAGCTTGAGGATCAGCATGTGCTCGGCGAGCCAGCCTTCGTCGCGCGCCATCGCCGAGGCGATCCGCAGCGCGAAGCACTTCTTGCCCAGCAGCGCGTTGCCGCCGTAGCCGGAGCCGAAGGACCAGATTTCGCGCGTCTCGGGGTAGTGGACGATGTACTTGTTGTCGCCGTTGCAGGGCCAGGAGACGTCCTCGACGCCCTCCTCGAGCGGCATGCCGACCGAGTGGACGCAGGGGACGAACTCGCCGCCGTCGCCAAGCTGGTCGAGGGCGGCCTTGCCCATCCGGGTCATGATCCGCATCGAGGCCGCGACGTAGGCGGAGTCGGTGATCTCGACGCCGATTTCGGAGATGTCGGAGCCGAGCGGGCCCATCGAGAACGGCACCACGTACATCGTGCGGCCCTTCATGCAGCCCTTGAAGAGCTCGTCGAGCACCTCGCGCATCTCGGCCGGCTCGCGCCAGTTGTTGGTCGGGCCGGCATCCTCCTCCTTGGCGGAGCAGATGAAGGTGCGGTCCTCGACCCGGGCCACGTCGGCCGGGTCGGAAAGAGCGAGATAGCTGTTCGGCCGCTTCGCGTCGGAGAGGCGCTCGAAGGTCCCGGCATCGATGAGGACCTGGGCAAGCCGGTCGTACTCCTCGGCCGAGCCGTCACACCAGTGGACGGAGTCGGGCTGGGTGAGGGCGGCGATCTCTCCCACCCAATCCAGCAGTTTCTGGTTAGTCGTCAACTCAGCGGGGGCGGCAGTGGTCGAGTCGCTCATTCGCCTCTCTCTATTTGGTCGCTTTGCGGCCGACGGCTGTGGCGTCGGCGCCCTTCTTCAGGATCTTCAGCGCTGTGGATCGCATGGCTTTCCCGGCGCGGCCGGGGTTCGGCCCGACCTGGCACTCCGAGGGACCGAAGGCGTCAAACGGCCGGGGAAGCAATCATGCCACGAACGCGGGCAGTTGGCTGTTGTGTGTCGAATGCACACACGACGAAGCCGATGCCGCCCCACTTTCGCGCGAACCCGTCAGCGCACGCGCTGACGCAGGAACGGGCGCGGCGAGAGCGATTCGAGGTTGAGGTCGGCTTCGTCGGTGCGGATCTTCAGCAGCGCGTAGGCGACCTTCCCGTCGGGATAGCGGACCGTGCATTGGAACTCAGTGCCTACCTCGACCGCGACCCCCTTGGGGCAGTCGACGTTTTCGACCGGGGCGTCGAAGCCTTCGCCCTTCGATTCGAGGCTGGCGCGGACCGTTTCGGAGGCCTTCTGGTAGTCGACGTCGGTGCCGCCCCCGCAGCCGGCGACGGCCAGGGCGAGGGCCCCGACCAGGGCGAGAGCGGTGATGGTGCGCAGATATGACACGTTCCTCGCATTGTTCCGTGTCGCTGTGTAGGGTGCCCCGCCGATGAGATTCTTCGAGTTCGAGGCACGCAAGATCGTCGAGCTGGCGGGCGTCCCGGTCACCAAGTACGGCTTCTGCACGACGCCGGAGGAGGCGCGCGCGGCGGCCGAGGAGATCGGCGGCCCGGTCGTGATCAAGTCGCAGGTGCTGACCGGCGGCCGGATGAAGGCGGGCGGCGTCAAGTTCGCCGACACGCCCGAGGAGGCCGCCGAGCACGCCGCGGCGATCCTCAAGCTGGAGATCAACGGCCACATGCCGCGCGGCGTCCTCGTCGACCCGAAAGCGGAGGTCAAGCAGGAGTACTACGCCGGGGTCGTCTGGGACGGCACCGCGAAGCGCCCGCTGATGCTCTTCAGCGACATGGGCGGGATCGACATCGAGGAGGTCGCCCGCACGCATCCGGACCACGTCGGCCGCGGCCACGTGTCGAACCTCTTCCCGATCCCCGACTTCGAGGCGAAGCAGACGATCGCCGCGACCGGCGTCACTGGCTCGCAGCTGAACCGCGCGACGCCGATCCTCGCCCGCCTGGCCCGACTCTTCCGCGAGAACGACATGACGCTGGCCGAGATCAACCCGCTGGCCGAGCTGACCGACGGCAGCTTCGTCGCCCTCGACGCCCACATGGAGATGGAGAACGAGGCGGTCGGCCGGCAGAAGAAGCTCCTCCGCAAGGAGCTGCAGATCGCCGTGGACGACGACCGCGAGCCCTACGAGCACTCCAGGTTCGAAGAGGCCGTCGCCGCGATCGACGCGGCCGACCACCGCGGCGTGATCCAGGGCAAAGACCACGGCTTCACCGGCAACCTCGGCCTCGTGATCGGCGCCGGCGGCGGCTCGCTGACGCTGACCGACGCGGTCCGCAACCAGGGCGGCAAGCCGGCCAACTACTCGGAGATCGGCGGCAACCCGTCGGTCGCCAAGGCCTGCGGCCTGGCCAAGCAGGTCCTTGAAAAGGACGGCGTCGAGAAGATCGCGGTGATGATGTCGATCGTCTCCAACACCCGCGTCGACATCGTCGCCCGCGGCGTGATCAAGGCCTGCCTCGAACTCGGCAAGGACCCAGGCGAGACGATCGCGATCTTCCGCATCCCCGGCGCCTGGGAGGACGAGGGCTTCAAGATCCTCGAGCGCTACGGGGTCGAGTACTGCGACCGCTCGGTGTCGATGTGGGAGGCGGCCGGTCGCGCCGTCGCCAAGATCCAGGGAGAGGGGGCCGCTGCCTGATGTCCATCCTCCTCACCAAGCAGACGACCTTCATCGTCCAGGGGATCACCGGCCGCGAGGCCGTGAACCTGACCCGCGAGTGCCTCGACTACGGCTCCAAGATCGTCGGCGGCGTGACGCCCGGCCGCAAGGGCCGCGAGGTCCACGGCGTGCCGGTCTTCGACACGGTCGCCCAGGCCGTCGAGCACCACGGCGGCCCGATCGACGGCTCCGTCGTCACCGTCCCCCCCGCCTTCACCAAAGACGCCGTCTTCGAGGCGATCCTCGGCGGGATCAAGCTCGTAGTCGTCGTCACCGAGCGCATCCCGCGCGGCGACGTCGCCCAGATGGTGGAGCTCGCCGACCGCAGCGGCGCCCGCATCATCGGCCCCAACTGCCTCGGCCTGATCGTGCCGGAAGTCTGCAAGATGGGCGGCATCGGCGGCCCCGCCAAAGACGCGGCCAAGGCCTACGCGCCCGGCCCGGTGGGCGTGATGAGCCGCTCCGGCGGGATGACCACGGAGATCTCCTCCTCCCTCACCCAGTCCGGCCTCGGCGTCTCGACCGCCGTCTCGATCGGCGGCGACGCGATCATCGGCTCCACCTACGCCGAGCTGATGCCGTACTTCGAGGCCGACGAGCAGACCAAGGCGATCGTCATCTACACCGAGCCGGGCGGCCGCATGGAGGCCCAGCTGGCCGAGTGGGTCAAGGACAACAACTCGCGCCTGCCCATCGTCGCCTTCATGGCGGGCAAATTCATGGACGACGAGGAGATGAAAGGAATGAGCTTCGGCCACGCCGGCACGATCGTCGAGGGGGTAGAGGACACGGCGACCGAGAAGATCGCCCGCCTCGAAGCCGCCGGGATCCGCGTCGTCGAGCGCATCGATGAGATCCCCACCGTGGTCAAGGAGAAGCTCGGGGTGCTCGCCTGATGGCCACCCAGAGCAAAGTCTTCATCGACGTCGAGGTCGACGCCTCCATCGCGAACGACGCCGCGATCGCCGCCAAGCTCGAAGAAGTCTGCCCCGTCGACATCTTCAAGAACGCCGACGGCAAGGTCGAGATCGTCGACGCCAACGTCGACGAGTGCGTCCTCTGCAAGCTCTGCCTCGAGGCCGCCCCCGCCGGGACGGTCCACGTGCGCAAGCTCTACGACGGCACCGAGCTCTCCTAGCGACCCGACTCGCCGATTCGTCGGCGCAGGCCGGCAACCCACCGGCACCAGCCACCGGCCATCCGCCGCGTGGTCGACCTATCGTCCGCCCACCAACCGCCGCGGTCGACCTATCGTCCGCCCGACGAGCCGCGGTCGACCTACCGTCCGGCTACCGGACCTTAGATCGACCGCGACACGGCTACCGGACCTTAGATCGACCGCGACTGGGGGGACCGGGGCGGGGCCGGACGCTACTTCGCGTCGGCGTGCACGATGCAGCGGTTGGTGGCGTTCAACGTCACCGGCACCGGGCTCTTCAGCTTCGCGGTCACTCTGGCCATCACCGGTGCGGCCGACCAGCACTGTTCTTCTGCCATGTACGGGTGGAAGACATAATCGCCCGGTCCGAGCCGAATCCTGAAATGCCCTTCGACGATCGGCCGCCGCGCCAGCACCGTCGCCGAGCCTCGCTTGCGCACGTTGACCAGCGATCCTTCGCCGGTGTAGACCGGATAGCCGCCGCAGTTGCTCGACGGCAGGCAGATCCGCGGCGCGGCGTAGAGCGGACAGACGATCGACGCCTGCGCGCAGATCACGCCGGAACGGGACCGCGGCGCCGGGATCGGCCCACAGTGCGGTGGTGGCGGGCATTCCGGCATGCAGGCCCTCACACAGATGGCGTCGTAGACGGTCCCTTCGACCATCTTCTTGTTGCCCGCCGCCGACGCCGATCCCGATCCCGGGCCGGCGCAGAAGACCGCGAGCGCCAAGAGCGTCCCCAGTCCAGTCGCGATCCGCCTCATGGCCCCTTTCTACCCGCTCGCGCTCCCGTCATTCTCGCTCCGGTCAACGGCGAGCGCGCAGCCAGTCGGCGAGAAAGGGCTCGACGATGCGGTAGTGGCCGCGGTTGCCGGCGACCACTTCTCGCCGTTCCAGCGTCCGTAAGGCTCGCTGGGTATTGGTCGCCGGTCCGAGGCCGAAGCGACGCCGATAATCGACGCTGAAGGGACGACCCTCCTCCTGAGCGAGGGCTTCCAGCACCAGTTTCTGGTTCGTCGTGCAGTCTTCCCAGAGCAGGGAGAAGTGAGCGTGCTCGGAGCGGAGGGCATCATCGAGGGCGGGCAGGACCAGGTCGTCGCCCGCCTCGGACCCGCCGGGCGTCCGCTCCCAGAGGAAATAGCAGAGCTCTTGGGTCGCGTAGGGATGCCCGCTCGTCCGATCGAGGACCGCGGCGACCGCGCGGGCCGAGACGGACTTGCCGGTCGCGTCGAAGCGCTCGACGAGGAAGCGGGCGAAGGCGGCCGGCTCGATCGGGCCGAGCTCGATCGTTTTCGCGCTGCGCCAGAACGGCTCGTTGCGATTGCTGAAGATGCTCTCCATGACGTGCCGTCGACTCCCCAGGTAGACGTGCGCGATCTCCGGCTGCTGCTGGAACACCGACCGCATCAGGTTGGGCAGGCCGGGATCGATCTCGACCACCTGCTGAAACTCGTCCATGACCAACGCGGCACGGCGATTCCTGCCTCCCGCCAGCTCTCCGGGAAGGCGAAGGAGGCGCTCCAAGGTCGCGTCGATATCGGATGGCCGCGGGCCGAACTGAAAGCTGAACGCGTAGGAGCCGTCGTCCTCGACGGTGACCGTCGGCTGGACCCGGAGGCGACGGAACGGTGCGAGCGCCGTCTCCTTGACCCGCTCGAGCGGCGACGCGATCTGCTCGAAGATGGTGGTCGCCAGAGCGGCGGCAAGGCGCTCCTTGTTCGGCGTCGTCATCAGATCCACCTGCGCGACGAGGATCCCGTCGGCCGCCGCGGCCTGCGCCGCGTTCCAGACCAGCGACGACTTGCCGAGCCGCCGCGGCGCGTAGAGGACGACGTCCTGGCCGTTGCGGATGTCGCTGAGTAAGCCCTGCCGCTCACGCTCGCGGTCCGTGAACGACTCGTCGAGGGCCAGCGCCCCGAATCGGAATGGGTTGGTGATCAGATCCTTCATACGCCTCCGCATCATACAGATATGTATAAAACTGAATACGCCGTCGTATAATGCGCGGGCGTATAAACGCGATCTGGGAAGGGACCCGCCCCTCTCGCCACGCCCCTGAGCAGGCTGTGGCCGTGGCGAGAGGGCCGGGTATGAAAGGCGTGGAGGAACCGTGACCGGAGCGTGACGAGGGCGCGACGGGAGTCCCACGGATCCGTCACAAATGTCAGACCGCCTCACGAAGACCGTGAGAACTCCACGCTTCCTCCCGTGTTGTCCAACAGTCACCGACGCGCTGTGTGTATTGACCCCCCACCCCCTATAGGGGCCCTAAAACACGCAGCGCGTTTTCGGCCCCTGATCTAGGCCCGAAAAGGGGCCTCTCAGGGCCTCCAAATGTGACGTTCCCGGCATCTTCGTCAACGAACGGGCCGAGGTGTGGGATCTCCCGGACACGATCGTCACGGAAGTCCGACCTCGCGGCGTCCCTGTGACGCCTCCCTCACGGAAGTCCGACGTCGCACCGTCCCTGTGACGCTCCCCCACGGAAGTCCGACTTCGCAACGTCCTTGTGCCGCCTCTCCCACAAAAGCCTCACGTCCCGGGCGCCTCATGGGGGTCACAGCCTGCCAGGACCCCCATGAGGCGCCCGGGACACCCGCCACCCCATCTCGGACAGCCGCAACGCCGCCCGGACTCATCCCGGACGGCCGCCTCGCCGCCGCACCAACCTATGTGACCTCGTCACGTTACGCCCATATAAATTTATAGTCGGGTAACGTGTGCATCGATGGATGCATCGGTCAGGTCACGGCTGTCGCGCAGCGACCGGATGGAGCAGACGCTCGGGGTCGCGCACGGGCTGTTTGCAGAGCGCGGTTATGCGGACGTGACGATGGAGGAGATCGCGGCTGAGGTCGGGGTGACCAAGCCGCTGCTCTACAACTACTTCGGCAACAAGGAGCGGCTGTATATCGCCTGCATGGAGCAGGCGGGCGACTCGCTGACCCGGACGGTCGGCGCGGCGATCGCCGGGACCGACAGCCCCGGTGACGCACTCGGCGCGAGCGTGCGGGCGTTCTTCGCCTTCCTCGACTCCGACCGGGCCGCCTGGGCGGTGCTCTTCGACGAGACGCTGCCGACCAGCGGCGAGGTCGCCGACAAGGTCACCGCCTACCGCGGCCAGATCCTCGAGCTGGTCTCCGGCTCGCTGCTCGCCCAACTGCCCGAGTCGCTGCGGGACGCGCACCGCGTCGAAATCGAGGCGCTCTCCGCCGCCCTCCTCGGCGCCGCCGAGGAGCTCGCCCGCTGGTGGCTGCGCACCGAGGCGATCTCCGCGGGCGAGGCCGCCGAGCTCCTGATCTCCACGGTCGAGCCGGGCATCCGCGCCCGCTCGCAGGCCGCCAACTCCCCCACTTCCAAACCCGGGAAAGGAACCCAAAAGGAATGAACCCAGAGACCCGCCGGGTCGCCGTCATCGGCGGCAACCGGATCCCCTTCGCGCGCTCCGACTCCAAGTACGCGCACGCGACCAACCAGGACATGCTCACCGCCGCGCTCGACGGGCTGATCGACCGCTACGGGCTCGATGGCGAGACGCTCGGCGAGGTCGCCGGCGGCGCCGTGCTGAAGCACTCCCACGACCGCGACCTCACCCGCGAGAGCCTCCTCTCGACCCGCCTCGCCCCCGAGACCCCCGGCTACGACGTCCAGCAGGCCTGCGGCACCGGCCTCGAGACGGCGATCCTGGTCGCCAACAAGATCGCCCTCGGACAGATCGACGCGGGGATCGCCTGCGGCGCCGACACCACCTCCGACGCGCCGATCGAGCTGAACGAAGAGCTCCGCGCGACGCTCCTCGACGCCAACCGACAGCGCTCCACCACCGACAAGCTGAAGACGCTGACGCGCTTCCGCCCCGGCCACCTCGTCCCCCGCATCCCCCGCAACGAGGAGCCGCGCACCGGCCTCTCGATGGGCGAGCACTGCGCGATCATGGCCACCGAATGGGACATCGGCCGCGCCGAGCAGGACGAGCTCG
>Ga0207652_10000379_pt1 | contig 46226 bp, 35 predicted proteins | sample KBSC63BmetaG_FD_184334 | JGI IMG/M metagenome (GOLD analysis project Ga0207652, IMG submission 184334) | Corn rhizosphere microbial communities from Kellogg Biological Station, Michigan, USA - KBS C6-3B metaG (SPAdes) (version 2) | ecosystem: Host-associated > Plants > Roots > Rhizosphere ...
AACCCTCCCAGGGTTCCCATTTCGATCGCGTCGAGTGGCGGAGGGCTCAGCCCGCCGCCACTCATCGCGGGAGGGTTTGGGAACCCTCCCAGGGTTCCCATTTCACTAAACGGCAAGGACGCGCGCCAGCTTCAGGAGGTTGAAGTCGATCGTCTTCGTGGTTTGCATGACGACCTCGAACGGCGTGGACTGCACCTCGCCCCCCAGAAGACCGACCAGACACCCGTTCGTGCCGTCGCGCAGCCGCTCCACCGCCCCCGCGGACAGCCGCGTCGCCAGCAGGCGGTCGAAGGCCCCCGGGACGCCGCCGCGCTGCACGTGACCCAGCGTGGTGGCGCGCAGGTCGAAGCCCAGTTGCCCGCGGCTCCCCTCGAAGTGCTTCAGCAGGCCGGCGGCGTTCGGCTTGGCCCCTTCGGCCACCACCACCAGCGCGTGCTGCTTGCCGCGCGACCAGGCGCCCTGCAGATCGGCCGCCACGTGATCCAGGTCGACGTCCGCCTCCGGCACCAGGATCGCCTCGGCCCCGCCCGCCAGCCCCGCCATCAGCGCCAGGTAGCCGCAGTTGCGACCCATGACCTCGACCACGAAGGCCCGCTTGTGCGACGAGGCCGTGGTGCGCAACCGGTCGATCGACTCGAGCGCGATGTTCAGGGCCGTGTCGACCCCGATCGTGATCTCGCTGCAGGCCAGATCGTTGTCGATGGTGGACGCCACGCCGACCACCGGGAAGTCCATCTGTGACAGCGCCCAGGCCCCCGTCTGGGACCCGTTGCCGCCGATGACGATCAGGCCCTCGATCTGGTGGGCGCGCAGGTTCGCCAGCGCCTGTTCGCGCACGGCCGGCTCCTTCCACTTCGGGAAGCGGGCGCTGCCCAGCACCGTGCCCCCCCGGTGCAAGATGCCGCCCACGTCGCGCGCCCCCAGCGGGCTCAACTTCTCGTCCAGCAGGCCCGCGTAGCCGTTGTGGATGCCGAACACCTCCCACCCCTCGCTGATGCCCATCCGGACCACGGTCCGGATGGCGGCGTTCATGCCGGGGGCGTCGCCCCCGCTGGTCAGGACCGCGATGCGCTTCATGAAAGCGGCGCCATCCTACAACGACGGCGCCCGTCGCGGGCAGGCTTCGCGCGCAAAACCCCAGGGTGTTAAACGTAGGAGCTGCCGATGCCCTTTCGCGCCCGCCCCTTCCGGATCAGTCGACCTGGCCGCGCCTCCGCGGCGGCGGGCGGCCGGGCGCCCGCCGCGGGCTCCGGGACGCCGCCGCGGCCGAAGGAGATCAACTACATCACGCCCGCCGGCTTCAAGAAGATGACCGACGAGCTGACGTTCCTGCGCACCAAGAAGCGACCCGAGGTGGTGGGCGCGCTGGCCGACGCCGCCGCGGAGGGGGATCGCTCCGAGAACGCCGAGTACATCTATCGCAAGCGGCAGCTCCGGCAGATCGACAGCCGCCTGCGTTTTCTCTCCAAGCGGCTGGACGACGTGCAGGTGGTCGACCCCATGGCCCAGACCCGCACCGAGCAGGTCTTCTTCGGGGCCACCGTCACCGTCGAGGACGATGAGGGCGAGACGCACGTGTACCGCATCGTGGGCCAGGACGAGGTCGACGGCGCGTCCGGCGACATCTCGTGGAAGTCGCCGGTCGGGCGCGCGCTGCTCGGCAAGACGCTGGACGACGAGGTGGTCGTCAAGTGGCACGCGGGCACGCGCCGGCTGACCGTCGCCGAGATCGCCTACAAGCCAGCCTCTCCCTGATCCGCGGCGGGCCGGCGTCAGAGGCCCAGGTCGCGGCGGATCTTCTCGACGATGGCGCCCGGGCGCTCGTCGATGTCCACCACCAGCGCGTCGGAGGGCTCCTCCAGCGCGGCGAACTGGCTGGCCAGCATCGATTCCTTCATGAAGTGGCCCGAGCGGTTGCGCAAGCGCTGGCGGATCAGCGCTGGCGACCCCTTCAGGTACACGAAGCGGACCTGACTGGGATCCACGGCCAGCTTCTCGCGACTGGCGACGCTCAACGCGGAGCAAGCGAGGGCGATGCTCTCGCCCGCCGCCAGCACGGCCGCGATCTCGCGGCGCAGCCGTTCGATCCAGGGCGCGCGATCGTCATCCGTCAGCGGCTGGCCCTCCGTCATCTTCCGGATGTTCTCGGCGGGATGAAAGTCGTCCGCGTCCAGGAAGCGCCAGCCGAGATCTTGCGCCAGGCGCGCACCGATGGTGGTTTTTCCGCTGCCTGACACACCCATCAGGATGAGGACCATGGGAACGGCCGGAGGCTAGCAGGCGGAAATACGGATGTAACCACTAATTGGCAACAATGATGCGGCAATGACGTGCGGCACATTGTTTCCAACGGGTCGACGCCCCGATCATGGACCCGTCGACTGCCTGCGGGGTTGCTTCTGCGAGGGGGAGGCTGGAAAAACCACCACGAACGACCGGGGGTCGCGCCGGATCAGAACGGTGGCCCCGGCGCGGCGCGCGGCGCGGTACACCCGCCACCACGGCTGCGCCTTCACCGCCGCGCTGGTCTCGGCGTATTCAGGCACGACCAGATCGATCTCGACGTAGTGGCCCAGCGTCGCCTTCAGCGCAGCCGGCGCGAAGCTGTAGGCGGCCAGCTCTGGATCGGGGTGCAGATCGTTGTGCAGCGCGCCCCCATAGACCGCCACCAGATGCGGCCCGGCGCGTTTCGCGGCGGCCGCTCGCAAGGCCCGCCCGATGGCCGCCTCCAGCGCGGCGGCCGTCACCCGCAGCGTCCGATCGTAGTCGACGCCCGCGCCCTGGCGCATCGCCTCGTAATCCTTGCAACCGATGGTCAAGATGCCGGGCTGCACGCCGCTGTCGTGGGCCACCCGCAGCAGCGTCTCGATCTCCGTTTCGGTCTGCGCCGGGCGCTCGGTCGTCTTCTGCACGTCGGCGGTCACCACCTTCTCCGCCTCGCCGCAGCGCCCGGTCGTCATCCACGTCTCGACCACCAGCTGCGACAGGCGGCCGGTCAGGCCGGGAAGGATCTGCTCGGTGAACCGCTTCAGCGCGCTCGGAACGCCAGCGGTCGCCAGCGTCTGGTGCAGCTCGCCGAACGCCACCACACCGCCCGTGAAGCGCGTCTGGTCCAGCGCCGCGGCGACGGCGGCGCCGGGCGTGGCGAACCGCTCTGCGCGCGACGACTCCGCGGCGGGACTGGGCACCGCGGCAGCCGCGGCCGCCACCACCGCCGCCACCAGCGTCCCCGCGGCCAGCATCAGGCGTGCAACTCGGTGGCGGCGCCCACGCTGCCGGTCAGGGTGGCGGGGCCGATGGCGTGCACCTCCCCATCCGCGGCGGTCCCGTCCGCATCGACATAGACATGGTCCTCGACCAACGTCACCATCCAGCGCTGGCGCTCGCGATCGTCACGCGCCAGGGTCGCCACCAGCTGCTGATCGAACTCCCGGACGTCGACCGTCTCCAGACCGGGCAACGTGCGCCGGAAGCCACGCAGGCCGGCGAACAGGTGCGCCCGTTCTTCCGGTGACCCGAGCACGACGCGAATGTGCGCCTGCCGCTGGTGCTGCAGCACGTAGCGCAGATCCTCGATGTCGGGCGCCCCGCAGATGATCCAGTCGTCCGGACGCCCCCCGGGAAGGTGCGACCACAGATCGGGCCCGTCACGATCGGCGGGACCGGGGGCCAGCCGCAGGCCATCGTGACCATCGCGGCAGTACAGGCAATAGGCCAGCACCCGCAAGACGACGTGCTCCATCGTCTCGTCCTCACGGCGCGGGACCACCAGCTTCTTGGCGACGTCCACCCCGCGCTCGACGGCGGAGACAGTCAGGCGGAATTGCAGGGTGCGAGGACCAGCGGACACGGCGGCGGGAAAGCTAGCGGATCCACCGGCGGACGCCAGCACGCCCGACGCTATCGCTCGAGCGTCACGAAGCGCGCGCCGTTCGGGTTGCGCACGCGCAGCAGGTGGCTGCTGCGGCGGGTCGACCGCAGCGCCGCCTCGGCGTCCTCCGCCGTCGGCGTCGCCTTCTTGTCGACCTCGACGATCACCTCGCCCGCCTGCAGGTTCGCCTTCTCGGCCGGGCTGCCGGCGGCGATCTCGACGATGGCGGCGCCCTTCACGTCGCGGCGCAGCCCCAGCGACTCCGCCAGCTGAGGGGTCACGGTCTGCAGCGCCACCCCGAACCCGGAGTCGTCGGAAAGCGCCGCCGGCGACTCTCCGTTGGGCAGCTCACCCAGCACCACCGCCAGGGTGCCCTTCTTGCCGTCGCGCACGTACTGCACCTGGATCTTGCTGCCGATGTTCTGATCCGAGACGTAGTCGACCACGTCGCCCGCGCTCTCGACCGCCTTCTTGTCCAGGCCCACGATCACGTCCCCGGTGCGCAGGCCCGACGAGGCCGCCGGGCTCTGCGGCGTCAGGCCGCTGACGTAGGCGCCCTCGGTGGGGGGCGCGCCGGCGCGGCTGATCAGCGCCCGCTGGTCCTCCGACAGATCGCGCAGGTCGCCGAGCAGCACGCCCAGGTACGGGTAGCGCATGCGCCCGTCCCTGATCAGAGCCTGCGCCACCCGCCTGACCTGGTTGATGGGGATGGCGAAGCCGTACGCACCGCCCGGACCGGTGTTGATCAGCGTGTTGATGCCGATGACCTCGGCGCCCAGGTTGACCAGCGGACCGCCCGAGTTGCCGGGGTTGATCTTCGCGTCGGTCTGTATGTAGCTGCGCACCCTCTCGCCCGACATCTGCACGTGGCGCCCCACCCGCCCCTTGCCGCTGAGGATGCCAGCGGTCACCGTCTGGTCCAGGCCCAGCGGGCTGCCCACGGCCAGCACCCACTCGCCCACCTCCAGCTTGTCCGAGTCGCCGATGCGCGCAGCGGTCAGGTTGCCGGGCGGCCGGTCCAGCCGCACCACCGCGACGTCGGTCTGCTGATCGGCGCCCACCACGTGCGCCGACAGCTCGGCGCCATTCGACAGCGTCACGCTGACCTTCGTCGCCTTCGAGACCACGTGGCGGTTGGTGACGATGTTGCCGGCGCCGTCCAGCACCACGCCCGACCCCGTCCCGCGCTGCGGTGACGGATCGGGCTCCCCGAACTGGAAGAAGCGCCGCAGCTGCGGCGGCAGTCGCTCGGCTGGCGGCGCCTCCTCGTCGCGGTCGGGGTGCGCCACCTCGACGTCGATGCGCACCACGCTGGGGCCCATCGCCTTGGCGACGTTCGAGAAGGCGCGCGACAGCGCCCGCGCCTCGGCCGGGATCTCCATCTTCGCGGTGACGGCCGCGGGTGGCACGGCCGGCGGTGCCCCGGGCGCCGGATGCGCGCCCGAGGTCGCGGGCGTGGCCGTCTTGGGGGGAACGGGTGCCGGCGTGGCATGCGTGCCCTGCGACGGATCGAGCGGCACGGAGATCGACTCGTCCCCGGGCTTGCGGTGCGGCAGCAGCTTGTCGCAGGCGGGCAGAGACGTCGACAAGACCGTCACGGCCGCGAGCGAACAGAGACCGACGAACGGCCGGCGTGGAACGGGCAAGCCTCGGCCCATCACGGCGCGGGACTGCCGAGCTGGACGCTCTGGCAGTTGGGATTCATGTTCGATCCCACGTTCACGGTGACCAGTCCTCGTTGTCCCTTTTCCACCCCCGCCAGGGTGGCATCGGCGGTGCTGAAGGTGCATGACGTGTTCGTATCATCGCACACTTGCGCGCTGGTCGACGTCGCCGCGCACTGACCGGTGGACATGTTGTAGTTCACGCTGCCGACGTTGACCTGCAGGACGGTGTCCAGGTACTCGTTCTGGCGGTAGCAAGTCTCGACGTTCAGGCCCGTGGCCGGACATTTCACGGCGTAGTAATTCTGCTGGGCGGCCACCGTGGTCGCGCAAGCGAACGTGTAACGGCCGGCGGCCGTGTTGCAGCCGGCGCTCGCCACGCTCGTGCCGGCCGCTGGCAGCGCGCCGGCCGCCGCGCAGATGGTCGGGACCCGCTGGAAGCGCAGCGTGTACCGGGCCCCCGTGGTGTTCGCCATGCGCGCGACCAGCACATACTGCGTCCCCCCGGTCACGGTGGCCGTCATGCGCGGCCAGGGATTCGTCGTCGTACACCCCGTCGAACCGGAGTTCGAGGCGGCGCACCCGGTCGGGTTGCCGGGGCTCGCGGTCTGACAGGTGCCGCTGTACAGCTCGAGCGCGACGTTGACGGCGTTCCCGTTCGCATCGAACACGTCTGCGTACGTGTAGTACTGGGGCGGAGCCGCGCCGGTCGGGTTGGTCGGTAGCGTGAACGTGAAGAAGACGTCACCGCCCGTTCCCAGACCGCACTTCAGCGAGGTGGCCGCCCCGAAGTCGGTCTTCGCGTTGAACAGGCTGAACGCGAAGTCCCCGCCGGCGCTGATGTCGACCGCGTTCGCGCAGGTGTCGTTCGGGGGCGCGCAGTCGCTGTCGTTCAGGCCGGTGCAGCCGGGGGCGCAGCAGCCGTCGCCGTCGATGCAGGCGGTGACCGGCGTGTTCGTGCAGGCCAGGTTGCAGGTCCGCGCAGCGCCGGTGACGGTGTCGGTCGTGCAGGCGTTCTTGTCGTCGCACGAGATGCTGGCGCAGGTCGGCGTGGCCGGCGTCGACTCGCACGTCTCACCGGGCTCGAGCACGCCGTTGCCGCAGACCGCGGTGCAGTCGGCGTCGTTCGCGGCGTTGCAGCCGCCTGGGCAGCAGCCGTCCTTGGCCGCCAGGATACAGGTGGTCTGGCGGCGTCCCTGATCCACGCAGGCCGCCTTGCACGTCCCGGCGTTCACCAGATCCGGCAACACGCACGCCTGCTGCGGACAGGACGTCGGACAGCTGCCGGCCAGCTTCGTGTCACAGGACTCCGTGGGCGCCTCGACCACGCCGTTGCCGCACACCACCGCGCAGTCGGGATCGTTGGTGGCGTTGCACCCGGCCGGGCAGCAGCCGTCGGCCGCCGCGCCCACGCAGCCCGTGATCTGGCTGTGCGCGCACGTGACATTGCAGGTGTTGTTCATGCCCAGCCGGGAGTCGACGGTGCAGGCGTCCTTGTCGTCGCAGGTGATCGCGGTACACAGCACCCCCGCCGGCGCGACGTCGCACGTCTCGGCACCGTCGAGCACGCCGTTCCCGCACCCCGGCTGGCAGTCTGAATCGGTGCCGGTGGTGCAGCCCGCCGGGCAGCAGCCGTCGCCGTTCGCGCAGCTGGTCTGCAGCCCCGCCGCGACGCACGCGGCGTGACAGGTGCCGGCGTCCGCCAGGCTGAACAGCTGACAGCCCTTCGGCGCGCAGCTGACCGGACAGCTGCTCAGGGGATCGCACGCCTCCCCCTGCTCCACGGCGCCGTTGCCGCAGACCGCGCAGTCGGCGTCGGTGGCTCCCGTACAGAACGACGGGCAGCAACCATCGGGCGTCTGCAAGCTGCACGCGCTGACGCCGGCGCACCTGTCGGGACCGCCGCTGCCACCGCTCGCGCCCGCGCCGCCCGTGCCGCTGCCGATCATGCCTGCCGTCGCACCGGCGCCGCCCCCGCCAGAACCACCGCCTGACACCGCGCCGCCCAGACCGCCGGCACCAGCCGAGCCGGCCGCGCCACCTGCGCCGGCCATCCCCTTCGCTCCCCCCGCCCCACCAGCCCCGGCGCCGATCGTCCCCGTCAGCATGATGGTCGCCATCACCTGATTGCCCATGTGGATGTCGACCGTGGTCAGGTTGGTGGCGATGACCGTATCCGCCGCGGTCGTCGTCGCGTGCAGTTCCCCGGTGATCGTCAGCTTCCCGGAGTGATTCTGGGGGCGATACCTGTATTGATAGGTCCCGCCCGGCAGCCCCTTGACCTTGAAGTCGAACGTCATGCGCGAGCCGTCGCCGTCGCCATCGATGTAGATCCAGACGTCGGTCACGCTGACCAGCTGCGCCTGCGTCAGCCCGGCGCCGTCGACGACGATCAGGACGCCGCTCTGTCCGCCGCCGCTGTTGCATGCGGAAGCGAGCACGCTGGCCAGGAGACAACGAACGAAGAAGCGCCCCGCGTTTCGCATCGTTTTCCGCATGATTTGCCCGGTCACGCGGCTAGCGTACATCAACGGGCCCGGCGGATCGCCTGGCGGGAACTGACCAGCCGGACGCCGTCACCCCTCGCCGAGAATGCGCCGCACCTCGTCGCTGTGGCCAGCCGGACCACGCAGCGCCAGCGGCGCCTCCACCTCGCACGGGGGCGGTGCGGTCCCCGCGGCCCCCGCCTCGACCAGCACGCGCGACGCCGGCTGGTCCAGCGTCGGGTGAACGAAGCGCAGGCGGCGCGCCGCCAGGCCGCGCGCCGTCAGGCCCGACAGCAGCTCGCCGGCCCGTGAGGCCAGGAACACCATCGCGATCCGCCCGGACGTCTGGCGTAGCGCCGCCGCCGCGTCCAGGCACTCCGCCAGCGTCAGCGTCACCTCGTGATGCGCGCGGGCGATCTCCTCGTCGGGCGAAACGGACCCACCGGCCAGCGGGCGATACGGGGGGTTGCTGGCCACCAGATCGAAGCCGGCCCGGGGCAGCTTCCCCCCCACCAGCCGTCGCACGTCCCCCTCCACGATCGACAGCCGTCCTTCGAAGCCGTTGCGGACATTGCCCTGCCGCGCCAGCTCGGCCAGCCGCGGCTGCAGCTCAACGGCGACGCCGGTCGCCGCCGGATCGCGCGCGGCCAGCGAGAACGCCACGGCGCCGGTCCCGCAGCCGATGTCGGCGAAACGCCCGAACGGTGGCCGCACGAAGGCCGCCAGCAACACCGGATCCACGCTGGCGCGATAGCCCCGCGCCGGTTGCAGCAGCGTGACCCGCTCGCGATACAGCGTGTCGACGGTGATCTCGCCAGGGTCGGGCGTCCCCGGCGAGCTCACGTCACTCGGCCTCGGGCTGGATCGCGCCCTGGCGCAGGATCTCCATCTTGCCGCCGCGGATGCGCACCACCGTGCTGGCCGAGCCGCCCGGGGTGGTCCCCGCGTGCAGGACCCGACAGCGCCCCTCGAACACCTCCTCGACCGCTTCCGGCGTGCTGGCGGGCGGCTCGCCCGCGCGGTTGGCGCTGGTGGTCGTCACCGGCGCGCCGAACGCCATCACCAGCGCCTGCGCCGTCGGGTGCGACGATACGCGCACCGCCACGCAGCCGTCCTGCACCAGCGGCGCGGGCAGGCCCGGGCGCGCCGGCAGCACCAGCGTCAGCGCGCCCGGCCAGTGCTTGGCGATCAGACGCCGCGCCAGCGGCGACGGCGTCTTGCACACCAGGCCCAGCATGTCGATGTCGCTGACCAGGATCGAGATCGCCTTCTCGGCGCCCCGCCCCTTCAGCGCCCGCAGGCGCGCCAGCGCCAGCTCGTCCAGCGCGTTCACGCCCAGGCCGTAGAACGTCTCCGTTGGATAGGCGACCACCTCGCCGCGGCGCAAGGCCTCCGCGGCGAAGACGATCTCCTCGGGGAACGCGTGGGCCACCGGGGCTCTCTCCTCAGGCGCGGGCAAACTCCGCCTTCACCTCGGCGTCCGAGGCCAGCACCTTGTCCCGACGGCCCTGGCGCTCGGCCTCGACCTTCTTCGCCAGCGCCGGATCACCGACGGCGATGATCTGCGCCGCCAGCAGGCCGGCGTTCTCGGCGCCGCCCACGGCCACGGTCGCCACGGGCATGCCCGGCGGCATCATCACCGTCGACAGCAGCGAGTCGAACCCGCTGAGCGGGCCGTTCGCCACCGGCACGCCGATGACCGGCTTCAGCGTGTGCGCCGCCACGGCGCCCGCCAGGTGCGCCGCGCCGCCCGCCGCGCAGATGAAGACCTTGCAGCCGCCCGCGGAGGCGTCCCGCACGAACGCGGCCGTCTCGGCCGGCGTGCGGTGCGCCGACAGCACGCGCACCTCGATCTTCAGCCCCAGCGCCGTCAGGATCTTGGCGGCCGGACGCAGAACTTCCAGATCGGACTTCGAACCCATCATGATCGCAACGTCGATGCTCATGCTTTTCCTCGCATTCCAATGTCTGTCCTGAAGTGCATTCCCGAAAACCCGATCTTTCCCGGCGCGGCCCCGATCGCGCCATAGACGATGGCGCGCGCCGCGGCCAGATCCGCGCCGCGCGCGGCGATGCCCAGCACGCGCCCGCCCGCCGTCACAAGCCGGCCTTCATCATCGGTGCGCGTGCCGGCATGAAAGGCCCACGGTCCGGACGCGCCGCCGTCCTGTGAAAACGCTCCCAGCGAGATGGCGTCGCCGGCGCGCGGCGGACCCGGATAATTCGCGGCGGCCAGCACCACGCACACGGCCGCTCCCGGCGCGAAGCGCGGCGCGCCCTCGGGCAACCGCCCCGCCGCCGCGCCCTCCAGCCACGGCAGCAGGTCGTCCTGCATGCGCACCAGCACCACCTGCGTCTCGGGATCGCCGAAGCGGCAGTTCCACTCGATCACCATCGGCCCGCGATCGGGCGTCAGCATCAGGCCGCCGTACAGCAGCCCCTGAAAGGGCCGCCCCAGCTTCGCCATGGCCGCGACGGTGGGATTGAAGATGCGGTCGATGATGGCGCGCGTCCCCGCGTCATCGACCAGCGGCGACGGAGAGTACGTCCCCATGCCGCCCGTGTTCGGCCCGCGATCGCCGTCGAACACCGCCTTGTGATCCTCGGCGGAGGCCAGCATCGCCACGCGCGCGCCGTCGCACAGCGCCATCATCGACACCTCGCGCCCGAACAGGCGCTCCTCCAGCACCACCCGCGCGCCCGCGGCCCCGAACTCGCCCTCGGCCAGCATGCGGCGCACGGCGGCCCTCGACTCTTCTTTCGTGTCGGCCACGACCACGCCCTTGCCGGCGCACAGGCCGTCCGCCTTCACCACCACCGGGCCCGGCTGCTCGTCGATGAAGCGCTCGGCCGAGGCCACATCCTCGAACACACCGAACGCCGCCGTGGGCACGCCCGCCTCGGCCATCAGCCGTTTCGCGAAGGCCTTGCTCCCCTCCAGCTCGGCCGCCGCGCGCGACGGCCCGAAGAACGCGAAGCCCGCGGCGCGCATCGCGTCCCCCAGACCGGCGGCCAGCGGCCCCTCCGGCCCGCAGACGACCAGGTCGATCCCCTCGGCGCGCGCCAGCGCCACCAGACCGGCCGTGTCCTCGCCTTTCACCGCGCGCAACTGCGCCTTCGGCACCTGCGCGATCCCGGGGTTCCCCGGCGCCACGATCAACTTTTCGGAGCGGGGGCTGGCCGCCAGCTTCCACGCCAGGGCGTGTTCGCGTCCGCCGCCCCCGACCAGCAGGATCTTCGCCATTGATCGCGTCCGCGTCGTCCTAGTGCTTGAAGTGACGCTCGCCGATGAAGATCATGGCGATGCCGTGCTCGTCTGCCGCGGCGATCACCTCCTCGTCCCGCACCGAGCCGCCCGGCTCGATGATGGCCTTCACCCCCGCCTTCGCCGCCTCGTCCACGCCGTCGCGGAACGGGAAGAAGGCGTCCGACGCCACCACTGCGCCGGTCAGCGGCGCGCGCGCCTTCGACACGGCGATCCGCACCGAGTCGACGCGCGACATCTGCCCGGCGCCGACGCCCAGCGTGCGTCCGGCGCCCGCGAACACGATGGCGTTCGACTTCACGTGCTTGGCCACCCGCCAGGCGAAGTCGAGATCGGCCAGCTCGGCCGCGGTGGGCGCGCGCTTCGTGACCACCTTGCCGGCGGACGCGGACGCGGTGTCCATGTCGCGCGTTTGCACCAGGAAGCCGCCGGAGACGCTGCGGACTTCGTGCACGGGGGTCCCGGCCTTCTCTCGGGCAGCGGCGGCCACGAAGTCGTAGGTCAGCAGGCGTAGATTCTTCTTCCCCGAAAGCGCGGCCAGCGCCTCGGGCGCGTAGCCGGGGGCGATGATGCACTCCAGGAACGTCTCCGAGAGCTCGCGGCCCAGCTCGCCGTCGATGGGGCGGTTCACGGCCACGATGCCACCGAACGCCGACACCGGATCCGTCTCGCGCGCGCGGCGGTACGCGTCCAGCACCCCTGCGTCGGACACCGCGCAGCCGCACGGGTTCGTGTGCTTGATGATGGTGACAGCGGGCGCCGCGAACTCGGCGCACAGCCGCATGGCGGCGTCGAGATCGAGGATGTTGTTGTACGACAGCTCCTTGCCCTGCAGCACCTCGGCGGCCGGCAGCGACAGGCCGTTGCCGGCCGGCAGGGCATAGAAAGCCGCCTTCTGATGCGGGTTCTCGCCGTACCGCAGGCTGCGCGCCAGGGTCGTCGACCAGGTCTGCGTGCGCGGGAACTCGACCGGCGCCGCCTCCGGCGAGGCCAGCCGTGACAGATACGACGAGATGGCGCCGTCGTAGGCGGCCGTGTGCGCGAAGGCCTTGCAGGCCAGCTCGAAGCGCAGCGCCGCCGGGACCTCGCCGTGCGCGGTGATCTCCGCCGCCACGCGCTCGTAGTCCGCGGGATCGACGATCACGGTCACCCGCTCGTGGTTCTTGGCCGCCGAGCGGATCATGGCGGGACCACCGATGTCGATGTTCTCGATGATGTCCTCGAACGGCGCGCCCTTGGCCACCGTCTCGCGGAACGGGTACAGGTTCACCACCGCCAGATCGATGGGCGACAGCCCCGCCTTCTGCATCTCCTCGCGGTGCGCCGCGGTGGGCCGGCCCAGCAGGCCGCCGTGGATGCGCGGGTGCAGCGTCTTCACGCGCCCGTCCAGGATCTCCGGGGCGCCCGTGAAGTCGCTGACCTCGCGCACCGGCACGCCGGCCGAGGCCAGCGCCTTGGCCGTGCCGCCGCTGGCCAGCAACTCGACCCCGGCCCGCGCCAGCGCGCGCCCGAAATCCGCCAGACCCGTCTTGTCAGAAACCGAAAAAAGCGCGCGCGTTAACTTCGACACGCGACCCTTCTAGTCCCCGGAACCGCCTGGATCAACGGCGATGTGCAAGCGCCATCGACAGGTCGAGACAGCGACGGGGCTAACCATCCCTTCATGCCGGCTTACATTGCCCAGGTGGAGCACGATCCATGCAAGTACCTAAGCTGCTGAAGAAGCCCTGGGGTCTCCTGAAAGAGACGTTCTCGGAGTGGTCGAACGACAAGGCGCCGCGGCTGGGGGCGGCGCTGTCCTACTACACCATCTTCTCGCTCGCGCCCCTGCTGGTGCTGGTGATCTCCATCGCGGGCCTGGTGTTCGGGCAGAAGGCGGCCGAGGGACGCTTGCTGGCGCAGCTGTCCGAGGTCGTGGGGACGGACGCCGGGGTGGCGCTGCAGAGCATGGTTGCCAAAGCCGGCCAGCACCGGGGTGGCATCATCGCCACCATCATCAGCATCGCGGTGCTGATGGTGGGCGCCACCGGGGTCGTCATCGAGCTGCAGGACGCGCTGAACACGGTGTGGAAGGTGGTCCCCAAGCCGGGCCGCGGCATCAAGGGGTTGATTCGCGATCGTTTGCTGTCGATCGGCATCGTGCTGGCGTTCGGGTTCCTCTTCATCGTCTCGCTGGTTGCCAGCTCGGCGCTGGCGGCCGTGGGACACGTCATGAGCAGGTGGCTGCCGGGATGGGTGATCCTGGGCTACGTGCTGAACTACGGCGTCTCGTTCGCCGTCATCGGCGTGATGCTGGCGATGATCTTCAAGATCCTGCCCGACGTGAAGATGGCCTGGAGGGACGTGTGGCTGGGCGCCGCCGTCACGTCGGTGCTGTTTCACGTGGGCAAGTTCCTGATCGGCCTGTACGTCGGCAAGGCCAGCGTCGGCTCGACGTTCGGCGCGGCCGGATCGCTGGCCGTCTTGCTCGTCTGGATCTACTACTCGACGCAGCTGGTGCTGATGGGCGCGGAGTTCACCCGCGCCTACGCGAACCAGTTCGGCTCGCACGTGGTGCCGAGCGACAACGCGGTGGCCGTGCCGAAGACCCCGCTCGCCCGCCTCGCCGCCGAGACCGAGATCAAGAAGGGCAAGGTTCCGCCCTCGACGCCCGCGCACGTCTGAGCCCTGCCACGGGCCAGAACGACATCCTCGTCGTGATCTCGTCGCGTTCGCGCCCGGTCGTGCGCGCTGGCGGCTGCGGCATTCCGGTTGCAGAACAGGCGCCGCATGGCGCGTGGCCCATCCTCTCGAAGCACCGACTGGTTCCGCACCACCTTAATGGGCGCGACGCTGGCGACGCTGGCGGCGTGCGGCGGCCCTGCGCCGTCTACCCGGGATGCGGCGGGCGATCGCGACGGAGCGGACGCGAGCCTCCCGACCTTCCTCTGCGCACCAAGTCAGCCTGACGGGGGATGGACGCGGGACGGCCCCCCTCCGCCGAGCACGAACTGCATCCTGGGCCGGGAGTACTGCGAAGACGCCAGGTGCTTCGACCTGGGAGGAGGCGTCTGTTACGCCTATCCCAGGTGCCCGTGCGTGACCCACGATTACGTGAACTGCCATTGCACGGAAACGATGGACGGCATCGTGACCAATCTCGGATGCGACCCGATCTGAACGCGCGTCCCCGACCGCTCGGTTAGCCGCCTTTGTCGCGGCCCCGCGTGGCGCGTTCCTTGGGCGTGCTCCCCCGCTCCATCGCGGTCTTCCGCAGCGTCGCGTCCGTCTTCAGGTGCGTGGGGCTGCGCCGGCTCGACTTCCGCGACGCCCGCCCCTCGCTCACCTCGAATTCGTACGCGCTGTTCTTCCGCGCCCGCGCCGCCGTGTTGTGCGGCAGCCCAGCCCTCGCCGTCCCCGCCGTCCCCGCCGTCTTGCGCGCAGGCGCCGCGCGCCCCGCCTGCGCCTCCCGCTGCGTATCACTCTTGAACCTCTCAGCTTTGGTGGCCATCCCACCAACCTGATCACCCTATCGCCCCACGCAACCCCGCCCCAAAGGCCGCCCGTCCGTTGCCACGCCAGAGCGCGCAACCGCGCGCGGGTCCAGCAACGAGAGGCGCGGCTTAGCCGCGCCGGCCAGGTACTGAAGAGGGGGGGTCTCGTAGGGGGGACAAAGTCCCCCCTGCGCTCAGATGTCGAACTTCCCGAACGCGCCCAGCTCCTTGAACGCCTGGACGAGGCGGGTGGTCATGCCCTTCTCGCCCAGTTGGACCCAGCCGCGCGGGTCGATGTACTTCTTGTTCGGCTTGTCCGGACCCTCGGGGTTGCCCAGCTGGCTCTTCAGGTAGGCGCTCTTGTCGTGCATGAACTGCTCGATCGGGTGGGTGAAGGCCCACTGCGTGTCGGTGTCGATGTTCATCTTCACCACGCCGTACGAGACCGCCTCGGAGATCTCCTCGGGCGTCGAGCCCGAGCCGCCGTGGAACACGAAGTTCAGCGGCTCCTCGCCGGTCTTCCGCTCCTTCTTCACGAACTCCTGCGAATCGCGAAGGATGGTCGGCTTCAGCTTGACGTTGCCCGGCGCGTACACGCCGTGCGTGTTGCCGAACGACGCCGCCACCGTGAAGCTGCCCACCGGACCCAGCACGTCGTAGGCGCGCAGCACGTCCTCGGGGCTGGTGTACAGCTTCGAGTGCTCGACGCCGGAGTTGTCGACCCCGTCCTCCTCGCCGCCCGTGACGCCCAGCTCGATCTCGAGCGTCATCTTCATCTTGGCCATCCGCTGCAGGTACTTGCGGCTGATCTCCAGGTTCTCTTCCAGCGGCTGCTCGGACAGGTCGAGCATGTGCGAGCTGAACAGCGGCTCGCCGTTCTTCGCGAAGTACTCCTCGCCGGCCGCCAGCACGCCGTCGACCCAGGGCAACAGCTTCTTCGCGCAGTGGTCGGTGTGCAGGATGACCGGCACGCCGTACACCTTGGCCAACGTCCGCACGTGCAGCGCGCCCGAGACGGCGCCCGCGATGGACGCGGCGTGGGCGGCGTTGTCCAGCGTCTTGCCCCCGTAGAACTGGGAGCCCGTGTGTGAAAACTGAATGATCACGGGGGCCTTCGCCTCTTTGGCGGCCGCCATGGCGGCGTTGGCGCCGTGCGATCCGATGACGTTCACGGCGGGTAGGGCCGCATCCACCTTCTTGCAGTAGGTGAACAGCTCGACCAGCGCATCTCCAGTAATGACTCCGGGCTTCAGCTTCAGCATTTCCGCTCCCTTTCGAGCGCGGTTTCTACCACGGAGCACGGGACCTGGCGGGGGAACTTTTCCCGTCACGGACGCGCTCTCCGGAGCCCAACTCCGCTTGCCGCCGGAGGAAAACGCCCTCCGGGTTGCGCGGGCCCGATGGACGATAACAACAGCCGCCGGCGCAGCGATGCAGCGCACAAAAAATTCGCCGGTTTTCCGGCCGGGGAAGATATGCTGATAATCACGTTTTCGCAGGACGCAACCCCCGATCGCGAGTTCGATCGCCGGATTCGTCACGGCGCGCCATTCCGCGCGCCGTCCCTCGACGACCCGGCGAAGCCGCCCGGAAAGGAGTAGTCCATGAGAAACGCCCGCTCGGGTCCGATGGCAATCGCTGCGTGCGCCGCCCTGTTTTCGGCCGCACTGCTCGGTGCCAGCTGTGGAGAGGTGGAGGAGGACGATGGTGTCGAGGCCCGGGCGTCAGCGCTCAGCACCGACCCGGTGACCAATCCCACCGGCTCGGCGCAGGTCGCCACCATCGACGAAAAGCCGATGGACATGACCAATCCGTTCTTCCAGAGCCTGGGGACGAACGGCCGCGCGTGCGTCACCTGTCATCAGCCGTCCGCGGGCATGACCATCACCCCGCCCCAGGTGCAGGCGCTGTTCAATTCGACCCAGGGCACGGATCCGCTGTTCAGGCTGAATGACGGAGCGAACGGACCCAACGCGCCCGTCACCACCCTGGCCCAGCGGCAGGCGGCCTATAGCCTGGTCCTGAGCAAAGGCCTGATCCGGATCCCGCTGGCGCTGCCGGCGAACCGCGACTTCGACGTGAAGATGGTCCTGAACCCGTACGCCAGCGCTGGCGCCAACCCGCCGCAGAACACGACCATCGCGCCCACCGACACGCCGGTGCTGTCGTTTTACAGGCGCCCGCTGCTGTCGGCGAACACGCGCTTCATCGCGGCGGTGATGTGGGACGGCCGTGAGGCGACCGTCAGCCCCGTGCCCGCGAACCCGCGCGACGCTGACAATAGCGGCGTCCAGGCTTCTCAGGCAGATGCCCCGGTGCGCATCAACATGCTGACCCAGGCCAACGACGCCACCCGCGGGCATGCCCAGGGCGCCGTCGATCTGACGGCCGTCCAGCGCGCCGCCATCGCCGATTTCCAGATGAACCTGGTCGTCGCGCAGGCGTCCGACAACGTGGTGGGCGCGCTGAACCTTGCCGGGGCCAGCGGCGGCCCGCAGGCCCTGCGCACGCAGCAGACCTTCTACGGCATCAATGACTCCCACGGCGGCAATCCGTTCGGGACGGCGTTCAACCCCAGCGCGATGACGCTGTACGCGGCCTGGGCGGGGCTGTCCGGCAGCACGGTGAACAACGCGCGCGCCTCGATCGCCCGGGGCGAGGCGCTGTTCAACACCAAGCCGATCCGGATCACGGGCGTGCGCGGCGTGAACGACGTCCTGCAGGGCAACGTGACCGCCACCCTGAACGGCACCTGCACCACCTGCCACTCACACCCGAACGTTGGCAATCACACCGACGTCCTGCCGCTGGACGTGGGGATCAGCAATCCCTCCGAAGGCGATAACGTCCTGCCCGTATTCCAGGTCACGTGCCGCGCCACCGGCGCCGTGGAACAGGTGACCGACCTTGGCCGGGCGATGATCACGGGCAAGTGCGCCGATCTCGCGAAGATGAAGGGCCCGACGCTGCGCGCGCTGGCGGCGCGGGCGCCGTACTTCCACAACGGGGCCGCCGACACGCTGGACGAGGTGGTGTCATTCTACGACCGCCGCTTCCACATCGGCTTCACCGCGCAGGAGGCCGCTGATCTGAAGGCGTTCCTGCAGACCTTGTAGTCGCGTCACGCCGTCACGGGGGGCAGGGCCGCTGGGCCTTGCCCCTGTGCAACCGCGATCCAGTATGCGAGCCACCGCGGAACTTTCGGGGCGGTCGACGACATGAGACACTGGCGCGGCCATGGAAACTGACGTTCTTGCGATCATCCTGGGCGGTGGCCGCGGCACCCGCCTGTTCCCCCTGACCTACCGGCGCTCCAAGCCCGCGGTGCCGATCGCGGGGAAGTACCGGCTGATCGACATCCCGATCTCGAACTGCCTGAACTCGGACATCCGCCGGATGTTCGTGCTGACGCAGTTCAACTCGGAGAGCCTGAACCAGCACATCAGTCGCACCTACAAGTTCGACATCTTCTCGGAGAGCTTCGTCTCGATCCTGGCGGCCGAGCAGACCGAGGAAGGCGACAAGTGGTTCCAGGGCACGGCGGACGCCGTGCGCCAGAGCCTGCGCCACATGCGCCGCCACGACGCGCGCGACATGCTGATCCTGTCGGGCGACCAGCTGTACCAGATGGACTACCGGCACATGCTGGAGACCCACCGTCGCAGCAAGGCCGCCTGCACCGTGGCGGTGATCCCCGTCAGCGAGGATCAGGCCGGCGCGTTCGGTATCCTGAAGATGGACGCCACGGGGCGGATCACCCACTTCGAGGAGAAGCCCAAGCGCGATCGGCTGCCTCACCTGATCTCGGACATTCCGGGCCACGGCCCGGGCTACCTGGCCTCCATGGGCATCTACGTCTTCGAGCGGCAGATCATGGAGGACGAACTGAACCAGTCCGACCGGGTCGACTTCGGTCGTCACATCATCCCGGACGCCGTACCGAAGATGCTGGTGCAGGCGCACGTCCATCACGGGTACTGGGAGGACGTCGGCACCATCCAGTCTTATTTCCAGGCCAACCTGGCGCTGACCGACGCCCTGCCGCCGTTCGACTTCTACCAGGCGAACGCACCCATCTACACGAACCCGCGCTTCCTTCCCGCGTCCAAGGTGTCGAACTGCACCGTGCACAACGCGCTGATCTCGGAGGGCTGCATCCTGCTGGGCGCCACGATCGAGCGGTCGGTGATCGGCATTCGCTCCCGCATCGGGGCGGGCACGAAGCTCCGCAACGCGCTGGTGCTGGGCGCCGACTCGTACGAGACGCTGCAAGACATCGAGGCGTCGCTGGCGCACGGCCTGCCGCCCATCGGCATCGGCGCCGAGTCGGTGATCGAGAACGCCATCATCGACAAGAACGCCCGCGTGGGGCGCGGCGTGCGGATCACGAACGCAGCCGGTGTGCAGGAGAAGGACGGCGAGGGCTACTTCATCCGCGAGGGCATCGTTTGCGTGCCCAAGTCCGGCGTCATCCCTGACGGAACGGTCATCTGACCGTGGCCAGCCCCGAGACCGGGGCCCCGGCGCCGCGCGTGCGCTGGGGCATCCTGGGCGCCGCCCGCATCGCCATGGAGCGGGTCGTCCCCGCCACCCAGGCCTGCCCCCGCGCCCAGGTGGTGGCCATCGCGTCCCGCACGCTGGACAAGGCCCAGGCGGCCGCGGCGCGCCGGAGCATCCCCCGCGCCTACGGCAGCTACGAGCAGCTGCTGGCGGATCCGGACGTCGACGTCATCTACAACCCGCTGCCGAACCACCTGCACGTGCCCTGGTCCATCCGGGCGATGGAGGCGGGCAAGCACGTGCTCTGCGAGAAGCCCATCGCGCTGGACGCCGCGGAGGCGCGGCAGTTGATCGCGGCGCGAGAGCGCACCGGCAAGCTGGTGCAGGAAGCGGCGATGGTCCGCACGCACCCGCGCTGGCTGGGCGCGCGGCAGCTGGTGCGCGACGGCCGCATCGGAACGCTGCGCGCGATGACGGGCTTCTTCTCGTACTACAACGACGCGCCGGAGAACGTCCGCAATCAGCCCGGCATCGGCGGGGGCGGCTTGCTGGACGTGGGCTTCTATCCCATCACCATGTCGCGGTTCATCTTCGAAGCCGAGCCGCTGCGGGTGATCGGCCTGCTGGAGCGCGATCCGCGGTTCGGCGTCGATCGGCTCGCCTCGGCCATGCTCGAGTACCCGGACGGCGCGCAGGCGACGTTCACGTGCGCCACGCAGCTGTCGCATCACCAGTGGGTCGACCTGTACGGGACCAAGGGGCGCATCGGCATCGAGATGCCGTGGAGCATGCCCGATGACCGCCCGAGCCGGCTGCTGGTGGATGACGGCCTGAGCCTGACGAAGGACACCGTGGTTCCGGTGACCTTTCCGCCGTGCAACCAGTGGGTCATCCAGGCCGAGCTGTTCTCGCAGGCGGTGCAGCAAGGGGGACCGGCGCCCATTCCCATCGAGGACGCCGTGGCGACGATGGAGGTCATCGACGCGATCTTCCGCTCGGTGCAGAGCGGACGCTGGGAGACGCCGGGCGGCAGCTAGGCGGAGGCGCTCCGTTCTGCTCACGCTCGAGGGCGGCCGGGGCGAGAGGAGTTCCTCGTCGGGTCGCTCGCCTACACCCCGCCGAGAAACTCCTCTCACCCCGCCTGCACTCGATGCTAGCGCTTCACTCCGCTCAGACGTCCTTCGTCGGTGGCTCATGCACTCAACTGGTAGTCCGGCAAGAAAGCCGACGGGATCGCAGCGTCATCTACCTGGAAGACCTTTTTCGCGGGTTGCCCTCGCGGTCTTCGGCTCCGCGAAATTGGTGGCTGGGACATTCCTGACGGGGGGCTAATTCAGTCCGCTGCGTCGGGGGACGTCGCTGGCGGCTCATCTTTGCGCGCGGGGGAGGAGGGCCGCCGTTCCAGGCGCAGCGTAGGCTCGCGCGCGGCCTGGGCCTTTGCGGCTTCGCAGTCGGAAATTCGACCGAGCCCGACCGAGCCCGACAGCATCGTGAGACCGGCCACCAGGGTTCCAGCGCCAGCGGTGGCGGCGCGCGCCCCCGGGTCCCGGCTCAAGGAAGAGTTCGGGTTGGTGGCGGCGCCCATGCCGATCAGTAGACTGAGCACGGAGAGCGTGATGTCGATGAACGGGCCTGCCAGCGAAGTGGTGCACTCGAAGCCCGGGCGCCGCTCTGCAACCGGCGGCGGGCCCTGGACGAGCGCCACCGAACATCCGGTCTGCATCGATGCCGCGAGCACCACGACGACGGCTGAGAGGCCTTTCGAAGACTTCAGGTGAACGGAAGTGGCGGACAAGAGGCTGGATGCTACGCGCGCGACGCGACGGCCGTCCAGCCGCGTGGCGGTGCCGCTCGGACCTAGGCGGCGGCCATGTCCTCGGCGAACTCGTCGCCGAGCAGGGTGCGCAGGCGCTTGGTGGCCTCGCCGTGGATCTGGCAGACGCGAGACTCGGTGACGCCCAGGACGTGACCGATCTCCTTCAGGTTCAGGTCCTCGCAGTAGTACAGGGCCAGGACCTGCTGCATCTTCTCGGGGAGGCGCTCGATGTGCGAGATCATCTGGTCGAACAGCTCGCGGCGGGCGGCGGCGTCGGCCGGGTCGACGACCTGGTCGTCGGCGGTGCGATCCAGGAACGAGGGGCCCGCGTCGTCCAGGCCCACCACCGACCAGCCGGACAGCTTGGCGTGACGGTCGCGCACCTCTTCGACGGGCAGCCCCATGTGCGAGGCCAGCTCGCCCTCGGTCGGGGTGCGGCCGATCTGGTTCGCCAGCTGGGAGGCGGCGTCGCGCAGCTCGGAGCAGAGGCGGCGCATGTCGCGCGACAGCGAGTCGCGCGAGCGCAGGTCGTCCAGCATGGCGCCGCGGATGCGGAACTCGGCGAACGCCTCGAACTTCTCGTTGCGGCTGGGATCGAAGCGCTCGGCCGCCTCGATGAGGCCGATCATCCCCGCCGACTTCAGATCATCGATGTCGACGTGCCGGGGCAGCTTGCGCGCCAGGCGACGGGCGACCTTGTCCACGCAGCCGATGTAGCGCGTGACGTAGTCGTTGCGGCGAGCGATGGCGCTCTTCGCGCCGCGCCCGGTAGCCTCGCCGCCCTTGTCAGCCTTGCCAGTGCTCGTCGTGTTCGTTTGCATGCCCGGAGAGTCAGCAGGGACCGTGCCACGATTGTGGCGTCAAAAACCACGCGTGAATCCCGGGGTTAGGCGATCGGGGCGCCGGCCGGGCCGTCAATCGAATGACGGTTTCGCGGGCCGACCGCCGTCATCCGGATGACGCCGTCAAAAGCCCGGCGGTCCCGATACCCCCTTCATCGGCACCCACCCGCCTGCACCTTGAGGGGCGGCAGCGCGGCAACTACCATCGCCGCCAATGTGGATGTGGTCGCGCGTGCGTTCGAGGCTGTTCACGGGGCTGGGTCTGCTGCTGCTGGCCGGGTGCGGCGATGAAAAGACCAGCCCACCCGCGGGCCAGGTCCAGGGCCACGTCATCGAGATCGACATCGATGACCACGGCCTGTCCGGGCTGTGGATGGCGAACGCCCCGAACCTGAAGGGGCTGATCGCCCGCGGCACCCTGGCCTTCTCGCGGGTCGTCGTCCCCACCCACAGCAACCAGAACAACATCGCGCTGCTGACCGGGCAGTACCCGGACGGCCACGACGTGCCGGCGAACTCGTGGTTGTCCCGCGCCGACGGGCTGCGTCCGCCGCTGAACCTGCCCGGGCTAGATGTGGGCGACTATGCCCTGTACAGGAACAACCCGCTGCTGAGCCGCGGCGACAGCGTGTACGGCGCCACCCGACGCATCGGTGGTCGCAGCGCCTACTTCGGCGAGCTGCCCACCTTCGAGGCGGGCGCGGACAACGTGCACCTGTCGATCGTGGGGCTGACGCTGGGCTCGCTGACGGCCTCGGCCGACCTGGTGACCACGCTGCTGGTCGATGGCCTCTTCTATCCCCGGCCGCTGGCCATGGGCTACCACTTCGATGGACCGCCCGCGCCGGGAGAGTCATTCACCCGGTTCACCCTGCGGAATGCCGCGAACTTCGTGCGGTCGACGTCGGCTTCGAATCCCATGCCGTCGTACATGTTCGTGTGGGACTTCGTGGCCCTGGACGATGACCCCACCAGCGTCTCGGGCGCCGACGGACCGGGGCTGATCGCGGTCATCGAGGACTACGATGCGGCGCTGGGCGATCTGCTGGGCGCGCTGGCCGACAAGGGGCTGATCGACGACACGAACATCCTGTTCACGCTGGACCACGGCAAGGTCGACACGCACAACCAGGTCGTGCTGGGCACCCGCGGCGGCGCCGACGCCACGAAGCCGGCGGACGGGCAGCTGGCGGCGGCCGTGACGGCCATGGGTCCGGCGCTGGGGATCGGGACGGCGGACTACGCGATGCTCAACGAGGACGGCGACGCGCAGATCTACGCCGCCGTTCCGGACGCGGGTACGCCGCTCGGCGCGCCCCGGCAGGCGGCTGTCACCAGCGCGCTGCTGTCCATCATCCAGTCCGGCGCCATCGTGGGCCTGGACACCACGCGTACGATGACCGCCGATGGGGCGATGGGCACCCGGCGCTTCCAGGACTTCCGGGCCTCGGGCCCCAACCAGGCGGACATCGTGGTGTTCCCGAAGGACGACTGGACGCTGAACCAGGTCGACGGCACGAACGCGACCCCCGGCCCCTTCCGGCAGCACACCGCCTATCCCTACGGGCGCCACGGCGGGTTCTCCGCCGACGAGCTGTACGTCCCCCTGATCATGGCCGGCCCCGCCTTCAAGCAGGGCGTCTACCTGCCCCACCCCGTCGAGCACCCCCAGGTGGCGCCGACGGCGCTGGCGCCGCTGGGGGGCGCGCTGACCACGGCGGCCTGGGGGCCGGTCTCCCCGGCGCTACGCGGCGACCCGGGCGAGACCCTTCCCATCACCGACCCGACCGGGATCCGGCAAGATGCGCTGATCTCCGCCGGCTTCGAGGGCGAATTCGTCCTGACCGCTCCGCCGGCGACGTCCGCCGTCATCATCGACGTGGCGGGCCTGTACGAGGACGAGCTGTTCGGCGACCCGATGCTGGCGGACGTCGCGGCGCCGTTCGCGGCGCTGGCGGCGCAGGGAACACGGTTCGAAGACTGCTGGACGCAGTATCGAGACTGGCCGGTCACGGAGTACCAGCTGCTGGTGGGCGGACTTCCCACGTTCACCGCCGCCAACGCTCCCGCCGAGACCGATCCGGCGCAGCTGACGGCGCCCGGCATCGGCCTGCTGCAGATGCCCGTGGCGCCCCACTTCGTCGCGAACATGCCGGGCTACGCCGCCTGGCGACAGCCCACGCCGTTCGCCGGCGAGACGCTGTTCGACGCGGCACATCGCCTGGGGCTGAAGACGGCGCTGGTCGGTCAGACCGACTTTCACACGCTGCACCTCGATCCCACGACGATCGACCTGACCGCGTATTCGACCGCGCCCGACTTCGTCTATTCGGCGGTGCAGAGCATGTTGCAGCTACAGCCGCACGCGCTGATCCTGGCGGCGTTGACGGCGCCCCGCACCGCGGATCGCCACAGCGACGCCGCGCGCGTCGAGCTGGCCGCGCTGGCCGACGCCGTCACCAAGATCGTCGCCGCGGCCCCGGGCGCGCTGATCGTGCTCACCAGCCGCGGCGCGACCGTCATCGACGATCCGGGCGCCGACTTCTACGGCCCGGGTTCGTCGCGCCACGTGCCCTTGCTGCTGCTGGGCCCGAACGTGCGTCCCGGCATCGTCAGTGGCCAACCGGCGGCGCCGGTCGATTTACCGGCGACGCTGCTGTTCGGACTGGGCGCGCCGACGACGACGGATGTCGCGAACGGCACGTGGGCCACGGGCACGCCCGTGGCCGGTGTCCCGCAGCCCAGCCCGGCGGGCGCGACGGCAGGTCGGACCCTGCTGCGCGCCTTCCAACTGCAACCGGGGTTCTGAAGGACCCTTTCCGGGTCCTTTCCACAATCAACTCGCGCGCGGGCGGACAGGCGTCGTGCGATCGGCGACGGTGGCGTAGGCGCCGCTCTCCGAGCGCAGCTCGGCGCCGAACAGGTTTTGCAGCACGGCGGCCAGGCTGTGGCGCGCGCCGGTGCGGATCTGCGGAGCGATGGCCGCGGCGAACTCCTCGGCGGTCTGATAGCGATCCTGGGGATCCGTGGCCAGCGCGCGCATCAGCACGCGGGCGGCGGGCTCGGGCAGGGCCTGCACCCGCTCCAGCTCCTCGCGCGTGGGACCGGTGGCGGCGTTGAACAGCGTCTCGCCGGCGTTGCTGCCGCGGTAGATCAGCTCGCCGGTCAGCGCGTGATACATGACCAGGCCCAGCGCGAACAGATCGGCGCGCCCGTCCACGCGGCCGCCCCGCGCCTGCTCGGGCGCCATGAAGGCCGGGTTCCCCTTCACGTTCGCGATGTCCGAGCGCGACAGCCGGTCCTCGGCCTTCACGATGCCGAAGTCCAGCAGCTTCACGTCGCCCCGCGTGCTGACCATGATGTTCGACGGCGAGACGTCGCGGTGGACGATCCCCAGCGGCGCGCCGTTCGCGTTGGCGCGCTCGTGCGCGTAGGCCAGCGCCTGCAGCACGTCGTGCAGCAGATAGAACACGGTGGGAACGTCCAGCGCGCGGCCGTAACGCTGCAGGTGGCGCTCGACGATCTGGGTCATGTTGCGCCCCGCCACGTACTCCATGGCCATGAAGTAACCGTCGTCCGCCTCGCCGAAGTCGTAGATCTGCACGATGTTCGGGTGTGACAGCAGCGAGCCCAGGCGCGCCTCGTCGATGAACTGCTCGACCGCGGCGGGGTTCGCGGACAGCTCACGCTTCAGGCGCTTCACCACCAGCAGCCGCTCGAACCCTTTCGCCCCGCGCATGGTGGCGGCGTAGATGTCGGACATGCCCCCTTCGCCGATCCGCTCGACCAGCTCGTAGCGGCCGAACCGGCGCACGGTGCCGCTGGCGGTCAGTCCCGGGCCGGGCACGGTCCCCGCTGGCGGGCGCATGCCCAGGCGGCTGATCCGGCGCGGATCGGTGAACCCGGCGCCGGACGTGTCGACGAAGGACGCGACCAGCGGCTCGGCGACGGTGTCCGGCACCATGCGGCTGACCGCGTGCGCGGCGATCGGCTCCCCGACCGGCACGGCGGTCCTGCGACGGCCCATCATCGCCACCGCGGCGGCAGCCGCCGCCGTCAGACCGACCAGGCCCCACATCCAGATCCGTCCCTCCGGCGCCGGCGGCAAAGGCCGCTCGCCCCACAGCCACAGCCCTGCTCCCAGGGCGCTCGGCGCCACGACGAAGCGGCCGTCCTCGGGGAACGTGGCGTCGCGCTCATGACCGACCAGGGGAATCTTGCCGATCTGGCTATCGCTGGCAGCGACCAGCCGCTGGCCGTCGGTCACGGCCAGCGACGTCCCGGCGGTGCGCGCCCACTCCGAGATCAGGGCGGTGTCGATGGGGCGGGTCAGGGTCAGCACGGTGGCGGCGCCGTTCGCGGCGTCGTCGAGCGCGGCCGAACCGGCCAGCACCGGCAGCCCTTCCGTCTGGCGAATCTCGGCGACCGGTCCCTCGGTCCGCACCCGGGGGCCGAGGTCGGTGTCGGGCACCACCCCGTGCACGGCCCGCGAGACCAGCGTCTTCGAACCCGAGGTGATCGCGACGGAACGATCCCGGAACGGCGTCCACCAGTCCTCGGTGGCAAACAGATCCTCCAGCGTCGCCGCGTCGACCCGGTTGCGCACGGCGGCCCGCAGCTGGGGCACGGCCGCGGCCGCCGCCACCTCGGTCTTCATCCCCCGCGTCGCGGCCGCGGTGACGGTCGAGGCCAGCTTCGACGCCTCCTCGCCCGTCTGCATGGCGAACACGGCCGTCGCGGAGTGGCGGTCCACCACCATCAACCCCGCGGTAAGGCCAGCGGCCCCGATGGCGCCCGCCCCCAAGACCGCCGCCGTCACGTTCAACCGGTTCGCCATGGCACCCTGTCCCTTTTGGTCCTTAGTCTTTGTACGAGCCGTAGGGCGCGCCGTACTTGTTGTTGTGCGGGCGTTCGGCTTCGGCGCCCAGCGAGAAGTTCACCGTCGCCCCCGACGGGGTTACCTCGACGGTCTGCTCCGCCGACTTCGTCTTGGGGCTCCAGGCGACGATCTTGCGGTTGCCCACCGGCACGTTGTCGATGTGGAAGCTGCCGTCGGGGCCCACCCGCGTCCACAGGCTGTTCGGCACCACCAGCACGCTGGCGTGCATCTTCGAGTGCATGTTGCAGTACAGCTCGACCACGCCGGGCGAGGTCATCTCGACGGCGCGGGGCGCCTCACCAGCGCGGTAGCTGCCCAGATCGAACGCGTGGGGCGGGCCCGGCGAGAACACGTTGTGGTAGACGGCGTCGAAGTTCGGGAACGTCACCTTCGTGCCGCGCTGAACGACGGCCACCGAGGGGACGAACTGCTTGTCCTTCTGCGCGATCTCGATGGTCTTCCCGTGCACGGACGCCCCGTGGACGTTCTGCACGTAGACGTAGACTTCGTCGTGGGCAGGTGCCTGCACCTTGCCGGACAACGTGGCCGTCTTCTCGGGCACCTTGCGCGCCGGCGGCTCGGGAGGCGACGGCGTGGTGGCGCCCGCCATGGGCGGGATCAGCAGCGCGCCCGTATCACCGGGCGTGCCGGTCCCCTTGCCCAGGCCGCCCTGGCTGACGTTCTGGATCAGCTTCAGCAACAGATCGTAGTGCTGCTGCTCGACCTGCATGGACTGCAGCAGGATGTCCCGCTGCTGCTTCAGCTCGGCCTCCAGACGCGCGATTTCGGCGGACTGATTGGCGGCGGGGGCCTCGGCCGCGGCGGCCGCGCGCGGCGCGGCCACCAGGGGATTGACGGGGCCTACCAGCGGCAACGCAGCGATGGCAGAGACAACCCAGATCTTGCTTGGCATGGTTTCGTCCCCCTTCTATCTCTGTTGTCGTCAATAAGACAGCACCAACGACGTGACAAATACGTCGTTTCGAATGCTGGGCACGCCACCGTATTCTCCATTGTGGAGATATTCCACTTTCACGGCCGCGTGCTCGTTCGGGACCACACGCACGCCCCCCGTCGCCCGCCAGGATTTCGTGACGTAGATGCGATCACCCCCGCCAGGCGCGTCCGGGTTCCCCAGCCACACGATGGCGTCTCGGACGTCTGCCCGCGCCAGGAATCCCAGAAATGGCCGCACCATCCAGTTCGCTTCGAGGTAAGCCCCCACGTGAAGGCGCAGGCCGTACGGCCGGTGGTCCTCGCTGTAGGTCTGACCCAGCTGCTCGCCGGGCGCCCGGCCGTACAGCCACTGCCCTTTCAGATCGAACCCGCGGTGATGCAGTTGCAGATCCGCCCCCACGAACCACATGGCGTCGCGGCTGTCCTGCGCGTGGTCCTGCGGGCCGTACATCCCCGAGGCCCCCACCTCGATCAGGCCGCTGGGCGCGCGCAGCGCCAGGCGGCCGCTGGCCGTCTTGCCGGCGTTGCTGTCGATCTCGTCATAGAAATGAAATGTTTCGGTCGTTGACGACCCGTTGGTCAACGCCAGCGCGACGATGAACCAATCATTGGTCCCCAATTTCCCGCGCACCTTTACGCCCAGCGGATTGCCGGTCGTGTAACGCGCGATCAAGGAAGGGGTGATCCCGAACCGGTCGCGGGCCTTGCGATCCCGGTACTCGATCCCCACCACCGACTCCATTTTTCCCACGAAGATCGACCAGCGGCGCGAGGCGGTGGGCATCCACTCGACCTGGGCGATGTCGACGTCGAACGTGTCGCCCAGCGAGAAGTCGGCCCCCGAACGGGGCAGGTAGTTGACGCTGGCGGTGGCCAGGGCCGATTCGCCCAGCGCTCCCTGCATGGTCAGATTGACCTCGTTGACGATGAAGCTGGGCGCGCCCCCCGAACGGATGCTGTCGGCCCGGTTCACGCCCGGCAAGTTTCCCAGGTCGGCCGGCTCGCCCCGGCTGTTCACGGCGGGCGACAGCAGGTCGCCCAGGAAGACCCAGGCGAACTTGTCGGCGTACTGGGGAAAGTATCGGCTCTGCGCGGGACCGACGTCCTGAATCACGCCGCTGCCGTCGCCCTGGGCCGCGAAGAAACCCAGGTCGACGTAGCCGCTGACGGTGACGGTGGGGCGCCGCCGGGCCGCCGCCAGCTCGGTGTCGTTCAGCCGGCGCTCGAGATCGGCGATCCGTTCGGACAGATCTTGCACCGTCGGTGCCGGCTGGTCGTCGTCCGATGCGTCAGCGCCGACGGTGTCCTGGTCTTGCCCGTCGCCGAACTCGGGCTGCACGGGGGCCGGCGTCTCCGCACGGGTGAGGGCGCTGGGGACCAGCGACCAGGCGAGCGCCGCCCCCGCGACACCACGCCACCAGGAACGAGACGGGTGTCGCACGTCAGCGTCCCGGCCCTGGCTGGGCCAGCAGCGGCGCCGCGATGGGCGTCGCCGCCTCGGCGGTGAGGGTTTCCAGGAACGCCACCAGATCGGACTGCTCGTCCGCGCTGAGCAACAATGGTTTCAGCTGTGCGGCGGGCACCCCCACCCCGTCCGTGACCACGCCGTCGCTGTAGTGTTTCACCACGTCGCCCAGGCTGCCGTAGACGCCGTCGTGCATGTACGGCCCCGTCAGCGCGACATTGCGCAGGCTGGGCGTCCGCCAGGCGCCCTTCAACGGGTCGTCCGGCGACGCCGTGCGGGCGCGGGCTAGCGCGGCCGCGCGCATCGGATCGCCGTCCTCCGCGCTGTCGCTCCAGACCGAGGCGCGCGAGAACTTGCCGGAGGCCAGCTTGCCGAAGCCGTCCCAGGCGCCCCAGGGCAAGCACTTCACGCCGTTCACGCAATCGCAGGCGGCGTTGCCGGCCGCGCACTCGCCCACCGTCGGCACCAGCGGGCCGCTCTGGGGCACCCCGATGTCGTGGAAATCCCCGTCGGAGAACAGGGGCCCGGCGTGGCAATCGACGCACACCGCCTTGCCGACGAACAGCCGCGCGCCCCGCTTCGCCGCCGGCGAGATGGCGTCCGACGCGGCACCTTCGGCCACGAAGCGATCGAACGGCGCCGGCCCCGGCACCAGCTGGGCCTGATAGGCGTCCAGGGCCTTGGCCCAGTTCACCAGCACCCGCGTGACGCCGTCCTGATCGGCCGCGTCCATGCAATCGAAGGCGTCGTCGAACGGCTCGCCGCCGCTGCAGCCCGCCTGGCACCCCGCCTGGCTGCCCGGCTTGCCCTGCAAAGGGAAGCGGGGCACGCACTCCACCGCGCCGCAATCCGAGGTGATCTGCCGGCAATCGGAGGGACAGTCTCCGCCGGCCGTCGGGCACTGTCCCGTCGCCGGGTCGAGGCGCGCCATCAGATCGGACGAGGTGCCGGCGAGAGGCAGCGCGTATCCGGCAGGCGCGAAGATCGCGTCGTAGGCGGCGCGATAGCCGTCAGCGATCGCCCACGCCGTCCTCAGCCGGTTGCCGTTCATCGTGGTCGGGCTCTCGGCCACCGCCACCGCCAGCGCCCACCCCGAATCGGCCCGACCATTCAGGAACAGCAGGTGCTGGAAGGCGCTGCCCACGATCGCGGGCGCGTTGACGTCGGTCCATCCCGCCCCCGCTGAGACGTTGTTCGGAACCGACGAGACGTCGGCGCCGGCACGCGACAGGTCGTGACAGGTGGCGCACCGGACGCCCGTGATGTCGCCTCGCGCCGCGCGCGCCTGCACGGCGGGGCGGCCCAGCGCGTCCACGTCGGTGGCCGGTCCCGAGAACGCGGCGTCCGTGAAGAAGGCGGCCCCCAGCGCCTGCGCGTCCTGATTGCCCCTGAACTGATTCGACGGATCGGCCGGTAAGGCCGGGATCGGCGACAGCGCGCTCAGGCGGCGCCATTCGTCAGCCGAAAACGTGCAGCTCGCCTCGTCGCAGAACGCGGCGTCCAGGCGCGCGCCGCATCCTGGTAACGAGGACAGAGACAGAACGCCCATCAGAGCCGTCACCCCTGCCTGGAGCGGAGACGACCAGAGGGATATCGAGGGGGACACTGACGACCGGCTGGGTCGCGGGACGAGTTTGCGTGTAGTGGTCACGGGCAGATGAGGGTGCAAGGCGCACCTTTGCACAAAGTCTGCGACAAGTCGGGTCGACGAATCAAGAGGCCCAATGACGGAAGTCGGCCTTTTGCGACCAGCAACACCGCGGAAACTTCCTCGATGTCGGACGGCGACGGTCTCGTTACGAAAGCGCGCGCCACCGGCTGTTTCAATCCGGTCCCGGATGGCACGCCGCAAGCTGATTGCACCGTCGGGAGCGCGCTTCGAGCCAGCGCGGGGCGAGATGCGCCGCATTCGACGCAAGTCCGAGGCAAGTCCGACGCTAGTCAGAACGAAGGTCAGAGTCCGATCGGCAGAAACGGAAGTTAGAAAGAGCGAGGTCAGACACGAAGTAATAGTCACTCCACCCGACGACAAAATCGTCCAATTGCCGGACGCTAACAATTGCCCCCGTCATCGTCGAGAAACCCGTTGCCAGGTTTATCGAAAAATGAAAGGATGCGGGGGCGCCAAAGTCCGTTTCGAGGTCACGATGAGCTTCACGGGAGACATTGCCGACAATTACGGTCTGGATGGGCTTCCGCTCCACGTATTCCTGTGGATCGCCGGACGATCCGGGACGATTTCGGCCCGTGAGGTTCAGGTTTTCCTGCGCATGCTCGACCACAGCGGCTGGTGTCAGAGCCGGTGGGCGCGCGAGAACCTGTACCGGACCCACGAGCGCTACGCGTCCAGCTGGAACGTGGACGCGCTGTCGCGCATGAGCCGCGATCTGGAAGCGCTGCAGATCGGGCTGCGCTGCCTTCGCGAGACCCTGACCTTCCCGGAGGCGGCGCTGGTTCGCGTGGACCTGATCCGGCTCGCCGAGGCGACGGCGCGCGCGTCCGGCGGGCTGCTGGGACATGCTAGTCTCCGACGGGAACAGAAGGACGCGCTGCTGGTCTTCTCCGCGCTGGCGGAGGCATTCCTCCTGGTCTCTGATGAACGACTGCGATCGGCGCCGCGCGCCCTGGCGGCCGTGCCCGGGTCCGGGGATGCACCTGCCCCGCGGGCGCGAACCCAGGCCAGGCGGATGCCGGTCCGCTGTGTCCAGGTGATCGACGAGACGGCCGACGTGAAGACGTTCCGGTTCGCGGCGCTCGCAGAAGCAAGGCTCGACTATCTGCCCGGGCAGTTCGTGACGCTCGAGGTCCCCATCGGAGAGGAGATCGTCCGGCGCTCTTACACCATCGCCTCGTCCCCCACCCGGCCCAACGTCATTGAAGTCACCGTGAAACGTGTCCCCCAGGGCCGCGTTTCGAATTGGCTGCACGATAATTTGAACATTGGGGCGCAACTCACAATATCCGGCCCCCACGGAACATTCAGTTGTCAATCCACGACAACGAGCGAAAAGCTCCTTTTCATAGCCGGTGGCAGTGGAATTACCCCGGTGATGGCGATGTCGCGCTACCTGCATGACGTGGCGGATCCGCGTGACGTCGTCTTCCTCTACAGCGCGCGCACGGAGCGGGATCTCATCTTCCGCGACGAACTGGCCTTTCTCGCCGGGCGGCACCCGCGCTTCCGTCCCATCTACACGTTGACCCACGCCGGCTCGCCGAACTGGAGCGGTCTGACCGGGCGTATCTCGGCGCGGTTGATCGAGGACGCCGTTCCGGATTTCCGCGAACGGACCGTCTTCCTGTGCGGCCCTACCCCCTTCATGGACACGGTCAAGGGCGCCCTGACCGACGCCGAATTTCCGATGGCGAACTTCCACGCCGAGAGCTTCGGCGGGGCGCGGTCCCTGCCCGCCCCGGCCAAGACGCCCCCGGCCAGGTCGCCGGCGATCCCGGTCGGTGAAGCGGCCGCTGAGGCGGCGGCGGTGCCGGTCCCCATCGATCGCGAGAGCAGCAACACCCCGTTGCCCGAGCGGCGCTCGCCTTCGTCCGCGTTGCTGGGCCTATTGCCCCGGCCCCGGCTGGTGCTGGTGGCGAAGCCCCAGGGGACGCCTGCCCCCGCTCCGGCCGCCGCGACCGACGGCGCCAAGGCGTCCGTGGTGTTCGCCACCTCCGGACGCGAGGCGACCGGTTGCGCCGACAGCACGATCCTGGAGGCGGCCGAGGGGTTGGGCCTGCCCATTCCCAGCGCCTGTCGGGTCGGCGTGTGCGGCACCTGCAAGACCCGCAAGGTCTCGGGCAGCGTGCGCATGGACTGCGAGGACGGCCTGGACGCGGGTGATCGTGCGAACGGGTTCATCCTGGCCTGCACGGCGCGGCCGGTCGACAAGGTCACGATCGAGGCCTAGGGACCGGACACCGCGCGATGTTTGGCCGCCTGTCCGAACGCACGATTCGCCTGGTTCGATGGGGCCTGGTGGGTGGCTGGCTGCTGCTGATCGTGTCGCTGGTGTTCGATCCCCTCACCGCCCGGCTGACTGATCCCAACGCCGCGCTCAGTCCCTTCCGCATCAACAGGGCCGCGTCGGCCGCGCTGGCCAGCGACCGCTATCGCTGCCCCGTCGCCGATCAACAGGGCGCCGTCGACTGGGTGGGCCTGGCCGAGGGCACCTGCGATCCCCGCTGCGCCCGCGTGCGCGGCCGCTGCCTGATCCAGCGCCCCTATCCGATGGGCGCGCGGCTGTTCTGGACCATGATCCTGCCGCTGGTCCCGCTTTTCCTGATGGTGTTCGGGCACGAGGCCTGGCGCCGCATCTGTCCGCTGTCGGCGGTGATGCAGATCCCGCGGCTGCTGGGCCTCCAGCGACGGGAGACCTCGACCGATCCGCGCACCGGCAATACCGAAACGCGGCTGCGCATGATCAGGGCGGGCAGTTTTCTGGCGCGGTACTTCTGGTTCGTGCAGTTCGGGTTCCTGTGGCTGGGGCTGTCCGCGCGCCTGCTGTTCATCAACTCGGATCGCCTGTCGCTGGCCATCTTCTTCAGCGCCGTCATCGTGGCGGCCATGACCGTCGGCTATCTGTTCGGCGGCAAGACCTGGTGCCACTACATCTGCCCGCTGTCGCCCGTGCAGAAGTTCTACACCGAGCCGCGCGGCCTGTTCGAGAGCAAGGGGCACCTGGGGACGACGCCGGGCGGGCCGGGACTGACCCAGTCGACCTGCCGGCGCGTCGACGCCCAGGGCAAGGACCAGTCGACCTGCGTGGCCTGCCGGTCCCCCTGCCCCGACGTCGATCTCGAGCGCCAGTACTGGCGCGATCTGCCCACGCGCGGGCGGCGGTTCTTCTATTACGGCTACCTGGGCCTGGTGGTCGGCTTCTACGCGTACTACCGGCTGTACTCGGGAAACTGGGAGTACTACTTCTCCGGCGCCTGGACCCACGACGACAGCCAGATGGGGAGCCTGCTGTCGCCCGGGTGGTTCATCCACGGACACGAGATCCCGATCCCGAAGCTGGTGGCGGCGCCGGTCACGCTGGCCATGTTCATCCTGGCCGCGTACGCTCTGGGCCGCCTGCTGGAGCGGATCTACGGCGCGTGGTCGGAGAGCCGCGGCCGCCCGCTGTCGCCGGCGGATCTGCGCCATCGCGTGTTCGCGGTGTTCACGTTCGCGACGTTCAACGCCTTCTACGCGTTCGCCGGCCGACCCAACATCGCGCTGTTCCCGCCGGTCCTGCGCACGGCGATCGACGCGATGCTGGTCGTGGTCTCGACCACCTGGCTGGTGACCCGGTTCGCGCGCACCCTGGACGAGTACGAGCGCGAGAGCATCGAGGGGAGCCTGCGCCGCCAGTTGGTGCAGCTGCGCCTGGACGCGCCCCGGCTGTTCCACGGCCGCTCGCTGAACCACCTGCGCACCGACGAGGTGTACGCGCTGGGGCGCGTGCTGCCCGAGTTGACGGCCACGCAGGGGCGCGCTGCTTATCGCGAGACGTTGCGCGACGCCATGACCGCCGGCCACACGCGCAGCGCCGCCGCGCGCGACGTGCTCAAATCCGTGCGCCAGCAGCTGAAGGTCAGCGAGGACGACCACGCCGCCGTGATCACCGAGCTGGGCCTGACCGCCGAGGACGCGCTGGACCCCGGGGACGCCAGCGTCCAGGAGCGGCGCCTGCGCGTGGACGCGTATCGCGCCGAGCTGGAGTCGATCCTCTCGCCCTTTCTCGAGTCGGGCACGAACCTGGCCGAGGCGCTGCGCCAGCCCAAGGTGCAGGCCCGCGTGACGGCGCTGCAGGCCACCTACTCGATCGACCAACTGGAGCACGAAGAGGTCTGCCAATCATTGCTGGGCAGCGAGGGCGCCCTGATCCGGCGCGCGCGCGAGGTGACACGGCAGCTGCTGCGTCTGGGCCGCGTTCGCGCCGCGCTGGCGCAGTTGCGCGGAGAGGAGCGGCCGCTGGCGGCCCTGCTGATCCTGAGTCTGGAGCGCCGCCAGGAACGGCTGGCGGCGCGGGTGGCCGCCCATCTGTCGGCGCTGGGAGACTCGGAGGAGTCGCTGTCGATCGGGCGGATGGTGGCGCAGTCGCGCGCCGCGGCCGCGGCCGTGCTGAAGACGGCCGCCCAGCTCGAGCCGGCGCTGGTGGCGGTGATCGAGACCAGGAGCGGCGAGGCTGCGGACGAGGAGCTGCCCCTGAAGCTGGCGCTGTCCGAGATCGCCGGCTCGTGGGAGCCGATGGCCCGCCACATCGCGCTGGCGCTGGCGCCCGAGCTGGAGCCGGCGCGGAGCGAGATCGCGGCCGACGACCGCGCGTTGCTGACCCGCATGAGCCAGCTGGGCGCCTCGCCCCTGTTCGATCACCTGCCGCTGGAGACGCTGGCCGATCTGGCGGCCGCGGCTGTGCCCCACGAATACGCGCCCGGTGAGCTGATCTGCACGCGGGGGACGCCCAGCGAGGGCGTGCTGCTGGTGATCGCCGGCTCGGCGCACATCCTGGTCAAGACCGCCACCGGCACCAGCAAGGGGCTGGTCGAGGCGGGCCAGACCATCGGCGAGCTGGGGGCGATGACCGGCGCGACCTGGAACGACATGGCCGTGGCAACGCGCCACGGGACGTCGGTGCTGTGCATCCCGATCGAGAAGTTCCGCGGGCTGCTGGATCATGACGCCCATGCGGCGACGGGCATGCTGCGGCTGATCTCCCAGCGCCTGCGCGAGACCCGGGCCAGCGGCACCCTCCCCATCGTCCCGGGCAAGGACGACAGCGCTTCGCCGAACTGACGTTTCCCCCACCGCTCCCGGCGGCATCGTCCGTTCCTGAGCGGTAACAAAAGTGACGAACGGGTAACAGGGGCACCTGATTTCGCGGGGTTAGGTTAGCGATCGGAAATTGCATGCGTGTGGCGCATGCGGATGCCCAGAAGCGTTGCCATTGGCCTGCGGGTGCTCGGAGCGGTGGTTGCCGCGGTCTGCCTGCTGGTCGGGCTGACCATCGTGGCGCTGAAGACCAATTGGGGCGGCGAGCGGTTGCGACGCATGGCCGTGAGCCGCGTGAATCAGCAGATTCAGGGGCACCTGGACATCGCCAAGCTGTCGTTCGGCGGCGATCGCGTCATCGTGCAGGACGTCCAGCTGCGCGATCCCGACGGCCGCTTCGTCGCTTCGGTGGCGCGGGCCGAGGTCGACGTGGCCCTGATGCGCGTCCTGCACAAGGAGCTGCGGGTGACGGGGATAGCGGTGAACACGCCGGTCCTGGACATGCTCAGCACGCCGGACGGCTCGAACCTGGCCCGCGCCCTGGCCCCGCGCAAGCCGGCGCAACCCACGCCCCCCAAGCCGAAGACGAAGGACGAAGGATGGGTCGTTCGCCTGGATCGCTTCGACCTGACCGGCGGCCTGGTCACGATCGTCGCGGGGGCCGACAAGCCCTCTCCCAAGCTGCGCCTGCAAGATCTGGCGGTGCACGCCGGCGCGCGCTACGCGACAGGCAACGGCGATCTGGACCTGCACCTGGACGTCGGAGGGCAAAGCGCGGTCGCGCCCGCCGGACCACTACACCTGACGGCGGACACCCATGTCAGGGGATCGCACGTCAAGCTCTCGGCCGACGGGGCGCTGCTGGGGGGAACGGTGCTGGCCCGCGCGGATGTCGACAGCCAGCACCTGCGCGACGCGATCGCGCACGTGGCGATCGACATCCCGGCGACGCAGCTGGCAGGGCAGCCCTGGGGTCCCGTGCGCGTCCACGCCGATGCCCAACCGGGCGCCGTCCCCGTGCTGGCGCTGGCCGTGGACCTCCCGGGCGTCGCGCTGCGTGGCGACGGCGGCCCGGGTCCCGGCGCCGACAAGACCACCGCGCCGTTCGAGTTCAAGGCCCGCCTGAACGCCACCGACCTGGCGCTGACCGCGCAGGCCGTACACGCGCTGACGGCGGCCACCCTGGCCCCTCTGGACGGCCACGGCACCGTCGAGCTGACGCTGGGTGGGCCCATGGCCGAGGCGCCCGCCTCGTTCAGCGGCGCCCTGAACGTCGACTTCCCGCGCCTGAGCAGCGGCGACACCGTGATCAACGCGCTGGCGGTGAAGGCGCACGCCGATCGGCTGGCCCGAGATCCAAAGGACGCGATGCTGGCCATGACCGTGGCCTCGGTGCACGCCGGCACGACGCTGCTGCGGGGCGTGGACGTATCGGGCGCCTGGCGCGACAAGGACGTCAGCCTGACCGCCAAGGTCAGCGGACCCGAGGTGTTGGAGCTGACGCTGGGCGCGCGCATGGACGACTACTGGCAGGGCATGACCCTGACGCGCATGGATCTGACCTACCCGGGCGGTGACTGGGCGCTCGACACCGCGGCTCTGGTCGGCTTTGGAGGCGACGTCGTGTCGATCGACGACTTCAGCCTCAGCTCGCAGGGGCAGACGCTGGCGCTCGAAGGCCGCAAGGAAGGTCGGGCCATCTCGGCGCACCTGGCGCTCGAGCACCTGCGCCTCGAGGCGCTGCCGGCGCTGTTCGTCGATCCGACCATGCATCTGGGCGGAGAGCTGAACGTCGACGTGAAAGCGTCAGGGACGATCGAGGAGCCGCGCGTGGTGGCGGGGCTGCACCTGCAGCGGGGACGCGTGCGGGGCTTCTCTAAGCTCGAGGTGAAGGCCGACGCGACCCTGGCCAACCAGCGGGTGGACGGGACGCTGGACGTGGACGCCCCCTTCGCGGCCCTGGCGGCGCGCTACGGCGTGCCCACGAACGTGGCCAGCGATCCGGACGCTCCGCTGAACCTCAAGCTGGACCTGACCCGTCTGGACCTGGGCCACGCGCTCCGCGCCGCGGGCTCCCCCGCGCGCGCCGATGGGCGGCTGACCGCCGAGGTGCGCGCCACCGGGTCGCCGTCGAACCCCCAGGTCACGGCGACGTTGACCGGCAAGGAGCTGCAGGTGAACCCTCCGGCGAGTTCAACGAAGGGCTCCGAGGCGGTCGATCTGGGTCACATGAAGCTGCACGCGACGTACGCCGCGAAGGAAGCAAAGCTGGACCTGGACTTCGCGGCCAGCCACGGCGGCACGCTGCGCGTGGACGCCGGTGCCCACGTCGACCTGTCCTACCCGCGCGTGACGAAGGGGATCGTCGTGCCGAAGCTGCCCGTGCATGGAAAGGTCTCCGCCAAGGAGCTGGACGTCGCCTGGATCGCGCAGCTGAGCGACCGCGTCCAGACGCTGGCGGGCCGGGTGGACGCCGAGGCCAAGCTGGCAGGCACCGCCGGCGATCCGCAATTCGTCGGTGACGTGCGCTGGAAGAACGGCAAGGTGATCGCCACCGCCCCCGCCAGCACGCCGGCGTCGGGCGAACGCGCGAACGCCCCGGCGGCAGCGCCCCGCGCCCGCCGGGCCGGCCGCTAGGAAGAACGGCCCCCCCCCTCCGCCGGCAGGCGGGTACCAACGCAGTCCATCGGCCAACGCGCCGGCGCAGCCGCTGGCGGGGCGAGGACGAACAGTCGGCTCAGGCGGCCGCTGCCCCTGCTGGCGGCGTCACTGCTTGACGTGCGTGTAGAAGATCTCGTCCAGATCCAGGCCCAGCTTGTCGATGGTCTCGTAGCTGGGCAGACCGGTCGTCGGAAGCCCTTCGCGCTTCTGGAAGGTCCTCAGCGCCGCGCGGGTGTCGGGATCCAGCTGTCCCGAGCGTTCGTCGGTCGCCAGCAGACCCTTCTCGTGCAGGCGCTGCTGGATCTTCTTCTCGGCACCGTCGCGCATCAGCCCCTGCGGCGTGCTGGCGACGGGGATGCCGGTCTCGGCGGCGCGCTCGTGATCGGGCTTCGTGGCGGGCACCGTGGTAGCGGGCGGCGCATGGTGCGCGTGGCACCCGCTGGTTGCCAGCGCCAGGCATCCCAGGACCAGAGCGCAGCACGAGATCCCCGACCGATGTAGCTGGCGATTCGTCATGGCGTATTGGGCGCGACCACCGGCGCCGGCTTTCCCGACGGTGTGGTCGGTGGTGGCGGCGGCGTCTTCGCGTTCTCCGGACTGGGTTGCGGCGTGGGCTGGGCCTTCGGAGGTGCCGAGCCGGTCAGCGCGTCCACGCCTTGCTTCACCACGCCCTGCTTCTCGTTCGCGGTGCTGGGCGGCAAGAACGCGTACCCGGACGTCAGCCCCTCGACGAAGGCGTTCCGCATCACGCCGAAGATGGCGGGCCAAAGTTGCAGGTCGGGATCCGTCAGCGAGCCTTTGATGGGCAGCACCGTCACGACGGCGTTCCGGTCTTGCACGCGATCCGAGAAGATCCGCAGCGCCAGATCCGACGCCCACGCCTTCAGCACGGTCCAGGGATTCTTGCTCCCGGGACGGATCTCGACGTTCTTCAGGACAGGCTTCACGCCGCCGGTCAGCGCGCCATTGCGGCAGTCGAACTCGACGAAGATGTCGACGGTGCCGTGAGGGGCCTGCATCTTCGTCGCCGGCTCGATGAACTTGTAGAGCTCGGACGTCTCCAGCCCCACCACGGACGCACGCCCCGAGAAGGTCAGGCCCTTCTCGAACGGATCGGCGGTGATGAAGATCGAGACCGTGCCGCTGTTGGCCAGCGTTCCCGTGGCGGTCAGCAGCACGGGACGCCCTTCGGTCAGATGCACGCGCGTGGTCAGGTTCTCGACCGACAGCTGCAGATCGTGCAGCCACAGCTCGGGCCGCTCGGGCCGGCTGACATCGATGAACGCCACCTGCCCGTCGATGATGTCGATGTGGTCCACGTCCAGCGGCGTGATCTTCCGCAACTGGCTGGCCAGATCGATCACCTCTGGCTGGGCGCCCTCGGTCTTCTTCTTGGCGGCCTGCGCCTTCGCCTTCGCCTCATCGGCTTCCTCGGGCGAAAGGGCGTGGAAGAGACGGATGTTCGGCGCGCGCAGTTCGACCGCCGCCGATACCTCGCGGCCGTGCTTGCTGGTCTTGACCGCGACCTCTTTCCATTCCGCCTCCATCAGGCGCCCGCGCTCCTCGGGCTGCGCCCCGGGGGCCGGATCCTTCGCCGGGGCGGCCGTGGCGGCGCTGGCGGGCGCCGGGGTCTTGTCGTGCCCGCAAGCACCGGCGCACAGCGCCGCCAGCAGCGCAGGCACCACCAGCGCGGTTCGCGCCCGGAAGCCGCCTTCACCTACAACCGCGCCCTGGCGGTGCCGCACGTTCACGGAGCTCAGCCAGGCCTAGTGCCGCGTCTCGGGATCCGGTTCCTTGGCGCGCGAACGGCCTATTTGCTCGGCGCGCTCCAGCTCTCGGCGTTCGCCCTCGTTATCCAGCGCGCGCTCCGCCTCCTTGGCGGCGTGGTCGACCTTGCCGTCCGCCACGTAGCGCTCCGTCGCCTCGCGATAATGCCGGTCGGCGGTGCGATTGCCCTCCCCCGCGTCCTCGTCGTCCAGCCGCTTGCGTTCCTGGTCGTTCTTGGTCGAATTGGTCGTCGAATTGGATTTCGGGTCGGACATATTCGCCTCCGGATCTTGGGTTCCGCTCCCCAACTTAGGAGCGATCCGGGGCGGGGCAATCCCCCTGTCCGGGCGCGCTGCCGTTCAGGGGTACGCGAGCAGGGCCGCCTTCACCACTGCCCCCGACGGAGACGGGGTGCCGCTCCAGTCGTCGATGATGGCGGGGAACTTACAGCCGCCGGGGTACCAGGCCCAGGCGGTCCAGCTGGCGCCGTAGGCGTCGGCGTACTTGATCAGCTGGTCGCTGTAGTCGGTGGCGCAGCTGCCGCTGGCGTTGCCGAACTCGGTCACCACGACGGGATCGGTGCGGGTCAGGTAGCCCCAGTTGTGATTCCAGGTCGACGGGGTACGGCCGCCGACGTCGTACGGGTGCGTGGCGTACGCGATGTTGTAGCCGGTGATCCGGTTGTCGGCGACGCCCGACAGATCGAAGGCCCAGTTCACGCCGCCGATCAGCACCAGGTTCTGCGCGCCAGTCGCGCGAACGGCGTCGTACAGCTGCTGCATTCCGGCGGCTTGATAGCCGTCCACCGGCCCGCCGTCGCGCCAGGTGGGCCAGGGGATGTCGTGTGGCTCGTTGTACAGCTCGAACATCACGCGACCGTCGTTCTGGTAGCGCGCCGCAACCTCGCTCCAGAACGTGATCGAGTTCAGATCCGCCATCTTCTTCTGGCACCCCGTGTCGGGTGAGCAACTCCCCAGCACGCCGGCGTCCGACCAGTGCAGGTCGAGGATGACGTCCATGCCCGCCGCCTCGGACCAGGCGATGGACGAATCGACCAGCGGCGCGTAGCCCGCGTCGTGAAGCGGAGAGTCGGCCAACCAGAAGTCCTGGTTCAGGGCGATGCGAACGACGTTCGCCCTCCAGGTCGCCATCAGGGCGAAGTCGGCCTGCGAGAGGTTGTCGCCGCCCGATTGCCACTCGAGCGAGGGGCGATCCACGCCATGCAGCAGGTGCGGCTGGCCATTGGCGGTGCAGATGGTGTTGCCGTTGACGTAGTAGCCACCGGGGGCGATCGGCTGCGTGGGGGCGGCGGCACAGCCTGTCTGCGGATAGGGGCCCGGCGGGCCCCCGCCCGGGATGCCGTTGGCGTCCCCGGGAGCGGCCGCGCACCCGACAGCCAGGGCCATGAAGAGGAATGAGAGGGCGACGCGAGGAGAAAGAGCGGAGGTCATGCGCTCTACATGAGAGTCGGGCCGCCCGCGTCCCGGATCGCTTTCTCGCGCCTCGCCTGGCCGATATCACCAACCGGCGCGGGCGGCCCCGTCAACAAAGAGTCGCCGGCCCGGACCGGAGGCCCGCTTTCTTCAGCCAGCGGCGACGGCGACCGGAGGCTCGACGGGCGCGACGGCGAAGCCCAGCTTGCCGGCCAGGCGATCCAGCGCGGCGGAGTGCGGCACGGACGCCAGTAGCGCGGCCGTCCGCTCTTCCAGCTGGTTGCGGGTGGCGGTGCCCGGCGCCAGGGCCGGTCCGGCCGCGTCGAACAGCTGCAGGGCCAGATCCACCAGCGCGGCCGGGGCCGACTGCGTCGTCTCCAGCAACCGCACCAGCAGCTGGCCGAAGGCCTCGAAGATCGCCGCGTCGGCCGGCGCCGCGCCGGAGGTCGCGGTGGCGCCTTTGCCCATGACCAGCGCGAACGAGGCGGCCCGGACGGGATCGGTGGCGGCCAGCAAGCGGGGCAGCAGGAACGGCAACAGGCGGTGGCGATCCTCGCGCGGCAGCTCCTCGGGGTTTACCGGCTCGCCATCGGCGCTGATGCGAAAGCCGCCCGCTGGATCCCAGCCCGCTTCGAACACCACCGCGGCTGGCACCCCGGTGCGGGTCACCGTGACCTTCGCCGCGCCGTGCACGTGAACCGCCTCACCGCGGTGCTCGACCATCCCGTCCAGCACCTCGACCGAGCACCCGGGGGGGACCAGATCCAGCGGATCGTCGGGCGCCGCCGCGCGCGCCAGCGCCACCGTGGAGATGGCCCGCGCGGGCGTGAGGCGATCCTGCATCACCTGCCGGAAAACATCGGCGCCGGTCTGACCGGCGGCCTGGTTGCTCTTCGCCGTCGCCAGCAGCTCCATCATCTCGCCGAGCGGCGGCTCGCCGCCCGCCTGGTTCATCAGATCGGCGGCGTAGGCGGCCAGGCGGATGATCAACGTCGACTCCAGTCCGGCGACATCATCGAAGTAGAAGCCGCAGCTGGCGTACATCAACAACGTCGCGCGCTGCATCTCCAGCAGCAGGCGGGCACGCTGGCGCGCCTCGTCGCCGCCGGCGGCCAGCGCCTCGGTGCCGAACGTGGCCAGCAGCGCGTCGCGCTCCGCGATGGGCTCGTCGACCACCTCGCCGTAGGCATCGCGCGCGCCCCACGGGTCCAGCAGCAACGCCGAGGCGGCATCCTCGTAGAACGTGGCGGCCGCCACCTGCAGGGTGTCCAGCGCCGCGCGCAACGGCGTCCGCCAGCGCTGGTTCCACCCCTGCTCGGGCGGCATCATCGAGCAGCCGCAGTCGGTCCACCAGCGTCCCACGCCGTGGGCGCAGCTCCACGCGCTACCCTTTCCATCCGGCCCCTCGTTCAGCTTCAGCTCCCAGGTGGCAGGGTGCGCGGCCAGAAACGCCGCCAGGTTCGTGGGGTTGACCCCGTGGCGCGGGCCCTCGATGAACGTGGTGAAGGCCAGGTTCATGTCGGCGAACTTCTTGTGGTGGCCGAACAGCTCGCCGTCGGAGGCGCACAGCACCAGCGGGCTGGCGACGGACGACCGCTGCGCCGCCGCCTGGATGGCCGCCACGAACGCGGCGGCGTCGTGGGTGGTCTCGCCGAAGGCGACCGCGCGTGACAGCGGCCCGTCGAACACGGCGATGGACAGAAAGCGCCCCGAGCCGTCGGGGTGCATCCACTTGTAGGCGCGGCCCGTGTCGACGGTGTCGCGGGTCACCGTCGTCCACTCGGCGCCCGGCGCCCGCACGGCGGTCACCTGCTCGGGCGCGATGATGGTGAACTCGACGCCCAGCTCGATCAGCGCGGCCAGCGTGGCCGACGAGGCGGCCGTCTCGGGCATCCAGAAGCCCTGGGCCGGGCGGCCGAAGCGGCGCCGGAAGTCGGCCAGGCCCCACAGGATCTGGGTGCGGCGATCCAGCGCGTTCGCCAGCGGCAAGATCGGGTGCGCGTAGGCCTGCGCCATCGCGGCCCCGGCCCCCAGGCGCCGCTCTTGCTCGGCGTCGGCCGCGACCAGGCGCGTGTGGGTGCGCCCGTCGTGCCGCTCGATCCATCGGGCCAGCGTGGGCCCGAAGTTGTACGACATGCGGGCGTAGTTGTTCTCGATCGAGGCGATGCGCCCGCCGCGATCGTGGATGCGCGCGTAGGCGTTGGCGCGGTAGCACTCGGCGTTGATGCGCGCGTTCCAGTCATGGAACGGCGTGGCGCTGGGCTCCGTCTCCAGCTCGTCGGACCAGGGGTTCTCGCGCGGCGGCTGATAGAAGTGACCGTGAACGACGAGCGAGATGGGCCGTGACAAGGTTCTCTCCCCTAGAAGTTCCTCGATCGTGTCAGCAGCGTGTCCTTCGCCTTTTGCACCACCGTCACCCCGCCCTCGCTGACCGTGAAGCGCTGCCGATCACGCGCCAGATCATGACCGATGGAATCTCCGTCGGCGACGCGCACGTTCTTGTCGATGATGGCCCGATAGACCCGCGCCCCCCGGCCCACGTAGACGTTGTCGAACAGCAGCGAGTCGCGTACCTCGGCACCCGCGTCCACGAACACGTTGCGCCCCAGCACCGAGTCCTTCACGAAGCCGCCCGCCACGATGCAGCCGCCGGAAAGAATAGACTGCAGCGCGATCCCGCGCCGGGTGTCCTCGTCGAACACCAGCTTGGCCGGCGGGTCCGGGAACTGCGCCGTCATGATGGGCCAGTCCCAGTTGTACAGGTTCAGGCTGGGGACGACGTTCTTCAGATCCATGTTCGCCTCGTAATACGCGTCGATGGTCCCCACGTCGCGCCAGTAGGCGTTCTCGATCTCGTCGGACACGCCGCGGATGCGGTTCAGGCCGAAGTTGTAGGCGAACACCCGTCCCGTCTTCACCAGCGAGGGCAGGATCTCGCCGCCGAAGTCGTGGCGCGAATCGCTCAGCTCGGCGTCCCGGCGCAGCTCTTCCAGCAGGCTGCCGGGGTGGAAGATGTAGTTGCCCATCGACGCCAGGCAGTGTTCGGGATCGCCCGGGATGGTGATCGGGTCGCGCTGGGGCTTCTCCTGGAAGCCGATGATACGCCCCTCGCCGTCGATCTGAACGATGCCGAACTGGTACGCCTCGTGCACCGGGATGGGCAGGCAGGCCACCGTGGCGATGGCGTTCCGCTGGTGGTGGTGATCGATCATCTGCCGGATGTTCATCTTGTAGATGTGGTCGGCGCCGAACACCAGGATGGCGTCGGCGCGGAACTCCTCCATCAGATGAATGTTCTGGAAGACCGAGTCGGCGGTGCCGCGGTACCACTGCTCGCCCATGCGCATCTGCGCCGGGACGACCGTGACGAACTGGTCGTAGCCCATGCGCATGCCCCAGGCGCGCTGCACGTGCTCGGCCAGGGATTGCGACTTGTACTGGGTCAGCACGTACACCGCGCGGATGCCCGAGTTCGCCATGTTCGACAGCACGAAGTCGATGATGCGGTAGCGGCCCCCGAAGGGGACCGCCGGCTTCGCGCGGTCGAGGGTGAGAGGGGAAAGGCGGGAGCCCTTCCCGCCAGCCATGATCAGTGCAAGGTATCGGCGCTGTCCGTCCATGTGGTTTTTGCCGCGACAGTATAGCGACAGAAGCGCGAAAAGGGACTTCCCGGTTTATGATGTCGCCGCATGAACTCTGCCGAAAAGTTCAAGGAGCACCTGGGAGCCCTCTCGCGCAACCTGTGGTGGTCATGGAACCCGCACATCATCAAGCTGTTCCGGGACATCGACGCTGAAGGCTTCCGGGCGGTCAACCACAACCCCATCCTGATGATCGAGGCCCTGTCACCCGAGCGGGCCGACGCCCTGTGGAAGAACGCCACCATCCGGGCGCGGGTGGACGCCGCCCACCGCGAGATGACGGCCTACATGGAGGATCGCCACACCTGGGCCTCGGTCCACGCCGCGCCCCTGCGGGTGCGGCCGGTCGCCTACTTCTCGGCGGAGTTCGGCATCCACGAGTCGCTGCCCATCTACAGCGGCGGCCTGGGCGTCCTGGCCGGCGACCACCTGAAGAGCGCCTCGGACCTGGGGCTGCCCCTGGTGGGCGTGGGGCTGTTCTACCGCGAGTCGTACTTCCGCCAGCGCATCGATCAGGAAGGTCGCCAGCACGCCGAGTACGCGCGCTCGAGCGCCGAGAGCCTGCCCACGGCGCCCGCCCTGACCCCCGCCGGCCGTCCCATCGTGGTCGAGGTGCCGCTGTCGATGACCGAGACGCTGTACGCGAAGGTCTGGCAGATCTGGGTGGGGCGCACCCGCCTGCTGCTGCTGGACACCGACGTCGACGGCAACAGCGACGAGAACCGCCAGCTGGCGGCGCGCCTGTACTTCGGCGA
>Ga0207652_10000382_pt1 | contig 46135 bp, 81 predicted proteins | sample KBSC63BmetaG_FD_184334 | JGI IMG/M metagenome (GOLD analysis project Ga0207652, IMG submission 184334) | Corn rhizosphere microbial communities from Kellogg Biological Station, Michigan, USA - KBS C6-3B metaG (SPAdes) (version 2) | ecosystem: Host-associated > Plants > Roots > Rhizosphere ...
TTCTTTTTTCGTTGGTCTCGCCGGAGCTACCGGCGACGCGCCTACGGCGCAGTGGACGGGGGAGCATCGAAACTCGCCCTAGCGAGCCGCCCAGTCCGATCGGGCGCCGAAGCGCAGGTGATCGGGTGCGGCTCTCGCCCCGGAACTCAGTCGATCGACACGAGAAGCGGGAGAAGTGCCCTCGTGGATCTCGCAACGGTCGGCGTTGGGTCCCGACTCGCTCACGTAGTGAGGTGACCGTGGAGCTGCCCTCCACAGTGCTGCCATGACTAGGCCCGGTGCGTCACGACGGCTATACCGCCTTTCTGGTGCCACGACAGGGGATTCATGCTGCCCTGCCTAGGCGACGCCCTGCATCCGGGGTCACGCTGCGCGGCGTCGATCGCCGCTATGTCAGCTCCGCTTCCCGCACCTTGCAGAGAGGCGGGGGAGCCGCTTCGGACCGATGTGGCGCTGCTCGTGCTGAGTCTGAGGCGCTGCGGTCCGGCTTGCCCATTCAGTAGAGCACGGGCACCGGGAACTCACAACCCCTTCCGGAAGAAATGGCGCACAAACACTCGGTCTGAGGTGTCTGAGATCGGCGGTCCCTACGGGAGGGAGGCGGATGAGCGAGACGAACGGGAGACGACGGGGGGCGCCGCATCCGGACGGTCTGAGGCGTCAGGCACTGCGGCTACGGCTGGAGTCGGGCCTGACGGGGCGAGAGATCGCCGATGTGCTCAGCGCGGAGCACGGAACGAGGATCGGCGCGAGCACGGTTGCGGGATGGCTGGCGGCCGATGCACGGCGCCACACACCGGACCGCTCAGACCTGGCCGGAGAGATCGGCACGCAGGCCGCGATGCTCCTAGAGATCACAGGGTCTGAGATCCGGCGCTTGCGGCAACGGAAGGGTGCACAGGATGTCGACCGCATCGAGCGCCTAGCCCGCTCCCTCAAAGTGCTGGAAGGCTTGAAGGCCGCAGCCGCACCAGGAGACACGAGCAAGGCGAAGAGAGCACGGACCCTAGAGGCGTTGAGCGCCGAAGGATGAGCGAACGTCTGAGCTGAGGGAAGCGTTCTCACCGCCGAACGTAGTTCGCTGGTTACGTGCGTGGATCGCTCAGATCAACGACTTTTGGCTCTACAGCGCCGTTCCCCCGCCTTCCGTGTGCGGTCTGACGGCCGTTCGGACCCCGCCCACCCCCTTACGCCGCGCGTGAGGACCCGCCGCCGGAGCCATATATGGGGTCCCCCTCACGCACCCTCGTGGCGGACATAAAGTCCCTGCAAACCCACGGGCTGGAGGCGGCTGTATCGCTGTATGGCATGCAGCGATACGAGCTTCACTGCGGTTCGACTCCCCCTCGCGCACCGAAGCAAGCGGGGCACAGGTGCTCCTGCCAGTGGCGTAGTTGCAGCTCGCGCTCGCCGATCCGGCGCATCGCCGTTTGGAACTTGCAGGCGCACAGGTCGGCGCTCCACTTGACGATCGCCTCGTGCACCAGGCCGTCCTTTCCGAGGACGTGGATCACGGGCTCAATCGACACGGCGCGCGTCCTCGATCACGGTGGGGATGGTGGAGGCGCGGCGCCCTTCGAGCGTCGGCCGGTGGTGGTTGCGCATCAACGCCTGCGCCTTCGGGTCTGACAGCAGGATCTCCAGCGCCTCCTTGGTCCACTGCTCCCAGTTGTCGGGGGTCCCGGCGATCTCGAACGCGCGCCGCAGGAACTCCATCCCCTCAGCGACGCTCAGACGGCGCGACGGGACGCAGCCGTACGGGCACGGCATGTCCTCCGTGAGCCCCCACAGGCGGCAGATCATCGGCCGGATCGCGTACACCGAGCAGCGCTGCTCGCGCATCATCGAGCACTCGTGGCAGCTCTCCAGGCCGCTCGCGCGCTGATAGATGTGGCGCTCCACCTTCAGCTCGAACCCGGCCTCGCGTTCCATCCGCTGGCGCTCGAACGGCGCTGCCGGGATCGGCCCGCACGAGTCGTAGCAGAGCCGCTGGCAGTCGATCTGAGGCAGCTCCGCGTACAGCGCGTCCAGGCGCGCCGCGAGCCGTCGCGGGTTGGGGGCCATCAGCCGCGCCTGACGGGGATCGCGCGGACGTCGATCCCGAGCTGCGTCGCGGTCGCCTGCAGGTGCACGAGCTGCGTCTCGAAGGCCGCCATCACGTACTCCTCCTCGGAGGGGTTTCCGGCGAGGTGCATGATCGTCGCGGCGCGCGAGCCGACCGAGATCGACAACACCACGTCGTAGTCGTCTGAGCCGACGCCGTGCCCGGCCAGCAGCTCCCGGATCGCGGTCAGCGCCGCGTCACCGGCGAGCTGCAGCGGGTCCTCCGGGTTGGGCTCGTCGGAGAAGTCGTCGGGGATCAGCGTCATCGGTGCTCCCGGTGCTCGTAGACGACGATCGGCCCCGTCGTGCGCCGGGGGCTGAACGCGTAGGTCACCTGCTCGGGCCATTCGTCGTTGAAGTCGGCGCCGACGAGAAACCACGGCCGCCCGTCCATCTCGATGACCCCCTGCATCGGCGCGTCGATCGGCGCGAGCCGCAGCACGAGCGGCAGCGTCGGCGCGATCAGATGAAACTCGCCCCCGTCGAGGGCGCCGCCGTCGAGATGCACGAGCGTCATCGCTGCTCCTCGATGAGACCGTTGGCGAACTCGATCCGCACCCAGACGCGCCCGTGCTCGACCGCCAGGCCGGGGATCGTCACGACGGTGTAGGGGTCGATGCCTTCGATGGTGTGCACCTCCTCGTCGTCTGAGACGCGGAAGAAGCGCATCGTCAGCGGGAAGTGATCGGCGGGCAGGTCGTGGAACGCGAACGGCTTACTCATCGTCAGCCCAGGCGATCAGGTCGATCCGGACGTGCGTGCCGGGCGGCACCTCGTTCAGACGCACGCGGATGCGCCCCAGCAGCTCGTCGACCGGCACGTAGCTGACCGTCGTCGCCAGCTCGTCGGTGTCGGGGCCGCGCGCCTCGTAGAACCCCGTGAACTTCACTCGTCACCCTCCATCGCCAGGTAGTAGACGGCCTTCTCGTGCGCGTGCCGCATCTCGCGGAAGGCGGCGCGGCGCCCGTAGATCGTGCGCAGCACGGTGCCGTGCGCGAAGCCGACGAACCAGACGCCCAGGACGGTCGCGATCAGCAGCAGCGTCCCCGGCCGGTTGAGGATCGAGTACAGGGAGATCCCGAGCGGGATCAGGCCCATCGTCAGCACGACGACGTCTGAGCGCCGCTGGCCGCGCTCGCAGCGCTCCAGCTCCGGCCAGACCCGCTCGAACTCCAGCATCGCGGCGCGGACCTGCTCAGGCAGCTCGGCGCTCATGGATCTCAGCGATCATCTGGCGGATCAGCGCGTCGTTGAGCGAGCGCGCCGTCTGACCGTCCTTCTTCCAGTTCGGGCACACGCGCTTGCCGACCGGCGCCACCTCACGCCAGCCCCGTTCCTCCAGTGCTTCCCGGAGCACGTCCACGAGCGGCTTCATGGTAGGGACGCCCCGACCGCGATCCCCTGCAGCCAGCCGGTCGCGTAGATCAAGGCCCGGTTGTCCTCCTGCTCGATCCGTTCGATGTACGAGGCGGCGTTGGTGAAGGCGTAGAGCACGAGCGGGTCGGGCTCGAACCCCACCTCGCGCAGGAATCCCCAGCCGACCGGGTGCGCGGCCTTGGCGTCTTCGACGGTGCGGATCGCCGCATTCATCTGAGCGTCGGTGTAGGTGTCCATCAGATCTCGAATCCCCTGCGTCGCAGCTCCTCGCGCGTCTCGAAGGCGGTCTGGCGCATCGCGCCGTGCCACTCGGCGTGCAGCTCCATCAGGTCCATGTAGGTCTCGTCCAGCTCCGGCACGAGCGCCGCGCCGCAGCTCTGGCAGACGAGCGGGCCGACGATCCGGCCCGCCTCGTCGTACTGAATCCCGAACTGGACGGGGTCCCCTCGCCGTTCCATGCCCGAAACGTACAGGTGATGCCCGATGTCTACCACCCTGACCGGACTGACGCCCGCCGGGAACTACTCGCTGTTTCCGGGCGCGAAGGTCTCCAACTACGCCAACAACCGTCAGATGCCGCCGGGCACGGCGCCGATCACTGGCGCTGCTGACGCCACCGGCAAGCTGACGGTGACGGTCCCCACCGGCATCGAGCAGATCTGCTTCGGGCCGGACCCGATCCACACCGGCGAGACGCTGGCCCGCCGGGTCTTGGAGTCGACGACGAAGGGCGGCAAGCCATGAGCACCAACGGCGTCGGGATCTACCCGCCGCGCACGCCGGACCCGACGATCCTCGCGCAGGGCATGACGCCCGAGCAGGCGCAGGCGGTCGCCGACCGGACCACGCAGATCGCCGACTCGTGCATGACGATCCGCGCCGAGCTGGCCGACCACGACGTGACCGTCTACGTCGACAACGCGCAGCCCGGCTACGTCGGCGTCGACTGGGGCGACGGCTTCCAGGACGTCGAGGTCGAGGTCTCAGATCCGTCGCAGTCGCCGACCTTCACGCACACCTACGGCCAGGACGGGATCTGGACGATCACGGCCGCCAACCGGCCCTACGACACCTCCGACTTCGGCCACGAGGGCCCGGTCACCGAGGTCAACCACATCGAGCTGGCGATCAACTGGCCGCCGCCGCCCGTCAGCGAGTACACGCCGTTCGAGGAGCCCGCATGACCACCATCCCGCACTACCACTCCCAGCCCGCCGTGCTCGACGAGCGCGTGACGATCCCCGACGACGCGCCGCTCGCGCAGGGCCACTCGGTGGAGATGGCCGCCGACGTGCAGGGCGCGCTGGAGGATCACAAGGCGCAGCTCGCGGAGGAGCGCGAGCCGCCCAAGGAGCCCAAGAAGGCGGCCAAGAAGAAGGACGACGACTAGCCATGCCGATCGCCTCCTATGACCGCCTCTTCGGCGGCAAGGGCGGCGCGTCGAAGGCGCTGCGCGCGATGGTCAAGGAGTACGGCTCCAAGAAGGGCACGAGCGTCTTCTACGCGCTCGTCAACAAGCGCAAGAAGAAGGCGTCCTGAGGGCGCTCGCGCGGCGCTACGTCGAGGACTATCCGTTCTACGCCCGCACGGTCCTGAAGGTCGTCGAGCACGGCAAGCTCGTGCCGTTCGTCTTCCGCCCGGCGCAGCACGAGCTGTGGTCGCTGCTCAAGAGCCAGCGCGACGCGGGCGAGCCGATGCGGGCGATCATCCTGAAGGCCCGCAAGCTCGGCTTCTCGACGTTCGCGCAGGGCCTGCTGCTGCAGCGGGCGACGCTCAACGAGCTGCACTCGGCCGCCGTGATCGCGCACAACGGGCCGACCGCCGCCGTGATCGTGCAGGTCGCCGAGTCGATGTACGCGCACCTGCCGGACATCTCAGACGACGAGATCACGCTCAAGCCGCCGATCGCCAACCGGCGCCGCCACAAGGAAATCCGCTGGGGCGAGCGCGACCGCTTCTCCGGCACCGGCGCGGACGGCACGTTCGGCACCGGGCAGTCATCGCTGGTCGTCGACACGGCGAAGGAGTTCGAGGGTGGACGCGGCTTCACGTTCCAGTCGATCCACGGATCTGAGGTGGCCTTCTGGACGGATCTGAAACGCAAGCTGACGGCGCTGCGCAACGCGGTCGACTCGACCGACCCGGACACGCTGATCCTGCTGGAGTCGACGGCGAACGGACACAACGAGTTCAAGGAGCTGTGCGACGCGGCGCAGGCTGGGGAGGGCGACTACGCGCTGTTCTTCGCGGGCTGGCATCAGGACCCACGCTACCGGCGTCCGCTTACCGCTCGGCAGGCCGACCGTTTCGCTATCGGGGAGCACGCGTACGGCGAGGATGAGCCGGAGCTGGTCGAGCAGTACGGGCTCGATCTGGAGCAGCTTCACTGGCGGCGCTGGGCGATCGAGCACCTGTGCATGTCCGACGTCCAGATCTTCCACCAGGAGTACCCGAGCTTCCCGGAGGAGGCGTTCCTCGCGACCGGCCAGACGGTCTTCTCCGGCGTGCTGATCCAGAAGGCGATCCGCGACGCCAACAAGGCCGACGAGCCGTCCAAGCTCGGGCTGAAGGCGATCCAGTACACGACGCGCAAGACGCGCCGGGGCACGATCGAGGTCCCCGTCAGCGTCGAAACGCGTCCGGATGGTCCCTGGGAGGTCTGGGAGCTCCCGACAGACGCCGGCCAGTACGTGATCGCCTGCGACCCCGCATCGGGGGAGGAGTCCGAGGACGCCGCCTCGTTCGCGATCCAGGTGATCGACCACAAGACGCGGATGCAGTGCGCGCAGTTCGAGGCGATTCTCGAGCCCGACCTGATCGCCGAGCAGTTGATCCTCGCCTGCCTGCTCTACAGCAAGTACCGGCCGCCGTGGCTGGCGATCGAGCGCACCGGCGGCTACGGGCTGGCGCTGATCGACACGCTGTTTCACGAGTACGGCTGGCGTCAGATGTACACGCGCCGCCGCCAGGACGCCCCGACCGGCAACTACGCCGACCGGCTCGGCTGGGACACGACACGGCTCACGAAGGGGCTGCTGCATGACGAAGCGATGGCCTTGCTCCGGGAGGGCACGCACGGCATCAAGAGCACACGTCTCGCCCGTCAGATGGAGACCTACGTGCGGCGCGGCTCGGGTCGTACGGGCCCGCAGCCGGGCGCGCGCTCGGACCTGCTTCTGAGCTGGATGATCGCTCAGACGATCGCCTCTGAGAAGCGGCCTCGCGCGGACCGCGAGAAGCGTCCGATGGTCACGACGCACCGGCGGCGCCGCTACGCCGCCACCGGCTACTGAGAGGAGCCGCCCATGCAGTTTCTCTGCCGCGTCTGCGGGCTGGTCGTCGGCTCCCAGGACGCGCTCGCCAACCACATCCGGGGGTGCGTCGAACGCAACGCCGAGATCGTGGACGCCTACCGGCCGCCGAAGTTCGAGTTCGGCGATCCGGAGATGGCGGCCTTCGCCGCCGCTGAGGGCGACGTCTACAACCGGCGGCCCGGGACTCGGAGGCGGCCACGATGAGCGCAACGGCGCGACTCGCGCTCCCCTACCCGACCGGCCCGGACACCGCCGACGTCCCCCGCGACATCAAGGCGCTCGCGGATCGTGTCGAGGCGCTGACGGCGTGGATCAGGGCGCAGGACATGGTCCCCGGCGCGGGCATCCTGCAGCCGGGCGATCTGAAGATCTCGGCCATCGCCGCGTCGCACACCGGCTTTCTGCTGTGCGACGGCGCGAGCTACCTGCGGACCGACTGGCCGGACCTGTTCGCCGCGATCGGCGGCGCCGCGTCCCCGTGGGGGCTGCCGGACGGGACGCACTTCAACGTCCCCGACTGCCGGGGTCAGGTGCCGATCGGCGTCGGCACCGGCACGGGTCTGACGGCCCGCGCGATGGGCACCAAGTACGGCGCCGAGACGCACCAGCTCACCCGCGCGCAGCTCGCCGATCACTCCCACGACCCGTTCGTCGCGGGCAACAAGTACGTGCTCGGCGTGAACCTCGCGAGCTTCGCGCCCGGGTCGGGCTCGGGCAACGGCATCGCGGGGACGACATGGCTCGCCGACGCGACCGGCTCCAACCAGGGCGGCCCCGGCCTCAACCAGCCGGGCCAGGCGCACAACAACGTGCAGCCGTCGCTGGGCCTGAACTTCTTCATCAAGACCTAGGGGGCGCCGATGCGACGCGAGTTCACCTTCCTGGGCGAGCAGACCGAGGACGGGCTGATCGTTCACGACCGCGACGAGGTCAGGCAGTGCCTGCTCGATCTCGAAGCGGCGACGTTCCGGCTCGGCGGGATGTTCGTCACGTCCGCCGTGCGGTCTCAGATCGGCCCGGACGAGTACGTCACGACCGGCGTCGTGATCCGCTACGAGAGCTTCAGCCCGGCCGTCTCGCAGGCGCCGCTGGTTGAGGAGCCGATCGAGTCGTGAGCTACACGGCCCTCCCGGACGAGGATCGCGCGCTGGCCGAGGTGGTCATCAAGGCCCAGGCACGCGCCGAACCCGAGCACAAGCAGTTCCGGGACAAGGCCGACGAGTTCTACCGGCTCTACAGGGGCTTCACCGACTTCCGCGATCTCGCGGGACGCGGCCACTTCCGCGACGCCGATCAGGTGATCTCGGAGGCGCAAGCCGAGTGGGGCGCGGAGCTGTTCATCCCGTTCTGCTTCTCGACGGTCGAGACGATCGTGCCGCGCATGGTCGCCAACGGCCCGCGCATGATCGTCGTCCCCCGCGACGAGCAGGCGGTCGGCTCGGTCAGGTCGATGAAGCTCGTCATCGACGCCCAGCAGAAGCAGATCAACTACGGGCTGGTCCTGCAGACGATCGGCAAGGACGGCCTGATCTACGCGCTCGGCGTAGGCAAGACGCGCTGGAAGCACGAGGAGCGCCTGCGCGTGCTCGTCGTCGAGGACCCCGACAACCCCGACCCCGGCAACCCGCGCTACGTCGAGGGCAAGCCGCAGAGCTACACGACCTACGACGACGCCATCGCCGAGCGCGTCGACCCCTACGACTTCATGTGGGACCCGCTCGGGGACTCGATGGACAACGTCGAGTACGTCATCCACCGGCTCTGGCGCGGGCCCGCGTACGTCGCGCGGATGGTCCGCGAGAAGCTGTGGCGCGCCAAGGAGAACGACCCGACGTGCTCGTGGACGCTGGAGGATCTGCTCAGCTCGCGCGCGCAGACGCAGCGCTCGAACGTCTGGGACGACCGTCTGAAGTCCGAGGGCTACAACACGCAGGGGCAGCGCCAGGACGGCCTGCACGAGGTGTGGGAGTACCACGACGGCAACCGCGTCATCACGCTGCTCGACGGCTGCTATCCGGTGCAGGCAGGCCCGAACCCCTCCGGCGTCTACTGCATGCCGTTTCAGATCTACCGGCCGACCGTCGTCGGCGGTCGGTTCGTCGGCATCTCCGAGGTGGAGCCGATCCGCCACCTGCAGTACGAGATCAACACGCTCAGATCGCAGCGGCGCGACGCGGCGACGCTCAGCCTGATGCGGACGTTCGCGTTCAACGAGACCGCGATCGACCCCGACGATCTCGTCTTCGGCCCGAACACCGCGATCCCCGTCAACGGCGACCCGCGCGACTTCCTGTTCCCGATCCCCGTGCCCGAGCTGCCCGGCTCCTCCTACAAGGAAGAGCAGGCGATCATCAACGACATCGAGCGCACGTCGGGGATCTCAGACCCCGTCACCGGCGCCGACGTCGGAGCGTCTGAGACGGCGACCGGCGTGCAGCTCGTGCAGGCCGCCGCGAGCGCGCGCATCCAGAACAAGACGGCGATCCTCGAAAGCTCGATCATCGTCCCGCAGGGCTACGAGTTCATCGCGCTCAACCAGCGCCGCATCCTCACCGCGCGCAGCTACGCGGTCCCGACCGAGCCCGACCCGGAGAACCCGAACATCCCGGCGTGGGAGATGGTCAAGGTCACGCCGCCGGAGCTGATGGGCCGGATGGCGATCGAGGTCGAGGGCGGCTCGACGGCGCCGGAGAACATCCCGCAGAACCGCTCAGACGCGCAGATGTTCATCTCGCTCAGCCAGGACCCGCGTCTGAACGGCGAGAAGCTGCTCGTCCGCGCGCTGCAGCTCATGGGCGTCGACCAGCCGGAGGGCTACATCAAGCCGCCGGAGGCGATGGTCCCGGCCTCGCTCGTCGAGGGCTTCCTCGCGAACCTCAACGTGCCCGCGCAGGCGTTCATCCAGTGGCTGAACGTCCAGCAGCAGGGCCAGGGCCAGAACGGCAACGGCGCGGTCCCCGCCGGTGTCGGCGGCCCGACCGTCAACGGCAACCAGGGCGCTCAGATGGGAGGTGCGCCGGATGGCAGTTGATCCCCTGCACCCGACGACGACGCTGCAGCTCGTCCCGTGGGCGCCCGGACGCGCGGTCCCGTGCTACCCGCGCAAGTCCGATCTCGTGCTCCCCGACCAGCCGCCGCCGATGATCCCCGCGACCGCCACGGCGACCGTCGCCTCAGATCAGAGCCTCACCTACGGCCCGGATCTGACGCCGGGCGAATACTGGGCCATCGCCGAGCTGACGCCCGGCCAGCGCGACTACCGATACGTCGGCTTCCAGATGGTCGCGCCGTTCATCGGTGTCCCGGGGCCTACTGGTCCTCAGGGTCCCCAGGGCTCTGTAGGCCCGGCGGGGCCGGTCGGACCAAACGGACCCCAGGGGGTTCCCGGCCCCCAAGGTCCCGGCGGTCCGATCGGCACCACGGGACCGCAAGGCCCAGCAGGACCCACCGGCCCGCAGGGGCCGCTCGGCCCGACCGGCTACGGCGCGGTCTTCTCCTACGCGATCGGCCGCTCCAACGGCCCGCTGACGGCCGCGACCCCCGGCGCGTTCGTGCTCGTCCCCTTCCAGAACTCGCCGCTGCTGACGGTCTCGATGTTCGACGGCTACAACCTCGACTGGGTGCGCAACGCGGACGGCACGCTGACGTGCAAGCGCGCGGGCGAGTACGTGTTCGCGGGCGCCGTCTACTACGGCACCGCCTCCAACCCGTACCTCGCGGACGGCGACAACGTGCTGTGGCGGCTGTGCATGAGCGCGACCGACGTCACGCCGGACCCGAACACGGGCGAGGTGCTGGCCGCCGCGACGATGGTCGGCTCGGGCGCCAACCAGGCGCCGACCGCCGCGCTGGCCGCGACCAAGTACCTCAGCGTCGGGAACCGGATCGCGCTGTTCCTCTCCCAGCGCACCGGGCCCGGCGGCGGCGGCTGTGGCCCGTTCGGGATCTCGCTCGTGGGAGCGCAGACGTCATGAACCCCGGCGCCCGCTCCACCGACGATCTGAGCATCGACCAGCGCCCGTCGCTCAAGCGCACGCGGCGCACGCAGCCCTACCGACGTAAGCGGGGGCGCATGAAGGGCCCGACGCTGTCAGCGATGCTGGCCGGTCGGCCCCAGCACCTCCCGAACCCGATGGACGCCAAACGGAGGTTCATGAAGCGGCATGGCCGCTGAGCACTCGCCGTATCTCGCGACCCTCAAGGCGCGAGACCGGCGCTCAGACGCGGACCGTCTCCCTGCCGAAGCCGACGCCGTGCAGCAGATGCTGCAAAGCGAAGGCTGGCGTGTCTTGGCCGAGCTGGTCGAGTACGTCCACGGGGAGGCGGTCACGCGTCTGCTGTTCGGGCACGCCGGGATGACCGGCGCGACGCTCGAACAAGCCGAGTACGCCCGCCTGTTGGGCTTTCTCTCAGGGCTCCGTCAGACCCGTGTGGCGGCGGAAGCCTTCCTCATCCACGCCGAGCGCGTGCAGACCAAGGAGAACCGATGAGCGCACAGGGTCAGGACCCTGCAGCTCCGGCAGCCGAGACGGCCGCCGCACCGCCCGAAGGCGCGCAGCCCGCTGGGCTCGACCGCGTCTACGAGCAGATGGAAGCGATGGCAGCAGGGCAGAAGCAGATGCTCGACGCCCTCACGCAGATCACGGCTCCCCCCGAAGAGGAGGACGAGCCGGAGTTCGACCCGTCTGAGTTCTACGACGAGACGGGCGAGATGACCGAGGAGGGCGCCCGCGCCCTGATCTCAGACATGGTGGATCAGCGCGTCGAGAAGGTCATGGCGCCACGCGAGGCAGCGCGCCTCGTGCGCGAGCGTGACGACCTGTTCGAGGCGCTGAAGGACGAGTACCCGCAGCTTCAGGACGAGAAGATCGCCAACGAGGTGATCCAGAAGGCGCTCGGATGGGCGCACACCCACAACAAGGGGCTGATCGAGCGCCCCGAGTTCGTGGATGTCATCGAGTGGATCTACCGCTCCGAGCACGGCAGCGCCCCGTCTGAGGACGAGGAGGAGCCGCAGCCCGGCCGGACCGTCGTGCTGGAAGGCGCGAGCGGTGCCCGACGCGAGTCCAAGCCGCAGCAGGTCGACTGGCAGAAGCGCGTCATCGACGCGGCGCAAAGCGCCTCGACGCGCATCTGAAACGCCCCCGTAGGGGGCCTCCCAAGGAGCACACATGCCCCCGATCATCGGGACGCGCGGCACTGACACGCTCGCGCCCGAGCAGAAGTACATCGAGATGTCGGACGCGATCAAGATGCTCGTGCCCGACGCGACGCCGTTCACGACGTTCCTGACCAGCCTCTCGAAGTCGAGCACCGGCTGGCCGGAGTTCAAGCATCTCGAAGACGACGTCCTGCCGCGCTTTGACGCGGTCGTCGGCGCGGGCGGCGTGGCCGCCACGTTCAACGTCGCGACGGGCTCCAAGTTCCGTCCGGCCGACATCGTCATCGCGACCCGCACGGGCGAGCAGATGCGCGTCGAGTCGATCGCGACCAACGCGCTGACCGTCACCCGTGGCGCGACGCCGGTGGCGCTCGTCGACACCGACGAGCTGCTGATCGCAGGTTCGGCCCAGCCGGAGGGCGATCTGTCGCGCGTGCCGGTCTCGGCGAACCCCTCGCCGGTCCTGAACTACACGCAGATCCTGCGCCGCTCGTGGGAGCTGACGGGCACGGCGTACGCCTCGCAGAACGAGACGACCCCGCACGACTGGGACTACCAGGCGACGAAGATCGGCATCGAGCACAAGCGCGACATCGAGCGCACGCTGCTCTACGGCGTCCCGTCGAAGGTGACGGCCTCCAACGGCCAGCCGATGCGCACGACGGGCGGGCTGTTCTACTGGATCAAGACCAACGCGATGGACGCCGGTGGCGGCTTCTCGGAGGACGAGTTCAACACGTTCGCCCGGACCGTCTTCCGCTACGGCGCCAAGCGCAAGGTGCTGATGGGCTCGCCGCTCGCGACGAGCGTCCTGAACACCTTCCCGATGTCGAAGGTCCGGATCGCGCAGTCCGAGACCAAGTACGGCATCAACGTCACGACGTTCGTCAGCCCGTTCGGGCAGATGGGCCTCGTGACCAACTGGGAGCTGGAGGGCTCCAAGTACGGCGGCGTCCTGATCGCCTACGACCAGGACAACGTGCGGTACCGCTACCTCCAGAACTCCAAGGCCAACCGCGACTCGCACGTCAACACCAACATCCAGGCGCCCGACGCCGACACGCGCCGGGACGAGTGGATGACCGAGATGGGCCTCGACGTCTCGCTGGAGAAGACGGCGGGCGTCGTGACCGGCATCACCGGCGCGGCCTAGGGAAGCGTGTGCGGCCCACGGGTCGGCATCACCCGGGGCCGCACGGTCGAGCACCCTACCCCGATTCCTGCCGGAATTGTCCTCAGACTGGTCTCAGAACCGGCTGACGCCCGGCGGGAAGTGGACCGAAAGGACCGCATATGGCTCCGACCCCCACCGCCACGTTCGCGGCGCTTCGCGCTGAGCAGATCGTCGTCGAGAGCCCGGCCGTGCCGGAGTTCTCCAACGGCCGTCAGATCGGCGTGCGGCCCGGCACGTATCACGCCTTCAAGGACCACCGCTGCACGGTGCGCGGCCAGAAGTCGATCGACTTCATGCGGGCCCGCTCGAAGGCCAACGACGGCCCGGAGATCTACGAGCTGGAAGCCGACGACGTGCCGGAGGTGACGGCGCTGCTGGCCGAGCTGGCGACGGCCGACACCGACCGCGTACGCGACATCCTCGAAGCCGAACGCAAGACCAGCGCGCGGCGCGTGATCCTCGACACCTGCGAGCGCATCCTGCAGCGGGCGGGCGTGTCTGAGCGCAAGCCCGGCCAGAAGGTCGTCAGCGCCTGATGCCCGATGGCGTCGTCACCTGGGCCGATCTGACGGCCGACGTGCGCGCGCAGGTCGACGTGGACGATCTGACGGCGCTCGGCTGGCTCGTCGACTGCGCGCGGATCATGAACGCCGAGGCGGGTTGGAATCTGAACGTCTCGACGTACACCGGCGACGGCAACGAGAACGCCTTCACGACCTACCCGTGCGTGCGGATCGAAGCGGTCCTCGTCGACAACCAGCCGTACCGGCGGCGCACGCTCTCTCAGATGGACGCCGCCGTCGCGGGAGGCTCGTCCCGTCAGATCTACGCCGAGCTGGCGGGCGCCTTCCCGGCCGTCCTCGTGAACCCGACGCCACGCTCCGGCGGGGCGATCGAGGTGCGCTGGATCGAGGACGTCGCCTACCCCGACGACCCGACGACGCAGACGCCCGGCTTCCCGTCTGATTTGGTGTCATGCCTCGCTGACGGCGCTATTGCAACGGGCCTTGCACGGATGGATGAGCGCTTTGACTCGGCGGGCTACTTCCAGGCGCGCTTCACCGACGCGACGACGCGTCTGAAGCACCGCCGCAACTCGCGCGTCGGGCGCGGCCCGGTCCCGATCCGGCTGGTCACATGAGCACGGGGCTGCTGATCGTCGGCCAGGACGACTTCGCGGCGGGCGTCGTGCGCGGCGTCGCCCCGGACGTCGCGCCGGGGCTCGGTCTCGCGAACTCGATCAACGGCCTCTACAACGACGACGGCGACGTCTACCGGCGCGGCGGCACGGCCGCCTACGCACCCGCCAAGGACGCCGTCAATCGCGACTACACGTTCCTGTGGTCGGGGTTCCTGGGCGGCAAGGCGGCGATGCTCGTCGCCGACTCGGCGGGCCTGTACGCGGTCGACGTCGTCAGCCACGCCTACACCCAGGTGAGCGCCACGGGGCTCGCGAACCCGTGCCAGGGCGCCGTCATCCACGACACGCTGTACCTGCCCAACGGGATCGCGTGGGCGGGCGCTGTGGGCGCGAACTACGCGACCGGCACGCTGGCCTTCACGACGGGCTCGACGGCCGTCGTGGGGACCGGGACGGTGTTCACCGGCAACGTCGTGCCGGGGACGATCATCACCGTCGCGGGCCAGCAGCCCTTCATCGTCAAGACGGTCGTGGACGGCACGCATCTGACGATCGACCGGCCCGCGCCGTCGACCGTCTCCGGCGTCGCCTACACGGCCTCCGCGAGCGCGGCGTGGGCGCGCCCGACCGAGCTGGACCAGACGGCGCCGATCCGCCTGTGCGCCATCGCCAACCGGCTGGTCGTGGCGGCCAACAACCGGATCGCGTTCTCGGGCATCAACGCGCCGTGGAGCTTCGACCCGACCGACTACCACGACCTGCCCGGCGGCGTGCTCGTGGTGGGCCTGTCCTCGATCCACGACACGCTGATGAGCTTCACCAACTTCGGGCTGTGGACCGTCCAGAACATGGCCTTCGATCTGACGGACGCGCAGGGCAACATCCAGCAGACGCTGAGCCTGCTCACCCCGGAGGTCTCGCTGTGGCGCGAGGCGGGACTGTGCGAGTGGGCGGGCCGGATCGTCGCGCCGTGCCTCGACCGCGTGTTCATCGTGGACGCGATCTCCGCGCCGGTGCCGATCTCGATCTCGATCTCGCCGGAGTACGTCGGCTATGTGAACGCCGGATTCCAGCCCGGCCAGGCGAAGGTGTTCCGCAATCACCTGTTCCTCCCGGTGCTCAACGGCACGCGCACCGACACGCTGCAGGTCTGCCGCCTCGACCGTCCCGTCCGAGCGGGCCAGGTCTACTACCCGTGGTCGACGTTCGAGGGCCAGGCGCTGAAGGCGACGGCGTTCGACGTGACGCTCACCGGCGCGACGCCGAACTTCATCGCGGCCAGCTCAGACCGGAGCCTGCAGAGCTTCGCGCACGTCTTCGACCCCGACGCGGCGCACGCCGCAGACCAGGACGGCACGGCCTTCGTGTTCGACGTCGAGAGCCGCGACTTCCCGACCGGCAACGGGCAGCCCAACCACGTCCGCAAGCTGCGCCTGCGCTACACGCTCAACAGCGCCTCAGACGTCCAGATCCTCGCGGGCTACTCGATCGGCACGTCTGAGCAGACCTACGACGATCTGCGCAACCAGAGCGCGAGCTACGACATCGTCAAGGCGACCTACGCCGACTACGCGCACGTCCTGATCGGGCCCGGCGCCGCGTCCGGCTTCCCGCCGTCTGAGGACGACCCGACGCGCTTGTGGGTGGCGCTCGGGCACGTCACGCCGCAGGACACCGGCCTGAGCCCGGTGAGCTGGCCGTTCCCGCAGGCCAAGCGCGTCCGCTACATCCGCTTCCGCTTCCGCACCGTCGATCCGGTCGCGAAGCTCGTCCTGCACCACCTCGACTTCCACGTCCGCGCGGCGACGCACAACCGATGAGCGCTCCCACGATCGAGCAGCATGCGCAGCTCGGGTCCGTCGTCAGCCGACACGACATCCTGATCCGCCAGCTCCAGTCGATGAGCGGCGGCGTCGGCCCGCCCGGGCCGCCCGGCCCAACGGGACCGACCGGACCGCCCGGCGCCACCGGCGCGACCGGCGCAACGGGCCCAGCAGGTGCGACCGGGCCAGCAGGCGCGACCGGCGCGACCGGGCCCGCAGGCGCCACGGGACCCCCGGGTGCTGACGCGCCGATCGTGGCGTGCTACATCGCGACGGGTATAGGCACCGCAACGGCGGCGTTCGGCTCGAACGTCTTCGGGCTCGTCCCGGCTGGGCCCGTTGCGCAGACGGTCGGCTCGGGCATCCAGCGCAACGCGGACGGGACGTTCACCGTGCTGCAGGCGGGCGTCTACACCGTGTCGGCGTCGGTCGGCGTCGGCGCCGCGCTGGCTGCGTCGTACACCGTCGAGTCGCGCATCTGCTGGGCGCCGAGCGGCATGCCGACTGCGGGCCAGTATCTCGCGATCGAGAACAGCGCCGGACAGCAGTACCCAACCAACGGGCTGTCGACGACGTTCTCGTTCCCGGCCGGGGCGACGATCGCCGTGCTGAATTCCTGTAACGGGCCGAGCACGTCGTATCTGAGTTACAACGTCGTCATCACTCGGGCGGGCGCGGGGCCGACCGGCCCGACCGGTCCGACCGGCCCGCAGGGGCCCGCAGGACCGGAGTCCTACGCCAAGGGCACGCGCTCACCGGACCAGTCGATCGCGAACAACACCGACGCGACGATCGTCTTCAACTCGTTGGCCGAGAGTGTGGGTGCCAACGCGCCGTCGCTGAACGTCACAACGGGCGTCTTCACGATCAACGAGACGGCCGAGTACACGATCACGTTCTTCGGCTACTTCGCCGACTCGGCCGCGATGTCGACGCGGCGCATCCTGTCGGTCAAGTCCACCGCCAAGGGCCTGATCGCACGGTCCACGCCGGGCGTGCAGGGCTCGAACAATCCGGGCACGACCGTCAACTGCACGCTGCGCCTTCAGGCGGGCGACACGATCTTCTCGTCCGCCTTCCAGGACAGCGGCGCGGCGATCACGTTCAACTCGGCCTACATGACCGTGACCAAGGTCGGGCCCGGTCCGCAGGGCCCGCCCGGCAAGGTGCCCGTCAGCCGCTCTCAGCACAGCGGCGTGAGCCTGCCGTTCACCTCGCCGACGTACAACGAGGTGACGACGTCGCTGCGGCTCGCTGTGAATCTGACGGCGGGCAACTACGCGCGGCTCACGGTGACGGGCCAGTTCGAGCACACGATCGCGGCCGGGAACGGCTACCTGGGACTGAGGGTCTATGACCTTGTCGCCAACGGCTACATCTCAGACATTGTCTGGAATTCGCGCGAGTGGGTGGCGGGCAACAACTACACGTACACGTTCAGCGCCGTGCTGCCGGTCGTCGCGTCAGGTAGCGGGGCGCTGTTGTCGGGCGCGCGCTCGCTGACGGTGATGGTTGCTACCGGCGCCGCGACGCTGACCCTCCGCAACGACGTCACTCCGATGATCTTCTCCGTCGAGGAGCTACAGCAATGAGCCAACAAGTGGTGTGTAACCAGTGTGGCGAGGTGATCGACCAGTCGATCTCCTACTACACCGCGCAGGTCTCGACGGTCCAGATGATCGACGGCGTGCTCACAGCGGGCGGCCCGGCGATCCAGATGGACTACCACGAAGGTCACCTGCCGACCGGCATGAGCAAGCCGTCTGAGTAGTAGATCCGCAGCCCCGGAAGGGGGTGAGAGATGGCCGCAGCCAAGAAGTACGACTGGGGCGACGGGCACGGTGCCGTGCACTCGATCCCGTACGCCACGCACGTACAGAACATGGTGCAGGCGGGCTTCACGCCGCAGGCGCCCCCGGCAGGGTCCTATGACCCGTCGCTGGAGGCGAACCTCGGTGCGTCGAACCGTGGTCTGAGTGATCTGATCTCAGACACGGACCCGCTCACCGGCACGGCGGGCATGCGCAACACGCTGGACTGGCAGACCCAGCAGGCGCAGCTCGACCAGCAGGGGACGCGCTCGACCGAGGACTACAACACGGCCGTCTCGGCGCAGGGCACGAGCTACCAGCGCTCCCTCGACGACCTGCTCAAGGCCCGTACGCAGGGCGGCGAGGACTACCAGACCAACCTCGCGAACCTCAGCCGCCAGTACAAGCAGCTCGGCGACGTCCAGGCCCAGACCGCCAACAAGGCGGGCGTCGCGGAGACCGGCGGTGCGCTTCTGCAGGCGCAACAGAAGCGCGCCGCCAACCAGGCTGTCGACAAGGCGCCGATCGACACCGCGTACCAGCGGTTCCTCGCCGACTCGAACACGTCGCAGTCGCGGCTGGGCCAGGACAACACGACGGCGCTCGCGAACCTGCTCACCGCCTACACGCGCCAGGGGCAGGACATCGGCGCCGCGAAGGACCAGAACACGCTCACGTATGGCCGCACGCAGGACGACCTGCAGACGGCGATCGACCGGGCGCAGCGCGAGAACACGCAGCTCGGGCTTGACACGCGCAACCAGGAGCAGTACCAGGCGGGCACGCCGGTGCAGTTCGCGAGCCCAACGACGACGGCGGCGCCCGCGAAGGGCAACCCGCCGGTGTCGACGATCACGGCCGCGCCGGGCGTCGCCGGGACCAAGCGCAAGCGCAAGGGCAACGTCATCACGTACACGGCGGGGGTGACCACGGCCTAATGGCTACGGCGACCAAGACCAAGAAGAAGACCAAGAAGACCAGCTCGGATCTCGCCTACGCGACCGCCGTCGCCAACGAGAAGTACGGCCCTCAGATCTCGGAGATCAAGGGGCTCTACGACCAGGCCAAGCAGCAGTACGCGAGCGACATCGACGCGGCCAAGAACAACGCCGCGTCCGGCGTCGCGTTCGCCACGCAGGCGCGCCCTCAGACGATCTCCGACTACGCCAGCGCGCGCTCGACGACCGACCAGCTCAACGCGCTGCAGAACGCGCAGCTCGCGAAGGCGCCATCGAGCGGCGGCGTCTCAGACGTGCTGCGTACCGCGATCACGGCCGAGCAGACGGGCCAGGGCAAGAAGATCGCCAACGAGCGCGCGAACTCGCTGCAGGCGCTGACCGACCGCGCGACGGCGGCGGCGTCCGGCCAGCAGTTCGCCGCCAACCAGGCCAAGAGCGCCTACCAGAAGACGGCCGACACGCTCACCCAGAAGCTCGTCGACATCGCGGGCCAGCAGGGCAACGAGATCGCCGTGCAGCTCGGCAAGCTCCAGCAGACGAAGGCCAAGACCGACGCGAGCAACGCGAAGACCAAGGCCGCCAACCAGCGCTCGGACTCGACGATCTACACGTCGGGCGCGTTCAACGGCATGACGCACGGCGAGGTCAACGCGCTCACGCCGCAGCAGCGCCAGGCGAAGGTCGACGCCTACAACAAGTCTTCGAGCAAGGGCAAGGCCAAGGGGCAGTCGCGGGCGACGTCTGAGCAGCGGCAGAACCTCAACACCGACGTCCAGGGCGCGATCAACGACTGGACGCGGATCGCCGGTGCGACGAAGCTCGACCCGAAGACCAAGAAGCGGGTGCCGGTCGGTCTGACGCCGGATCAGATCCGCGCGCTGATGCTCAAGGGCCAGACGCCCTCCAAGGACAACGGCATGTCCTCGATCAAGAAGCGCTCGGCGCTCGCGACGCAGATCGCGGAGGAGATGGCGACCGACAACGCGATCTCGTCTCAGACGGTCAAGAAGCTCCACGATCTCGGCTACAAGACGACCGACATCGACCGGATCGTCACGGCCTACCAGCGCTCGCTGGCCAACCGGATCTCACGGCCGGGGACCGCGCCCGCTGAGGGCGGGAACAGGCCGACCTGATGGGCTTCAACGCTGGTCAGCCGACGCTGGCCGCCAAGCCCAAGAAGGCCAAGAAGCCGCCCGCGCCGAAGCCGTTCGTCCTCAGGACGCCGACGCCGGACCAGCTCGATCGCACGGCGCCCGCAGCTCGCCAGGCGCACCGCCAGCGCGTCGCCACGCAGGTGCAGACGCGCGTCGCCAAGCAGGTACGGACGGCCGCGCACAAGCAGCGCGTCGAGGCACACGAGCACGATCTGAGAGTCGCGCGCCATCAGGCCAAGGCGCAGGTGCAGGCGATCCAGTCGCTGGCGGACTCGATCTCCAAGCAGGCGCAGCTTCACCGGATGGCGGCCGAGGGGCTGGCGCGCGCCTCCAAGGGGACGCTGAAGACCGGTCGGATCTTCGGTCACAAGGTCCCCTTCACGCGCGACGCGAGCGGCGCGAACCTGACCAAGGGCTACAAGCTCACCGGCAAGTCGAACGCGCAGCTCGCGGAGATCATCGACGCGACCAAGGCCAAGGACCCGCAGAAGGCGCTGCAGGGGCTCTCCTCGCTCAATGCGAAGAAGATGCGCGAGGCGTCCGCGCTGCCGACCCCGGCCGGGAAGAAGATCCTCGACATCGTCTCGCGCCCGATCCACGCCGAGGCGGGCGCGGTGAGCGCGGCCATCGCCCACAAGAACGTCAAGAAGGCCGCCGTCGCCGGTCTGAAGGGCAAGGGTCAGACGACCTTCGGCGACGTGCTCCGGCAGCTCGGCGTCAAGGGCAAGGCCGCCTCGATCGGCGGCTTCATCGCCGACGTCGGACTCGACCCGACGACGTATCTGACGGGGGGCGAGTCGAGCCTCGCTCGCGAGTCGGCCGTGGCGTCCGCGAAGGCCGCCGCCAAGGAGGCTGAGAAGACCGCGCTCAAGTCGGCGCTCGAACGTGGCGAGACGGTCGCCGACGCGAAGAAGCTCGCGAAGGCGCGCGGCCGGAGCGCCGCCGCGTCCAAGCTGCGCGAGGCTGAGCGCAAGGCCGAGCAGGGCCCCGCTCGCGCGACGACGCCGGGCATCACGGTCAAGGTCGCGGGCAAGCGTCTGCCGGGCGTCACGCGCGCCACGAGCAAGGTCCGCCACGTCACCGGCGAGGCGGCGTCGCGGGCCGCCGACGTGCTCCCGGAGCGCGCTCAGAAGAAGGTCGCCCAGACGCGCGCGGGGACGCGCAACCTGGGCGCCATCGCCAACGCCAACGTCAGACGAGCGGGCGTCACCAAGGCCCAGCAGCGCGAGATCAAGGGGCTCTCGCGCGAGGCGCGAGCGCAGTCTGAGAAGGCGACGCGGCACCTCAACGCGCGCGTCAACGCGCTCGTCGGGCGGCTCAAGACCGACGAGCAGAAGACGGTCATCGACGCGATCGAGCGCGGCCGGATCTCAGACCTGAAGGGCAGGGCGCCCGCGCTTCGGCGCAGCCTGCGGCCGGGCCGCAACGTCGGGCGCCAGGACCCCGACCGGCTGTTCATCGCCGCCAAGCGGATCGCCGACGATCTGAAGTACAGCCGCCGTCTCGGCGCGCACTCGGGGCTCATCACCGGCCGCGTCGGACGCGGCTCGCGGACGGCGCAGCAGAGCTGGCTACTGGCGCACGGCAACACCCGCTCGACCGGCACCCTGAACAAGGTCCAGCAGGAGCTGAACACGGCGGGCAAGGAGCTGGCCGACGCGCGTCGCGAGATGAAGGCGGCGGACAGCGCGAAGGAGCACATCCTCGCCCGCCGCAAGGCGACCGCCGCCAAGCAGCGCTTCGACAACCTGACGGCCAAGCGCGACGCGATCAAGAGCGAGCAGGTCACCGCGCAGGCCGTCAAGCGCGGGCAGCAGGTCGAGCAGCGCGAGCGCTTCGGCTACCGGCCACGCGAGACCAAGGCGCAGCGCGCGAAGCGGCAGGCATCAGGGGCCAGCCGACCGGACGTGCTCGGGACCGAGGCGCGCGGCTACTTCCCCCGCATCACCAAGGCCGAGCAGGAGGGCAAGGCGGGGCGCGGCGTGCTCGCCCGGCTCGCGCAGCCGCTCTCAGATCAGGTCCGGCCCGCCACCGAGCAGGTCGGCTCCAACAAGCCCGACATCGCGGCGGGCAAGCAGCGCGAGCTGCGCGGCACGCGCGCGCAGATCCTCACCGACCCCAAGAACGCGCACAGCGTCGAACGGCTCACGTCCGACGTCCGCGCGTCGCTCGGGCACTACGGCGCGAGCGTCGCGAAGGGCAGCGCTGCGAGCGATCTGAACACGCGCATCGTGCAGCAGCTCGGCACCCCGCTGAAGGGCCGCTACCGCAACCTCTCCAAGCGCGACTTCGACGAGCTGGCCGATCAGGGCAAGAGCGTCTACCGCGTCCGGCGCGGCCAACTGGAGAAGGTCACCGACTACAACACCGCCCACAAGGCGTCGCTCGGGGAGCGCCGCATGGAGCACCCGACGCGCCCCGGCACCTACGTGCCCGCGCCGAAGGCCGCGACGACCAAGGCGGGCAAGGTCGCCGACTCGCGCGCGCTGCCGTCCGGCGGCCAGTACGCGATCCTGCGTGACGAGGACGTCGCCGCCGTGCGCAACCGGCTGCCCGGCCAGGCGACCGGCATCGGCCATGTCCTCGATGTCCCGACGAACGTGTTCAAGCGCGTCGCGCTGGGCACGCCCGCCTACCTCGTGCGCAACCTCGTCGGCGACACCTACAACGCGTGGACCGACGAGCGCTTCTGGCGGCTCGTGCGCAACCAGATCCGGGGCCAGAAGGCGCTCAGCGCGCTCGGTCATCAGGAGCGTGCGCTCGGCAAGTTCCAGCTCGCCGTGCCGGAGTCCAAGAAGACGATCACGCTCACCGACGCGCAGGCCAAGGCGATCGGCGACGCGCTCGGGATGGACCCGACGAAGGTCTCGCGCAAGATGAAGGCCAGCGCCGTCGCGGGGCTCGCGGAGCAGATGGGCGTCATCCGCCAGGGCCGCTTCCTGGAGCTGATGAACGAGGGCCGCACGCTCACCCGCCCGCGCGGCACGCACGCGTGGGACGCGGCCGTCAAGCGCGTCGAGGACTCCACGCGGCTGGCGACCTTCCTGGGCGGCCTGCAGCGCGGGCTGAACCCGCGCGAGGCGGCGGCGCGCGCGAGCGAGGTGCACTTCGACTACGGCGATCTGACGCCCGTCGAGCGCCGCTACCTCAGACGCGTCGCGCCGTTCTACACGTTCTCGGCGCGCAACATCCCGCTGCAGGTCCGCCGCACGCTGACCAACCCGGGCAAGATCGCGACCGTCGAGAAGGGCCGCGAGGAGGGCCAGAAGGGGACGGGGCTCCCGGCCGACTATCTGAGCAAGCTCAACCCGTACGAGGCGACGCAGCTCGGCATCCCGCTGAAGATGGGCGGCAAGACCTTCACGGTCTCGATGGGCGCGCCGTTCACCGATCTCAACGACGCGACCGCCGTGCTGACGGGGCCCTTCACCGGCGACACGAAGGGCGCCGCCGTCGCGGGGCTGCTGCGCGTCGCGGGCATGGCGAACCCGTACCTCAAGCTGCCGTGGGAGGAGCTGGCTAACAAGAGCGCCTTCTACCGCGACGAGATCCAGCCGACCGGCAACCAGTGGACCCGGCCGCCGCAGTGGGCGATCAAGCTGGCCAAGACGAACGCGCACTTCCGCGATCTGATGGGCATGCGGCCCGACGTCGAGATGAACGACGGCAAGGGCCCGGAGTGGGGCTGGAAGCGCAAGACCGACTACTGGGTGCGGCAGATGGGCCCGGGCGCGATCACGCCCCTGCTCGACGTGCTCGGGCAGGGCATCAAGGGCACCAACGCACGCGCTCAGACGAAGGAGCAGCGGCTGCTCGCAGCGCTCGGCCTGCGCACCTCCAAGTACGACCCGCAGATGGTCGAGCTGGCGAACCTCTACCAGATCGACGACGCGCTGAACTCGAAGCTCAACGAGCTGCGCGACACGGCCGGGCTCGACCCGTCTGAGCCCAACAGCGCCGACAACGCGACGCCCGCCTATCGCAAGCTGCTCGACGAGGAGTCCGCGACGCAGAAGAAGATCAAGGCGCTGCAGGCCAAGACGCGCCAGGGCGGGCTCGTCAGCGGCAAGCGCCAGACGTCCACGCCGAGCGGTAGCGGGCTCGACGTCGGCAGCGATGTGCAGCTCGGGGGCGACGTGACGCTCGGGCCTGACGTGCAGCTCGGGCCCGGCATCGACCTGCGCTGATCTGACAACCCCGGGAGGGGGTGACGCCGATGGCCGAGCGATCGGTGGTCGACGCCTTCAACCGCGCGATCCGCAAGACGGGCGCGTCCAGCAAGGTCGCCAAGTCGCTCTTCGAGGCGGGCATCGTCGAGTCGGGCCTGCGCAACCTCGACTACGGCGACCGCGACTCGCTCGGGGCGCTGCAGCAACGGCCCTCGCAGGGCTGGGCGAACGCGACCGACCCGTACAAGGCCGCCCTGGACTACCTCAAGCAGGCGATCCCGCTGGCGGGCAAGTACGGCTCGGCGGGGCAGCTCGCGCAGGCCGTGCAGCGCAGCGCGTTCCCGGGCCGCTACAGCCAGGTCTCCGGCCAGGCGGTCAAGTATCTGAGCGGCGGCGGTGCTTCCCCCTCCGCTGCCACCGCTGCCGCTCAGACCACCTCAGACGCCCCCGACAGCAGCAGCACCTACGTGCCGGGGACGATCACGCAGCAGCTCGCCGCGCAGCTCGCCCCGAAGGCGAAGCCGCAGTCCGGCCCGCTGCCGACGCTGGGGTTCGCCGCCAAGGCGCCGATGCCTGCCGGATACCAGGGGGTCCAGACCAGCGGCGCGCCGCAGCAGCAACGCTTCGACGCGCCGCAGGCCCTCTCCGCGCTGCAGGCGGTTGCCGCCGTGCAGGGCGACAAGGCCGCCTCCACGCACAGCGCGAACGAGACGAAGGCCAGCGAGTCCAGCCACGCCGACCGGCACGACGGGACGCACGGCTCCAAGGTGCTGGAGCTGATCCACAACGACGGCTCCGGGCCCGGCTACGGGATCAAGAACGGGCAGGTCGTCAACGGCTCGCAGGTCTTCTCAGACGTGTGGGCGGGCCATCAGAACCACGTCCACGTCGCGGCCGGTCCGAAGACCGTCGTGCTGCTCGGCAAGCTCGCGCAGCGGATGGGCCTGCGGGTGTCTGAGAACCCGCACTTCGGCGGCGTCGACCCGGCCGCGCACGTCCCCGACAGCTACCACGACCGGGGCGAGGCGATCGACGCGTCCGGCACGCCGAAGCAGATGGACGCCTTCGCCAAGGCGGTCGAGGAATACAACCGCTCGCGGGTGGTGCCGCGATGACCGGCCTGCTGATGTCAGACATCCCGCAGGTGGTCGTCACCTCGCCGCTCTCGTTCGCGCTCGGAGTGATCGTCGGGCTCGCGCTCTCCAGCCGCTGGCTGATCGTGCGTCGCGAGAAGAAGGACCGATGAAGACCCGGCCCGGCTGGTGGATTCACGGCGAGTGGGCGGGGCTGATCGCGCTCGTGCTGGCGATCGGCGTGTCCGCCTCGATGGTCTTCGACATCGTCGCGACGGTCGTCTCCGGCGAGCCGCTGACGCAGGCCAACGCGAACCTGCTCTCGACGCTCTTCGGCGCCTCGATCGGCGTCGTCGGCACCTACATCGGCGCGCACGGCCGCCACGGCGCGCGCGTGACAGACGCCACGGCGGGGGTCTCCTACGGCCGCCGCGCAAGCGACCTACTCGAAGAGGAGGACGAGTGAGCTACGACGCGCCCTCGAAGTACAAGGGCACCGGGACGTACGGGGTGCTCACCGAGGCCGAGCAGACCACCTACGACGAGTACACGAACCTCAGACGGATCTCGGACTGGCCGGGCTTCAGCACCGACCAGGACCAGCGCCGCGCCGACTCGCGTACGTGGATCACCGACCGCATGGCCTACCTCGTGCAGCTCGCCAACGGCCAGGTCTCCGGCCAACCGGCCGGTTGGGACACGAGCAACCGAGGCAAGCGCTACGACTACCTCTCGACGCTCAACACCGGCGCCCCGAAGCACGAGGTCCGGCTGCCGTGCTCGGGCTCGGCGACCAACAGCGAGAAGAGCTACATCGAAGAGCGCGAGGTCTACCTCGCGTGGACGTCCGCCTACGACGAGCAGAAGGCGCGCAAGCAGGCCAACGTCGACTGGCTCGTCAACCAGCGCAAGAAGCTCTGGCACCTGATGCAGGACGACGCGTCCAAGAACGACAGCAACGACCGTCAGACGCGCTACGACAACCTCTGCATCGCGACGCACCACGGCAAGGTCTACGACGACTGGGCCGAGACGCACAACAAGTGGGGGCAGCCGTACACGCCCTCGTCCGGGGGCTCGAAGACGGGCCGCTCGGCGTGCAAGGACTGGCTCGACGCGCAGCTCGGGATCAGCGAGAACCCGCCGAACTCGAACACCGGCAACCCCCAACCATCCGGTTGGCAGGAACGCGTCTACGGCGACGACGGCGTGCCGTGGTGCGCGTGCTTCGCCGTCTGCTCGGCGTGGGACAACGGCGTCACCGGCTCCGGCACGGCGAGCGTCTACCAGAACGTCCAGATGGCCAAGCGCGGCGAGGGGATCTACCGGGGCTGGACGAACGACCCGAGTCAGGTCCACGCGGGCGATCACGCCTTCCTGGGCTCAGATCACACGGGCGTCATCTACGACCGCGACACGGGCATCACCGTCGAGGGCAACACGAGCCCCGGATCTGAGGGCTCCCAGTACAACGGCGGCTGCGTCGCCAAGCGCAACAGGGGCTGGTCGGCGTGGACGGCAGGCTTCGGACTCGTGAGGTTCCCCGATGACTGAGACCGGCTCAGACGAGCTGCTGAACGCGCTCGCCTCCAACCAGCAGATCCTTGCCGGATTCAACTCCGACATGGCCAAGCTCGCCGCCGAACAGCAGGCGGTCGACGCACAGTCGCCCGAGGACGACCCCGGGCGCGACTACGAGGAGTCCGCATGACCCAGCCCGCCCGCAGTCCCGACAGCTTCGCGTGGCTGCTCGCCATCCTGCGCGACATCGCGCTGATCGTGTTCGTCATCGTCTACGTGATCCACACCGTCTGATGGCCAAGCGCAAGGGCAAGGGCGCCTCGCTCTCGGACAAGATCAAGTTCGCCAGCAAGGGCGCGTTCGCTCCTCCCTTCCCAGCGCCGTCCGCCGCGTCGCGGATCGCCGGTGGCGGCCAGAAGGTGACCGAGGACACGCCCGGCTTCAACCCGCGCACGATGGGCAACCGGCGCTCCGGCCGACGACGGACGTGATCGAGGTCGAGGTCGAGGGGCGGCCAGCCCCGAAGGGGTCGCGCATCCAAGGCGTGACCAAGAGCGGCAAGCAGTACACGCGGCCCGCGTCGCGCTACGAAGCGCCGTGGGTCGCGGCCGTCAAGCGGGCGACTCAGATCGTGGTCCGGCACGCGGCACCGATCGAGCCGCCGTACGCCGTCGAGCTGGAGATCCGCATCCAAAAGGCCAAGAACCGGCGCAAGGGCGCCGTGGCGTGGCCGACCGTGGGCGACGTGGACAAGCTGGCACGGTCGACCATCGACGGGCTCGCGAAAGGGGGCGCGCTAGAGGACGACAGGCATGTCACGGCACTGACTGTGAGGAAGAGGTTCACGCGCCGTGAGGAGACTCCCGGGGTGACCGCCCGGGTGACACAAGACGCTCAGATGCAGGACCTTTCCGCTGCAGCCTGAGCCGACATACCGAGTAGACCCAGCGCCCCGGCCTAGACAGCCGGGGCGCTTGGTGTTTCTAAGGCGTAAGTTCCCAGGATTCGGAGGGCCCGGCCACGAGGGAACACGAGGCAGGCCGTATGCAGAGGATCGACCGGCTGGAGCTGCTGCTCCGCGCCGCTGAACTACAGCTCGACGCGCTCTCTACGCGCGATCCTGCCCAGGCTTCCCGCCTCGCGTTCGAGGCACGCTTGCATCGCCGCCTCGCCGTCGAGGGGCACCGGACGGTGGTGACGGGCTCATTCCATCGAGGCGTTCGAGTACGACCGTCAGGCGACGTTCCATCTCCAGTAGTCGCGCTTCGGTGGCCGCATCACGGGTCCCCAGGGCTGTCCGCAGATCCGGCACCGTGAACCACTCATAGCTCACCCCCAGCGCTACCGCCAGCTCACGCAGGATCGGCGGCGTCAGCACCGACTCGCCGTACTCCAGCTTGCGCAGCGTGCGCTCGCCGAGCTTGCTTGCTGGCGGGATCAGATCCGCGAGCTGCTGCATGTTGTCGATCCCCGCGAGGACCCGCGCAGCGCGGAGCCGCCGTCTGAGGTCTTCCTGGGGCGGGAGATCAGATGGTGCACTCAAGGGAGATGCCGTCCCTTCCATTGGTGGTAACGAAATGACCTGATCGGTCACAGCCAGTAAACCGGATACCGGTCTGTTAGCGCAAGGTACGGGCTGGTACGGATCAGACCATAAGCCCGGATCATGCAGTTGGCGCGTGACCGCAACACGCCCGTCTGAGACCGACCATCTGAGGTTGGCAGAAGTCGGGCATCTGCGGTACAACTCGGGTATGGGGACTGAGCGCATTGAGGTCACGCTCCTGGAGAAGCTGAGGCTCGATCGAGGGCTGTCAGCCGAAGAGGTGTGCGAGGCCACCGGAGTCGCTGAGAAGACACTCCGGCGCTACGAGAACGCCGAGGATTTCCGTCCGACGTTCGTCGTGTTGAAGAGGCTCGCGGAGTTCTACGAGGTGCAGCCGTCTGAGCTGCTGGCTGACCTTCGACGCTTCCAGCGCGACCGGGACCGCGCTGATGCCCGCGAAGCGGCATGAGCTGACCGCTGTCGGCCAGCTCCTCGTCAGCTACGAGGCGAGGGAGTTGCCCACCGACACGCTCGAACGCCTCGCCAAAGAGACGCTTGAGGACCCGGAGATCTCGCCCGCGAAGGCGCTGATCGTCTGCGGCTGGCTGCTGCGGATCGCCGTACAGAAGCTGCGAGCGCTGGAGGAGGAACCCGCCCATGTCTGACGCCGAGCTACCCAGTTCGGATACCGAGTCAACTCAGGTTGTCGCGGAGGCTATCGCCGACCGTCTGATCGCGAAGCTCGCGGAGGTCGCGCTGGAGGTCGAGAGCATCACCAAGGGCGGCTACAACCAGGCGCAGAAATACCGCTTCGTCGCCGCTGACGACGTGATCGCCGACCTGCGCGGACCGCTGCTCACGCGCGGCGTGCTCGTGTTCGGCGGCGTCAAGAGCATCACAGAGCGCCAGCGCACGACGGCCAGCGGCGGGGAGACGACGATCTCCACCGTCGAGGTCGACTTCACCTTCACCGACGTGAGGACCGGCGAGGAGCTGACGCTGCCGTGGGTCGGGCGCGGCGAGGACCCGATGGACAAGGGCCTGAGCAAGGCGCTGACGCAGGCGATCAAGACCTTCTGCCGTCAGCAGTTCCTGCTCCCGTGGGGCAACGAGGACCCGGAGGCCGACGAGGGCACGGACGCGCGCGCCGGTGTCGCGACCGACACCGTGAACATGATCGAGAACGCGCGCGGGCTCTCGAACGCCCAGCTCAACGCGGCGCTGGTGCGGGCCGGGCTGAGCGCGGCCGAGAAGCCCTTCGGCGTCTTCACCCGCGTCCCGTCTGAGGCGGCGGCGCGGGTGCGCGAGGCGCTGGACCTGGAGCGCTCCGGGGCGCCCGCATGAGCGACAACGGCCACGTCCACGAGTGGCAGAAGCCCTACGTCTACCGGGACTTCTGTCACTACAGCGTGGTCGAGAAGACCTGCAAGGAGTGCGGCGACGTGCACGAGGACGTCGTCGAACGCGACTTCGATCTGAACCCGCTTCAGATCACCTTCGCCCGCCAGGACTGCGCCGCCTGCCGCGTCGCCGTCAAGGGCAACGAGCCCGCGAGCTGGCAGGCATCAACCCGCGACCACCGGGAGGCCGCCGCATGACCGAGATGTCCCTCCGGGACCAACTGCTGGACGACTACGACCGTCACGAGGACGCGATCGAGAAGGCCGCGCTCGTCGAGCTGTGGGAGCTGGGCGACTGGCTCGCCGACTACGTGCCCCCGAGCAACGGCGGCGCCGGGATGCACCACGACAAGGTGCAGCCCGAGCCGCACCTTACGGTCGGCGATCTCGCCGGTCGGCGGGGCCGCTCGCGCCAGTGGCTGTCAGACCTGCGCAAGGTCGCGCTGGTGACGCGGCCGGACCGGCTGGCGCTCATCAGCCCGCGCGCCTACACCGAGGCGCTGCGCCACAACGAGTGGGACATCGTGCGCGCGAACGCGAGCCTCGTGACCAAGGGCCACCGGCTGCGCGACCAGACGCCGGGGCCGATGGAGTCCGTCGACGCCGTCAAGGCGAACCTCGCCAAGCGCACGCCCGAGCAGCGCGCCGACGTAGCGCGCGAGCTGTCCTCAGATCCGACCGTGCGCGAGCTGCTGGGCGACCAGCCGGTCCCGGATTTCGGGGCCAACTGGGTGGACGTGCCGATCGTGCGCATCGACGAGCAGGCCGAGAAGCTGGCGCGCCTCGTCGAGCGCGAGGGGCTGGTCTTCTCCCCCGACTCCGAGCTTGCGCCGTTCCTGGAGATGCTGATGCGCGCCGAGCGCAACATCGCCGACGTGCGCGCCGCCGTGCAGGAGCGCATCCGCGACGCGCGGATCGAGGTGATGTGAGGTGGACCGTCAGACCGTGCTGGCCGCCGTGTCGCTGTGCGAGCGCCACGAGCAGGAGATCACCGTCGCCAACGTCGCGGCGAACGTCGCGCTCAAGCCGGGCGACTACAACGCGCTCATCACGCGCGGCCTGCATCACGACGTGCGGGCGGCGCTCAAGCGAGCGGGCTACATCACCGCCGACGTGCAGACCAACGCGAAGGTCTCGGCCGCCGACGCCTCGCTGTCTGAGCTGGAGGAGCTGCTGAAGGTCAAGGAGCGCAACCTCAAGCGCGTCACGGCGCAGACGAAGGCGCTGCGCGCGCTCGTGGAGTTCCTGCGGGTCAAGCGCGACGAGCTGGGCTACGAGCCCTACGTCTACCTCTTCGAGGAGGACGCCCGCCGGGTCTACTCGATGCAGGGGCTGGACCTGCCGTCGAACTGGGGCACCCATGTCTGAGTCAGACGAGGACGAGGTCAACGTCAACTACTACGTCCGCTGCCGCGACGGCGACTTCATCCTGGAGGTGCCGTCGAGCTACAAGCTCACCTTCGGCGCCGTCAACCCGGGCTCGCCGCCGCACGGCCACGACCTGCACTGCCTGCGCATCTACGACGGCCCGAACGCGAAGACGTCGAACCTGCGCGCCGTGTTCTGCAACGTCTCCGGCTTCCGCGATCTGAGCCTGCCGCTGGCGCGCAAGACGACCAAGGAGACGGGGTCGGCCGAGTGGTCGCGCGACGACGGCTCCGAGATCGTCACGCGCAAGCGCGAGCTGGCCGAGGCGTGGCACACCGACGATCCCGCCGACATCCCGTTCTGATGATCCCCGACACGAAGCTCACCGGGACGATGCAGCTCTGTCTGGACTCGATCGACCAGGCGCCCGGCACGACGGCGTCTGAGCTGCCAGGCGGCAAGAACACGATCGCGGCGCTGATGCGGCGCGGGCTCGTCGAGATCGACGAGGACGAGCGGGTCTACAGGCCCGAGCACGAGCACGTCTTCAAGACGTCGATGCACCTCGACGGCTGCCACAGCTACTCGACGGCAGCCCGCTGCGAGTGCGGCACGATCTACAACAGCTACGGCGAACGGTCGGTCAAGTCGGACCCCTACTCGGCGATCTGGATGGACCCGGCCGACAACTGCGAGCGCTGCAAGGCGATTCTCGCGGGCGCGCCGCGCCGGTTCGAGGTCGTCATCACCCGCACCCGCCAATACGCGGCGCCGGTGGCGGCATGAAGGCGCGCGTCTACATCCGGATGGCGCCGACGTCGCGCGGCTTCAAGTTCGCCGCCAACGCCAAGCCGTCACACACGCCGCTGATGAGCGGCGAGGAGATCCTGCCGACGATCGCCTTCGCGCTGGACCTGGAGCTGCCGCCCGGCGCCTTCAACATCCCCGTGGTCGGCACCGTGCTCGTGCCCGACGCGGCGATCCATCCGTGCGTGGAGGCGACGGCATGAGCGAAGGGCTCGTGATCGTCCCCACCACCGGCGAGGTGCTGCGCCTCGACGCATCCGCTGAGGCGCTGGCCCGCGCCTTCCAGACGATGATCGACATGGAGAAGGATCTGAAGTCGGCCAAGCGCGAGATCGCCGACGAGGTAGCCAGGCGGCTCGACTTCCTGGGCCGCCGCTCCGGCGACTTCGAGAACGTGCACGTCGAGATCACGGCGCCGACCGAGAAGCAGTGGAACACCGACGAGCTGCGCGGCGTGCTCGCCGAGCTGGTGGCCGAGGAGACGATCAGCCCCGAGAAGGCGCTCGACTGCCTGCGCTACAAGCCGGAGGTCGTCTGGTCTGAGGTCAAGACGCTGCTCTCAGATCCGCGCTGCGCGGCCCGCATCGCGCACTGCTTCACCGAGGTCCCCGCCACCCGGTACATGAAGGTGAGGACCAAGTAGATGCCCCGCCAGACGATCGCCTCGCTGCAGGCCGAGCTGAGCGCGATGACCCGCGAGCGCGACATGCTCTCGCACCGCCTCGACGAGCTGTACGCCGACAAGATCAAGCTGGTCTCGGCGCTCACGTTCGTCAGGACGATCGCCACCAACACGCTTGACGCTGACGGCGATGCCTGATGTTCGCCTACCTCAGATGTCGGCGAGGCACGTCGCCTGCAACGTCGTGCTGCAGCTCCACGGCAACCACGACCCGGACTCGGCGCGCGCGCTGGCGGACCGGATCATCTTCGCCGTGGATCGCGCCGGGATGCGAGGCCACGCCCACCCGGCGGCCACCTCAGACGAGGTGCAGCGGGGCTACGACGCGGCGTGTCGACGCGGTGTGCCAGCGTCGCACGACGACGTGAGGTACATGCTCGACGCCGCCCTCGTCCGGGGGTGGGGCGAGTGAGCATCGTGGTCGACGCCAGCCTGAGCTTGATCGCCAAGGCGAACGAGCTGGACGCGATCTCCAAGGCGCTGGTCACCGTCGAGAACCGACTGGAGATCCTGGAGCCCCAGTACGAGGACAGCATCGAGGCGTACGTCGCCGAGCTGTGGGAGACGTGCCTGCAGGAGGAGCGCAAGTTCCCGCCGCAGGACGTGCGGACCGCGATGGCCAAGAAGGCGGTCCCGCAGGACTTGAAGGACGAGTACCGGACGCTGATCCGGCGCCGCGCCAAGACGAAGGCGCGTCTATCTGATCTGCGCGAGATCGTCGCCGCGCAACGCTCGATTGTGTCTGCCGCCAAGACCGAGCTGGAGGCGTCAGAGGGACCACAACCGGCGTGGACGTCGTGAGGGAGAAAGCCATGCAGAACGGGAACGGGAACCAGCCGGTCAACGGGAACGTGCCGGTCGTGCGGGTCGAGCTGAATATGGCCATGATCCTCGACGTCGGCAGCTACCGACACGCGGGCGAGATCATGGACGCGATCGTGGTGGCGCTGACCGACGTGCTGCGCCACGAGCGGGGCCAGTTCGACTTCACGCACATCAACACACACCCGTGCAAGGCCGCGCGGATGACGCAGCTCGCGACGCAGTACGACAACGGAGACGACGTCGCCTACGGGCCGACGTTCCCCCCGCTGAGCTAGGGCGGCGCGATGTCGCCGTCAGATCTATGGGCCGTGCTGTGGGGGCCCGGGCTTCACGAGGTGCAGTGCCGCTACAGCGAGGGCACCGCGCGCATCTGGATGCCGTCAGACAGACGGCGCCCCTTCACCCGCATCCTGCGCCTGAGCGACTGCTACGTCAGCGCCGTGCCCAGGGTGCGGGAAGACCCGCTCGCGTACGGCGACGCGCACGTACTGTGGGCGCGGCTCGATCGTCCCGAGTGCGCGGAACGTCTCGCCCGCGCCCCGTTCCCGCCCACCCTCGTCATCCGGGAAGGACGGTCGAGCCGCCGCACGGCGCTGTGGGCCCTCTCGCGCCCGCTCTCGCCCCGATTCGTGGCCCAGGCCAACGCGCGGCTCTCCTACGCCTTCAAGGGCCGCAGATCGGCCGGAATGCCGGAGGCGCTGATCCTCAGCCCCTTCACCCGCCTGACGAGCGCGGTACGCCCCGTCGCCGTCTGGCAGGAGTACGAGTCCGACAGCTACGGGACCGCGCGTGACATCGTCGGTCGGCTGAGCGAAGCGCCGGACCCCGACGCGTGGAGGCAGGCGGCATGAGCCGCGAGCCGAAGATCCGCTACGCGCCCAAGAGCGCGGACGGCGAGCGGCGCTGGTGCAACAAGTGCGGGCGGATGATGCTCGTGCCCGACGAGATCAAGCCGCTCGGGCGCCGCTGCTTCGCCTGCCAGGCCGAGACCAAGGACGAATACTGGAAGAGCTACTACGCCGAGAACCGGCAGAAGCAGCTCGACTATCAGGCCGCCTATCGCGAGGCGCACCGCGAGGAGATCAACGCCTACCAGCGCGAGTACGCCGCTCGTCATCGCGAGGAGGCGCGCGAGAAGGCGCGCCAGTGGTACTACGCCAACCGCGAACGCCACAAGGCCCGCACGGCCGCGTACCGGCAGGCGAACCCCGAGCGCCAAGCCGAGTGGGTGCGGCGCTGGTACGCCAACAAGCTCAGGACCAAGGCGGGGCGTCTGAGCTATCTCGAAGACAGCCGGATGCGCTCGCGTCTGAACGCCGAGCGCAACGGCCGAGAACTAACGCCGGTTCCGCTCGACGAGTACCGCGAGCGCTACGGCGGCGACAACCACCACGTCCAGGTGCCGCTCGCGCCGCTGCTGCCGTACGTCAAGGCGGCCTACGAGGAGCTGGGCTCGGTCGAGCTGGCCAGGCTCGCTGGCACCTCAGACAAGCGCGTCATGGAGATGATCCGAGGCGACCGCGACGAGATCTCCCTGCCCGTCGCCGACGCGCTGTGCACGCACTTCGAGCTGCCGTTCTCGTGGCTCTACCAGGACGTCGCCTGATGCACACGACGGGGCGGATATGACCGACTTTTGCCAAAGTGTGCGGATCTCGTGCTACCGTGGCACTCCCTGCCGGGGGCAAGCGACCCCGGCGCCAAGCGAAGGGAGAACACATGGCTCGTAAGGCCAAGCTCGACCGCAACATGCGGTACACGCCGAGCGGGGCGATCGCGCTCCAGTTCACGGTTCACGGCCAGCGCACGACCGGGCAGAAGATCCTCCCGACCGAGCCCGCCAGCTACGACACGCTGACGGCCGCACGCGCAGGCAAGCGGCGCGTCGAGGCGCACCTGGAGGAGGCGGTCAACCGGGAGGCGACGGTCGGCGGCTTCTTCGAGCGCTGGACCGATGTCGACGACCCCGACTGGGGTCCGAACGGCAACGAGTGCCCCCAGCGCTCAGACCACACGATCTACACCTATGCCAGCCACGTCCGCGCGTTCGTGGCCATGTTCGAGCACCGCACCCTCGCGTCGATCTCAGACGCGGACCTGCGCGCCTACCGCGCGTCGGCGAGCTACACCGCCTCGCAGATGAAGCCGATCGGCACGTTCCTGGAGAACGCGAAGACGGCGGGCCTGCGCAGCGGCGTGAACCCGGCCGCGCCGTACGCGAAGAAGGCCGGGGCGCAGCTCGCCTTCCGGCGCCGCAACAAGAAGGGCAAGGGCGACCGGCCGCCGGTGCCGCCCGCCGAGCTGATCGAGGCGATGCTCGCGCACGCCCGCCGACCCGGATACCCTCGCGGCTTCTACGGGTGGCTGCTGACCGGCGTCCGCACGGGCCTGCGCTCGGGCGAGATCGACGGCATGGAGTTCGAGTTCCTGGACGGCGACGTCTACGACGTCCAGTACCAGCTCCACTACCGGACGCGCACGATGGACATCCCCAAGCACGACAGCCGCCGCAAGATCCACATCCCGTCAGACGTGCGGCTGGAGATCGACGCGGCCCGCGCGCTGGCGGGCGAGGGCGAGCGGTACATCTGGCTCAACAGCCGCTGCGACCCGTGGGGCGAGTCGGCGCGCATCAAGTGGTGGACCAAGCAGGTCGACGGGCGCTCGCTGTGCGAGATCGCGGGCGGCATCACGATGTACGAGGCGACGCGCCACTACTGGGCGAGCTGGGCCGTCAACGCGGGCGGCCTGTCGCCGTACATCGCGTCGATCCTGATGGGCCACAGCGACGGCGGCGCGACGCTGATGGAGCACTACGTCAACAAGGACGAGGACAACGCGGTGCGCGCGGCGGCGGACGCCATGCGCAGCGCTCAGCAGCGGAAGGCCGCGTAGTACCGAGCGCACACCGGATCGCACACGGACCATGCCAAACCCCCAGCACAGAGCCAAAGGCGCCGGAACCAGAAGGTCCGCTGACCTAGGTCCAGCGCTTACGTCGGGTGCTCAGACGCGCCCGACGTTTACGGCTCTGTGCCGTCGATCCCGGGCCCTTCGCCCACTCAGAAAGCCGGAGTCTCGCGCCGCTGCGGGGTTCCGGCTTTCGTCGTTCCGGGGTGCACATCGCACACGCAATCGCACACGGCGGGGTCGTAGCCCTCCCTCGTCTGAGCGACAACCTCGCCGGAGCGAGAAGCCAGGTAGCCGGGCCGGTCAGGGACCCGGGGCGCTGGGAGAGCCGCTCAGTCGAGGGAGATACCTCCGAGAGTAACCGCCGTGGGGGGTTTGGGGGGCTTCCTTGTCCAGAACTTCAACACCGCATCGAGGGAGTGGGTCTGTGAGTAGTGTCAGCAGCTACGCGCCGGGACAGACCGGCAACGCCTGCATCGTGTGCTGGCGGTCGCCGACCGATCGAGCCCACGTCATCGACCGGAGCTTGGCTCCCGATCCGCATGGCGACCCGGCGCGCGTCGTGTTCCTGTGCCGCGAGCACCACGACGCCTACGACGCGCACGAGCTGGACATCCTCGCCGAGCTGGAGCGCTGGCACCGGCATGAGCTGGCGCGCGGCGTCGAGCTGGTCGGCCTGCTGGCCACCCTTCAGCGCGTGACCGGCAAGACCTGGGTCCCGGTCGAGAGTTCTGAGCCGACCGTCATCGCGGTCGGCGGCGGTTACGGCCGGGGCGCGGCGCATGTCTGAGCTGCGACAGATCGTCGTCGGCTACGCGCTGCTCCAGTACGGCACGACGCAGCGCTTCGGGCGCAACATCAAGGGCGCCGAGCCGATGCCGCTCCCGGCGGGCGAGGGCTTCCCGCCGATGGAGCACTGGATCATGCTGCTCACCCGCTGCCAGACGGTCGAGGAGTGCCACACGATCCTGGAGCTGGCGTCGGCCGAGCTGCAGGCGTGGCGCAAGCGACCCGAGCCGCCGCCGGAGGGCGAGAGCTTCGACGAGCTGAAGCGCCGCATCCTGCGCGACGGCCAGGGCTGGACGCCGAAGGAGGTGGCGCTCGCGATGCGCGTGACGCCGACGCTCGTGCGCAACGTGCGCACGGAGGCGGACCGCGACCCCGAGTACGGGCGCCCGGACGGCTCGCTGCGGCACGGCCTGACGCTGCTGTCTGAGGGTCTGAGCCTGCGGCAGGTCGAGCGGATCACGGGCATCCCGAAGTCGACGCTGCACGACGCTCAGAAAGCGGCGGCATGAGTAGGACAGCAGACCCGGATCTTGCTAGCCTGTCCGGAGCTGCCCTAGGCCCCTGCCCTGACGCCTCCGATCACCCTCGGACGTCTGACGGGGAGACCGGGGCGGCGCCTTCTCGCCGCTCCGTGATCTTCCAGTACGAGCGGCTGATCCGGCCCTTCCCGATCCGTCGTCTGACCGACGTCACGCACCCCGTGCGCAACCACGCGGGGGTGATCGGGGGCATGATCTTCGACCTTCAGCTCGATCCGCCGCGCCTGCCCGAAGTGTGGTGGGGCGAGCTGCAGCGGATCATCGGCGAGCTGCTGACGCTGCGCGACGAGATCGACGAGCTGATCCCGAAGCTGATGGAGATGCAGGACGACGCGGACCGTCAGTTCGAGGTGGCCCTGGACGCGCTCGTGGCCATGATGCGCGGGCTCAGGGAGGGGGACGACGATGATCTGCCCGACGTGTCTGGGTGAGGGCGAGATCCGCTTCAACCGGAGCTGGCCGCTCGATCCCCAGTGCGACGACACGGCCCGCTGTCACACCTGCCGTGGCGAGGGGGTCATCGATGGGCGGATGGCTGCTGTTCTTCGTCGTCTGCTGGGCGGCGATCGTGACGATCGTCATCGTGCTCCTGAGCAACCGCCGCTGAGGTGATCGCGTCCAGCACCGTCTGAGCGGCGACCGTGGCCTCGACGACGATCGGCACCGTCCAGCGCTGATCCTCGCGCCGGTGCCCACAGATGAACGGGAACACGGCGTGTGCGCCGCAGGTCATGCAGACGTCGATGATGTACGTCCGTCTCACGCCGAGCAGCCCGGGCAGTGATCGACGAACCCGTTGCGCAGGTCGCCGCTCGTCGTCCAGCCGCTCAGATCGGGCGTACCTGCCCTCAGATCGAGCGTCAGATCGCAGCCGTCGCACGAGATGCAGGCGAGGAAATCCTCCGGCTTCCAGCCGTTTACGTAGCTCTGGCCGAGCGCTTGGAAGGCGAGGATCGCGACGCGCTGCGCCAGCACCTGCTCCGTCAGATCGGCCCAGATCACGTCATCAGTCCCTCAGATCGCATCTGCTCGTCGAGCTTACGCGCCGTCGTCCACGCCTCGTCGTCGACTTGCCCCGGCGCGGCGGCGTCGATCTCGCGCAGGATCTGCTCGTGCGTCTCGCCGTACATGACGGTGAGCTGGAGCAACTGAGGGGGCATGTCGGCCATCCGCTCGGCGTCGTGCCTGAACGCCTCCACGAGCATCTGGCCGAGCGGCACAAGCATCGGCTGCCCGGCCTGCAGCTTGCGGACGTTCGCGTCCACGACTCCGACGCAGATCACCTTGCCGCCATCGGCGAGATCCAACACGCACCGGATCATCTGCCCTCCCTCACTAGCCAGCCCAAGAGACGGCGCCACCAGGGGCGCCGGTGGCCGCCCGTCAACGTGTAGTCCAACGGACGGCGCATCGCTAGTGCCCGTGCTGCCGCCGCTTGATCCCGTAGCGGTACTCGCGGTCGAGCAGCTTGCTCGTGCCGTTCATCGACTCCATGCGGGCGGTCAGCGCGCGCGTGGTCATCAGCAGCTCGCCCAGGTTGGCCTTGGCGAGCCGGTCCTGCTGGGCCTTGGTGAGCTTGCCGACCGCGAGCGAGAGACCAAGCGGGGTGAGCTTCCAGCCGCGCTGCTTGGTCACCATGCCTTCGTTCTCGGCGTCGCGCAGCGTGCGCTCGCGCATCTCGCCGCGCTCCAGTGCGCCGTAGCGCACGAGCCAGGACAGCCGCGAGGCGACGGCGCGGTGCGGGTGCTCGCCTCCTAGGTCGAGCTGAGTCGCCACGTCGTCGGCGTAGGCGTAGCCCTCGCCGTCAGACACATCACGGATCACGAGCAGGACTTCCCGGTCTGAGATGTCCAGCAGGGTGAGCGCTTCAAGACTCATTCGGCATGACCTCGTACGCGTTGGGCCGCTTGCCCTTCACGGGCGAGCCGTCCTCGTAGCTGAGCTGCTTGACGCCGGTCAGACGCACGCGGCCCTCGTTGCGCAGCGCCGCCACAGCGGAGTGCAGCGACGTGTCGCCGACGTCGGTCAGCTCTTCGGCCATCCGCATCTCGGGCACGGTGGTCGGCTCGGTCTGACGCTTGAGGTACGCGTAGATCCGCTCGACGGTCTCCTCAGAGACCTTGTCGTACTTCGCGGTCCCCGGCTTGGCGGCGCTCTGCCGTGACGCCTTGCGGGTGGGCGCGGTGAGGTGCTTCGGGAGCCTGCCGGTCAGCGCCTCGATAGCGGCGTTGATCCGTAGCTCGTCGGCGCTCAGATCAGAAAGCTCGGCTTCGAGTTGCGCCTTACGCGCCTCGATCGGACCGAGCATGTCTTCGAGCGACTGAGCCTGTGCGGCGAGCCGTTCCTCGACGGTGAGCGCGAGTGCTTCGGCAGCCTCCGGGGCGTGGCTGCCGTTCAGCGTGGCGGACAAGGGGTCCTCCCTTCGAGTGGTACTGCCTGAGTGAGCGGGACTATAGACATGGATCGGACGGAAAGGTCACTAGCGGCAAGATCCGGACTTCACGGCGGGTCGACTTCTTCGATCAGTCCGAGGCGATCCGCGAGCTGCAGAGGAGTCGTCGGGTACCGCTCGAAGAAGCCGCGACAGACCGCGTGCTCCTCGCCGTCGAGCGTCTTGTGGCAGACGATCGCGCCGTCGTTGCCCTTCGCCTCGTCGACCATGCCGCGCACGCGGCCGGAGCGCAGCTCCATCAGGTTGCCCGGCCGGAAGATGCACGTCGAGCACATCTCCCGGCAGACGTGGATGCGGCCGTCGCGGTAGATCTGATGCTTACGCTTGGCCATTCAGGATCTCGTAGACGCGGCTGGACTTCAGACCGAACCAGCGGGCGATCGTCGGCCCGCTGATCCCGGTGCCCCTGATGTGGCGCACCATGTCGTTCATCTGAGCCCGCGTGACGGCCTGCGCGTCGATCGCGGCGTCACGCGCCGCGCGCACGCGGCGCACCGCCTCCGGCGCGTCGTCGCCGCGCCGCGCCATCGCGACCAGCTCGCGGTCAGATGGCAGCTCCGGCATCTGGGTCAGCTCAGTGACCAGCTCCAGCGGGAGCGCGTCCACGACGCGCTCCCACGTCTCGTCAGACAGGTTGAGGATCATGGGGTGTTCTCCCTTCGTTAGATCAGATGGATGATCGTCACCACGACGAGCGCGATGACGTACAGGTCGACCAGCACTTCTCCGAACCACCAGGCGCCGAACAGCACGGCGCCCAGACCGGCACAGATCAGCAGCATCTACACTCCCTCGGGCATCGGTGGAATGTTCTCCCTTCGGTGTACGAGGGCCCGGCACCGCCTCGCTAGCGGACTGATGCCGGGCCCTCACTTGTTCTGAGATCAGCCGCCCAGATCAGCGGCGCGGGCGGCTTCCTGCCCGGCGATCTCGATCCGCGACAGCACGTCGTGGTACTTGGCCGCCGCCTCAGCCAGCGCGGGCGCCATCGCGGAGGTGGCCTCCTTCGCCGCCTCCTCGCAGTCGCGGGCGACGTTGGCCAGCGCGGTGCGCACCGTCCACTCGTCGTCCTCGGTCAGATGCACAGCCCAGCTCGGGACGCTCACTTCAGCCACCCTGCGACGTACAGGTAGCCGTGGCTGCCCTGCGCGTTGCCGACGATGCGGCCGGTCTCGTCCTCGTACAGGACGTGCTCGTAGTTCTGCTGCGGGAACATGCGCCAGCTCTTGGCGAGCGCCGCCGCCTCGGCGAGGGCGGCCCTGACCGCGCCGCCGTTGAGCCACGCGATCAGACGGTCCTTGGCGGGACCGGCGATGTCTTGCCGGTCGTGCACCATGTCGTTCGGGTAGATCCAGCGCGCGCCCCACGCGGTGTCGACCTCGTCGGGGATCGCGCGGACGGCGCCGAAGCTGAGCGTCACGCTCATCCGCGCATCCAGTCGCGCACGCGGACGGCGCGGTAGGCGCCGTCCGTGGTGTGCAGCTCGTAGTTGAAGCTCTCGCTCAGCGCGAGCGCGTCGGCCGTGGTGACGAGCACCTTCTTGCCGGTGATCCTGTCTCCGTGCAGCGTCGGCGCCATGATGACCGGCACCAGCGCCGTGCCGTCGTTGCCGATCTGAATCGGCGACTGGCGGTCCAGCCAGATCAGACCGTCGTCGGTCCGGTCGGGGTTCTCGCCCGACTCGTCCGCGATGAACACGCGGTCGACGCTCGGCTCGGTGAACAGACGGTGCCCACCGGGCAGCGTCTCCAACAGCTTCCAGCTCATGCGTTCTCCCTTCGCTACGTGGCGGGATTGCCACTGGACAGCGGCGCGCAGGTGCACGCCGCTCTCCGGTAGCCCGTCCCTCAGTCCTGCGTCGTCAGATGCTCGTAGAAGGCCCGCATCTGAGTCGCGGCGTCCTCCCAGGTCCGGGCCGTGATCGCGTACTCGTCGCGCAGCGCCTTGACCGTTGGGTGCAGCTTGCCGACGCTCGGCAGGAACATCCCGTGCTTGGCCTTGAACTCTGCGTTCTGCGTGTGCACGAGCATCCGCAGCAGGTTGAGCGTGCGCACCTTGCCGTCCGGGAACTGCACCCGGACGTCGGCGCTCGGAAGGTTGCCAATCGTCGGCATTACCACGTCTCCTCCTTGACGATGTTCCCGGCCTCGTCCATGACGATCAGGCCGCCCATCGGCAGCCCGAACGGCTTGGCGTGCTCGCCGAAGACCAGCTCGCCGAGCTGATCGCAGTACACCTGCTCCAGCTCGCGACGCTCGCCGCGCTGGAAGATCACGACCGAGTACAGATCCGGACCCGGCAGGTACGTGACGTGCGCGTCGAGCGAGCGCTCGTCGTTGGGCTCAGACGGCAGCACGCGCACCAGCAGCGTGTCCCCACGCAGCGGCGCCATGCCGACGTCCTTGCCCGGCGTCAGATCGGCGGGCAGCATCGAATCGAGCTGCGCGCAGATCGTCTGATGAACCTCGTTCGGTTCCATGTGTTCTCCCTTCTAGCGGCAGGATTGCCACTGGACGGCGTCGCCGCAACGCGACGGCGCCCTCCGGTAGCCCATCAAGCCAGGTCGGCGAGCACGGCCGCCAGCGCGATGCTGGCGACCGTCAGACCGAACAGGATCGGCGTGTAGCCCTTCGCTCGCGCGAAGCCCTCGTCATCGGCGTCGTAGCGGTACCAGCCGAACGAGGCAAGGTGCAGCACGAGCGGCAGCACGGCCGCGACGAGCACGACCCACGAGGGGGTCACCAGATCCGCTCCGTCGTGCCGCCGCCGGTGATCTCGAACTCGCCGTCCTCCATGACGACTTTCAGATCGGCGCCGACGCCCGGCTTGGAGATCGTCACGGCGCCCTCCTCGTCATCGTCGATGCGGTTCAGCAGCTCGCACAGAGCGCGCGCCTGCTCGTAGCTCATGTTGAGCATCGTGTCTCCCTTCGTCAGACCAGCCGGAGCTGATCGGGGTTCTTGCTTGGAGCGGGCATCCAGCCCTCGTACATCTCGTACGTCTCGAACAGGCCCGTCTGCTCGTTGAGCCAGACGTTGCCCTGCGTCTGAGCCTTCGTGAAGGCCCGCGCGGAGGCGGCCAGCGCCGCCTCGCCCTTGCGCTTCAGCTCAGACGTCACTGCGGGAAGGTCTCCAGGTGGAAGACCTCGCCGAGCGCGGCCGTCTGCGTGCCGTAGCCGAAGATCTCGACGTCCATCGGCATCACCATGCTCCAGCGGGTCTCGCCGGTGCGCAGCATCGCCAACGGCGGAAGCGCCATCAGCGCCTCCACGGCGGCGTTCTCGCGCCGCTTGTCATCGCTCATCCCCACAGCGACGTCGACCCCTCAGACGAGATCGCGTAGCGCTGCTGCTCGCCGTCACGAGTGACGATCGAGATCACGAGGAAGCCCTCGGGATAGGGGTTGTCGAGCGAGTCGCGGCGCGACAACTGGACGGACGTGACGAACCCGGGCGAGTCGATGTTGCGCACGAGCGCTTCGACCTCCTGCTCGTTGAGCGTCAGATAGTCCATGTGTTCTCCCTTCAGACGCTGATTTCGGCCCTCCATAGGCCATCGTCAGGACCCCGGCTAGGGGTCGATCAGCAGCGGCGCGAGCCGCGCTCTCAGATCGAGAGCGCGGCCAGCTTGCCGTCCATCATCTCCCTGGGGAAGTGGCGAGCGTGCGCGTGGCACGCGACCGTCAGGACCCGCGCCTCCTCATCGAAGCGCAGATCCCAGCCGGGCGCGATCGACGCGCCCATCGAGCGGTGGCATCGCACGCCATGCTCGCGGCAGCACATCATCCGCGCCGTGAAGCCCAGCATCCGGTACCCGGCGGGGCTGAAGAGCGCCCCCCAGGACTTCAGCGAGGAGCGCTTGCCGAACCGCTTGACGCGGATCTCGGTGGAGACCTTGCGGCCCTCCATCGTGACGTCTGAGAAGACGTCGATCTGCAGGTCAAAGCTCTGACCCTGCAGACCGGCGATCAGCTCCGCGACCCACTGGCCATAGTCGGCCAGCACGGACGCCGGGACGTCGGCGAGGAAGTTGAACTGGAGCCGCAGCGTCACACCTGCCTGACGCTTGCGTTTGTCGCGCCTCAGATACGGGCGATCGTCGCCCTGCAGCATCAGCTCGACGTCCAGATCGCCGTCGAAATCGTTCCGGCGGATCTTGGCGCGGTCGATGACCGGCCGTCCCGGCTTGACGTCCATGCCGGGAGCGATGAAGCCGTTGTCCACCCAGCCCGTCATGTCCGCGACGCGCGCCCCGTAGAACTCCGGACGCGTCCGCCAACCGGCGAGCTGAACGTCATACGGCTGCCCGACGAGCTTGCGCCCGTCGTGGCACAGTGCGCGCCACGTCTGAGCTACTTCGTCGTAGCCCATCGTGTGCGAGATCGCACCCTTGGTAGCCATGTGTTCTCCCTTCGTTGTGGCTAGGAGACGGCCGGGAATCGGACCCGGCTGGCGCGCCCCCGTAGGGGCGCGCCTCCCTGCGCCTCAGACGCTCGCGTTGGCGAGCGCTACAGCGTCCTCCACACGTTCGTCGTAGCGGATGTGCGCACGGCCCATCCGCAGGCGATCGAAGGTGGAGAAGTCGAACGGGTTACGGGCGTTGTACTGCCGATCGGCGCCCGTGCCGTCCGTGTTGCCCGCGAAGATCAGGATCGTCTCAGACGACTTCATGTAGGTCTCCTGATCGACCGGATTGTCAAGCCGCTCGTTCGCGAGCGGCCCGTTCATGACCAGCAGCATGTTCGGGTCTGCGGCGTCCGCCTCATCGAAGAGGTACACGCCGCCGTCCCGCCAAATCTTCAGCAGCTTGGTCGGCTTGAAGCCCTGAGCGTCCACGCGGCCGAGGAGCCACGAGACGGTTGCGCCTTCCGTCATCGGCGTGAAGCCGAAATCCACCCCGCGTAGCTCCGCGAGCTGTTCGGCCCAGTAGGACTTGCCCATGCCCGCCGGACCGTAGAGGTAGATCGCCACCCGGGCCCGCACGAGGCAGTCCAGATAGGCGTCCATCCCGCCGGGGTGGTCGGTCATGGGATCGTAGGCGCGGATGCCCGCCTGACGGCGGTCCGCGTCATCCCAGTGCATCGTCATCGCGTGCACGCATCCCTCAACTGAGATGCCCGCCGCGATCATCCGCATGCCGTCCTTGACGGGACGGTAGGAGATGTGGTCGATGTCACGGTCCGTCGCGAAGGCCCGCAACCGGCGGACCTCCGCGAGAAAGCGCGTCTGAGCCGCAGAAAGCCCGCCTGACGGCTTGGGAGCCGCCGGGGCAGGCTTCGGCTTGGGTGCCGCCACGGGCGCCGCAGACGGCGTTTCCGTGACCGTGCCGCCCAGTGACTCGCAGATGTAGGCGTGAACCTCGTACGCGAAGCGCACGAGCCGCTGATCGGCGATGTCCGGTGCGACGTCGACCCAGACGCCATCCCGCTTGGTGCGGAAGACGATCGGTCGCTCACCCATACGCGGACGCAGAGCGTCCGCGACCGCCTCGCACGAGGCGCAATCGCGGCGCGAATGCGGCGCATGGGTCAGACCCAGCGTCGCGAACATGTCGCGATAGGCGCCCTGCTTGTGCGTGACAGCCCAGGACTGAAAATCACCGCTCAGCGGCATTTTCCGTTCTCCCTTCCAGCCGGGGAGCAACCCCGGCCGTCGTGTGATCCTGCGCGAAACCGAGCAGGCGGCACGGCTCCCTGAGCGGGTAGCCGTCCCGTCCGACCGAATCTCAGATGTACGGATCGAAGCTCACGGCGTCCGACGTCCACCCTTCGGGTGCGTCGCATTCGTCGTCGCGCTTCAGATCGCGAGCGGCAGCCCGCGTCATCGCCCGATCGAAGGCCGCGAACAGGTCCGCGTGATCGGGGCTGGTCACCGCGTATTCGACGCCGTGAACGTGCATGGTGTTCTCCCTTCGTTGGTCTCGCCGGAGCTACCGGCGACGCGCCTACGGCGCAGTGGACGGGGGAGCATCGAAACTCGCCCTAGCGAGCCGCCCAGTCCGATCGGGCGCCGAAGCGCAGGTGATCGGGTGCGGCT
>Ga0207652_10000383_pt1 | contig 46096 bp, 46 predicted proteins | sample KBSC63BmetaG_FD_184334 | JGI IMG/M metagenome (GOLD analysis project Ga0207652, IMG submission 184334) | Corn rhizosphere microbial communities from Kellogg Biological Station, Michigan, USA - KBS C6-3B metaG (SPAdes) (version 2) | ecosystem: Host-associated > Plants > Roots > Rhizosphere ...
TTTCATCAGGGTTTAACCGGCTTGCGATAATCGGATTCCATGGAATAAAAGCCATGTCATTTTCTCTGCAATAATCTAAGACCGGCTCCCATTCTCTGAAGGTAAGACTGTACTTATTTTGAACAGAGACAATGTTCAATTGCTCCTGTGCTTTTTTGATATTTTCAATCCACTTCTGAAAGTCCGATATATTTAATTTGACCTTTTCCGTGTGCTTGTTTCAGAAACCCGATGGTTTCATCAAACGGAACTTTCGGATCAATACGATGCAACTGGTAAGTATCAATTCTGTCAAGCTTCAACCTTTTCAAACTACCTTCCAACGCTTCTTTCAGATGTTCAGGACGTGCATTAATTACCCATTTGTCCGGGCCGGTTCTTTCAAAGCCACCTTTTGTTGCTATTACCAAATCCGGTGGATATGGATAAAGTGCTTTTGCAATCAGTTTTTCTGAAACGTAAGGGCCATAACTATCAGCCGTATCTATAAAATTTACTCCTGATTCAATTGCTTTTTTTAAAACCTGAATCGCTTCCGCTTCATTTTGCGGTTGGCCCCAAATCCCTTTTCCTGTTATACGCATCGCCCCATATCCATAGCGGTTTACTTTTAAATCATTGCCGATCATCCATGTTTTATTATCATGCATTGTGTTCATTATCTTATTTAATTTTTGCCCGTAACGCTACAAAATTCTCTCCAAATAACGATTCTCTTTTTCTTTTAAATTGGGTTCCCCGCGTTGAATATTGAATATCGAGTATTGAACAATGGTAATCCCGTTTGCCTTCCGTCCTCACTCTCTTGACCTAGATCAATGCCATTTCTTATCATACCTCATTGGTTGCCGCTTCACGTTCGGGGTACCTTTGTGTAACAAAAAAAAGAAAAAGATGGCAGTAAAAAAGACGATAGCAATTGTAGGAGCAACAGAAAAGGCCGGAGTTGAAATCGTAGACAGATTTTCTGCTTTGCCTTACCGTTTGCTGCTTGTTTCAAATAATGCAGAGCAACTTTCGCAATTAGCAACTGACATTTCACGGAAAAATCCCAACGCAGAAATTGATACCCTGGAATGTGTGAAAGATGGTTGTTGGGAGGCAGATATCATTATTCTTGCTGTACCTGCTTGTGAAGAAAAACAGGCGGCAGAAATGATGAAAGAAGTGGCTACTCAGAAAATTGTAGTCGCGGTTTCTAACGCAGAAGTAGAGCATTTTTTGCCTTATTGCAAAGTCGTGAAGATATCATTTGCTGCAAAAAACGAAATGATTGTTTCAGGAAACAATCTTACAGCAAACGAAGAAATATCGAGGATTTTTAACCAGGCGGGTTACCAGGTTGGTACCGCACATGAACACGAGAAAATCAATTTTAGAAACAAATAAATAAACAATCATTAAAACAAAAACAAACAAAAAAACATGAACAAGCTCATTGCAACAAACTCTAACAATACGACCGCTTTGATTGCGCGTCTCGCACTCGGATTAACGATCTTTCCACATGGTGCCCAAAAACTTTTAGGATGGTTTGGAGGATATGGATTTACAGGGACTATGGGATATTTTACCACACAGGCACATCTTCCATACATCATTGGACTCCTGGTTATTCTCATTGAATTTTTCGGATCACTCTTTCTCATATTTGGTTTCCTTTCACGCTTTGCTGCAATTGGGTTTATCGGAATTTATATTGGAGCAGTTGCAACAGTTCATGCTGCCAACGGTTTCTTTATGAACTGGAATATGGAAGCTGCCAAAGGTGAAGGCTGGGAATATTTTATCATGCTCTTTGCACTGGCGATCATCGTGTTGATAGCAGGCGGAGGCAAAGCAAGTATAGATGCTGCCATTTCTAAAAGACCAGCTGAAAAGATTAAATAAAATACAAACAAAAACAATTTTTAAATTAATAAAAAAACAAAAATATGTCACAAACAAAATGGGCAATAGACATTGCACACAGTGAAATTACCTTCAAAGTAAAACATTTAATGATCTCCACTGTAACAGGACATTTCAATACGTTTAACCTGGAAGTGGAAACAGATAATGATGATTTTAGTTCAGCTAAAAAAATTGAATTTACTGCAGATGTAGATTCAATTGATACAAATAATGAACAAAGAAATGCGCACCTGAAGTCTGCAGATTTTTTTAACGCAGAAGCACATCCTCAGATCAAATTTTCAGGCACACATTATGAAGCAAATGGTGATGAGGCCAATCTTAGCGGTGATTTAACGATAGCAGGAATTACAAAGCCAATAAAGCTGAATGTTGATTTTGGCGGACTGGCAAAAGATCCGTGGGGTGGTGAAAGAGCAGGCTTTACCGTAACCGCAAAAATCAGCCGTAAAGAATTCGGATTAACCTATAACGCCGCTACCGAGGCCGGTGGTGTAGTAGTAGGTGATGAAATTAAAATAAATGCAGAAATACAACTGGTAAAGCAGGCGGGCCAGTTGGCCGCTAAAGAAGAATTAGCAGTAGAGGAAGCAAGATAAATTATGAACATAACGGTGATGGATAAACGTATTTGTCCATCACCGTTACTTTAAAAAATATAAATGGAAGACAAAGTATCAGGATTACATCATATTACTGCGATAGCAGGAAATGCGAAGCAAAATTTAGATTTTTATACAAAAGTACTTGGACAAAGATTTGTAAAAAAGACGGTAAACTTTGACGATCCCGGAACCTATCATTTTTATTTCGGCAATGAAACCGGCACACCGGGAACGGTTCTTACTTTTTTCCCGTGGCAAAATGTAAGACAAGGATATAATGGAACAGGAATGGCGACAAACATTGGCTATTCAGTGCCCGAAGGAAGTCTTGAGTTCTGGGCCAACCGGTTTAAAGAATTCAGTGTAAAGCATGAGGAAATGTTTGAAAATTTCGGCGAACAGCATTTGCCTTTTCAGGATCCGGATGGGTTGAAAATTGATTTTGTTGTTCCCGGTAAAGAAGACAACCGGAATCCCTGGATTACGAATGAAATAAAATCTGATGTTGCAACCAAGGGCTTTCACAGTGTTACGTTAACGCTTAAAAGACCTGAACCAACCGTCGCAGTTTTGACCGGTATTCTTGGTTATCATTTATTAAAACAGGAAGGAAATCATTATCGTTTTATTACAGATTCCATCGACAATGCAAACATTGTAGACCTTATAATTGCTCCGGACGTACCTGCAGGATTAAACGCAGCAGGAACCAACCATCATGTGGCTTTCAGAGTGAAAGATGATAATATTCTAATGGATTATCGCGAAAAAGTGTTGAGTAAAGGATACAATATTACTCCAAAAATAGACCGCGATTATTTCTACTCCCTGTATTTCCGGGAACCGGGTGGGGTATTGTTTGAACTGGCAACTGACAATCCTGGATTTACAAAAGATGAATCTGCCGGCGAACTCGGAACACATTTACAATTGCCTAAACAATATGAAAGTGCAAGAGCGCAAATTGAACGGGTATTACCTGATTTGGGTTAAAACTTAAAACGGTGTTTAAAATAAAAAAATTAACAGATGAAAATAGCATTAGTAGGAGCGACAGGATTTGTAGGTTCGGCAATCTTAAATGAAGCATTGGACAGGGGAATGGACGTAACGGCAATTGTACGTCATCCTCAAAAATTAAAAGCACAGCATCATCTCACCATTGTGAAAGGGGATGTGATGGACGCAGATAAATTGTCTGAAGCATTTAAAGGAAACGATGCGGTGGTAAGCGCCTACAATGCAGGTTGGACCAATCCTGATTTGTATAATGAATTTTTAAAAGGTTCAAAATCAATTCAGGAAGCAGTAAAGAGATCAGGCGTAAAACGGTATCTGGTAATTGGAGGAGCAGGCAGTTTATTTGTTGCTCCAGGCAGACAGTTAGTAGACTCGCCGGAATTTCCAGATGCATGGAAACCAGGTGCTCTTTCAGCACGCGATTACCTGAACAGTTTGAAAATTGAAAAGGAACTGGATTGGACTTTCATAAGCCCTGCCATCGAAATGAACGAAGGCAATCCGGGCGAAAGAACAGGAACGTATAGAACCGGTTTGGAAAACCCTGTCTTTGATGCAAATCATAAAAGTTATATTTCGGTATATGACTTGGCAGTGGCTGTTGTAGATGAAGTTGAAACCTCGAAACATATTCGCCAGCGTTTCACTGTTGGCTATTGACTGAAAGACGACCGCGATGTAACAGGTAATTAATTTATAAAGTTTAAAAAAATATAAAAAATGAAAGCATTAGTAGTAGGTTCTAATGGAACGATAGGAAAAGCAGTTGTTGAACTTTTAAAAGAAAAAGGCATTGAAGTGATTGGAACTTCGCGCTCAGGAAATCCCCCATTAGATATCACCAACCCGTCAAGCATAGATAATTTTTTTGCAAAATGTGGAGAGGTTGATGCAATCATCTCTGCAGCAGGTGACGCAGCATTTTCAATTCTCCATAAGGTAACAGACGAGGACATACAGTTGAGTGTAAACAGCAAACTTTTAGGCCAGGTAAATTTAGTTCGCAAAGGGATGAAAAATTTGCGTCCTGGTGGAGTATTCGTTATTACAGGAGGCATTCTTGCTTACGATCCTATTCCACAAACTTCATTGATTGCGATGGTAAATGCCGGGCTGGAAGGCTTTGCCAGAGCCGTAGCTCTTGAGTTAACGGAAGGCCGGCGCATAGTAGTTGTTCATCCCCCATGGGTTGCAGAAACGGCTGCAAAAATAGGAATGGATCCCAATCCATGGCCTGATGCGAGGAAAACTGCAACCGCTTATCTGGAAGCAATAGAAGGAACTGAGAATGGTGAGCCTGTTTTTGTAGAAGGTTATAATCCTGAAAAGCGACAAGCAATTTGAAAAATACGCTTATTGTGAAGATATGAGTGTTTGGTAATTATTAATTAAGAACAAAAAAATAAAAAAATGAAAATAGAAATCTGGTCAGATATAAGATGCCCGTTTTGCTACATTGGCAAAAGGAAATTTGAAATGGGCTTGGACAAATTTGAACATAAAAACAATGTTGAAGTAGAATGGAAAAGTTTTGAACTTGATCCCGGTCTTAAAACACAGACTGATGTAAATACCACCGCGCATCTTGCCGCAATAAAAGGGATTTCAAAAGAACGTGCCAATGAAATGCAGCAATATGTGAAGGAAATTGCCAATGAAGTAGGACTTGATTTTAATGCTGACAAAGCTATTGTGGCCAATTCATTTAATGGCCACAGATTGATTCAGTTTGCAAAGACAAAGGGATTGGGAAATGAAGCTGAAGAAGCATTATTCAAAGCGCATTTTACTGAAGGTAAAAATATCGACGATAAAGAAGTGCTGTTTGAAATAGGCAAAAGTATCGGACTTGATGAAAATAAAACAAGAGATGTACTGGCTTCTGAAGCATTTGCAAAAGAAGTAAAGAGCGACGAAGCGCAGGCCCAAAGTTATGGCATCAGTGGTGTTCCCTTTTTCGTATTGAACGATAAATATGCTGTTTCCGGAGCGCAATCACCTGATACTTTTTTGCAGGCATTGGAGCAAACCTGGAAAGAATCTGAAGTAGAAAAAAAACCGGTTATTATTTCCGACGGTGAAAGTTGTTCTGCCGATGGGAACTGTATATAAAAAATGAGAAACGAAAAACCAAAGTATAAGAATTAAGAATGTAAAAATTAAAAATAAACAATTATGAAAAAGTTATTTTCCTTGCTGATCGTTGCTTTTATCAGCACCTCAATATTTGCACAAACGAAATGGAATGCGGACCTTAATCATTCCAAGCTCACCTTTAGTGTAACCCATTTGGGCATCGCCGATGTGGCGGGCTTATTTAACAAGTTTGGCGCATCTGCTATTTCCAATAAAAAGGATTTCAGCGATGCGGTTTTCCAACTTTCTGTGGAAGTCGCTTCCATTAATACACAAATTGAAATGCGTGATAACCACTTAAGAAGCGCTGATTTTTTTGAAGTGGAAAAATATCCTTCCATGACTTTTAAAAGCACTTCAATCACCAAAGTAGCTAAAGACAGATACAAATTGAATGGCAACCTCACCGTTCGTGGAATAACCAGGCCGGTAAGTATGGATCTTTGGTACAGGGGCACTATTGAAAATCCTCAAACGAAGAAATTAACTGCAGGTTTTCAATTAACCGGCACCCTCAAACGCTCTGATTTTGAAGTAGGGTCGAATTTTCCTGCGCCCATGCTGAGCGATGAAGTAAAAATAAAAGCCGACGGAGAATTTATTTCTGAAAGCTAAAAACAATTAAAAAAAGGAGTTAATAAAAATGAACAATCTTGCAACATTCAACAGGTTTACCAGTGACTTAAAAGAACGGGAGTATTTAATGCCTGTACTTTTCGTAGGTCATGGCTCACCAATGAATGGAATAGAAGACAATGAATTCAGTGACCGGTGGAAACAAATGGGCAGAGAAATACCAAAACCTGCAGCAGTGTTGGTGATTTCAGCTCATTGGTTTAGCAAAGGCACGCGAATTACTGCCATGGATTTTCCGGAAACAATCCACGATTTTGGCGGATTTCCGCAGGCGTTGTTTGATGTGCAATATCCGGCGCCCGGCGATCCGGCGCTCGCAAAAGAAACAGCTTCGTTACTCCATTCCGCTCATGTGGAATTGGACCATGATTGGGGTTTGGATCATGGCACATGGACTGTAGTACGTCGAATGTATCCCGATGCAAATATTCCTGTTTTGCAGTTAAGTATTGATTATACACAGGGCCCACAATATCATTTCGACCTTGCGAAGGAATTGTACGATTTGAGGAGAAAGGGTATATTGATTATTGGTAGTGGTAATATGGTTCATAACCTGAGAATGGTATCATGGGCAAAAATAAATGAAGCTGGTTATGGCTATGATTGGGCTTTGAGTATGAACGATAAATTTAAAAAACTGATCAGCGAAGGAAATTATCAACCGCTCATTAACTATGAAACTCTCGGCTCAGAAAGCCGTTTGGCCATTCCAACGCCGGAACATTATTTGCCGCTTTTATATTCATTGGGTTTAAAAGGAAATAAAGATAAGGTTTCATTTTTTAATGATAAAGCAGTAGCAGGTTCACTTACGATGACCTCGGTTTTAATTGCAAATCCTGAAATATAATTTGGGAGAAGTGAAATGTGAATGGTTAGTAGCTGCTGGGTCTAGTTATTCACCAACTTTGTTTTCAACCTTACCTGTCAGAAATAACGGGAATAAATGCTCCAATTAATAAGCATTTTAAAATGCGGCATTGGAATTGAGCTGATTTTTTTTCATCTATTAAAATATAAATTATGAAATCGTTAGAAAACAAGGTAGCCATTGTAACCGGCGCCGGTTCTGGCATTGGTAAAGCCATTTGTCTGCTATATGCAAAAGAAGGCGCGAAGATAGCCGTGTCAGATATTTCGGAAAAAGCTGGAAATGAAACAGTTTCAGAAATAAAGGATGCAGGAGGCAAGGCTATTTTTGTAAAGGCGGATTCTTCAAAACCTGAGGACAATAAAAATTTGGTAGAGCAAACTGTAAAGGAATTTGGTGGCTTGCATGTTGCCGTAAATAATGCGGGTATTGGAGGTCCGATAGGCCCGGTAGGCGAATACCCCATTGATGGTTGGGATAAAGTAATCGCCATAAATTTATCAGGTGTGTTTTATGGAATGCGTTATCAAATTCCAGCAATGTTAAAATCCGGCGGAGGCAGCATTGTAAATATGGCATCCATTCTTGGAAAGGTTGGAACAAAAGGTTCTGCTGCTTATGTGGCAGCAAAACATGGAGTGATTGGTTTGACAGAATCGGCTGCTTTGGAATATGCTGATCAAAAAATAAGAATCAACGCCGTCGGGCCGGGATATATTAAAACACCTTTGCTGGAATCCTTAGATGAAGCAACGATGAAAGCTTTGGTAGGCTTGCATCCAATGGGGAGATTGGGTGAAGCAAACGAAGTAGCGGAGCTGGTTTTGTGGTTAAATTCTGATAAAGCATCTTTTGTTACCGGATCTTATTATAATGTTGACGGTGGCTATTTAGCGCAATAACAGACATGGATCTTTTAACCATCATCACCATACTTCTTTCTATCAGCGCGATATTTTCTTACCTGAATGAGCGGTTTATAAAGCTTCCGGAAACTATCGGCCTTGTAACTATTTCCGTGGTAGTTTCGGTATTGATACTAATAGCTGGTAAGACCGGAAACGGATTATCTAAAACAATTGTAACGTTTGCTTCCGGTATTAATTTCTCGAAAGTATTGCTGGATGTGGTGCTCGGGTTATTGCTTTTTGCAAGTGCGCTTCACCTGGATTATCAGAAGCTCAAAGAGCAACGCTGGCCGGTGATATTGTTGAGCACGCTTGGTGTGGTTATATCAACCTTTGTTTTTGGCGGATTGATTTATGTGACCTTAATGCTGTTGCCTTTTAATATTCCTTTTATCTATTGTTTGGTTTTCGGTGCACTTATTTCACCTACAGATCCAATTGCAGTTGCAGCAATTTTAAAAAAATCGAAAATATCACCAAGACTGAATACGATCATATTAGGAGAATCATTGTTTAATGACGCTGTTAGCCTGGTTCTTTTTGTCACTCTTTTGGGTATTGCAGAACGATCCGGTGCAACCTTAACTATTGGAGGGATAGAACGATTGTTTGCACAGCAGGTATTGGGAGGAATTGGCATTGGACTGATAGCCGGTTTTTTGGGTTACAGAATGATCAGATCAGTTAAGAATTTTCAAACAATGTTATTAATATCAGTCGCGCTTGTAATGGCCATTTCTTTCGTTGCTCATCAATTACAGGCATCCATCCCTTTATCAGCAGTTACAGCAGGATTGATCATTGGAAATAAAAGTTTAGACAAGAAGCATATAGTCAATAAGTTTCTAAGCAGAATCTGGCAATTGCTGGATGATGTACTGAATACAATTTTGTTTGTAATGATAGGACTTCAACTGGTACTGATGCCGTTCGTTGATAATTATTGGCTCGTCGGACTTCTTTCTATCATTGTAATTTTAATAGCAAGGCTCGTCAGCGTCTCTTTCCCGGCGGTATTTCTATTGCATGAGGTCAATTTCCGCAATCTTTCCGTCCTTACGTGGGCTGGCGTTCGCGGAGGCATATCTGTTGCAATGGCATTATCACTTCCTGATTCGCCATACCGGGAAATTATTCTTTCAAGCTGTTATTTTATTGTCATCTTCTCTATCATTATTCAGGGACTGACATTGAATAGATTGGTTACAAAACTGAGCAGGGATTAAACTTTTGAGAAAAAAACACATACAAGAATTGACATGCTTTTTTTTGAAAATGGAATACGCTATTTAGAAACAATTAATCAAATAATCAATCTCAATAATTAATACCATGGAATTAGGATTAATCACATTTGCAGATATGGATCCGGAAACGCTTCCCGGAAGAGCCATCAACGCCCATCAGCGCATTAAAGATCTGATGGAAGAAATTCAATTGGCTGATCAACTAGGCCTCGATGTATTTGGCGTTGGTGAACATCACCGGCCTGATTATGCGGTGTCATCGCCGGCGGTAATACTTGCGGCAGCAGCGATGGTTACTAAAAAGATCAAGCTCTCAAGTGCAGTAACAGTGCTTAGCTCAGATGATCCGGTGCGCGTATTTCAGCAGTTTTCTACCATAGATCATTTGTCTGATGGGCGCGCAGAAATTATGGCAGGACGTGGATCTTTTATTGAATCATTCCCATTATTCGGCTATGATCTTAAAGATTATGACGAACTGTTTACAGAAAAATTAGACCTGTTGTTGAAACTGAATAAAAGCGAAAAAATATCCTGGAAAGGAAAACACCGTGCATCTATTGAGAACCGCGGTGTTTATCCACGGCCTTATCAGCAAAAGATTCCTGTGTGGCTTGCTGCGGGCGGCACTCCCGCATCAGCTGTCAGAGCCGCTACACTTGGTTTGCCTTTGATGTTGGCAATTATTGGTGGCATGCCACAGCAATTTGTTCCTTTTATTAATCTTTATAAAGAAACGGCCAAAAAAACCGGAAAAGGCATTTCTGAACTCAAATTTGGTGTGAATAACCATGTGTATATCGGTGAGGATTCTCAAAACGCCGGTGACGAATTTTATCCTTATTATGCTACCATGATGAATCGTGTGGGGCGCGACAGAGGCTGGCCGCCACTTTCGCGGCAGCAGTTTGATAACTCGCGTTTGCCACAAAATGCTTTGATGGTGGGCAGCGTGCAACAGGTGATCGATAAAATATTGTATGAGCATGAATTGTTTGGTAATACCCGTTTTATGGCGCAGGCAAGCATTGGCAATGTGCCGCATAAATTGACGATGAAATCAATTGAATTGTTTGGAACTAAAGTGGCACCGGTAATCAGGAGAGAAACTGAATCTAAAGTTTAGTTGGCATAGGTTAGATTGGACCAGATAGTTTAGAATAGGTTAAATTCGCTTACAATAGTTTAATTCACAATCCCAATTCACAATCACGATTCATCTCAATAATAATGGAAGAAGTTCAACTATCTCTAAACGAAAAGAATCACGGGCATTTTTACATAAATGATGGTGGCCAACAGATTGCAGAAATGCAGATTGGCATTTCCGGCAATGACTTAACAGTTTATCACACGGAAGTCTTACCAGATTATGAAGGCCACGGACTTGCTAAGAAGCTATTATCTGCGATGGTAGATTATGCAAGAAAAAATCAACTAAAAGTTATTGCGCTGTGTCCTTATGTCTTCGCACAGTTTAAGCGGCATCCGCAGGAGTATGATGATATTTGGAAAAATAAAAATTAAACATTGTCAATAAATGTTGGGTAAAAATGAAACGCTCATCGAATCAAAAGATATCATCATTGGAGATCCTGCAGCACAGGTTACGATAATGGCGTTTATTGATTATGAAAGCCGTAAATCTGCTGGGGCAAACGAAATGGTTAAACAGATTATGACAGACTTTGCTGGAAAAGTAAAGCTGAATTTCCGGCATTTTCCTTTGATGCGTATTCATCAGAAAGCACTGAAAGCTGCTGAAGCAGCAGTTGCTGCGGCACAGGAAGGAAAGTTTTTAGAAATGCATGAAATGCTTTTTGCTAACCCAAAACACCTCGGCATTATCAGCCTGAAATCGTATGCAAAAGAGATTGGAATCACCAATAAATCTTTTTTAAATAATCTTGTAAATGGTAAATATGGAGTGTATGTACAGGATGATTTAAAATATGGTATCCGGCTTGGGGTAAAGGAGGTTCCGGCTTTTTTTATCAATGGGAAAAAATTAGAAGGAGAAATAACGCAAGCCTCATTAGCAGAAAGCATCAACTCTGTCTTAAAACAATAAAATTTTCTTTATGGCTAAAATTATCGCCACAGCAGAAGTAGCTAATACCAGTGACAGATACACCTCCGATTTGCAGGTAAATCAGCATTCACTAATTGTAGATGAACCTCTCGAAAAAGGCGGCGAAGACCTGGGCCCGGCGCCCGGCGATTATTTATGCGCAGCGCTTGCATCCTGTAAAGCCATTACACTACGCATGTATGTGCAAAGAAAGCAATGGAAAGTTGATGAGATAAAGGTTACCGTGAATTTAGTATTGGGTACGCAGATGTCGTCAGGCAATAATACGTTTTATTGCAATCTTCATGTTAAGGGCGAATTGAATGACGACCAGCGAAAGCGATTACTGGTTATTGCCAATTCATGCCCGTTGCACCGGCTTTTGAGCAAACCGTCGGATGTGGTAACAGAAATCTTATAATCCCAAAATTGATTAAAATGAAAAAGCTTGTATTACCGGTAGCGATTTTTCTGGTAACTATTTCCGGTTATTCACAGCCGGTTAAACTCAAATCATTGGATATTGATTTGGAGAATTATCAATATCCCTACCCGGTAAAATTTTTAAAGCTACATTCTCAATTACAGGATTTAAAGATGGCTTATATGGATATTAAGCCAGAAAATTACAACGGTAAAAATGTGATGCTGCTACATGGCAAAAACTTCAATGGAGCCTACTGGCGTACCACCATCGTAGGCTTATCTAAAGCAGGCTTCAGAGTTATTGTTCCCGACCAGCTTGGTTTCGGAAAGTCGACAAAGCCAAAAGCATATCAATATACATTTCAGCAACTTGCTCTAAATACAAAAACCTTATTAGATACCCTTGACATTCATAAGATAACGGTACTGGGACATTCAATGGGCGGAATGGTGGCCACAAGATTCGCACTAATGTATCCTGAAACAATCGAAAAATTGGTATTAGAAGATCCGCTTGGGCTGGAAGACTGGAAATTGAAAGTGCCGTATACAAGTATTGACGCTACCTACCAAAACGAACTGAAAAGCAATTACGAAAGTATTAAAAAATACCAGGTAGAAAGTTATTACCACGGCACATGGAAAGAGGAGTATGATGAATGGGCAAAATTGTTGGCAGGCTGGACGCTTAACAAAGATTACCCCATCATTGCGTGGAATTCTGCGCTCACTTATGATATGATCTTCACCCAGCCAGTGTGTTATGAATTTCAAAACATCACTTGTCCTGCTCTTTTGATTGTCGGCACACTGGACAAAACAGCGATAGGAAAACAATTAGTTTCGCCAGAAGTGAGAAAGACGATGGGCAATTATGAAGCACTCGGAAAAACAACACGGGACAAAATCCCGAATGCCATGCTGGTAGAGATACCGGGTGTTGGCCATTTACCGCATATTGAAGCGTTTGACCAATTTTTTAAACCACTTATTACTTTTCTTCAAAAATAAACTATCCGCACACAAGTATATAATTTAATTAATTTTTTCATAATGATACAGAATAAAATTCATCTGAAAAATGTGATACATGCAGGGGCAGATCTTCAGAATGCATCTAAAGCGCTGATTATGATTCATGGTCGGCGTGCAAATGCAGAAGATATTTTGTCTCTTGCAAATCATTTAAATGTAAAAGGATTCGCTTTGCTTGCGCCCCAGGCAACTAATTATAGCTGGTATCCTTATTCTTTTATGGCGCCGGTTTCGCAAAATGAACCGTGGTTGTCTTCCGCTTTATCGCTGCTAAAAGATACGGTAAATGAGGTGATCGCAAAAGGTATTTCTGAAGAAAATATTTACTTCACCGGTTTTTCACAAGGCGCTTGCCTCACTCTTGAATTCATAGCGCGAAATGCTGCAAAATATGGTGGGGTAGCTGCTTTTACCGGTGGATTGATTGGGGATAGGATTGATCCAAAAACTTATAAGGGAGATTTTAAAAGCATGCCCGTTTTTATTGGAAGCAGTAATCCCGATCCACATGTTCCGGTAGAAAGAGTGAATGAAACAACAAAGATTTTAAGAGAAATGAACGCCAGTATTCAGCAAAAGATTTATGAAAATATGGGACATACGATTACCCAAAATGAAATTGATGTGGCTAATGAATGGGTATTTTAAGAATGCGGGTTGAAGCGGTTTACAGCGGGCAAATAAATAATCAACATTTGTGACTTCAGATTTATTGATCTGAAGAATTTACCAGCATTAAGAAGGAAGGAAGTGTAATTAGTTTACATATGTCTTTACGGTTTTCAGCAAATTTGAAATATCAAAAGGCTTTGGTACAAAGTCCTGCGCCATGCATTCCTTAATGTATTTGCCCATTTCGGGATTGGCTGAAAAAAGTACGACCGGAATGTTTCTTGTTTTATTATCCAAATGCAGATTTTTGCAAATATCACGGCCGTCAGCACCGCCGAGCATTACATCCAGCAAAACGAGATTGGGCTTAAACTCATCCATCTTAGTGTAAATGTCTTCCCATCTTGAAATAGCCTGTACATCAAAATTGTTCATGCTTAGTATGGTCTCTACCAAAGACAGGATGTCCACATCATCATCTACTACAAGTATTTTGTTCATAATTATTTTTTGTAACGCAACAACGCTATTATGCGTGTATTTGTTGTATTGGTGAATGCTTTAACGGTAAAGAAAAATTAAAAACTGAACCTTTTCCTGCACTTTCAACCCAAATTCTTCCGGAATGCCTGTTAATGATATCCCTGCAAATATATAATCCTAATCCGAACCCCGAAATGTGAACTGCAACTTTATTTGACCGGTAAAACCGTTCAAAGATATTCGTTTGCTCTTCCGGTGCTACTCCAATTCCATAATCTCTTATTTTAATGATTAATTCTTTTTCAGTTTTTTCGGTTTCCAGAATTACCGTGTTTTCACCGGGAGAATATTTGATGGCATTAGACAAAAGGTTCAGCAAGACCTGTTCAATCCTTTGCCTGTCTCCATAAATCATTTCATTCACCGGGCTGTCCTGCTTTACAATTCTGTGTGTTTCTGATACCATTTGACTGGCATTTACCGTTTCGTTTAGCAATTCATCAATATTAAACTCTTTCATCTCGAGTTGCAACTGCCCGCTTTGTATCTTCGATACATCGAGCAAATCTTTAACCAAACTTTCAAGTTTATTAATATTGTTTAAGGCTTTCTTTACAAATTGCTTTTTTTGAGGATCCTGTTCCAGCATATTGAGCATTTCCACGTATCCTTTTATACTTGTAAGCGGGGTTTTCAATTCGTGGCTGGCAATTCCAATAAACTCATCTTTCTTCTTTTGATTTTCCCGGATTTCGTCCATCAGCTTATTAAAAGCCTGGATGAGTGTGGCAATTTCATCTTTGCCTTTATCTTCTACTGCTTTAGTAATTTCGCCGGTTTTCCTTATTTTTCTAACCACATTTACTAAATTCAGCAAGCGTGTGGAAAGATAACCCTGAACCAAAACAGCGATTAGAAAAGAAAACACCAGCGCCACCAGTAATAGTATGAAAGCCAGCTCATATTTGTATTGTTTTATCCGCTGCAATTCTGTTAAGGTAACTTGAAGATAAACATTACCAATCACTTCATTGTTGCTTTTAATAGGATTACTTACAAAAAGCTGCTGAGCAACAAAGGAGTAGGATTTTCCATGCAATATTTGCGGAATGCTGAAAGTTTCTGTCCCGGCTTTTGAGTAGCTGGCGAATACCTGGCCTTCTTTATTGGTTATTTCCGAACGAATGATTTCCGGAGATACAGTTTGTAATTCCTGCAGCATTTGCGTGGCGGATTCGGGATCCTGAAACTGAATGGATGAAATGCTGTTCGTTCCAAGCACCTTAGCGATACTGACCATGCTGTCAACCTTACGTTGTTTGTAGGAGTTGGCATCTGTAATAATGAAAACGCCAAAAACAATTCCAAAGACGACTACGCTCGTGAAAACCTGCATCAGGATCAGCTTGTTGCGTAATGATATGTCGTTAAACTTCAACATCTTTAGATTCTTCAATTAATTTTAATCAACAATGATCGCCAGCTTTAACAATTGCGATCCCGCTTTAAGACCAGCGGCAGAAATGGCTTTTAAGTTTGCTTCAAATTTCAATCTGTTATTTACTACAACGAAATTCAATGCAGTTCCGGCTTCTGCAAATCCCGGCTGTTCGCTTACGGTCAGAACGCCCGGCCTGGTCTTAGACAAAATATAGTTTAAGGACATCCGGCATTTGTTTGAAATAAAAATAAGATCGCAATCTGCAATATCTGCACCGGTGTTGATGCTTTTGACGATCACTCTTTTGTTATTTATTCTGTCCGCTGCTGCTATTGCGTTTAGAGATTGCATAATTGGCGAATCTCCTGCAACGCCGATTATAAAAAGGCTGTCGCGATTGTATGATCCCCAGTCAATGTATTTCGTAAAGTTGTAAATGAAAGCTGCCTTCAGGTTTGCTTCCTGCTGCGCGTTTTGTGCGCTGATGGTTCCTGTGAGAGAACCAGCTACCACGACCAATAAAAATCTTTTAAACAGCAAATTCAATATTGGTTTATATTTTAAGCTTTAATTGCAAAGAGAAAAATAAAGATGTTAACCTGTTTATAATTTTATTCCAATTTTAAATAACCCGTTAATGCCCGGCTGCTCCAAAACGGTTGAAAATAAAAGACCATCAGCCGTTCTGAATCCCGGATCAAGCCATTTTGTATCAAACACATTTCTGATATTCAAACTTGCCGTAATTCCTTTATTAAATAATTCTTTCGTACTGATCACAAGATTTGTAAGAAAATAAGCCGGCACCGGGCCATAGGGATCCGTTCTTGGAACTCGTCTTTTTCCTACCCAGTTTTCAATAATATTCACGGTTAATAAGTTGTGAATGTCAAACATTAGTCCGGCATTTCCTTTAAACCTTGGAACATCCGGAAGTTGTCCGGAAGCGTGTGTGGTAGCAATTTCACCTTTTGCATCCTGGAAAGTAAAGTTGGCAAAGCCGGTAATGTTTTTTCCCAGGATTAGATCAAGGCTTGCTTCAATTCCATTAGTGGTTTGGCTTCCGGGATTCTTATTTGCATTCAATCCGGCCAGTTCATTAATAATGATCACGTCGCTTAATTCATTTCTGAAAAAATTGATCTGTGCGCGCACCTTCTTTGAAAATGAATAAATCGTATTGAACTCATAAGTTTTTATCTTTTCAGTTTTCAGATCAAAAGTGTCAGGAGTCTGGTGGATCTCATTTTCGGTAGGCGCCCTGAAAGCGGTACCAAATTGCAGTTTAAAGGTCAAATTTTTTCCCGGTTGATTTACCACAACTGCTCTGGGATTGAACGAACCGCCGAAATAACTGTTAAAATCATAACGGCTCCCGAGGGTGAAATTTGTTTTCCCCAAAATGTTCGTCTTCAAAGCATATTGAAGATAAGCACCGAAGTTATCTCGGATATCATATTCTCTTGGAAGGAAGGTTGCATTCAGGTTATAAACGGTATCTCTTCCATTGATGAGGTATTTTTTTGTGAGATCAAGCGTTTCTCTGCGCTGTCCTTTTTCTACATTATCCCGATAATATTGGACGCCCGCGGAAAAGTTCTGATTTTCACCCGCAGCATAACTTGCTCTTGCTTCGCCCGAAATCCTGGTTGAATAACTGGTGAAAATAGCGCGTATGAAGTCTTTCCCATTCAAACTAAGATAAGCATAAGAATCATCATCAGTGCCGGTTTGCCGAAAAACGGCTGTGGTTTGAAGGCTGAATTTCTCAGTCGGTTTCCATTCATTTTGCAGGTACCATGTTTTCAAATAATAACTCGCTAGTCCACCTTTTTCTCCATTGAAATCGCTTGAGACAATACCGATCACGCCCTTATTATGATTATCAGGCATTGGTAGTCCGAGTGGAACAGTCGGACTATTAAAAAAAGTTCCATATCCCATTGGTGTATCATAATACCTGAAACCAAAGGTTGTTTTAGAATTTTGGGCATAATAACTTACTGTAGTGTTCAAAGATTTTGCGTTGTCAACATAAGAATTTGAATAATTCGGATCTCTTGCCGTGAATTTTGGACCATCCGTATTGTAATGCGTTCCGGCAACGGCAAATTCCAGGTTCCCTTTTCTTAATCCCATACTTAATTTCTCAAAACGCGTATTAAAACTTCCGTATCCCACTTCAGCTTCCGCGCCATTGATATCGCCGCCTTTTTTAGTGATGATATTGATTACGCCGCCAAATGCATTGGCGCCATACAACGCAGATGCCGGTCCCCAGATAATCTCAATTCTATCTACGTTATGAAGGCTATAGGCCGGACCCGCTAAATCATTGGTTCCGAGAATATTGTTTTCTACTATCCCATCAATCATCAATAAGGCACGAAGATTCTCGGCGCCATACATTCCGCGGAAATAAATCAGCGTCGGTGCATAACCGTTGATATGGATCAGATCAATTCCCGGAACGTCGCGCAAGGCATCTTCCAGCTGTTCGTATCCGCGATCTTTAATTTGGTCAGCAGTGATAACAGTTATTGTGGAAGGAGCTTCAGCCGTAGTTTGAAGATAGCCGGAAGCTGTTACCACTTTTATATTCATCAATTGTTCCAGCGACAGTTGCAGCAGCGTATCCATAGAAGTGGAATCCTTTTGTGCCAATAAAAATAACGGTGTAGATAAAATCAACAAAAGAACAAAAACCTTATTTTTCATACGACGTGATAACTTGATAAAGGCGGAAAAAAGGTTGAAGTTAAATTAAAAGCCGAATATTGTTAAATTATTATCTCAAATGTCCGGGCTTTTATGTGTTTATGGCAATGAGACTCTTCCGGTATGTACGCTATTGGCTACATAATCCGCGACCCAAAAATTATATTACCTTCTTCATTTACATTGGCAGAAGCAACGTGCACAGGTGCAATGTATGTGAGGTAAAACTAATGATCAGGTCGTCAGATGGCGACAGTAAACGCATCTTTAATATCATTTTGCTGTTTGTTCAATAAAAAATAATCGTGATTCAAAGATGATATAAAACAGCGCATTAGAATATAAAACAGCCTCCCGGCTGCTTGCTATAAAAACACCGGACAAGAGCATCGCTATCCCTGAGACCTCCCTGCCTCGTACCTGTAAGCAACGAACTGCTTTACCTGTGCGCTAATTAACGCACAGGTAACGCACCGGGACAGGCGCAGGTAAGAGGCGTTCAGGTAGAAGATATATAGAAAAGGGGTACTAAGCAAATCGCAAGACTGTTGCTGGAATATCAGACCTGTTTTTAAATTGCAGTATCGGAAATGGGGTGTTTGATCGCAGCGCTATCGGTAAAAAGCGAACAATATGGGCCACTTTACTTCGAATAAGCTGTCTCACTCTTGGAAATTTTACTAAAAATAACGCTTTTGTTGGTCGTTTTGCGCAAATAGCAGAGATTTATAAATATTAATCTCCCGGAATGTTTATGGAAAAATCAAAAAAATTGTCTTTGCTGAAGGCGAAATTCTTATTTGTACTCATCTTATTTGTTGCTACAAAAAGTAGCTTTTCACAGCAAAACGATATTAGTCGGCACTTATTAAATGGCGGCTGGAACGCACACTGGATCAGTTGTCCGGGCGTCGCTGAAAAAGCGTATGGTGTATATCATTTCCGTAAAACCCTTGATTTGGCAAAAGTGCCTTACAGGTTTATTATTCATGTATCGGCTGATAACCGCTACCAGCTTTTTGTAAATGGGAGACTGATTGGCAGAGGGCCGGCGCGCAGCAGCAGGTATAATTGGAATTTCGGCACTTATGATATTGCACCGTATCTGAAGAATGGGAAAAACATTATTGCTGCATTGGTGTGGAACATGGCAGAATTTGCACCAGTTGCACAAATATCAGAGCAGACAGGTTTTTTATTGCAGGGTGATTCTACAACTGAAGAGGTGCTTAATACAAATACCAGTTGGAAAGTGCTGCATGATACTGCTTATCTGCCTTGCGCTACCAACATGGGCGCGGTTTTGCACAGTTATGTTGTGGTTGGACCCGGCGATGAAGTTCATGCCAAAGATTATCCGTGGGGCTGGGAAAACCTGGATTATAATGACAGCGATTGGCAAGCCGCGAAAATTTTATATACACCAGTTGTCATGTCCGGATTTGGTTCGGATAATATCTGGACATTGGCGCCGCGAAGGATTCCTCAAATGGAAGAAAAGATGCAGCGGATGGGCTCCGTTAGAAGGATGGAGGGAATCAATATAAATCCCGATTTTTTAAAAGGGAGTGCTCCTTTAAAAATTCCTGCTCATTCAAGCGAAAAGATCTTGATAGACCAATCTTTTGAAACGGTTGGTTACCCGGTCTTAAAAGTGAGTGGTGGGAAAAATTCCACGGTAAAACTGACCTATGCAGAAGCATTATATGACAAAAATGGTCAGAAAGGAAACCGCAATGAAATAGAAGGCAAAACGATCACAGGTTTGTTTGATATTTTTTATCCCGATGGTGAAAAGGGTAGGACTTTCAGTCCACTCTGGATCCGCACCTGGCGTTATCTTCAGCTTGATATTGAAACCAGCGATGAACCGCTTGTGATTGAGGATATTTATGGAATAACAAGTGGCTATCCGTTTGTTCAAAAAGCTACTTTTTCTTCCAGTGATTCTTCTTTAAAAGACATTTGGAAAGTAGGCTGGCGCACCGCCAGGCTGTGTGCCGGGGAAACTTATTTTGATTGCCCGTATTATGAGCAATTGCAGTATGAAGGCGATACCAGGATTCAATCGCTTATTTCTTTATACAATACCGGCGACGACCGGTTGATGCGCAAAGCGATCAATGATTTTTACATTTCCAGAGTGCCGGACGGGCTTACGCAGGGACGTTTTCCAAGCAGCCGTTTGCAGGTCATACCGCCGTTTTCACTTTATTGGGTTTCCATGCTTTATGACTATTGGATGCACCGGCAGGACGATGCTTTTTTACAAAAATATCTTGATGCGGCGAATCTTGTTTTGAAATGGTATGAGCAACATATTGATCCGGCTTACCAGATGCTGGGGCCAATGGATTGGTGGAATTTTGTAGATTGGAACGATGCTTTTCCCGGAGGAACACCTGATGGAGCAAATGACGGACACTCGGCTGTAATCACGTTACAATATGCTTATACTTTGCGGCAGGCATCACAATTGTTTGATTATTTTGGCAGAAAAGAGAACAGTGCACATTATTTAAAATTAGCAAATTCACTTGCTGAAAATACAAGGCTTCATTGTTTTGATAAAACAAAAATGGAGATGGCCAATACGCCTTTGAAAAATACATTTAGTCAGCATGCAGGGATTATGGCAATTTTAGCGGATGCGGTTCCCGCAAATGGACAAAAACAGGTTTTGAAAAATATTTTATCGGATACGAGCTTAAGCCAGGCAACCTTTTATTACCGCTTTTACCTGACACGGGCAATGGTAAAAGCAGGCCTGGGAGATTTGTATTATTCACAACTAACACCGTGGCGCGACATGCTCAAAAACGGGCTTACAACTTTTGCCGAAAAGCCAGATCCCACACGTTCTGATTGCCACGCCTGGTCTGCAAGCCCTGAATATGATTTCCTTGCAACGATTTGTGGTATCATGCCGGATGCTCCGGGATTTAGAAAAGTAAAGATCGAACCGGCGCTGGGAGAATTAACGGAAGTGAAAGGTTCCATGCCGGTGCCGGATGGCATGGTAACCGTGATGCTTACACGAAAAGGGAAAAATGGAATAGAAGGAGAGATTTCACTTCCTGAAAATGTAAGCGGGATATTTATATGGCAGGGAAAAGAGATTGTTTTGCATGGCGGGAAGCAAAAAGTGGATATTGGGAAATAGGGGAATAAGAAAAATTGAAAACATGAATCAGGGTTATTTGTTCATTGGCTGCCGATTAGGCTCAGTCTTTTTGTAAAAGAAAAAAACAGTCATTTTCTGAGCAGAAAAAATAAGCATCAATTTTATTACGAGGGCTTCAGCAAGTAAGGGAAAGAAGTCCATCGTTTGCTTAAAATCATTTGTGTACAAAATAATTTGCTTTCTTCAAATGTGAGGCTTACAACGGCGCAAATTTTGTGGTATAAAAAAACTAAAATCAAAAGAAATGAAAAATGTAATCAACTGGTTTGAAATTTACACTTCCGATTTTGACCGTGCAAAAAAGTTTTATTCACAAGTATTTCAATGCGAATTAACCGATCTTCCAATGGGAAGCGAAAATCATCCTGACATGAAATACGCTACTTTTCCAGGCGATTCACTTGGGTCAGATGTTAGCGGAGCTTTGGTGAAGATGGATGCAGCAAAACCCGGTATTGGCGGCACTTTAATCTATTTTGTCACAGAAGAAATTGAGCCGGAGTTAGGCCGTGTGGAAGCTGCGGGAGGTAAGATCATCCGTTCAAAGCAGAATATAGGAGAGTATGGCTATATTGCTTTGGTAGAAGATACAGAAGGAAATATGATCGGTCTTCATTCCATGAAGTAATATTGAATAACCAGCGGCAGAACATGGTTAAAAATTTTTAGGAGATTTTCTATGACCCTTTTGATTTTTTCACAATATCCTTTACGATTTTTACTGCATGTTCTCTTGAATTTTCAATGAAAAGCCTGTGTGTATTCATACCGCCGCAAATAACGCCGGCGAGATAGATTCCTTTTACATTCGTTTGATAATTGTTTTCGTTATAATCCGGTTTGCAAACATCATCTTCAGAAATTTTAATTCCTGCCTTGCGCAGAAATTGAAGATTCGGCTGGTAACCGGTCATGGCAATAACCCAATCATTTTGAATCGTAATAGTGCCTTCCGGTGTTTTTATGTCCACTTCATCTTCTCTTATTTCTTTTAATTCAGAATTAAAATAAGCTTTTATAGAACCTTCTTTTATGCGGTTGTCGATGTCCGGTTTGACCCAATATTTTACCCGCTCGCTTATTTTATCGCCACGAATTACCATCGTTACTTTCGCTCCTTTGCGCCAGGTTTCCAACGCCGCGTCAATAGCAGAATTGGCAGCGCCGACAACCACTACATTTTGAAACGCATAATAATGCGGATCATCATAATAGTGTTTGACTTTTGGCAGATCTTCACCTTTTACATTCAGCAAATAGGGGATGTCATAAAAGCCTGTAGAAATAATAATATTCGCTGTTTTGTATTCAGACTTTGAAGTGATTATCTTAAAATTTTTGCCCGATCTTTTTACTTCAGCTACTTCTTCAAACAAATGGATTTTCAAATCAAATGAAGTCACGATACGCCGATAATATTCCAATGCTTCACTTCGGGTGGGTTTATTATTATTACTTACAAATGGTACGCCGCCTATTTCCAGGCGTTCACTTGTACTGAAGAAAGTCATGTTTACGGGGTAATTGTACAACGAATTTACCAATACGCCTTTTTCAATGATCAGATATTTTAATCCGGCTTTTTTTGCCTGGATGCCGCATGCAAGGCCAATTGGGCCGCCTCCGATAATAATTACATCATAAATATTTTCTGCTTTCATGGAAACGAAGTTATTGTAGCTTACTTAAATTGTTTACAATTTTTGGAATGATGTGATGAAGTGAAATCCGTCAAACCTTGATAGAATCGTTTAGAGTATGCTAATGTGTGAAATATAAAATCGATTGGTATTATTTTTGCCCTTTAATCTGTCCTATTATGAGATACTTATTTATTTTATTGATTACCTGCTTTTCACTTCATTCATTTTCACAAAGTGTCGATACGGTTTCACAAAATAAGGTAATCGTTTTTAAGGATTACCGGTTGGATATTCTCGCAAGGAAAGAAGCGGAAATCAATACAGCTATTTTAAAGAAACAGGCACGGTCAGCACAAGGCTACAGGTTAATGGTATTGAATACGAGCGATAAAGATTATGCATTTAAAGTGCGGGCCGAGCTTCTGCAAAAATTCCCTGAACAGAAGCCATATATGTGGTATGCGAATCCTTATATACGCATCAAATTTGGAAATTTCAGAACAAAAGAAGAAGCGGATGTTTATAAAAAGCAAATTTCTAAAATGCTGGGTGGTGCTAACATTTATTACCTCCCCGAAACAATTGAAGTAGATCCCGGAAAAGACTTTGATCCGGATAGTATGAGATAAACATTCAGCGGGTTTAAAGACTTTCAGCAAACAAACAAATAATAAGAATTTATATTTGCTAACCACTATAAGTTCGCAATATCTCCCGCTAATAAAGCAACAGTAGCTTCCGCAACTTTCGCCTGGTATAAGGCATTGTACAAGCGGTTTTTCGCATCGTTATAACTGATCTGTATCTGGCGTAATTCCACAGAAGTAATGTTTAATTTTTTATATCGTTCTGTTGCGATCACAATATTTTCAGTTGCCAGAACAAGATTGTTTTTTTCAAGCTCAATTGCTTTTAAAGCGTTATTGTAATTGATATATGCATTGGTCAAAGAAGTTTGAATATCATTCTTCGTTTGCGTGATGGTAATTTGTTGATTTTTGATCTGAATATCACTGATAGCCAGTTGTTTTTTTACAAGAATCCCATTAAACAATGGAACCGAAATTCCAACCGAGCCCGAAGGGCCATATGTTTGATTCAGTAAGGTAAAACCCGCACCATTCCTGTTTCTGGCAAAATTATAGAAACCGGCAAGTTCAACCGAGGGCAGCCTTGCAGCATTCACTTCCTTTTTTTCCTGCGCCAATACAAGGAGCTGGCTATTGGCAAGAAGTACGTCCGGGTTTTGCTTGTTAATTTTATTTTCTACATCCGAATATGCAGGCAAAGGAACCACCATTATGGTATCAATTACCATGAAAGATGTATCCGGATTTTTACCCATCAGATTGTTCAAAGAAGATTTTGCAACGGCAATAGAATTTTGCAATGAGAGCAGATTAGAACGTTGTTCATTCAGATCAACCTGGGCCTCCAATACTTCATACTTTGCGCCGGTGCCAATCTCAAACCGGCGCTGTGCAAGGTTGTAACGATCAGTATATAGACTGATTTGTTCGAGGGTTGCTTTTTTTTGTTCGTTTAATGTGACGATATTATAATAAGAGGTTATTACATTAAAAACGGTTTCATTCAGATTTTTCCGGAAAGTGTATTCGCCTGCTCTTTCTAATTCTTCTAATTTTTTCTTTGTAGCAAACATTTTAAAACCATCAAATACAGTCCAGTTGACAGCGATACCGGCATTTAAATTCTGAGTAGTGTTTCCGTTTTTATGAGTAACGGTTCCATTGCTTAAGTTTTGCTGCAGGTTATTTACACCAACTGTTTTTGAAGCCGTAGCATTTATACGGGGTATTGCGCCTGCATTGGCCCAGTTGTTATTTATAGATCCGATTTCAATTTCGTTCCTGCTGATGATGATTCCATAATTATTTTCAATAGCAGTTTTTACAGCATCCTGTGCAGTGAGCAAAGTGTCCTGGGCGAAAAGAGCGGTATTAAAAAACAATATTGAACAAAAAGAAAAAAAGAAATTTTTATACAAGCGCTTCATTCATTGGTTGTTTTTTGCGTGAAAGAAAAGCATACATTGCCGGCACAACGTACAATGTAAGAATCAATGAAAATAATATGCCACCTACAATTACAATTCCTAACGGAACACGACTGGTAGAGGCATCGCCTATTGAAAGCGCCAAAGGTAAGGCGCCAAGAGCCATAGCGAGACTGGTCATTAAAATTGGTCGGAGACGCAGATAAGCAGATTCCACAACTGCATCAATTTTTTTCATGCCGGCATCTCTTTTTTGATTCGCAAATTCAACAATTAAAATTCCATTTTTGGTCACCAAACCTATCAACATGATCATTCCGATCTGTGAGAAGATATTAAATGTTTGGCCAAAGATCCAAAGAGAAAGTAACGCTCCTGCAAGCGCCAGGGGCACGGTAATCATAATAATAAACGGATCAATAAAACTTTCAAATTGGGCGGCAAGTACGAGGTAAATTAATATAAGTGCCAGCACGAATGCAAACACGGTATTGCCTGAACTTTCGGAATAATCTCTGGAAGTTCCGCTGAGTGCAGTGGTGAAAGAATCGTCCAGTAATTTATCTGCTATCCGTTGCATTTCTTTAATGCCATCGCCCACTGTATGTCCTGCAGTAAGGCCGGCAGAAATGGTAGCTGATTTATACCGGTTAAAATGATAAATAGTGGGTGGTGCAGATGCTTCGGCGGTAGATACTAAATTATCAAGTCCGATATTTTCTCCGCGGCTGTTTTTCACCATAATTTTACTTAGGTCATTTGGATCATCTCGGTCGCCACGATCTACTTGTCCCAACACTTCATATTGTTTGCCTGATTTCAAAAAATATCCCAATCTTCTGTCACTGTAAGCAAGTTCCAATGCCTGGTTAATATCATCAACGCTGACACCCAACTCACTGGCCCGAAGGCGATCAATATTTACACGAAGCTCAGGCTTATTAAATTTCAGATCCGCGTCTACACCTTCTAAAATCGGGCTTTTTTTGGCTTCTTCTAAAAATTCCGGAAGCACTTTTCTTATTTTATCAAAATCATTGTTCTGAATTACAAACTGAACCGGTTGCCCGCCACGCCTGCTTGTAGAAATGGTTTCTTGCTGCGTTGCAAAAGCTCTTCCCTGTGAGAATTTTTTCAAATTCCGGTTCACCATATCCACAATTTGTTGTTGCGACCGGGTACGGTCTTTTGGTTCTGTAAGCATCACATTAAAAAATCCGCTGTTTACAGAACCGCCACCAAAACCTGGCGCAGTCAGGCTGATCAACATCGTTTTTTCAGGAATTGAATCAGTTAAGAAAGTGCTGAGCGTGTCCATGTAAGAATCCATGTAATCGTAGGAAGTGCCTTCAGGGGCAGTTACACTCAAACGAAACTGGTTGCGATCTTCCAAAGGTGCCAGTTCAGATGGAAGCCCCTTGAAAATAAAATAAATGAGACCGAGACAAACGGCTACAAGAGCAAAGGCAACCCATTTGAATTTCATAAATGTTGCAAGGCTGTTTTTATAGCCATTTTCCATTGCCTGGAAAAATGGTTCTGTCTTTTTATAGAACCATGAGTGCCCTATTTTTTTATGAGTAAGTTTTACGTTTAATACTACCGTTAATGTAAGTGAAACAAATGCAGAAATCAGTACGGCTCCCGCTACTACAATTCCGAATTCACGAAACAATCTTCCTACAAATCCCTGAAGGAAAACGATTGGAAGGAAAACGATCGCAAGCGTGATGGAAGTGGAAATAACGGCAAAATAAATCTCTTTTGAACCTTCTTTGGCTGCCTGGTACTTATTCATACCAGCTTCGATTTTTTTGAAGATATTTTCCGTGACTACAATACCATCGTCCACTACAAGCCCTGTTGCCAGCACGATTCCCAGCAGGGTTAGTACATTAATAGTAAAGCCAAAAATATACATGATAAAAAACGCTCCGATCAATGAAACAGGAATATCAAACAGAGGCCGAAGCGCTAAGATCCAATCACGGAAAAACAAATAAATGATAATGATAACCAATACCAGCGCAATTAGAAGGGTTTCTTCTACTTCGGAAATGGATTTTTTAATAAATTGTGTTTGATCCATTCCTACATCCAATTTTAAATCAGGCGGAATTTCTTTTTTTATATTCTCAAGTCTTTTATAAAATTCGTCTGAGATAGCTACATAATTAGACCCAGGCTGTGGAATGATTGCCAGCATGATCATCGGCACACCACTTTCTTTTAATCCCGATTCTTCATTTTCCGGTCCTAAAACCACATCAGCAACATCACTTAATTTTACGTTTACACCATTAATGTTTTTTACAATCAGGTTATTAAATTGTTCTTCCGTATTTAATTTGCCAAAAGTGCGCACAGATAATTCTGTATAATTCCCGGAGATTTTTCCCGCCGGAAGTTCCACGCTTTGAGTAAGTAAAGCGTTTTGTACATCATTTGTAGAAAGTCCGTAAGCCTGCAATTTGTCCGGTTTAAACCAGATACGCATCGCATATCTTTTTTCGCCCCAAACAGAAATGGAACTAACTCCGGGAATGGTTTGCAACCGTTCTACAATATTATTTTCAGCATACTCTGTTACTTCCAAAAGATTACGTGTATTGCTTTGAACTGTAACGGCAATAATTGGTTGCGCACTGGCATCCGCTTTTGATACAACCGGCGGCGCATCTATATCTTGCGGTAAACTCCTGGTAGCCTGCGATACCTTATCACGTACATCATTTGCAGCTGTTTCGAGATCCACACTCAATTCAAATTCTACGTTAATATTGCTGCTTCCCTGGTTGCTGGATGAACTGATATTTTTTACTCCAGGAATACCGTTGATGGCTTTTTCCAGAGGCTCCGTTATTTGAGATTCGATAATATCGGAATTGGCGCCGGAATAAGAGGTACGAACAGAAATATTCGGTGGATCAATTGCCGGGTAATCTCTTACACCAAGGAATTTAAACCCAATAATCCCAAACAAAACAATCACCAGGTTCAGAACGATTGCCAATACAGGACGCCGTAAACTTATCTGAGAAATATTCACTGTTTATTCCTTCTTATTTAATGATGAAAGATTGATTTTGCTTCCGGGTTTGATGGAAAGTAATCCGGTCGTGATTACCGTATCCCCAATAGAAAGGCCGCTGAGAATTTCGACTTTCGCAGAATCGCGTGTGCCGGTAGTCACTACTTTGAAATCAGCCTTTCCACCATTATATACAATTACCTGTTTATCTCTTGCCTGCGGAATAATTGCCTGGGTTGGTATCATGATCGCATCATTATTATCACCCATATCAAACGCTACTTTTGCAAATGATCCGGCTGTAATATTATTATCAGTATTTTCAACTACCGCATGCACTTTCAAACTACGGTTTTCTTCTGTAATACCAGATTCTGTGGCATATATTTTTGCATGGTAATTTTTGCCTGTTGCTTCTGTAGTGAAGTTGATGACATTTCCAATTTTTACTTTTGGTGTAAATCTTTCAGGTACGCTGAATTCCAGTTTTAATTTATGGTCCTGCCTTATCGTAGTAATAACGGTAGTGGGCGTAATAAATGCACCAATACTGATATTCTTAAAGCCAACCTTTCCGTCAAAAGGAGCCCGGATAATTGTTTTATTGATCGCAGCTTCCAGTACCTGGATATCGGCTTTGATGCTGCTTACATCCAATACGCTCAAATCATAATCCTGCTGACTGATGCCGCCGATTTTTAGTAATTCCTGCTGACGTTCCTGTGTTTTCTGTGCTACCTGCAATTGTACTTTTAATTTCTGAAGCTGCGCCTGAAGGTCGCCGTCAAAAAGCCTTGCCAGCAAAGTTCCTTTTTTTACATGCGCTCCTTCTTGGATAGAGAGATAAGTTACTTTTCCGGATACTTCCGGATGAATATCTGTTTCTTCGAACGGCAATAAAGTACCGGCTACTTCGATACTCGAATGCAATACAGAGGGATAAATGATATATCCGTCAACCGGCAAAACCGAATTTGCTGCAGACGGTGAGCCTTTTTTTACAGGATCTGCTTTTTCAGTTTTGCTGGCGCACGAAGAAAGGATGATTGAAAAAATAATTCCCGTAAGTAGTCCGGTGTAGCTTAATTTCATTATGGATAATTATAGATAGCTGCTATTTTTAACAGTGGATTAGTAAGACGGTAAAAATATAAAAAACCTTCGCAAAAGTTTTTTAGGATATTACTTTTAGTAATTGTTTCACTTTATTGGCTACATGAATTAATTCCTGCCTTTCATTGCTGAGAACGGTTACATGGCCCATCTTTCTTCCCGGACGGGTTTCTTTTTTTCCATAAATATGTACAAATACATTTTCAATCTTCAAAACGTCTTCAAGGTTGAGGTATTTTGCCGCGCCTTTGTAATTGGATTCCCCGATCAGGTTTACCATTGCTGAATTAATAATGGATTTTGTAGATCCCAAAGGATAGCCAAGAACAATTCTCCAAAGCATGTCAAACTGTGAAGAATATGCTGCTTCTATTGTATGATGGCCGCTGTTGTGCACCCGTGGTGCCGTTTCATTTACCAATACGTTATCGTCAATATCCAGAAATAATTCAACTGCAAAGATACCGGGGCTCTGCAGGTTTTTCACCACCGTTAATGCAATTGCTTCCGCCTTCCATAATATTTTTTCACCAATGACAGCGGGGCTGATCTGGTATTCCAATAAATTCAAATCGTTATTAAAAACCATTTCTACCGGAGGATAAATAGCGCTTTTGCCGTCTTCGCCTACTGCAACAATGATGGAAATTTCTTTTTTAATGGTAATAAGTTTTTCCAAAACAGCATCTGCATCAAATGCCTTTTCTATATCCTTTTCATTCTTCAGAATTTCAACGCCTTTTCCATCGTAGCCACCCATAGCGAGCTTGTGAGCAGCAGGAAAAAAACCTGTATGGTTTTGTAATTCCTCTCTTTTTTGAGTAATGATAAAGGGTGCGGTGGGAATGAGATTTTCTTTGTAAAAATTTTTCTGCCTGATTTTATTTTTAATTATTTCCAAAGCCTCAGGCCTTGGATAAACTTTTACTCCTTCTGATTCTAATTTTTTTAATGCTTCAACATTTACCGATTCTATTTCAATGGTAATTGCATCAAGGTTTTTACCGAATTGATAAACGTCGTCAAAATTAGTGATGTCGCCTTTTGAAAAATGATCGCATAAATGAGCGGCGGGACAGTTTTCGTCATTTTCTAAAACATAAGTTTCTACAGGATAATTGGCTGCCGCCTGCAATAACATTCTTCCTAATTGCCCTCCGCCTAATATGCCAGCTTTCTTCATTCAAAAATTTTTTTTGCAAGATAGAGGTAAAGGAAGATTTTGCAACAAATTAAAATTCTAAAATTTTGAAGAATGCAATCCGGCAAAGGAACAAATAAGGATGATTCCGGTTTGGATTTTTGGGAAAACGTGATAAGTAGAAATACGCACTATTTATTCGTTTGCTGCAAATTTGAGAAATGTGTTTTTGGAATCGGAAAAATTAAGAACCCGTTTCAACCAATTTTTTTATTTGGATCAAAATCGGTTCCCATCCACCACCTTGCATTGTTTCCCGAAATCTTTTTTCACCGTCAGCTACTGTTGCATAATCTCCTTGTGTAACTGTCAACTTTGTTTTGCCGTTTTCTTCCTGCAATGTATAAGTTACCGTCAGATAATTTTCATCAACATCTGCAATTGCTGAATTCGGATCGATCGTAGTATAGGATAAAAATTTTTCCGGTACTATTTCAATGATTTTTCCTTTTACAAATACCATATCTTTTCCTTCATAATTGCCTTGCCAAAGCAGATCACTGCCCGGTTTCCACTCAGAAACAGTTTCGCAACCAAACATATATTTTTTTGTTTCTGCTGGATTGACAAGCGCGTTCCAAACGGTTGATGCAGGTGCATTGATCTCAATATTATTTGTTACAACTAATTTTTTATGCATTGTTTTTGACGCAATTTACGAAGTTGATAAAAAAAAACGGTTCAGGCAGCAAAATGCATTACCGCATAAAGCGCAACGACAGAAATAGCAATCCATAAAGCAATTCCCTGGATCAGTGGTTTGATTCCAACTGCTTTCAAAACAGATTTTGATAGCCCGGCGCCAATTAAAAATAAGGTAACTGTTAACCCCGTTTTTGCCAAATCCACAAGATAACTTGATACTATATGAATAGCAGGAAGATAAGTGTTCAGTATCATTGCGAGAATAAATAAACCAATGAAATAAGGAACTTTTATTTTTTGTTTTCCTGATTTGAAGAACACTGTTGTCAATAATGCAACCGGGATGATCCATAATGCCCGTGCGAGTTTCACGGTTGTGGCCACCTGCAATGCTTCCGGGCCATATTTGTTTGCGGCGCTAACTACAGAACTGGTATCATGAATGGCAATGGCGCTCCACAATCCAAACTGCATTTGTGATAAATGCAGCTGATGCCCAATAAAAGGGAATAAAAATAATGCGATTGAATTTAGAATAAAAACGGTTCCAAGCGCCACAGACATTTGTTTTTCTTCTGCTTTTATTAAAGGGCTAATGGCGGCAATGGCACTGCCACCGCAGATGGCTGTGCCGCACGAAATAAGATGTGAAGTTTTCTTTTCTATTTTCAAAAACCGGCCAAGTAATAAGCCCAAAGCAAGTGTTCCTGTTATAGATGCGACCGTAAAAAGAAATCCTTCTTTTCCTGCTTCTGCTGCGCTCTGCACGTTCATTCCAAAACCCAAACCAACGACAGAAACCTTTAATAAAAAGGAAGTTGCTTTATGATTCAAATGCAAAAAAGGGGGTCCGATAAATTGTGCAATTGCAAATCCAATCAGTAAAGCAACAGGCGGTGATACCAACGAACTAAGGCAAAAAATTAACCCGATTACAAAAATAATCTCGCGTGTCGTAATATTTTTATCTAATAAATTTCTGAATTTTTCGTGGAGCGGAATGTTTGTTTTTATTTCTGATTTAGTTTGCATAACTGCTATTTTTTCTTCTGTAGATTCCAAAAATAATCTGTACGATGATTGCAAATTTCATCAGTAAATGCAGGCAGGAGAAATGGTAATTAGTGATGTACGATTACCTGAAGTTATAGTGACTGCAAAAATTAATAAACACACCGGGAAGCGATTCTGATTCGCCATGCAGTTGAATAAAATAGAAATACCGTTCAATATCCAGTCCTTTGATGTGTATAATCCGGAATTCATTTTGTTTTAGTTCATTTAATACAGAATGTACGGAAACAAAGGCCATGCAATCAGAATGCAGCAAATACGATTTCATGCTTTCTGTGCTTGCCAGTTGCATTTCGATTTTCAAATCCCGTATTTTAATTCCAAAAGATTTCAATGCATGCGCAATTACTTCCAGCGTTCCGGAACCCGGTTCACGCAACAGCAAAGGAATGATCTTCAAGTCCTGAGGTTGAATGATTCCTTTTTTGCCCCATGGATTTTTATTTGATGCAATCAAAACGATCTCGTCTTTTATAAATTCAGAATATTTGATGGAAGCATTTCTGGAACGTCCTTCAATCACGCCCAAATCAATTTCATTATTTTTTAAAGCGCTTTCTATTTGTTCTGTATTATTCGTGGTTAATGTGATTTGCACATCCGGAAATTTTTGATGAAATGCAGCAAGCGCCGGCGGTAATACATACTGGGCAACGGTTGTACTTGCTCCAACTCTCAATTTTCCTTTGTGCTTTTGAGAAAAATTGCTCATTTCAAATTCCAGGTTTCGATAGACTGAGAATATTTGTTCTACGTGTTGAAGCAAGATTTCTCCCGCAGCAGTAAGCTTTATTTGTGAACCTTTTCTTTCAAAAAGTTTTGTTTTAAAATAATGTTCGAGTTCGTGAATGTGTTTGGTAACTGCCGGTTGTGTAATATATAATTCAGCCGCTGCTTTGGTGAAGTTTAGTCTTTTAGCTACGGTTTGAAAAACCCTGAGACGAAAATCAAACATGGTAAAACGTGTATGGATAAAAAATGAGAGAAAAGTAACTTAACGTTGTAAAATTAAATCACTATAAGAAACAGAGATATAATCCGAGCTTTTTATTCCGAAAAGATCCGCATATTTCATGCATTGTTTTTTCAGATCTTCAACCTTGCCGTAGCCTGAATCATCTATTGCTTCTACTTCAACAAAAGTTCCAAGATTTTCCACTGTATCAAAATGAAATTTTACATTTTTAATAAAGTATATTTTGCGTTTCTTCTTGACGATCACTTTTATCCCATGCACCTTTACCAATATTTCTTTTAACGGAGGCTGGGGCTGAAATTTGTAAAGTAAAATATCTGATTCTTTTGCTTGCGCTACATCCTCCCTTTCGTAATAGATCAATGAATTCTCAATGTTTCCTTCGCGTAGTTTTAATCTTCCTTTTGTTACATTGAAATAGGTGTCGGTTTGGTTATCTTCTCCAATAAAAACCGGGTTAAGCGTAAGCAATTTTTTTTCGAATGCGGCCAGATCTTTTGCCACCGCTTTGAACTCAAAATTGGTAATATGCATTTTTTAATTTTTTTAAATATTTCTACTAAATAAAAAAACCTGCAGCGTATCGCAGGTTTATCAAAATTAATTAATATATCATTTCTTATTTTTCATAAGGAAAATTCCTCGCTACTTTTTTCATCATCCTGGTGATCAGCTCATCTGTGGAACTAAATACGTTATCATTCATCGCTTTATAAAAACGCCACAGTAAATTGCCATCAACCGCATTGTAAATCTGCATGGTAAGCGCGCCGCTTCCGGTTTTGCTTCCCATACTTCCCAATAAGACTGTCTTTACGATTGCGCCACTTTCTGAAGCTGTTTTTTCATAATCATAATTGCATTTGATAACAGCATCTACGCCCAAAACTTTACAAATTGAATCCTGCGTTAAAAGATCCAGTTGATTATAAAGTCCTTTGGATTTTAACAATGCATTGGTACGCGTCGGATCCTGAAACGTCACTGAATATTTTTCACTTTTTCTAAGCAAGTAAGTGAACATAGACGACTGAAGATTGGTGATGAGGCTTTGTTCCTCATTTTTGTTTGCTGTAGAATCATAATGTTTAGGAACTCTTTTATACACAATAGATACGCCAAAAGGAAGAATGGCAACAGTTTTTTGTTTTTCTATTTCAGTCTTTAAATTCGGTGCAGCGTATGTTTGTTTGGCTGCTTCAAATTGGGCAAATCCGGAAAAACAAAGGAGAAGTAAAAAAGATGCAAGAGAAATTTTGATTTTCATAAACTTTAGTTTTTTATTTTTTAAAAATGGCTGCAATATAAAGACAAAAATATTTTCGTTGAAGAAATTATTATTGTTGCAGCAACTGTTTTTTTATAAACGGTTATCATAGTATTTTTGGTATAATATTTCTTATCCCTGGCTTGTTAATTATTGATTTTTTATTTTTTTAATCATGATCTCACACATTGTTGCCGCTTCAGAAAATAACATCATTGGGGTAAAAAATGGCTTGCCGTGGAGGCTTCCAAATGACTTTAAATATTTCAAAAACAAAACCTGGGGAATGCCTGTTATCATGGGTAGGAATACTTATGAATCGCTAAAAAAAGATCTGCCCGGAAGAATCAACATTGTGCTTACAAAAAAGAAAGACTGGAATCCAAAAAATGTTTTTGTAACACATGAAATAGAGGAAGCGATTAAAAAGGCGGGTGAAAGTGACGCCAAAGAAATTTTTATTATTGGTGGTGGCGAAGTCTTTAAACAAACGATGGAAAAAGTGAACAGGATCTATCTGACCCGCGTTCATACTACGCTGGAAGGCGATACAACGTACCCGGAATTTGATAAATCAAGGTGGAAATTGATTAACGAACAATCTTTTCCTGCAGATGAAAAAAATAATTATCCTTACACATTTGAGATTTGGGAAAAAATTGGTAAAGCGTAAATTCGACGAATGTATTCCGCTTTTCAATTAGCAAAAAAATATTTACAATATTTTATTACCGCGCAAAACGGCAAAGGCCACGGTGTTCATTCTCCTTTTGTTTTTGATTTTATTATTCATGTATTGAATGATAAAAAACAATACGCTTGCTATCAGAAAATAGAGTCGCTTCGCAAAGAGCTTCTTGCAAACAATAGCTGCATTGAAGTGGAAGATTTCGGTGCAGGTTCGGCAGTGATTCCTTTTAAAAACAGGATTGTAAAAGACATCGCTGCATCTTCTTTAAAAAAGAAAAAATATGCGCAACTGCTTTTCAGGATTGCAAAATATTACGAGTCAGAAACGATTGTTGAATTAGGCACTTCTTTTGGAATTACAACTTGCTATTTTGCTGCAGCAAACCCGGATTCAAACGTAATCACCTTCGAGGGAGCAAAAAATATTGGAAAAATTGCTTTAGAAAATTTTGAAAAAAGTGGTTCAAAAAACATGAAACTGATTGAAGGAGATTTTAATAAAACAATTTCAGCAAACAAAGAAATAATCGAAAATGTTGATTTGCTTTTTATCGATGGCAATCATCGGAAAGCGGCGACGTTGGAATATTTTAATTTTTTTCTCAGCAAAGCAACAAATAATTCGATTTTTATTTTTGACGACATTCATTGGAGTGAAGAAATGGAAGAAGCGTGGAAGGCAATACAGAAGCACGATTCCGTTACTTTAACCATTGATCTTTTTTTCATTGGACTTGTATTTTTCAGTAAAGATTTTAAAGTGAAACAACATTTTAGCATCAGGTTTTAAATTTTCAATACCTTAGAAGCATATTTTTAACTTATGATCATTGGTGTTTTAAAAGAACCGCTGCCCGAAACAAGAGTTTCCATTTTACCAGAACATGTTGCTATCTTAAAAAAGATGAACGCAGATGTTTTAATCGAAAATAATGCCGGTGAAAATGCTTTTGCTGCTGATGAAAAATATGTGGAAAGTGGTGCCGGCATTGGTTCACGAAATCAGGTTTTGAAACAGTCAGATGTCATTCTATCCATTCATCTTCCTGCAGAAACGGAAATTGATTTGTTGCAATCAAAAGTAATTCTTGGTTTTTATCAGCCATTATACCATCCAGAGTTGATTAAAAAATTTATTGAAAAAAAAGTAACGGTTTTCAGTATTGATATGATTCCGAGAACGACGCGTGCCCAAAGTATGGATGCATTAAGCAGCCAGGCAAATATTGGAGGATACAAATCGGTATTGCTTGCCGCCAATATATTTCCTGGATATTTTCCAATGTTTATGACTGCAGCAGGGAGTATTCGTCCGGCAAAAGTTTTGATATTGGGCGCCGGTGTAGCAGGGCTGCAGGCAATTGCCACAGCGAGAAGATTGGGTGCAGTTGTTGAAGTTTTTGATACGCGACCGGCCGTAAAAGAAGAAGTGATGAGCCTTGGCGGAAAATTCATTGAAGTGGAAGGCGCAGCGGACGCCAGCAAAGCCGGTGGTTATGCGGTAGAACAATCAGCAGAATTTTTGCAAAAACAAAAAGAAAAAATTGCTGCAAGTGTTGCAAAGTCGAATATTATCATCACCACTGCTCAGATCTTCGGGAAAAAAGCGCCGGTATTAATTACAGAAGATATGATAGCAAAAATGAAAAATGGTTCTGTGATTATTGACATTGCAGCGGCAACGGGTGGAAATACAGAACTAACTAAAAATGATGAAACCATCGTTTATAAAGGAGTTACCATCGTTGGAAATTCTAATCTGCCGGCGACCATGCCTTCTGATGCAAGCAAATTGTATGGAAAAAATATTTGTAACTTTTTGGAGTTGATTATTGATAAAGAAGGGATGTTAAATTTGAACATGCAGGATGATTTGGTAAAAGGAACCTTAATAAATTAAAGAATTTTTTTAAACAATAAAAACAATGGAATCAGTCATCGATTTTTTACATCAAAATATCGAAATGTTTTACATCGTAATTCTGATGATATTTTTGGGAATTGAAATAATAGGAAGAGTTCCAAGTGTGCTACATACGCCACTTATGAGCGGCGCCAATGCAATTCATGGGGTTGTAATTATTGGCGCTATCATCGTAATGGGCAAAGCGGAAAGTGGAAATTATACTGCTCTTGTTCTTGGTTTTTTAGCAGTTGTTTTGGGAACCTTGAATGTGGTTGGCGGATTTGTCGTTACTGATAGAATGCTGGAGATGTTTAAGAAGAAGAAAAAGTAGCAACCAATTGAATAGTAAACACTAAAATCTAAAAAATGTAACGATCTAAACAAGTCCAGACCTAAACCATCACTCCTGTTAACCAATCTTTAAACCAAACCATTCTAATGCCGATAAGTATTTTACCTGTTTGTTATCTTATTGCTTCTGTAACATTTATCATCGGGTTAAAGATGTTATCGAAGCCGTCCACTGCCCGCACAGGCAATTTAATAGCCGCGGCAGGAATGATCGTAGCCATTTTTCCAACGATTTTTTTATATAAATACAATGGAAAGAGTTTAGGCAATTATACATGGATTTTTTCTGCGATGATCATTGGTTGCATAATCGGAGTTCTCGTTGCAAAAAAAGTGAAGATGACCGCAATGCCTGAACTGGTAAGCTTTTTCAATGGTATGGGAGGTGCTTGTGCCGCATTGATTTCTATCGTTGAATTTGATTATTTATACCGGGAATACCGAACAGTTGGTTCTTTGTTTTCTGATGTAGCTCCCCTCGGTCATTATCTTGCTATTATCGCCGGAACCATTATAGGCAGCATTTCTTTTATCGGTAGTATGATCGCCTGGGGTAAGCTGGCAGGAAAATTTAAAGATTATGCTTTCAAAGGGCAGCATCTTTTCAATACAATCATTTTGATTTTAGTGTTGGCTGCTGCTGTTTTAACTTATTTTTCCAAAACAGAAAATGCCAATATTTATTTCTTTGTTACGGTCGCATTGGCACTTTTGTACGGAGTGTTTTTTGTGTTGCCGATTGGCGGCGCAGATATGCCGGTTGTCATTTCCTTATTAAATTCTTTTACCGGTGTGGCAGCAGCTTGTGGAGGATTTTTATATGATAACAAAGCAATGCTTACGGGTGGCATTTTAGTTGGTGCAGCCGGAACTTTACTTACCATTTTAATGTGCAGGGCCATGAACCGCAGTCTGATGAATGTACTTCTTGGCTCCTTTGGGGGAAACGCAAAAACTGCTGCTGCAACAAAAGATGTACATGGAAATATCAAGGAAATTTCTGTGAGTGATGCAGCCATGTTGATGGCTTATGCTAAAAAGGTAATGATCGTTCCGGGCTATGGATTGGCGGTGGCGCAGGCACAACATACCTGTCACGAATTGGAAAAAGCATTGGAAGAAAAAGGCGTTGAAGTGAAATATGCCATCCATCCGGTTGCTGGTCGAATGCCTGGGCACATGAATGTTTTACTTGCGGAGGCAGATGTGAGCTATGAAAAATTACTGGAGATGGGTGAGGCGAATGAAGAGATGAAATCTACCGATGTTGCTTTTATTCTCGGTGCAAATGATGTGGTAAATCCTGCGGCCAAAAACGATCCTTCTTCACCGATTTATGGAATGCCGATTCTGGAGGTGGAACTCGCAAAACAGGTTATTGTGAATAAAAGAAGCATGAAGCCCGGGTATGCAGGAATTGAAAATGAATTATTTTATCAACCAAAGACATCAATGCTTTTTGGCGATGCAAAAAAAGTGTTGCAGGAGTTACTCGGTGAATTGAAGAATATATAAATACCTGATCAAAATTCGACTTCGATCTTTTAAAATTACGATTTCAGCAAACGAACAATTAATGCATATTTGTAATCAGGTCACAGCACAGCGAATAAAAAGACAATTGCTGCCGGACTTAATCCTATGTTTCTCTTCGTTTGATAAGCATAAAAAAAGGCTGAAAAAAACTTTCAGCCTTAGTCCGGTTTTTCAAAAAGGAATAAACATGTTGATAAAAGTTATTTGCCTTAATGAGCGTACTATGGGTTAAAACAAAGAATGGAAAGTGACGAAATAAATGCTTTTGTAAAAGTAGCAATTAAAAAAATGGCAGAAGTAGGGTTTTTTTATCCGATTATGGTAATATATTCACCTAATTTTTTAAAAAGGATAATCAATTCCAATAGTTGCATTAAAATTCTCATACCTCCACAGGCGATTCTCATAAGCTGATCCAAACAAATTTTTGAAATTTACATTTGGAAATTGCCAACCGTCATTTTCGAGTATGTCCGGTCTTTTAAACCGCAGCGCCACATCAAATCTTAAAACAAAATAAGAAAAATCGAACCGGAAGCCCACACCTGAAGAGACTCCCAGCTGTTTATACAAGTTTTGGAATTTGAATTGAGTGGTATCTTCTTTTCCGTCGGGGCGTGTATTTTTAAAATTCCAGATATTGCCAATATCGGTGAAAACCGCCATTTTAAAAAGCACTGCATTTGAAAATAGCGGCGCTACATTAAACCGGTATTCTGCATTTCCCTCCAGTTGAATATCGCCGGTGCGGTCATTAAAACGGATTCCAGTGGACTGATAAGGAGCAAGCGGCTGCCCACCAACGCCAATTCCCCGAACCGGCCAGCCGCGCATGCTATTTGGACCGCCACCGAAATATTGTTTAAAAAATGGAAGTGTGGTATCACTATTTGACAAGGGAATTCCTACGCCTGCAAACGCACGCAAAGCAATCGCAGATTTGGCATGATTGATTGTGTAAACATATTCTACGTCTGTTTTTATAAATTCCTTTAAATATTTATTGAAAAAATTTCCCGTCTGCGCGTTCTTATTTTTTTCTTTTAAAAGATCCCATGGTAATCCTGATTCTTCGAAGTTGATTTTTAAATTGGTAATTAATTTGGGATTCCTTGGATTAGCTTTTACCAGGTTATAACTGATTGCAGAACCCATTACCAGGGCAGTGTTGAACGAATATTTTAAAAAAGGATTTTCATTTAATGTACTGTCAAAACTCGCTGAACGATTATATAAACGCCGGTAATCAAAATTAAAAAGCTTCAAACTCCATAAGTGTTTTGTATTGTTGGTCCAGTTAAAACCATATGCAGTATTAAACACTTGTTGATTGAAAAAATCAATGCGGTTTATGAGAGAAATATTCGTATTGATGAATGATTGATTAGTGATCAAATTTTTATTGTTGTAAACGCCCAGTGGGAAAATGAACTTTGGAAACAACAAGGTATTTGAATAACTCAATTCATTTGAATTGATAAACGTACCACTGCTGTTTCTGTGAGAAGTATTAAATTCTACACCGGCTTTTATTCCGTTTGTCATCCGAATTGCAGATTTGGCAAGGTTTCTATCAGTAACTGATAAATTTAAAGACAGACCCAAAAGATTTCCTGATGCAGAAGTAGTAAGGCTGCTGGTAGCATTATTTGCTGAATAACTCATTTCAATGTTCCCTTCAAAAGCATATTTTTTCAGAGGAATTAATTTAACCACCATATTCAGGAGATTGGTATCTTTTTGTTCAATGATATCAATGGTTGGGCTTTCCCACACACCCAGTTTGTACAAATCATTTATTGTTTTAAAATAATCATCCTGCCGAAAAGCATTTCCTTTTTTTATCGCAATATTTCTGCTCAGTAATGAAAATTTAAAAAGTTTCCGATGAAATTTTGCTGTATAATTTTTAAACGTACGAACCTGTAAATTACTGTCAGTGTATTCATCGCCTGGTACATAATCGGGCAATACATAAATATCATTGATATAATATTTCTGCAAATTGCTGCTGTCCGGCAAATTATTTAACTGAAAGCCAAGCCGGATCTTTGGATTTTTTCGCTGCTGATTTGCTTCTGCCAGTAAACGTAATTGCTCAAACGGATCTTCTGAAACACTTGTCAATGCTGCGATTGTCGTATCACCGGTTGCCCTTATTTCGTCAGCAGTAAATTTATAATAGCCGTTATTTTTATAAAGATTTACCAGCCGGTTTGTTTCCTGCAGAATGCCACTTTTGGTGATTGGCGTATTGGGCTGAAGCAGCGATTCTTTTTTTGTGGAAATCGCCAGTTCTTCCAGCTCAGGTTTTGTAAAGAGATAAGCCAAAGTGTCTATCATCGTGCGTTTTCCAGCGTCGACGTTGTAGGTAACTGTAACTCTTTCCTGGTTTTTTTTTCTTGTAACTGTATCAAAAGAATAGGAAATATCTGGACTATAGAAACCAAGATTTTGCAAAGCCGCAGCCATATTGGCGGCAGATTGAGCGACGGCATTTGTATCAAAAACAGGCGGGTTCGGAAGGTAATGAAAAATAAAAAATTTATCTTTTTCCAACACTTTTGCGCTGTCATCCAATTGAGTAGTTAATTTTGATTTGATGCTCACTTTTTCGTCTTTACTTACGTTGTTTGCTTTCAGCTTTATATTATTTTTAAAAATGAAGGGAACATTTTTTTGATATTTTTGAACAATTGTACAACTCGAAAAAAAGAGGATCGTAAAAAAAAATTTCAGGAAAAATAAGACGGAAGTTTTCACAGAGTTGTTCCCTTTCATAATAAAAAAGCCATGTTGAGCAAAAAGATTGTCAAATATATTCAAAGTTTGAGCCATAAAAAATTCCGTGACGAAGAAGGGGTTTTTATTGCTGAAGGACCAAAGGTTGTTTCAGAATTTTTATCAGCAGAAATAATAGAATGCAAAATAATTTGTGCAGAAAAAGAATGGCTTTTTGAGAACAAAATTTTATTAAAAAATATAAACAAGGAAAATATTTTTGAGACAGATGAACATTGGCTGAAAAGTATTTCTCTTTTGAAAACACCGAATAAAGTAGCTGCAGTTTTTACGAAAAAACCGGCAGTTGAAAATCAAAATCTTCATGGCAGAATTTCACTGATGTTGGACGATTTACAGGATCCTGGAAATATGGGGACGATCATCAGAATTGCGGATTGGTTTGGGGTTGAAAATATTATTTGTAGTGAGCATAGTGTGGATTGCTACAATCCAAAAGTAGTACAATCCACTATGGGCAGCCTTTTGAGAGTGAATCTTATTTATACGGACTTAAAATTATTTATGAAAAAACATAAGCAGATACCAATCTACGCTGCTTCTTTATCAGGAGTTTCTGTTTTTAAGTTGCCGAAAATAACTGAAGGAATTTTTTTAATCGGAAACGAGTCAAAAGGATTGAGCGAAGAAATTTTAAAATCTGCTTCGCAAAAAATTACGATTCCAAAAGCGGGTCACGCAGAATCATTAAATGCTGCAGTGGCAACCGGCATCATCTTATCACAGGTTGTTTTTCATTCCTGATTTTAAAAATACAAAATCACATTAAAACTTCGTTGATAACTTACCTTTATCGCGTTTAAATAAAAAATATGCTAAAAGTTGGAGTATTTGGGGTTGGCCATTTAGGAAAATTTCATTTGAATAATTGGAAAGAAATAGAAGGCGTCAAATTGATTGGATTTTATGATCCTTCTGACTTAAATGCGAACGAAGTAAAAAAGGAATACGCTTTAAAAAGGTTGAAGAAAGCCGATGATTTGATTGAAGCATGTGATGCAATCGATATTGTGGCGCCAACAACCGAACATTTTGAGTTGTGTAAAAAGGCCATTCTACAAAGCAAACATGTGTTTGTTGAAAAACCTTTGTGCAACACAATGGATGAAGCAAAGGAAATAGTGAAACTGGCAAAAGAAGCAAACATCAAGTTCCAGGTTGGCCATGTGGAGCGTTTCAATCCGGCGCTGCTGGCGGCAAAAGAACATGGACTGAATCCGATGTTTATTGAGGTGCACCGTCTTTCTCAATTCAATCCACGTGGTACAGATGTGAGTGTAATTTTGGATTTAATGATCCACGACATTGATATTATTCTTTCCTTGGTAAAAAGTAATGTGAAAAATGTTTTTGCCAACGGCGTAAATGTTTTAAGCGATACGCCGGATATTGCCAATGTCAGAATGGAATTTGACAATGGATGTGTGGCAAATCTTACTTCCTCCAGGATCAGTATGAAAAAGATGCGCAAGATGCGGTTGTTTCAAAAGGATTCTTATGTAGGAATAGATTTTTTAGAGAAAAAGACGGAGATCATTAAATACAAATCTCCGGAAGATAAAAATGTTTTTACGTTCGATATTGATACCAATCACGGAAAAAAAACAATTGCAATCGCAGCGCCGGCAGTGAAAGAGAGCAATGCTATAAAAATGGAATTACAAAGTTTTGTGAATGCAATTAATAACAACAAAACAACTGTCGTTACTGAAGTTGACGGCTTTCGTGCGATGGAGGTTGCGCATCTAATATTGGATAAGATCAACCGGAACCAGATCGGGTAATTTTAATTTTAGTATAATTTGCAAAAGCGCTTACACATTCGATTTTATGCATTAGGCGATTTACTTGCATCTGTTATTGCCTGGATTCTTTTTTATTGGATCCACAGGCATCTTGGCGGAGAAAGTTTTGCGTTCAGCAAAAAATTTATTTTTGGTTTAATATTTTATCCGCCCGGATATTTGCTTTTATATCACCTTTCCGGAACTTATAAAAATCTTTACTACAAATCAAGATTGCTTGAATTGTTCTCTACTTTTTTAAGTACGTTTCTTGGAAGTATCATCCTGTTTTTTATTTTCTTATTTTATAAAAAACATCAAAATCTAAGCACTTTCTACACCCAGTTTTTTATACTGTTTGCTCTTCAGTTTTTAATTACCTATTTCATCCGGTTTTTGTTTTTAAGTAAAGCGCATAGCCAATTACAAGATGAAGAAGTATGGTTTAATACATTAATTATTGGCAATCCCGAAAAAGCGGAAGAACTGTTTCATTCAATAAAATCGAATAAGGAAAAAAGCGGCTATCGCATATGTGGTTTTGTTTCTTCAGAAGAACAAAATAACCGCCAATGGAATGGAGAAATTTCTTTTTTGGGAAATATAAATGCAGTAAAAAATGCGATAGATAAATACGCAATTAGTGAAGTGCTGATTGCGTTGGAAAAAGAGGAGAGAGAGGAAGTCGAAAAAATTTTGCAATTGCTTGCAGAAAAAGAAGTGAATGTAAAAATGGTGCCGGATAAAATTGACATTCTCACCGGAAGTGTAAGGACCACAAATATTATGGGAACGCCACTGATAGAAATTCATACCGGGTTGATGAACGCATGGCAGCAAAATGTAAAACAATTGGTTGATATTATAATTTCAGTTTTTGCGATCATCGTTCTTTCACCATTGCTTTTATACGCGGCAATGAGAACAAGATTTTCATCAAAAGGAAACATTTTTTATTCACAGGAACGAATTGGTCATAAAGGCAAAAAATTTTTTATTTACAAATTCAGGTCGATGATAACAGATGCGGAAAAGAACGGGCCGATGCTGAGCAGTGATCATGACGAAAGGATTACCAGATGGGGAAAGATTATGCGGCGTTGGAGATTGGATGAACTGCCCCAATTGTGGAATGTAATAAAAGGAGAGATGAGCCTGGTAGGTCCTCGTCCTGAAAGAAAATATTATGCAGACAAGATCATGGAAAATCATCCTGAATATAAAATATTATTAAAAGTAAAACCCGGAATTACCAGTTGGGGAATGGTAAAATTTGGATATGCTCAAAATGTCGAGGAAATGATTGAACGAATGAAATACGATATTATTTATATTGAGAATATCTCCTTGGCACTCGATTTTAAAATTATGATTCATACCATCAGAATTATTTTATTGGGCAAAGGGAAGTGAATCGCAAAGGAAGAAAAAATTGCAATTTTCCTTTCGAAGTTCAGTTGATTTTTTCGGCTCTGCAGTAAAGAAAGAAATATCCCATTTTCTGATTTTATTGAAAGTCTCGATCTGTTGACGATAGTATTACTCTGAATTTTTTTCCCCTTTTTTGCCCAACTTTACAATATCGCCCGATTTAAATAATATCGGTTCTAGTGTTTCTTTCCATTTGGGTATTTTCCGAAGAAGGAATTCCAGATCCATTCCGAAATGCTTAAATTCTTCTGCTTGTGCATCCTCCATAATCGCTTTGGCATCACTATCCTTTTCAACAGATAAACGTTGCTGATACCAGTTAATGGCTTCTGCTTCTTCCGTTAAAGAGGCAAACATCCTGGCAAGTGTCCTTGTTTCTTCCTTCAGTTCTTGCGGCGGTTCATGATACTGGTTAAATCCCATTTGAATATAAATATTAAAAGATTAATTAAAGATTTGATTTTTCGTTCAATAATTATTCCAAAGAACCAAAATTTACTTTTAAAATGATAGTATGCAAAAGTTGACCGGATTCTTATATTTAAATCAGTTATAAAAAAAAATCCTGCAAAAGCAGGATTTTTTTTATAAAGCTTAAAAAATTAATCAGCCACTACTTCAAAATCAACTTCAGTTTCGTGTCCTTTACCGAAATCAATTTTGGCTTTGTAGTTTCCTAATTCTTTCACGTCGTCGAGAATGGTGATTCTGCGACGGTCTATTTCGTAACCTTTTTGTTCACGAATGGCTCGTGCGATCTGAACAGAAGTGACGCTACCAAATATTTTTCCGCTGGTACCGGTTTTAGCGCCAATTTTAAGTGGAGATTCCTGTAAAACACCAACCACACTATTAATTTCTGCCAAAAGCTTTTCTTCTTTTTTAGCAAGTTGTTTTTTGCGCTCTTCTAATTGTTTTAGGTTAGAAGGATTCGCTTCAACAGCTAATTTGTGGGGAATTAAGTAATTGCGGCCATAGCCATCTTTCACATTTACCAATTCGTGAGCACCGCCCAGGTTGTTTACATCTTGTATTAATATTACCTGCATTTGTTTGCATTTTTACCCAAACCGCCACTGGCGATCTTTCTCCCGACCATGATCGGGATTAGGGTGGTTAAAAAAATTATTTCATTAGATCTGTTACGTAAGGAAGAATGGCCATTTGACGGGCTTTCTTTACTGCTTCGCTTACTTTGCGCTGGTATTTCAAAGAATTACCGGTGATGCGGCGGGGAAGCAATTTACCTTGTTCGTTCAGGAATTTTTTCAAAAAGTCAGCATCTTTATAATCAATGTATTTGATGCCTAATTTTTTGA
>Ga0207652_10000385_pt1 | contig 45964 bp, 40 predicted proteins | sample KBSC63BmetaG_FD_184334 | JGI IMG/M metagenome (GOLD analysis project Ga0207652, IMG submission 184334) | Corn rhizosphere microbial communities from Kellogg Biological Station, Michigan, USA - KBS C6-3B metaG (SPAdes) (version 2) | ecosystem: Host-associated > Plants > Roots > Rhizosphere ...
CCTGTGACGCCTCCCTCACGGAAGCCTCACGTCCCGGGCTCCTCATGGGGGTCACAGCCTGCCAGGACCCCCATGAGGAGCCCGGGACGCAACTCGGACGGCCGCAAACGCCCCAGGCACCCGCCCGTCCCTATCCCGGTCCCTCCCCGCACCCCCGGCCGCCCCGATCGACGACCCACGCCATCCCCCTCCGACCGGCTACGTTGAGCCAATGCGACATCGGCGCCGGCTCGGCAGCCCACGACCACGTGCAGGCAGGGCCGGGGCGGTAGCGAACCTCTACTCACACGTGATCGACAATATGCACGCCTTGATCTCACTCCCCGCCCTCGCAGGCTGATGCCCGACCGCCCCACCAGCTCGAAGATGATCGGCACCGTGCTCTCGGGCCGCTATCGGCTGGAGGCCAAACTCGGCTCGGGTGGGATGTCGACGGTCTACCTGGCGCGCGACACGACGCTCGACCGGCCGGTCGCGGTCAAGGTCATGCACCGCGAGATGTCCGAGCAGGCCGACCAGCTCGAGCGCTTCCGCCAGGAGGCCCGCGCGGTCGCCAAGATCTCCCACCCCAACGTCGTCGCCGTGATCGACGCGGGCGAGGACGGCGGCTACCCCTACATCGTCTTCGAATACGTCGAAGGGGAGACGCTGAAGGCGCGGATCAACCGGATCGGCGCGCTCGACACCCAGGAAGCGCTTGCCTACGCGATCGAGATCGCCCGCGGGCTCACCGTCGCCCACGCCCGCAAGATGGTCCACCGCGACATCAAGCCGCAGAACGTCCTCATCGACGCCGAGGGGCGGGCCAAGCTGACCGACTTCGGCATCTCCCGCCAGCTCGAAAAGGACGGGCTGACGGCGACCGGCCGAGTGCTCGGCACCACCGACTACGTCGCCCCTGAGCAGGCGATGGGCCGCGGCGCCGACCAGCGCTCCGACATCTACTCGCTCGGCGTCGTCCTCTTCGAGATGCTGACCGGGCACGTCCCCTTCCAGGCCGACAGCCAGGTCGGCGTGGCGATGAAACACGTCAACGAGGAGCTGCCCGACGTGCAGGCCGACCGGCCGGAGCTCTCGGCAGCGACGGCCTTGGTGGTCGAGCGGGCGACGGCCAAGGACACGACCAAGCGCTACGCCGACATCGGCGAGATGATCGACGACCTCTCCACCGCGCTCGAGGTCGAGGCGGCGCGGGCGGGCTCGACCACCGGCGAGGCGACCAGCGTGCTGGAGGCGGTGCCGGCGGCCAACCGGAAACTCTCGAGCCGGGCGCGCTGGTCCTGGGCGGCGATCGTCGTCGTCGTGCTGATCGCCGCCGGCGCCCTCGTCGCCACCCAGCTGATCGGCAGCGGCAACAGCCCGATCAGCGGCAAAGCGACCGGTGGCGGTGGCGGCGGGCAGAAGTCCTCCGGCCACGAGGTCGCGCTCGAAGGCGCGACCGATTATGACCCCGAGGGCGACGGCCACGAGGACCCGGAAACGGTCGAACTGGCAGTCGACGGCAACCCCACCGGCACCGCCTGGTCGAGCGAGCACTACGACTCCGACACCTTCGCCGGCACCAAGACGGGCCCCGATCCGGGCGTCGGCCTCTACGTCACCACCCAGGCGCCGGTGACGCCGTCGACGATGAAGATCGTCACGCCGACCCCGGGCTGGGACGCGCAGATCTTCGCCGCCGGGGCCGGGCCGCCCGAAGAAATCGAAGAATGGGGCGAACAGGTCGGCGACGTGAAGAACGCCGACAAGGAAGAGGAAGTCCAGCTCCATCTCGGCCAGGCCGCCAAATACTTCCTCATCTGGTTCACCAAGGCGGCGCCGGCGACCGACCAGGAAGGCCGCTTCCAGGTCGAAATCTCCGACGTGAAGCTGCTCGAATAGCTCAGAACTCGTGGGCGCGGACGCGCTCGTAGCGCTCGATCGCGAGGGCGACGAGGCGGTCGCAGAGGTCCGGGTAGGAGAGGCCGTCGGCCTCCAGCAGCTTCGCGTAGACGCTGGTCTCGGTGAAGCCGGGCATCGTGTTGATCTCGTTGACCAGCACCGTGCCGTCGGGCTCGACGAAGAAGTCGCAGCGGGCGAGGCCGGAGCAGCCGGCCAGGCGGAAGACCTCGGCGGCGAGCTCGCGCACCCGCGCCGTCTCGATCTCCGAGATCGGCGCCGGCACCGCCAGGTCCATGCCGCCCTCGGCGTACTTCGCCTCGTAGTCGTACCACTGGGCGTGGGCGAGGATCTCCCCCGGCATCGACGTCCGCGGGTCCTCGTTGCCGAGCACCGAGCACTCGATCTCGCGCCCGTGGGCGGAGGCCTCGACGATCACCCGCGGGTCGTGCCGGAGCGCCGTCTCGACCGCGCCGTCGAGCGCGGCCAGATCCTCGATCCGGGTGATGCCGACGCTCGAGCCCATCCGCGAGGGCTTCACCCAGAGCGGCGACCCCAGCTCCGCGCAGCGCTCCCGCCACCCCGCTTCGCCGACTTCGACGAAGTCGACCTGCGGGATCCCCTGCCCGGCCAGCAGGCGCTTCAGGGTCAGCTTGTCCATGCAGGTCGCCGAGGCGAGGACGTCGGAGCCGACGTAGGGCACGTCGAGCATCTCCAGCAGGCCCTGCATGCTCCCGTCCTCGCCAAAGGGCCCGTGGAGGACCGGGAAGACGACGTCGGCGCCGAGCAGCCCATCGCCGGGAATCAGCTCCACCGGCTCGCCCCCGGAGCTCCAGCCTCCGTCACGGGCGATCCGCACCTCGACGAAGACGTGGCCGGCTTCCTCCAGCCCTTTCATCACCGCCGCGCCCGAGCCGAGGGAAACGTCGTGCTCGGAGGAGCGACCGCCGCTCAGCACCGCCACCCTCACGGTTCTTCGCCTTCTTCGAGGCCTTCGAGCCCTTCCGGTTCTTCTTCTTCGGGCACGACGACGGCGCGCTTGCCGACGATCAGGGTCACTTCCGAGCCCGGCGTCAGTTCGGTGCCGCCGCGCGGGGACTGCCGCGTCACCAGCCCGATCTTCGCTTCGTTGAGAGTTTCTTCTTCCTCGACCACCGGGGTCAGCCCGGCCGCGCGCACCGCTTCCACCGCTTCGCGACGTTCGCTGCCGACCACGCCCGGCATCTTCTTCGTTTCCCGCCCGGAGGAGACGACGATCTGCACGGTCGAGCCCGGTTCCAGTTCCTGGCCCGCGCTGGGCGACTGGCGCAGCACGCGGCCGACGGGCTGGCCCGATTCCTCTTCGCCGACTTCCGGGGTGAGCCCGCGGGCGCGGATTTCCTCCACCGCGAGGCGCCGCTGCTTGTCGACCAGGACCGGCACCTTGACCAGCTTCGGCCCGGTCGAGACGAAGATCGTCACGGTCGAGCCGTGCGTGGCGGTCCGCCCGGCGGGCGGTTCGCTGTGGATCACGTCGCCTTCTTCGACCGAGCGCGAGTGGACGTTTTCGACGCCGACTTCGAAGCCCGCCGCGTCGAGCTTCCTCGTCGCTTCGGCGCGCGTCAGCCCGGCCACCCCGGGGATCACGCCTTCGCCCGGCCCGACGCTGATCGTCAGCGTCACCGCGGGCTTCGAGCAGAACAGGGTGAGGAACGAGCAGTCTTCTTCGGCCTCGGCACCGGGCGGCGAGGGGGGCGGGTCTTGCTCGAGCACGGTCCCGGCCTCGACTTCGCGGTGGACGGTGAGCGGCGGCTGGCTCACGGTGAAGCCGCGCTGTTCGAGGATTTCTTCGGCCCGCTGCAGGCTGCGGCCTTCGACGCTCGGCACCGCGGTCGAGGTGTCGCGGGTGAGCAGCAGCCCGATCAGCGCGCCGATCAGGATCGCCACCAGGGCGGCGAGGATCCACCAGTTGCGCCGGCGGCGGCGCTGCGCCTCCGGGTCCTCCTCCGCCGGGACCGCGACGACCGGCGGCAGCGCCGCGAAGGAGGTCGTCCCCCGCCCGGCGCCGCCCGGTTCGCGCATCGCCTGGTCGAGCGCGGCAATGAAGGCGTCGGCGCTCTGGAAGCGCCGACCGGGGTCCTTCTCCAGCGCCCGCATCACCACCGCGTCGAGCGCCGGGCTGACCCTGGGCTGGATCGAGCTCGGCCGCTGCGGCATCTGCGAGACCTGTTTCATCGCCACCGCGACCGCCGATTCCCCCTCGAACGGCACCCGCCCGGTGAGCGCCTCGTAGAGCATCACGCCGATCGAGTAGAGGTCGGAGACGGCGGTGACGTCGAGGCCCTGCGCCTGCTCCGGCGAGAGGTAGTGCGGCGTCCCCATCACCGAGCCGGTCTGGGTGATCTCCGAGACCCCGGCGCGGGCGATGCCGAAATCGGTGACGACCGCCTTCCCCTCCGGGTCGACGATCACGTTCTGCGGCTTCAGATCACGGTGGACGATCCCCTGACGGTGCGCATAGCCGGCTGCCTGGAGCACCTGGCGGGTCACCGCGACGGCCTGCTCGAGCGTGATCCCGGAGTCGATCAGCTGCTTCAGCGTCGGCCCCTCCACGTACTGCATGGCGATGTAGTAGGTGCCCTCCCACTCGCCGCGGTCGAAGACGGCGACGACGTTCGGGTGCTGCAGCCCGGCCGCCGACTCGGCCTCGCGCTGGAAGCGCATCACGAACTCGCGGTCCTGGGCGAGCCGCCGGTGCAGGATCTTCAGCGCGATCCGCCGCTGCAGGTGGGCGTCCTCGGCGAGCCAGACGTCGGCCATGCCGCCGCCCCCGATCTTCGCCAGCACCCGGTAACGCCCGTCGACGACCGAGCCGACCTCGACCTCAGCCACGTCGCTCCCCCCTCGTCCTCACTGTTCCGGCTGCCTTTTCACTCGTCACCTATTCGCCCGCCAGGATCGCTTCGGCGACCTCGCGGAAGATCGGCGCGGCGGCGTCGTTGCCGAACGCTTCGGTGCACTCGACCGACGCCGCGATCGCGATCTTCGGGTGGTCGGCCGGGGCGAAGCCGATGAACCACGCCTGGTTCTCGTCCGCCCCGCCGCCGCAAGCTTCGTTGCCCGGCGTTTCCGCCGTGCCGGTCTTGCCCGCCACGGGCACGCCGGAGATCGCCGCGTTGGTGCCGGTCCCTTCGTCGACCACGCCTTCCATCGCGGTGGTCAGGTCTGCCGCCGTCTTGCCGGAGATCGGTTCGCTGTAGACGCTCGGCTTCATCTTCTTGGTGACGCTGCCGTCGACGTTCACGACCCGCTTCCAGATCTGCGGCTTCATCAGCTTGCCGTGGTTGGCGACCGCGGCGGCGACCATCGCGTCCTGCAGCGGCGTCACCAGCAGTCGCTCCTGGCCGATCGCGACGCGGGCCAGGTCGACCGGGTCGTTGCGGCCGAGCATCCGCCCGGATTCGTAGTCGTAGACACCGCTCTTGGAAAGCTCGTCTTCGGGCAGGTCGATCGGCGGCTTCGAGTTGAAGCCGAACTTTTCCATCATCGAGAAGAGTTCGTCCTGGCCGACCTTCTGGCCGAGCTGGGCAAACCAGGTGTTGACCGAGTTGGTCAACGCGGTGTCAAGGGTGATTTCACCCCAATCCTGGTCGAAGTCGTTCTGGAGCGGTTTGGTTTCCACGGTGATCGAGCCGGGCGCGTTGATCGCCGTCTCAGGGGTGATGACGCCGCTTTCGAGGCCCGCCGCCGCGGTCACGACCTTGAAGGTGGAGCCGGGCGGGTACTGCCCCTGCGTGGCGCGGTTGTAGAGCGGCCGCGAGACTTCCGCCTTGTTCAACTTCCGCAGCGTCTTCGGGATCGAGTTCGGGTCGTAGCCGGGGTTCGAGGCCAGGACCTTGACCGCGCCGGTGCTCGGTTCGATCGCCACCACGGCGCCGTAGCCCGTGGCTTCGAGCGCCTGCATCGCCACTTCCTGGGCCTTCGGATCGAGGCTGGTGACGACCTGTTCACCTTCCTGCTTCTGCCCGGTCAGCTCATCGAAGATCGTCCCGAATTCCGATTCTTCCCCGGTCAGTTCGACGTTGTGGTACTGCTCGAATTCGGTCTGCCCGTATTCCATGAAGCTGTAGCCGATCGGATGGCCGAAGAGCGCGCCCGTCGGGTAGTGGCGCACGTACCGCTTGCCGGTCCCCTTGCCCTTCGGGACCGACTTGGCGATCACCGTGCCGTCGGCGGCCAGGATCCGCCCGCGGGGGATCTGCTGCTGCTCGAAGAGCGGCCGCTTGTTGGCGTCCTGTTCTTTCAGCGCCTTGGCGTCGAAGACCGACCACCAGGACGTGAAGCCGATCAGGATCGCGAAGAGCACGACGATGAAGCCGAAGAGCTTGATGATCTGGCGGTTCACGTCAGCGCTCCGAGCGCCTCACCGCGTTCGGCCCGGGCGACGCCCTCTTCGGCTTCGCGGCGGGCGCGGTCGGAGACCAGGAGCAGCAGCGCCAGGAGGACGAAGTTGGCGACGATCGAGCTGCCGCCGTAGGAGACGAAGGGCAGGGTGACGCCGGTCAGCGGGATCACCCTGGTGACGCCGCCGATGATCACGAACGCCTGGATCGCGAAGACCGCGGTGAGGCCGGTCGCCAGCAGCTTCGAGAAGCCGTCGTTCGCGAGCAGGGCGACCTTGAAGCCGCGGGCGGTGATCAGCAGGTAGGTGGCGATCAGCCCGCAGGCGCCGAAGAGGCCGAGCTCGTTGACGATCAGCGAGTAGATCGTGTCGGTCTGCGCCGCCGGCAGCAGCGCCGAGTTGGGATGGCCGGGGATCGAGATCAGCCCCTGGCCGAAGCCTTTGCCGAAGAGCCCGCCGTCGGCCTGGGCGAAGATCGACTGCAGGATCTGGTAGCCGCTTTCGGTCGGGTCGTGGTAGGGGTGCAGCCAGACCTCGACCCGGTCGTGGACGTGGGGGACGGTCGAGACGATGAACCAGGCGCCGAGCAGGAACAGCGCCATCCCGATCACGACGAAGCTGAAGCGACCGGTCGCCACGTAGAGCAGGGCGAGGAAGGCGGCGAAGAACATCAGCGAGCTGCCGAGATCGCGGATGAAGACGAGCAGCAGCATCGTCGCGCCCCAGACCACCAGCATCGGGCCGAAGTGTTTGATCGGCGGCAGGGTCACGCCGAGCACCCGCCGCGCGCCGACGATCAGCACCTCGCGGTTCTCCCGCAGGTAGGAGGCGAGGAAGACGACGATCGCGATCTTCGCGAACTCGGCCGGCTGGAAGGAGATCGGGCCGATCTTCACCCCGAGGTAGGCGCCGTTCACCTGTTCGCCGATTCCCGGCAGGCGCGGCGCCAGGAGCAGCAGGATGCCGATCGTGGCGATGATGTAGCGGTAGCGCTCGAGCACCTCGTAGTCGCGCAGGAACTGGATCGTCAGGGCGAAGAGGACGAGGCCGAAGACGAACCAGTTGGCCTGGTCGCGGGCGAGGCTTTCGTCGATCCGGTAGATCATCACCAGCCCGAATGCGGTCAGCACCGCCATCAGCGGGAAGAGGTAGGGATCGGCGTGCGGCAGCCGGATGCGCAGGTAGATGTGGGTGGCCAGGCAGAGGGCGAAGAAGTAGGCGCCGTAGGTGAGGCTGAGGTTGCCGAGCTTCGCGTTCTCCTGGGCGAAGACCGCGGCGAAGCCGGCGGTCAGCAGCAGGGCCACCGGGACCAGGGCGAGCAGCTCGCGGTTGCGGTCGCGGGTCATTCGCCGGGCGCCCGTTCCGTGACCCCTTGGCCGCGTTCGATTTCTTCCAGCAGCTCGGTCGCGTCGGCGTGCGAGCGCACGCTGTGGCCGGTCACCGCGTCCTGGCGTCTTTCCGGCAGCGAGTCGGTCTGGATCGGCGCCGAATATTTCTCGCTCCAGAGCTTGATCCCGAAGGGCAGTTCGTAGGGGACGCCGCGGTAGAGGGTCACCCGGCCCGCGTCGTCGGTGCCGAGGAACCAGGCGTGGCGCAGGCCGTAGGTGGCGCCGAAGACGATCGCCCCGATCACGACCAGCAGGGCGAGGAGCCCGACCACCCGTCGCACGATCCGCCGGCGCCTGCCCGGGCGGGCCGCGCCGGCGACCTGACGCCGTTGGCGCGCCGCGTCGGCTGCGGCGCGACGGCGTAGCTCGGTCGCGGTCAGGCCCGCGTCGGTGGCGCTCTGGCCGATCAGCGTCGCGCCCTCGGCGTCGAGCCCCGGTTCGGCTGCGTCGACGACCTTGAAGGCGATCACGCTGATGTTGTCGCGGCCCCCCGCCCGGTTGGCTTCGTCGACCAGGGCGCGGACCGCGTTCGGCATCGAGGAGGCGCGGGTGAGCAGGCGCTCGATGTGCTCGTCGTCGAGCATCGTGGTCAGCCCGTCGGAGCAGAGCAGGAAGACGTCGCCCGCCTGCGCCGGCACCGTCTGCAGGTCGACGTCGACCTCCGGTTCGGGGCCGACCGAGCGGGTGATGATCGAGCGCTGTGGGTGGTCGGAGGCCTGGGCCTCGGTGAGCTGCCCTTTGCGCCGCATCTCCTCGACCAGCGAGTGGTCGCGGGTGAGCCGTTCCAGCTTGCCGCGCCGCAGCCGGTAGGCGCGGCTGTCGCCGACGTGGCCGATCGCCACCTCGTCGGCACCCGCGTCGAGGATCGCCGCGGTGGTCGTCGTCCCCATCCCGGACAGGTTCGGGTCTTTGCGGGCCAGCGAGTAGACGGTCCGGTTGGCGCCTTCGATCGTCTCCCGCAGCACCCGCTCCGGCGGCACCTCCGGGAGCGGTCGGTTGAAGGCGTCGACGACGGTCTTCGAGGCGACCTCGCCGGCGCGGGCGCCGCCCATCCCGTCGGCGATGACGAAGAGCGGCGCGTGGACGAAGACCGAGTCCTCGTTGGCGCTGCGCTGGCGCCCGGTGTCGGTCGCGTAGGCCTGGTCGGTGATCCGCAGCGTCATCTCTCCCCCAACCCGGCCGGGCGCGCGGTGTCGTGGGAAGCGGCCATCTCCCTCACGCGGCCTCGAAGCGGAAGACGGTGTCGCCGATCTGGATCGTGTCGCCGTCGACCAGCTCCGCCTCGCCGTTCAGCGCCGCCCCGTTCAGCGTCGTGCCGTTGGTCGAGTTCATGTCCTCGACGAAGTGGCGCCCCTCGCGCGAGAACAATCGCGCGTGGATGCTGGAGGCATAGCGGTCGTCGATCTGCACGTCGGCGTCCTTGGAGCGGCCGATCGAGAGCCCGCCGATCAGGTCGAAGCGCTGGTCGCGGGTGAGGCCGCCGCCGCGTTCGGCGATCAGCCAAGCGTCGTTCCCCCGCTGCACCTCGGCGTGCCCGACCGCGGCGTGGAAGCCGGTCGCGTCGGGCGCGGGCTGGGCCGTCCGCCGCAGATCGCGGTAGGCGCTCCTAGCGATCACCAGCAGGAAGAGGAAGAGGACGGCCAGAAAGCCGAATTTCAGCGCGGTTGAAAGGGGGTCGTAGGCCACTCGTTCAGCACCTTACGGTCCGGGCCTGAGGGCAGGCCGCACCTGGTCCTCTATTGCTCGACGTCGAACAGGAAGGTGGTGGTGCCGACCGTCACCTGGTCGCCCGGCTCGAGGCGGGTGGAGGTGACGCGGCGGCCGTTCACCTTGATCCCGTTGGTGGAGCCGAGGTCGACGATCTGCCAGTCGCCCGAGTCGGAGCGGCGCAGCTCGGCGTGCCGACGGGACACGTTGGGATCGGCGAGCACGCACTCGGCCGATTTCGAGCGGCCGATCGTGGCGCGTGGGCCCTCGAAGACATAACGGCGGTCGTCGAGCGAGACGACGGCGCGGGTGGAGACCAGCGCCCGCACCGCCTGCTCGGGTTCTTTCGGCCGCCCGCGGTCGCGCTCGCGGACGGCCGAGTAGACCATCGTGTGGCCCTCTTCGCCCTGGCGCGGCGCCTCGCCCTCGTGGACCGGCGCCTTCACCATCCGCGGCTGGATCCCGAACTCGCCGAGGCGCAGGCGCTCGTCGGTCTGGAACTCGACCGCGGGCCGGGTCAGCAGGTCGTACCCGCGCCGGCGGGCGTGCTCGAGCAGGTAGCCGGAGAGCTCCTGCTCCAGCGAGCGCTCGTAGCCTTCGAGCTTCGAGCGGTCCTGGCGGGAGAGGAAGACCGTGTACTCGTTGGGGACGTAGACGCGCTGCACCGAGGCGGTCTTGTGCGCGTCCATTTCCTTGGCCAATTTGCGGGCCAATTCGACCGGCTGCACCTCGGAGCTGAAGGCGCGCGAGAAGACTCCCTCGACGAGGCCTTCGATCCCGGACTCAAGTTTGCGGAGAAGGGCGATCGGATGTGTCCTTTAGCTCACTGTTTCCTGGCAGGGTCAAGCCTCCGCGTCTGCGGAGGAATCGGGAAGTTTAGGGGAGGGCCAGCCCATGGCCGAGCACGAGGAACGCGCCGACGGCGGCCGCGATCCCGAGCGCGCCGAGCCGCAGGCCGACGTGGTGCGCGCTGCCCCGAGGATGGTCGGCGAGGTCGTCGAGCGAATCCTCGATCGCCGTGCCCAGCTCCTCCAGCGAGGGGCGGTGGCGCGGGCGCGGATCGAGGCAGGCGTCGATCTCCTCGGCGAGCTCCCCGGGCAGATCCGGGCGCAGGCGGCGCAGCGGGCGGGCGCGGCGGCCGATCGAGCGGACGGTGGCGACCGCGTTGCCGCGCCGGTGCGGGTTCTCGCCGCTCCAGCACTCGTACAGGGTGAGGGCGAGCGAGTAGACGTCGGCCTCCGGGCCGGCCTCCCGCCCCTCGGCCTGCTCGGGGGACATGTAGGCGAGGGTGCCGACGACGTCGCCGGTCGCGGTCAGCCCGGCCGCGTCGGCGACCAGGGCGATGCCGAAGTCCATCAGCTTGGCGTGCGGCTGGCCGTCGACCACCTGGACGTTCTGCGGCTTGATGTCGCGGTGGATGACGCCGCGCGAGTGGGCGTGGTCGAGCGCCTCGCAGAGATCGGCGCCGATCTCGCCGATCTCGCGGTCGGAGAGGACGTCCTCGGCGGCCAGCCGGGCCAGCGTGTCGCCCTCGACCAGCTCGGAGACGAGCAGCGCGTTGCCGTCCTCCTCCCCCATCTCGTACAGGGTCACGATGCCGGGGTGGTTGAGGCGGGCGGCCGCCTGGGCCTCGCGCAGGACGCGCCGCCCGGCCTCCCCGCGCTGTTCGATCGCCTTCACCGCGACCGGGCGCTCGAGCCTGCCGTCCCAGGCCTCGTAGACCACGCCGAACCCGCCGCTGCCGATGCGGCGCTCGATCAGGAAGCGGTCAAGTACGAGGGAGCCGACCAAAGCAAGTTTTCCTTCGCCGCACGACCCCTTCCTCCTGCCGCGCCGACAGGCTTTTACCCCGGCGGCCCGGCTATCGTTGGGCGACTTGGAGTACTCGTCTTCACGTGGCGAAGGTCGACGACCACGTCGGCCCGGCCGCCGCCCCGAACGCCAGCAGCAGATCATGCTGCGGCGCCTGCTTGCGCTGGGCGGGGCGCTGGTCGTGCTGATCCTGATCGTCCTCGGGGTGAAGGGCTGCCTCGACGCGCGGGCCCGGGGTGCGCTCTCCGACTACGCGCGCGACGTCAAGCAGATCGTGATCGAGACCGGCCAGACCAGCAAAGACTTCTTCGGCAAGCTCGAAGAACCGGGCGGCCTCTCGGTGACGGAATTCACCGGCCAGGTCGATGCCGACCGCAGCGCGATGACCAACTACAAGACGCGGATCGAAGGCCTGAGCGCGCCGGGCGAGCTGAGCAGCGCCCAGAAGTCGCTCGAACTCGTCTACACGCTGCGCGCGGCGGCGATGGAAAAGATCGCCGCGAAGATGCCGACCGCGCTGGGCGAAGCGGGCGCGGCGGCGGCGACCACGGCGATCGCCAAGCAGATGCAGACGCTGCTCGCCGCCGACGTGATCTACGAATCGGTGACGCGGCCGGAAATCGACAACCGCCTCGCCGACGAAGGCATCACCGGCAATGATGTGCCGAAAAGCACCTTCGTCCCCCGCGGGACGAAGTGGCTGGAAGAAAGCGAAGTCGCCAACGCCCTGGGCACGGTGAGCGGGTCGAGCGGCGGCGAACCGAGCCCCGGCGTACACGGCCTCGGCCTGGTCGCGACCAGCATCGGCGGTGCCGAACTGGTCGCCGAAACGCCGAACTCGGTGGTCACCGAAGGCACGCCGGAAGTCGAAGTGTCGGTCCAGAATCAGGGCGAATCGACCGAGAACGGCGTCACCATCGTGGTGATCGCGAACGGCAAGGAAACGACGCAGGAAATCGCCGCGCTCGAAGCGGGCGCCGAAGAAACGGCGGTCGTGCCGTTGACGCCGGCCCCGGAAGGCGAAACGACGCTCGAAGTCGAAGTCGAACCGGTGCCGGGCGAGCAGTTCACCGACAACAACGAAGCGACCTACACGGTCAACTTCGAATAGTTTGAGAGATTAGACCGATGATGCGGATCGCCTATCTGGGACCGGCGGGGACCTTCACCGAAGACGCCCTGAACGAAGCGCTCGACGGCGCCGAGTTCGAGCCGCTGCGCACCGACACCGTCTTCGACGCGATCCAGGCCGTGATCGAGGGGGGCGCCGACCGGGCGTTGGCGCCGTACGAGAACTCGATCGAGGGCTCGGTCCGCGGCACCCTCGACATCCTCGCCTTCGAAGCGCCGAGCGTGGCGATCGTCGGCGAGCACGACTACCCCGTGCGCCAGCACCTGATCACGCGTGAGGGGGCCGAGCTCGGCCAGATCGAGGCGGTGCTCTCCCACCAGCAGGGCCTGGCCCAGACCGCGCGGTTCCTGCGCGACAACCTGCCGGGGGTCGAACTGCGCAGCGTCAGCAGCACCGCGGCGGCGGTCCGGATGGTCTCCGAGTCGCCGCGATCCTGGGCGGCGGTCGGCTCGCGGGCCGCGGCGGCCCTCTACGGCTGCCAGATCCTGCGCGAGGGGATCCAGGACGAGCAGAACAACGTCACCCGCTTCGTCTGGCTCGCACCGGAAGGCACCGAGCCTCCGGGGGGCGAGAAGTGGAAGACGTCGCTGATCTTCGAGGAGCTGGGCGACGACCGCCCCGGCGCCCTCGTCGACGCGCTCGCCGAGTTCTCCTCCCGTGGGATCAACCTCTCGCGCATCGAGTCGCGGCCGCAGCGCTCCGAACTGGGCCGCTATTTCTTCTTCTGCGATCTCGACGGCAGGCTCTCCGACGAGCCCGTCGGAGCGGCGATCGCCGCGCTGCGCACGAAGGCCGGATCGGTCCGGATCCTCGGCAGCTACCCGATCATCTGACGCCCGTCCCCGGCAGGGAGCGGAGCGCCGCTTCCCTTCCCGCTTACAATTCCCGCACCATGGCCAGGGTACTGGTGCTCAATGCGACGTATGAGCCGATCAACGTCTGCACTTTGCGACGTGCCGCTGTGCTGCTCCTGAAGGAAAAGGCGGAGCTCCTCGAGCAGCGGGGCGGCAACGCCCTCCACTCCGAGCACATGACCCTCGAGCGCCCCGACGTGATCCGCCTCGTCAACTACGTCCGCATCCCCCGCGAGGCCCACCGCCGCAAGATCACCCGCCGCGCCGTCCTCGCCCGCGACTCCTGGACCTGCCAGTACTGCGGCTCGACCAAATCCGGCCTCACCGTCGACCACGTCATCCCCCGCTCCCGCGGCGGCGCCTCGACCTGGGACAACATCGTCGCCGCCTGCGCCTCCTGCAACCGCAAGAAGGGTAACCGCCTCCCCCGCGAGATCCACATGCACCCGAAGAGCACCCCGAAGGCCCCGGCGCCGACGGTGTTCATCCAGGTCGCCAGCCCGAAGATGCCGGACAGCTGGCAGCAGTACTTGCCTCAGGCTGCTTAGTTAAGGGACGGCGTTCTTCTTTGGTTTGCGGGGGAGGGAGACCTGACCCCCTCCTCGCTCAAACTCGGGCTGTATCGCCTACGGCCTGGCCGAGCTGACCGCAGGGCCCTCGTTACAAGCCGTTCGGAGGGGGTCAGGTCTCCCTCCTCGGAGCGCTTACGGGCGCCGCCCGCATCCCGAGTCTCGTTAGAAGCTGGACGGGACGAAGCCCCAGCGCCACTCCATGTTGATGGGCCGAAAAGTACCCCTATGGCAGGGTTTTTCGGCCCATCAACCTGAGGCCGTTGCGCTTTAGGACGAGGCGGGGGCGCTCCGGGGCGGGGGAGCCGGGTAGGCCCCGCCTTCGCTACGGCTACTTGGCGTTACTCGTCGGCTGGCGCGTCTGGGCTGGCGCCGTTGTCGCCGGCGCTCGGGGTATTGGCGTCGTCGGTCAGCTCGACTTGAGCTGACGGATCTTCGATCGGGGCGCTGTTGTCTTCTGACTCGACCACCAGGGCGACGGCGCTGACTCGGTCGTCGTCCTTGATGTTCATGACCTTCACGCCCTGGGTCGCGCGGCCCGTCTGGGAGATGCCTTGGACGCTCGTGCGCTGGACCATCCCGTTCTGGGAGATGAAGAGGAGGTCCTGGTGGGGGTTGACGATCAAGGAGCCGGCGAGGCCACCCTTCTTCTCGGTCAGCTTCACGGTGAGCACCCCTTTGGTGCCGCGGCCCTTGATCGGATAGTCGGAGACCGGGGTGCGCTTGCCGTAACCGTTCTCGGTGACCACGAAGAGTTCGGTGTCGTCGCGGGCGATGTTCATCTCCAGCACCCGGTTGTCTTTGCCCTTCACGTTCATGCCTTTGATGCCGCTCGTGTCGCGACCCATCGGCCTGATCAGCCCCTCGGAGAAGCGGGCCGCGTGGCCGGAGCGGGAGACCATCAAGATGTCGTCTTCGCCCGAGGTGAGTCGCACCTGCACCAGCTCGTCGCCCGGGCGCACCTTGATCGCGATGATCCCGTCGGCGCGCAGCGGCGTGTTGTAGGCGATGAATTCGGTTTTCTTCACCAGGCCGTCCGCGGTCGCGAAGACGAGGTAACGGTTCTCCTTGAAGTCCCGCGTCGGGATCACCGCCATCACCTTCTCGTCCTCGACCAGCGGCAGGACGTTACGCAGGCTCGAGCCTTTCGAGGTGCGCGAGCCCTCCGGCAATTCGTACACTTTCGTCCGGTACACCTTGCCCCGGTTGGTGAAGAACAGCATGTAGTCATGGGTCGAGGAGATGTGGAGATGGGCGATGTAATCGTCATCTTTCATGTTCATCCCCATCACGCCGACTCCACCGCGGTTCTGCTGGCGGTAGGTCGCCAGGGGCAGCCGCTTCACGTAGCCCGAGGCGGTCAGCGAGATCACCATCTGCTGGTCGGCGATCATGTCCTCGATCCCGACCTCGCCCTCGAAGGCGGCCAGCTCGGTGCGCCGTTCGTCGCCGTAGGACTCGACGATTTCGCCGAGCTCGTCTTTCACCAGGCCCATGACCCTGGTCTCGTCGCCGAGGATCTCGCGCAGTTCGCCGATCCGCTCCATCAGGTCGGCATGCTCGGCGCGGACTTTGTCGGCCTCCAGCGCGGTGAGGCGCTGGAGTCGCATGTCGAGGATCGCCTGCGCCTGCTCGCGCGAGAGCTCGAACTCGTCTATCAATCCCTGGCGCGCGGCGTCCGGGTCGTTCGACGAGCGGATCAGTTTGATCACCGCGTCGAGGTTGTCGAGCGCGACCAGCAGGCCCTCGAGGATGTGGGCGCGGGCCTCGGCCCGGCGCAGTTCGTACTGCGTCCGGCGGGTGACCACCTCACGCTGGTGGTTGACGTAACACTGGATCAGCTCGAGCAGCTTGAGCGTGCGCGGCACCCCGTCGACCAGCGCCACCATGTTGGCGCCGAAGGTCGACTGCATCGCGGTTTTCTTGTAGAGGTTGTTGAGGACGACCTTTGCCGGCGGCCCGCCTCGTTTGAGCTCGATCACGAGGCGCATCCCGCGTTCGTCGGTCTCGTCGCGGATGTCGGAGATGCCGTCGAGTTTCTTGTTGCGGACGAGGTCGGCGATCTTCGCGACCAGCCCGTTTTCACCGAGCTTCTTCACCGTGAACGGCAGCTCGGTGACGACGATCGCCTCCTTGCCCCCCTTCATCGGCTCGACGTGGGCGCGTGCGCGCACCTTGATGCTGCCACGGCCCGTTTCATAGGCGGTGCGGATCCCCTCGCGGCTCATCAGGCCACCGCCGGGGAAGTCGGGCCCCTTGATGTGGGTCATCAGCCCGTCGAGGTCGATCTCCGGGTCGTCGATGTAGGCCATGACGGCGCCCGAGACCTCGCGCAGGTTGTGCGGCGGGATGTTGGTCGCCATCCCGACCGCGATGCCCGAGGTGCCGTTGACCAGCAGGTTGGGGAAGCGGGACGGCAGGACCAGCGGTTCCTGGTTCTCTTCGTCGTAGTTGGGGCCGAAGTCGACGGTGTCGGCGTCGATGTCGCGGAGCATCTCGGTGGCGATGCGCGCCATCCGCGCCTCCGTGTACCGCATCGCCGCGGCCGGGTCTTCGTCGATCGAGCCGAAGTTGCCCTGGCCGTCGACGAGCGGGTAGCGCAGCGAGAAGTCCTGCGCCATCCGCACCAGCGTGTCGTAGATCGCCGAGTCGCCGTGCGGGTGGTACTTGCCCATCACCTCGCCGACGATGAAGGCGCACTTACGGTACGGCCGGGTCGGCTGCAGGCCGAGGTCGTGCATCGAGTAGAGCACCCGCCGGTGGACCGGCTTCAACCCGTCGCGGACGTCGGGCAGCGCCCGCCCGACGATCACGCTCATCGCGTAATCGAGGTACGACGACCGCATCTCCTGCTCGAGCCCGCGGTCTTCGATGTGACCCGTGAGCGCCTCCAGTGCCACTAGCGCACCTCCACTTTCATACCATCATCAATGACTGTCGAGCCCTTTGTGAATGAACCCCACGCACGGGTGCGAAAACCAAGCAGGTCGTGGGACGCAGGGAGTGAGGGTAGGTGAGCGCACTTACAGTGCGTGATCCGACCCGAGCGACCGAGGACCGCGAGATGCGCCGGTTTGCAGCGCCCGCCCCTAGACATCTAAAAACTTCACCTCTTTGGCGTGGGTCTCGATGAAGTTGCGCCGCGGCGCGACCTGATCGCCCATCAGCATCGAGAAAATGCGGTCCGCGGCGGTCGCGTCTTCGAGCGTCACCCGCACCAGCGTGCGGGTCGCCGGATCCATGGTCGTCTCGCGGAGCTGTTTCGGGTTCATCTCGCCGAGCCCCTTGAAGCGGGTGATGTGAGCGCCGGCGCGAGCAAGATCCAGCACCGCACTGCGGAGCGCCTGAAAAGAGAGCGCCACGGTCTCTTTCTCACCCCGTCTGACCCGGAACGCCGGACGGCCGACCTGTTTGAGCAGACCCGCGTGGACCTCGACGAATTTGCGGTACTCGTTGTCTTCGAACAGCTCGCGCGGCAGCCGATGGGTGCGGGCGAGGCCAGAGCCGCGGGAGACCGCCTTGACGACGACGAGGTCGTCGGTGGCGCTCAACACCTCGGTGTCGAACGGCTCGCCCTCGGGTGCCTCCCGTTCGAGCTGCGCCTTCGCCGCCGACAGCGTCGCCACGCCCTCGTCGAGCAGCGTCGACTCCTCGAGGAAGCGCACGACCTCGTGGCCATAGTCGGCCTGCAGTGATGAGCCCCAGCCCTCGTACTCTTTCGAGCGCCGGATGTAGGCCTGCCACCGACTCGGGGTGAGCTTGCGGCTCTCCCCCACCGCGTCGATCAACTCGAACTGCTCGAGCTTGTCCCGCAACAGCAGCTCTTCCAGTTCCGACTCGCGCTCCAGGTAGGTCTCCTGATTGCCCTGTTTCACGCGATAGAGCGGCGGTTTCGCGATGTAGACGTAGCCGCTCTCAATCAGCTCCGGCATCTGCCGGTAGAGGAAGGTGAGCACCAGCGTGCGGATGTGGGCGCCGTCGACGTCCGCGTCGGTCGCCATCACGATCTTGTGGTACCGCGCGTCCTCGATGTTGAACTCGTCGTGGACGCCGGTGCCGATCGCCGTGATCAGGGCCTGCACCTCATTGTTGGCGAGAACCTTGTCGATGCGGCTCTTCTCGACGTTGATGATCTTGCCGCGCAGCGGCAGCACCGCCTGGGTCGAGCGATCGCGGGCCTGCTTCGCCGAGCCGCCGGCGGAGTCGCCCTCGACCACGAAGATCTCGGCCAGGCTCGGATCCTTCACCGAGCAGTCGGCGAGCTTGCCCGGCAGGGTCGAGTTCTCGAGCGCCGACTTGCGGGTCAGGTCGCGCGCTTTGCGCGCCGCCGAGCGGGCCCGGGCCGCGTCGATCGCCTTGGAGATGATCCGCCGCGCCTCCGGCGGGTTCTCGTCTAGGTACTCGGCCAGCTTGCGGTTCACCGTCTCCTCGACCAGGCTTTTGATCGGCGGGTTGCCGAGTTTGGTCTTGGTCTGCCCCTCGAACTGCGGGTCGTGCAGCTTCACCGAGATGACCGCGGTCAGACCCTCGCGCACGTCCTCGCCGGCGAGGTTGTCGTCCTTCTCCTTGAGCAGGCCTTTGTGGCGCGCGTAGGCGTTCAGCGTGCGGGTCAACGCGCCGCGGAACCCTGAAAGGTGCATGCCACCCTCGTGGGTGTTGATGTTGTTCGCGAAGCTGAAGATCGACTCCTGGTAGGAGTTGTTCCACTGCATCGCGACCTCGACTTCGCCGTCCTCCTTCTCGCCTTCGAAGTAGATCGGCTTCTTGTTGATCACGTCTTTGTTCTCGTTGAGGTGGGTGACGAAGTCCTCGATGCCGCCGTCGTACTGGAACTCGACGCTCTGGCCCTCGCCGCGCTCGTCGATCAGCTGGATCTTCAGGCCGCGGGTGAGGAACGCCGTCTCCCGCATCCGCTCGGCGAGCGTCTGGAAGTCGTACTCGATTTCTTCGAAGATCTCGAGGTCGGGCAGGAAGGTGGTCAAGGTGCCGTGCTTGTCCGACTTGGCGCCCTTCTCCAGTTTGGTCAGCGGTTTGCCGCGTTCGTAGTCCTGCTCCCAGACGGCGCCGTTGCGTTCGATTTTCAGGTGCAGGCGCTCGGAGAGCGCGTTGACCACGGAGGAGCCCACGCCGTGCAGGCCGCCGGAGACCTTGTAGCCGCCGCCGTCCCCGAACTTGCCGCCCGCGTGCAGGACGGTCATCACGACTTCGGCCGCCGGCCGACCCTCCTTCTCCATCGTCCCCACCGGGATGCCGCGGCCGTTGTCGGAGACCGTCACGCTGTTGTCCGGGTGGATGGTGATCGTGACCGCGTCGCAGTAGCCGGCGAGCGCCTCGTCGACTGAGTTGTCGACGATCTCGTAGACCAGGTGGTGCAACCCGCGGGGGCCGGTCGAGCCGATGTACATGCCAGGGCGTTTGCGGACGGCTTCGAGGCCCTCGAGCACCGTGATGTCCGCGGCGCCGTAGGAGGCGTCGGCTTTGGCTTTTTTCTCAGGCAAAGAGATCCTTCCGGTTGACACAAAAAACCCCGACGCAGGGAGACTCGCTCCACAACTGGTCGGGGCAAAGGCGAGTTGCCATAAGAATATCAGTTCGGGGGGCCGGATCCTAGCCGCCGACGCGCCAAATTACCTGCAAATCGTGCATAAAGTGTGTCCGATCAGGAACCCCTTGCAACGCGGAACCTGAGCGCTTCGGGAGCCCTCTCCCCCAGCTCCTCGCGCAGGCGCCCCAACAGCTGCTCCTGCATCAGGTCGAGCTCCTGCGCCCAGACCCCGTCGGCGCACTCGACGGTCAGCGTCCCGGCCCGCTCGGAGACCGGTCTCGCGACCGCCGCGAGGCGCTCCCCGAGCGCCGTCGACCACGCCGCCTGGACCGCCGCCAGCCCCGTTTTCGGCGCCACGCGGTCGCGAGCGGCGCGAAACGCCTCGGAGGCCTGTCGGGGGGCGCGACGCCGCGTCACGCGGCCTCCGCGCCCGGATCGACCTGGTCCTCGACGACCCCGGGGGGCGGCATGCGCACCATCGACTCCCGCGCCGCGGGCGGCAGCGACTCTTCGTCGGCGGCGGTGATCAGCGTCTGCCCACCCGCCGCGAGGCGCGCGACGAGGCGTGCGCGGCGGCCCGGGTCGAGCTCGCTCATCACGTCGTCGAGCAACAGCAGCGGGGTGATCCGCCGTGCCGCCAGCAGCGCCTCGCGCTCGGCGAACAGCAGCGCGAGGAGGGCGACGCGCTGCTGTCCCTGCGAGCCGTACTTGCGCAGCGCACGGCCGCCGGCGCTCAGCTTCATCTCGTCGAGCTGGGGGCCCCAGGAGCTGCGGCCGAGCTTGAGATCGGCATCACGGCGCTCGCGCAGGACGGCGCGGATCGCCGCCGCGTCCGCGTCGGCGCGCGGCGCGTACGCGAGCTCACCGCCCTCGAGCCCGAGCTCGGTCAGCGCGCTCGCGAATGCGGGCGCCAGCTCCCCCACCGCCTCGGCCCTGGCCGCGACCAACGGCGCTGCCGCGTCGGCGAATCCCGCGTCCCAGACGTCGAGCCCGTCCGGCGACCCGTGGCCGGCGGCGACCCGCGCGACCATCGCGTTGCGCTGCGCCAGCGCCTGGCCGAAGCGCTTGCGCAGCTCTCCGCGGGCGGGCCAGCGGGCGGTGAGAAAGCCGTCGAGGTGGGCGCGACGCTCGGCGGGCGGGCCCTTGACCAGGCTGAGGCGATCCGGCGCGAAGACCGCCACCGGCGGCCGCGAGCGCGCGATCGTCGCCGGCTCGGCCGGTGAGCCGTCGAGCAGGTGGCGCCGCCCCTCTCCCCGGCTCACCGACGCCAGCAGCCGTCGCTCGATCCCGTCGTCGTCGCGCACCGTCGCCTCCGCCCGCGCCAGGCTCTCCCCGAACGGGATCAGGTCGCGACGGTCGGCGGTGCGGAACGAGCGCCCGGTCAGGGCGAAGTAGAGCGCCTCGACCAGGTTCGTCTTGCCGACCCCGTTGGGCCCGACGACGCTGGTGATCCCCGGCCCGAGCGGCACGCGGACGCGCTCGAGGCTGCGCAGCGGACGGGCTTCGATCGCGGTGACGAGCACCGGCCCGAGGCCCCCTAGACGTTGAGGCGGATCGGCATCACGAGGTAACGGAAGTCCTCGTTGTCGACCGGTTGCATCAGCCCCGGGCGCAGCGGCGAGATCAACCGCAGCAGCACCTCGTCGCCGGCCACGCTTTCGATCCCCTCGCGCAGATACTCGGGGTTGAAGCCGATCTCCATCGGCTCCCCCTCGAAGACGGCGGGCATCGTCTCGCGCGCGTCGCCGACGTCGGGCGTCTCGGCGGAGACGGTCAGCTCGCCGGGCTCGAAGGAGAACCGCAGCGGCGCGTTGCGCTGCGCCAGTTGGCTGATCCGCCGCGCCACGTCGAGGAACTCCGATCGCGGCAGGCGCACGTCATGCTCGTAGGACTCGGGCAGCAGCTGGCGGAAGTTCGGGAACTGGCCCTCGATCAGCCGCGTGGTCAGGGTGATCGAGCCAGCCTCGAAGATCGCCTGGTTGGCCTGCAGCGTGATCGCCGCCGCGTCGACCCCCTCGCCGGCGAGGATCCGCGCCAGCTCGCGCAGCGCCCGCGCCGGGATGTTGGCCTCGATCTCGCCGCTCAGCGGCGCCTCGAGCTCGGTCCGCTTCACCGCCAGCCGGTAGGAGTCGGTGGCGACCATCGTCATCTCGCTCCCCGAGGCGGTGACGAAGACGCCGGTCAGCACCGGGCGCATGTCGTCGCGCGAGGCCGCGCGGGCGACGAGGTCGATGCTCTCGGCCAGCACCGACGCCGGGATCTTGATCGGCTCGGCGTCGCTGCTCGGCAGGGTCGGGAAATCCTCGGCCGGCAGCACCCGCAGGTGGAAGCTGGAGCCGCCGCTGCGGATCTCGACGTCGCGCTCCGCCTCGCGGGTCTCGATCTCCACCGTGTCGTCGGCGAGCGAGCGCACGACTTCGGCGAGCAGCCGACCGGGCAGCAGCACCGCGCCGCCCCCCTCCACGGTCGCCTCCACCGCGGTGCGCAGGCCGAGGTCGAGGTCGGTGGCGGAAAGGGTCACCGAACCCTCGCCGGCCTCGATCAGGACGCCGGACAGGGCCTGGGTCGCGGCACGCGTGGAAACGGCACGCGAGACGGTCGAAAGCTTGGAGACGAGTTCTTCCCGTTTGGTCGTGAGCTTCAAGAGATTGCCTTGTGGAGTTGTTTCAGGTGCTGTGGATAGATGGTGGGACGGAGACTATTCGGCGTCGTCAAGCGGGAAGCGCCCTGTGGACGAGCCTGTGGGCGGGCGTGGATTCTTGCAGTGACGGCGGCGCCTCGGGCTCAGCCGGCGGCGGGGCTGTGGATTGCTGTGCGTAACTCGGTGACTTTCTCGGCCAGCGCCTCGTCCTCGCCGAGGTTCGCCTCGATGCGCCGCAGGCTGTTCAGGACGGTGCTGTGATCGCGTCCACCGTAGAGGCGACCGATCTGGGGCAGCGAGAGGTCGGTGAGCTCCCGGGTGAGGTAGATCGCGACCTGGCGGGCCCGCAGGGGGGTGGCGGCACGGCTCGAGCCGATCAGCTCGGCGCGGGCGATGCCGAAGCGTTCGGCGACCTGCTGCTGGATCTCCTCGACCGAGGTGGCCTGGGCGCTGCGCGCCCCGCGCGGGATGACCTCGGCGATCAGCTCGGAGCTGAGCGGCTTGGCGAGCAGCGAGGCATGGGCGACCACGCGGGTCAGCGCGCCGTGCAGCTGGCGGACGTTGGCGTCGATCCGGTTGGCGAGCTCCGACAGGGCGTCGGAGTCCGCGATCTCGATCCCGGCCTCCTCGACCAGGTGGCGAAGGACGGTGAGCCGGGTGGCGAGGTTGGGCGGTTCCACGGGCACGGTCAGGCCCCACTCGAAGCGATCCCGCAGCCGTGCGGCGAGGGTCGAGAGGTCGCTCGGGATGCGGTCGGCGGAGAGGACGAGCTGGCTCCCGGACTCATACAGCGCGTTGAAGGTGTGGAAGAACTCCTCTTCGGTGGCGGGCTTGCCCTCGAGGAACTGGACGTCGTCGATCAGCAGGACGTCGATGTCCCGATAACGCGCCTTGAAGGCCTCGGCGCCGGCGGTGCGCAGCGCGGCGACGAACTCGTTGGTGAACGACTCGGCAGTCGTGTAGCGGACGCTCAGCCCGGGGGCGTTGTCGTGGAGGTAGTTGGCGATCGCCGCCAGCAGGTGCGTCTTGCCGAGGCCGGGCGGGCCGTGGAGGAAGAGCGGGTTATAGGCCTCCGAGGGCGCCTCGGCGACGGCCAGCGCGGCGCCGTGGGCGAGGCGGTTGCCAGGGCCGATGACGAAGCGCTCGAAGGTGTAGCTCGGGTTCAGCTCGGGACCGGGGGTCGCCGACTCGGCCATCTTCCGCGGGGTGGCGAAGCTGACCCGCTGCAAGTCTGTGCCCATCTCCGACAGGGCGGCGGCGATCAGGGCCGTGTAACGACGCTCGGCCCAGGCCCGGATTCCCTCGGGAGCCTTCAGGTAGATCGTCTCGGAGTCGGCGCCGACCGGCTCGAGCGGCTCCAGCCAGAGCCTGTAGGTCGACTCCGGGACCGACTCCGCCAGCCTCTTCTGGGTCCCTCGCCAGAGGCTTTCGAGGTCGGTTGTGTGGGAGTCGTCAGGCACTGGGGGCGGCGACGATAGCGCCGTCATTTGCTGGGGGAACCCGACCACCCGCAATTGGCGGGGAAAAGATTTGGCCGGTGTCCCTATACTCCCGCCGGCAATGAAGCGCACTTATCAGCCCAAGAAGCGGAAGCGGGCGAAGACCCATGGGTTCCGCGCCCGCATGAGCACCCGCGGTGGCCGCGCCGTCCTGCAGCGTCGCCGGCGCAAAGGTCGGAAGCGCCTCACTCCCTAGATGCCGTCGAAGCGCCGTCGGCTCTCGCGCAGCGGCGAGTTCGACCGCGTCTATCGCGACGGCTCATCGCATGCGACCCGCTATCTCGTCCTCTACACGTTTCCACGTCGCGATGAGGAGCGTGAAGAGGTGAGGCTCGGCGTCTCGGTGTCCCGCAAGGTAGGCGGAGCGGTCGACCGCAACAAGGTCAAGCGCACGTTGCGCGAAGCCTTCTGGTCGCTCTCGGACCGCCTACCGGACAAACACGACTTCGTAATCGTCGCCCGCGCCGACATCGCCGGCTTGATCGAGAAGGAAGGGACCGCAGGCGTCACCAAATCGCTGGAAGAGGCGATGGATGCCAGCTTCGGCGGGGGGCGTTCCACGTGAAACGCTCGAGGCATGTCCCGTCCTCCCCGTTTCACGTGAAACGGATCGCACTCGCCCCGCTGCGGGCCTACCAGCGCTGGATCTCTCCGACCCGCCCCCGTCGTTGCCGCTATGAGCCGACCTGCTCGGCCTATGCGGTCGAGGCGGTCGAGCGCTTCGGCGTAATTCGCGGCTTCCTCCTCGCGGCCTACCGCCTTCTCCGTTGCAACCCCTTCAGCCACGGCGGCTTCGATCCGGTCCCGGACCACTTCACCCTGCGCGGCCTCGGCCACATCCACCCGGCCGACTACCACGGCGAGAGTCGTTCCGAGCATCCGCGTGTGCGACTGGCGAGTGCCGCACCGAGCGAGGGTAGGACGCAGGGAGGCCTAATGGCAGAGCCATTTGGTCGACCGAGGACGACGCCGCGCGAAGTGTGTGCGGCGCCGCCAGGCGTGCGCGGAGATGCTCGGAACGACTCTAAGGTCCACCCGTGATGGTCCCGGACGCAAACGTCCTGCAGCCGCTGATCGAGGTCGCGAACGCGGTCCTCAAGTTCTTCCACGACAACGTCGGCCTCTCCTGGGGCGCCTCGATCATCGCGATCACGGTCTGCACGCGGGCGATCCTGATCCCGCTCACCTACAAACAGCTCAAAGGCATGCGGGCCCTGCAGGCATTGCAGCCGCAGATGAAGGAGATCCAGGAGAAATTCAAGAACGACAAACAGCGCATGCAGCAGGAAATGATGCGCTTCTACAAAGAGAACAAAGTCAACCCGTTCGCCTCCTGCATCCCGCTGATCGCGCAGCTCCCGGTCTTCATCACGCTCTTCTACACGCTCCGCAACGAGCTCCCGGACGACATCGGCTGCGGCCCCGCCGGCTGTATCCACGGACAAGCCTCGTTCCTCTTCCTCAACGACCTGACCTCAAAGGCGCACGGCGCGGAACTGATCACGCTGATCGTGCTCTACGTCGGCACCCAGCTGGCCTCCGGCTTCTTCATGTCGGTGACGGCCGACAAATCGCAGCGGATGATGATGTTCATCCTGCCGGTGGTCTTCGTCCCCTTCGTGATCAACTTCCCGTCGGGTCTGATGGTCTACTGGATCACCACCAACCTTTGGACGGTCGGGCAGGGAATTACGATCAACAAGGTGATCCCGGCTCCGCATGTGGCCACGCCGGAGGAGAAACGGGCGGCTAAACCTCCGCCTAAATCGCCGAAAAAAAAGAAGCGACGAAGGTAGAAGGGCTCTCGTTTACGGGGGCCCTTTTTTGTGGGGGTTCTGGGGTTGTTGGGAGAGGGTGTTCCGACTCCCTCCTCACTCAAACTCGGGCTGGATCGCCTGGGGCCTGGCAGAGGTGGCCGCAGGGCCCTCGTTACAAGCCGTTCGGAGGGAGTCGGAACACCCTCTACGCGACGCCTCCGATTGCCGCGCTGCTCGGACGCTGATCGGCGAGCGCTTCGTTGCCTATGGCTGGCTGGCGATAACGGCCGAAGGGGATGCGGGGGGCGGTGGCTGGGCTTTAGCCCTGGGGGCGCTTCTTGGCTAGGCCGGACTTGCGGGGGAGGTTGGGGGGCGTGGCGGCGGACTTGCGGATGACGTGGAGGTGGCGGTGCTCCGAACCCGCTCGGTGGCCTACGTCCAGGATGGATTCCGGGCGCATTGCGAGGAGGGCTGAGGCGCGGCTCATTTGGTGCTCTTCCTCTTCGTCGCGCTTTCCCTTCCAGGCGATCAGGACGCCGCTTTCTTTCAGAAGCGGGCTTGCCAGCTCGGCGAGGGTCGAGAGGCGGCCTACGGCGCGGGCGGTGACGACGTCGTAGGACTCGCGAGATTCGCCGCGGGCGACATCCTCGGCTCGGGCGGTGATCGCCGAGGCGTTGGTGATGCCGGCGGCCTTGGCGGCTCGGGTGATGAAGGCCGTCTTGCGGCCGATGGACTCGATCAGGTCGACCTGGGCCTCGGGCAGGGCCACCGCCAGGACGAGGCCGGGGAAGCCGGCTCCGGCTCCGACGTCGGCGATTCTCTTCGCTCCGCGTAGCTCGGGGATGTCGAGCCCGGTCAGGCTGTCCTCGACGTGGACTTTCCAGGCCCGCCGGTCGACCACCGAGCTGACCGAGGCGCGCTCCTCGGCGAGGAGGGCGAGGATGGTCTCGAGGGACCGGCGCTGGGCCGGGGTCAGGGGCGCGGTCGGGTCCTCGCCCACTATTCGTGGACGAGGGGCGCGACGATCACGCAGCGGTGGGGCTCGTCGCCCTCGCTGTAGGTCTCGACCCCCGAGCGGCCTTTCAGCCGTTCGTGGACGACGCGGCGCTCCTGGGCGCTCATCGGGTCCATCTCGACGACCCGGTTGTTGGTCAGCGCCTGCTCGGCGGCGCGATCGGCGCGGCTCTCGAGGGTCTCGCGGCGGCGTCCGCGGTACCCCGCGGCGTCGACGATGACCCGCTTGCGCTCGCGCAGCCCGCGGAAGGCGGCCTGGTAGCAGAGCAGCTGCAGGGCATCGATCGTCTGGCCCCTTTTCCCGATCAGCAAGCCGTAATCGTCCCCGCCGACCACGTTGATGAGGATGCGGTCGTCGTCCTCCTCGATCTCCACGTCGCCGTCGAGATCGAGTTCGTCGAGGACCCCCTCGACCAGCTCGCGGGCGCGCTCGGCGGGATCGTCGGGCCAGTCGGCCAGGTCGGACACGCGCCCAGGCTATCCGACCGCTCCGCATCGCGCGCGCAAACCGGTAGTCCCGAGGCTCATCTAGTCTGGGCCGCGATGGGCACCGTCTACGCGATCGCGAACCAGAAGGGGGGCGTCGGCAAGACCACGACCGCGGTCAACCTCGCCTCCTGCACGGCCTCGGAAGGCGAGCAGACGCTGCTCGTCGACCTCGATCCGCAGTGCAACGCGACCGTCGCCCTGGGCGGCGACCGTGATCTCCACCCGTCCTCCTACGACTGCCTGACCGGAGACACCGAGGTGGCCGCCGCCGCCCGGCCCGCCGGTCCCGACAACCTCTGGATCGTCCCCGCCAGCGTCGACCTGGCGGGCGCCGCGGTCGAGCTCCCCCGGATTGAGAACTCCGAGACGCGCCTGCGCGAGCGGCTCGGCCCGGTGCGCGAGCGCTTTGCCCGTACCTTTCTCGATTGCCCGCCCTCGCTCGGGCCCGTCTCCGTCAACGCCTTGGTGGCCGCCGACCGCGTCATAGTTCCGGTGCAGGCCGAGTACCTGGCGCTCGAGGGGCTCGTCCAGTTCCTGGACACGTTGGGCCTGATCCGGCGCCGGTTGAACCCGCGGCTGGAGGTGTCGGGCTTGCTCATAACCATGCATGACGAGCGCACGCGGCTGGCGCAGGACGTCGAGTCCGAGCTGCGCGAGCATTTCGCCGCCATGGTCTTCGAGACGGTGATCCCGCGCAGCGTCCGCGTTGCCGAGTCCCCTAGCTATGGTCTGCCCGTGACCGACCACGCCCCCTCCTCGCGCGGTGCCGTGGCCTACCGCGCCCTCGCCAAGGAGCTCGCGGCGCGTGGCTAGCTCAACGAAAAAAAGGCGACCCGGCATCGGCCGCGGGCTCGCCGCGATCCTCCCCGAGACGCCCGCCGACGCCGCCAACGGCGAGCTGCTCGAACTGCCGGTCGACCTGATCAAGCCGAACCCGAGCCAGCCGCGCACGCACTTCGATCCGGAGGCCCTCGCCGCCCTCGCCGCCTCGATCGAGGCTTCGGGGATCGTCCAGCCTCTGCTCGTCCGCCCCCTTGCCGATGGCAGCTACGAACTGGTAGCCGGCGAGCGCCGCTGGCGCGCCGCCCAGCAGGCCGGGCTCGACAAGGTCCCGGTCGTCGCCCGCGACCAGGCCGAGCCGGAGCGGCTCCAGGCGGCGCTGATCGAGAACATGGTGCGCGAGGATCTGAACCCGGTCGAGGAGGCCAAGGCCTGCTCCGCCCTGGTCGAGGATCTCGGCCTGACCAAAGAGGAGCTGGCCCGGCGGGTCGGCCGCAGCCGCCCTGCCGTCTCCAACCTGATCCGCCTGCTGGAGCTTCCCGACGAGGCGCTGGAGATGCTCGAAAAGGGCGAGCTCAGCGAGGCCCACGGCCGCACCATCCTCGGCGCCCCGGGCAACGACGTCCGCCGTCGGCTCGCCCGGGAGGCGGTGGCGGGGGGGTGGTCGGTCCGCGAGACCGAGCAGAGGGTTCGGCTGGCCGGCCAGCCAAAAGCGCGGCCGAGGAAAGCCCCCATCGACCCCGACCAGCGCGCCGCCCTCGACGACGCGACCGACGCGCTCGAGGCGGCGCTGGGCCACGAGGTGACGGTCAAGGCCCGCGGCGGCGCGATCGTCGCAGAGCTGCGCTTCGACAACGTCGACGAGGCCCACCACCTGGCGCGCGAGCTGCGACGACACGGCAAATGAGCCGCTCCGCGGCACGTCGCTATCATCGCCGTCCCCGGGCGATTAGCTCAGTTGGTTAGAGCGCGTCTCTGATAAGGACGAGGTCCCTGGTTCGAATCCAGGATCGCCCACTCGGCCCCGTACACTTTTGGTTCAGACCACGTACGCGGGAGCCCCCTTTTGCAGCAGATGCAGATCTATGGCGTGAGCTTCGACATGGTCGGCAAGCAGCCGATCGTCCTGTTGAAGACGGTCGACGGGAACCGCTTCCTGCCGATCTGGATCGGCCATCCCGAGGCGGCGGCGATCCTGATGAAGCTGCAGGGCGCCTCGACGCCGCGGCCGATGACCCACGACCTGCTCTCCGACATGCTCGAGAACCTCGACGCGAAATGCGAGCGGGTCTCGGTCACCGAGCTGCGCGACAACACCTTCTACGCCTCGATCACGGTCAGCGTGGGGGGGTCGGAGATCGAGATCGACTCGCGCCCCTCCGACGCCCTGGCCCTGGCGGTCCGCGTCGCTGCCCCGATCTTCGCTGCCGAGGAGGTCATCGAGGAGTCGGCGATCGAGTTCGAGCACGAGGTCGAGGACACCGAGGAGGTCGTCGACAAATTCAAGGACTTCCTGGACGAAGTCTCCCCCGAGGACTTCGCCTCGGGCGATTCCTAGGCTGCAAACCGGCGCATCGCGGCGTTGTCGCTCGGTCATGTGCGGAGCACACTCCCTCGCTCCGCCTTGCGCTGCTTGGTTTTCGCTCTAGGAAACGCCCGAGGGGGCAAGTGCGAAATGGAGTATCCGCTCCACTAGATTCTCGAAGCTCATCCCCGCCGCCTCGGCCGCCTGGGGGAGGAGGCTGGTGTCGGTGAGGCCGGGGATCGCGTTGGCCTCCAGGACCCACGGGCCGTCGGCGCCGAGGATCAGATCGACGCGGGCGAAGCCTTCGCAGCCGAGGGCGCGGCAGGTGGCGAGGGCGGCGTCGGTGATCGCGCTGCGCTCGGTGGGGGAGAGGTCGGCGGGGCAGACGAAGTGGGTGCGGCCGATCTCGTAGCGGGCCTCGAAGTCGTAGGGGTCGCCTTCGGCCGGGATCGCCTCGACGATCGGCAGCGCCTCGCCGCCGAGGACGCTGACCGCGACCTCGCGCCCCTCGATGAAGCGTTCGAGCATCACCCGGTCGTCGTAGGAGAAGGCGGCGACGAGGGCGCCGGGGACGTCGGCGGCGGCGGAGGCGAACTTGACCCCGAGCGAGGAGCCGCCGCGGCTCGGCTTGACCACGAGCGGGAAGCCGAGCGTGCCCTCGAGGTCGGTGAGCGCGTCGGCGGCACCGAGATCGCGGAAGGCGGTCTGGGTGAAGGCGAAGGAGTCGGGGGTTGGGATGCCCGCGGCGCGCATCGTCGCCTTCGCCATGACCTTGTCGATCGAACGCGCGCAGGCGGCGGCGTCGGGCCCGGTGAAGGGGATGCCGAGGATCTCCAGCAGCTCCTGCGCGGTGCCGTCCTCGCCGCCGACCCCGTGCATGGCGACGAAGGCGACGTCGGGCCGCTCAGCGCGCAGGCGTTTCACGAGATCCGCGCCGACGTCGATCGGCACGACCTCGTGGCCCAGCCGGTCGAGCGCGTCCTCGACCCGGGCGCCGGAGCGGAGCGAGACGCCACGCTCGAGGGACCGGCCGCCCTTGAGGACCGCGACCTTCACCCGTTCGCTTCCTTGCGCAGCGGCACGACGTTGCCGGCGACGTCCTCGACCGGCACGTCCTCGGCTTCGCGTCCCGCATCAGCGGGCACGCCCTCGGCTTCGCGTCCGGGCGCGCCCGACGAAGACCAGGGCGCCAGCGCCTCGTAGAGCTCCACCTGTTCCCTGATCACGCGGCCGATCCGCCCGATCCCCTCACGGATTTCCTCGTCGTCCACGCCGCTGAAGTTCAGCCGCATCGAGTTCTTCCCGCGGCCGTCGACGTAGGCGGCCTGCCCCGGGACGAAGGCGACGTCCGAGCGCAGCGCCTTCGCCAGCAGGTCGCCGGTGTCGATGTACTCCGGCAGCGTCGCCCAGATGAACAGGCCGCCCTCGGGCTCCGTCCAGGTCGCCTCCGCCGGGAAGTGCTCGGCGAGCGCCGCGAGCATCGTGTCGCGCCGCCCGCGGTAGAGGTCGACCAGGTCTTCGACGTAGCGCTTCCAGCCGCCTTCGGCGAAGTACTGGCGGACGAAGAACTGGGTGAGGGTGGAGGTGCAGAGGTCGGTTGCGCCCTTGCCGAGCACGACTTTCTCCAGCACCGGCGGCGGCGCCACGACCCAGCCGAGGCGGATGCCGGGGGAGAGGATCTTGGAGAACGTCCCCAGGTAGATGACGAAGTCGCCGCCGTCGAGCTGGTAGAGCGGCGGCAGCGCCTCGCCCTCGTAACGCAGCATCCCGTAGGGGTTGTCCTCGACCACGAGGATCTCGTGACGGCGCGCGATCTCGACCAACCGCGCGCGCCGCTCGAGCGAGAGTGTGACCCCGCCGGGGTTCTGGAAGCTCGGCACGGTGTAGATGAACTTCGGCCGCCGCCCTTCGGCCTTGAGCTCGGCGAGCAGTGCTTCGAGCAGGTCGATCCGCATCCCGTCGCCGTCCATCTCGACCTGGCGGACGTCGGCCTGGTAGCTGCAGAAGACCGGCACCGCGCCCGGGTAGGTGGGTGCCTCGCAGATCACCACGTCGCCGGGATCGACCAGGGTCTTGGTGACGAGGTCGATCGCCTGCTGGCCGCCGGTGGTGACGACGATGTCGTCGGGGTCGGGCAGCATCCCCTCGGCCGCCATCACCTCGACGATGCAGTCTTTGGTCTCGTCGAAGCCCTCGGTCGGCCCGTACTGCAGCGCCGCCGCCGCGGACTCGGCGGCGATCTTGCTCATCTGGGCGGCGAGGCTCTCCGGCGGGAAGGTCGAGGTGTCCGGCAGGCCGCCCGCGAGCGAGATCACTTCCGGGCGCGCGGTCACCGCCATCAGGTCGCGCATCGCCGAGGAGCGCATCACCGTGGTCCGCTCGGCGAAGAGCCCGGCGTAACGCTCGAGGTCCCGGGTGGAGGTGTGGGCGCGGCGTTTGTGCGGCGGCTGGGGTACCTCGGTCATGCGGGAAGTGTGCCGGATTGTCGCCATGGTGCCCACAACCGTTAGGTTTCACGGCCGTGGATTTGCTTCAAGACCTCGGCATCGGCATCGCGATCGGCATGCTCGCCGGCACCACCGGCACCACCGGCTCAGCCCGCGGGCGGATGGTCCTGCTGGCCGCGATCGTCGGCCTGGTCGTCGGCTTCCTCATCGACAGCGTGCTCGGAGCGATCCTCGCCGGGATCGGCGGCGCCGCGGCCTGCCTGGTGATCTCCGACCTTGTCTTCGGCGCCTCGCGCCGCGAGGGCAGCGGCGCCGGAGCGCTCGGCTTCATCGTCGCCTTGGCGGCGCTGATCGTGCTGGCGATCGCCCTGCTCTGGGCGTGGGCGATCATCGCCGTCGCCATCGCGCTGATCTGGCTCGGCTACAGCCGCCACCGGCGCGCACAGCGCAAACACGCCGGCCTCCGCGTCCTCCGTTAACCGGGCCCGAGGCGGCCGAGGTCGGCCGTCCACGATGATCGGTCCCAGCGAATGACTGCCCACGGGCGCAAGAAGCTGATCCTCACCTACGTCGACTCGCTGCGCACCGACATGCTGCGGCGTGCGATCGACGAGGGCCGCGCGCCGCACTTCGCCGCCCTGGTCGAGCGCGGCGTGCTGGTCGAGGACTGCGTCTCCAGCTTCCCCTCGGTGACCCCGGTCGCCTGCGCCGAGATGGTCACGGGGGTCGGCGCCGACCGCCACTGGATCAGCGGCATGAACTGGTACCACCGGCTCGAGCGGCGCTATGTCGAGTACGGCACCTCGCTCGAGGCGACCCGCGCTTTCGGCGTCTTCCGCGCCCTCTACGACCTCGTCTACAACATGAACCTGGCCCACCTGAGCCCCGAGATCGAGACCCTCTTCGAGCAGCTCGACGACGCCGGCGAGCGCACCGCCTGCACGCCGTACCTGATCTACCGCGGCCGCCACCGCCACGAGGTCTCGCTCGACGGGCTGATGCGGCGGGCGGTCGACGCGACCCGGCTGAAGTTCCGCCACCACACCTGGGGGCCGGCCGAGCTCTTCTACGGCGACCTCTACGCGAGCCGCCCGACCCCCTGCAAGTCGACCTCGATCCCCGGCGCCCGCGATCCCTACGCCGCCTGCTGCGCGGTCGAGCTGATGAAGGAGGACGGCTTCGACTTCCTCCTCCTCTCGCTGCCCGACACTGACAACTACTCGCACCGCCACGGGCCCGAGGCCTCGGTCGAGTCGATCGCCAGGGCCGACGACTGCTTCGGCACGCTGGTCGAGCAGGCGGGCGGGATCGACCCCTTCCTGAAGGAGCACGCGGTGATCCTGGTCGCCGACCACGCCCACACCCCGGTCGAGCGCGGCCTGCCGCTGGCCGAGATCCTCGGCGCCGAATGGTCGGTCCTGCAGCCCTCCGAGGAGCGGCCGGAGCTGGCGCAGCTCGCGGTCAGCCCGACCAGCCGCGCCGCCCACGTCTACCTGCTGCCCGGCGAGGGCGAGCGCGCCGACCCGACGGCGGTGGGGGAGAGGCTGGCGGAGATCGAGGGCGTCGACCTGGTCTCCCGGCTGCTCGACGCCGAGGGCGCGCCGCTCTACCGGCCCGAGCCGGGGATGCCGGCGGCGGGAGACGAGTGGGCGACGGTCGAGCGCCGCGGCGAGCAGCTGCGCTTCCGGCCTGGCACCGACGTCGCCGACCAGCGCGGCGGGCGCTGGGAGATCGAGGGCGAGCTCGGCGTGCTGGAGGCCCGGATCAAGGACGGCAAGCTGCGCAGCGACACCTACCCCGACCCCCTGCAGCGGATGTGGTCGGCGCTGACCGCCCCGCACTCGGGCGACTGGGTGCTCTCGCTGGCGGAGGGCTTCGAGGCGGTCGACTGGGGCGGCGAGAGCCACGCCGGCGGCGGCAGCCACGGCTCACTCCACGCCGGCGACAGCCTCGGCCCGCTGCTCTTCGTCGGCTGCGGCCCGGAGTCGGCGGACGAGCGCGAGCGCTGGAGCCTGCGCGACGTCACCCCGGCGATCCTCGACCACTTCGGGCTGGGCGGGGCGTGATGGCGGGGCGGGCGGCGGCGCTCCTCGCCCTGCTGCTCGCCCTTGCGCTGCCCGCCCCCGCGGCGGCGGCCGCGCCGAAGGAAGAACATCCCGCGCCCGGCGACATCAGCTCCGCCGAAGCGACCCAGGCCGCGGCGCGAGACCCGAAGGTCGCGGCGGAGACCCACGTCCACCCGGACCTGATCCCGAGCCCGGTCTTCAAAAACGAACGCTGGGAAGTCGGCTGGTTCGAAGGCGACCACGAGTACGCACTGGTGATGGTCGACCCGAAGACCGGCGAGGTGACCGAGTCCTGGACCGGCTACCAGGTGGCCTGGGAAATGGCGCGCGGCTACTCCGGCGAGTTCGCCCACTCGCTCAACTCGCCCTTCATCTGGGTGCCGCTCTGCCTCCTCTTCCTCGTCGGCCTCGCCGACTGGCGGCGCCTGCGGCGCATCGCCAACCTCGACCTGCTGGTCCTGCTCGGCTTCGGCGTCTCCCACTTCTTCTTCAACCGCGGCGACATCGGCGTCTCGGTGCCGCTTGCCTATCCCGTCCTCGTCTACCTCCTCGGGCGCTGCCTGTGGATCGGGTTTCGCGGGCGCGGCGCTGGCCTGCGCCCGGTCTGGCCGACGCTGTGGCTGCTGGTCGCGGCGCTCTTCCTGATGGGCTTCCGCGTCGGCCTCAACATGGCGGACGCCGGGGCGATCGACGTCGGCTACGCGGGCGTCGTCGGTGCCGACAAGATCGTCCACGGCGAACCGCTCTACGGCGACTTCCCGGAAGACATCCACTCCGGCGACACCTACGGCCCGGTCAACTACGCCGCCTACGTGCCGTTCGAGGCGATCTGGCCCTACTCGGGCGAATGGGACGACCTGCCCGCCGCGCACGGCGCCTCGATCACCTTCGACATCGCCACCTTCGGCCTGCTCCTGCTGCTCGGCATGCGCATCCGGCCGGGACCGGCGGGCCGGCGCCTGGGCACGATCCTGGCCTTCGGCTGGGCCGCCTTCCCCTACACCGCCTACGTCCTCGAGTCCGACTCCAACGACTCGCTGATCGCGGCATTGCTCGTGGCGACGCTGGTCCTCCTCGCCAAGCCCTTGTGGCGCGGCGTGACCCTGGCGCTCGCGACCTGGGCCAAGTTCGTCCCCCTGGTGATGGCCCCGATGCTCCTCACCCTCGACGGCCGGAAGCCCCGCAAGCTGGCGGCCTACGCGGGCGGCTTTGCCGCGGTCACGGTCGCGGTGATGCTCTGGCCCGCGATCGACCCCGGCCTCCATACCTTCTACGAGCGCACGATCGCCGCCCAGGCCGGCCGCAGCTCGCCGTTCAGCATCTGGGGCCAGGTGGGATCGCTCGAATGGCTGCGGATCGCGATCCTCGCCGGCACCGGCGCCCTGGCGATCGCGCTCGCCTTCGTGCCGGGCAAGAAGTCGCTCCTGCAGGTGGCGGCCCTCTCGGCGGCGCTGATCATCGGCGTGCAGCTCACCCTGCACCACTGGTTCTACCTCTACATCGTCTGGTTCTTCCCGCTGCTGCTGGTCGCGCTGGCGCTGCTCGAGCGGACCGAGGAGCCGGGCCCCGACGAGGTCCCCGACCTCAGGTGGCCGCTCAGGCGCCGCCGGCCGCCGGAACCATCACCGGCTCGATCGAGTCCGCCAGTCCCGACCGGTTGACGTCGACCACCGCGCCCATCACCCAGACATCCTCGTCGGCGGTCTCGAAGCGGGTCGGCATCTGCGTGATCAGCGCCCCCAGCGCGTCCTCGATCCGCACCCCGAGGATGCTCTGCCGCGACCCGGTCATGCCGACGTCGGAGATGAACGCGGTGCCCTTGGGGAGGACGCGGCCGTCGGCGGTCGGGACGTGGGTGTGGGTGCCGAGCACCGCGGCGACGCGGCCGTCGAGGTGCCAGCCCATCGCCACCTTCTCGCTGGTCACCTCGGCGTGGAAGTCGACGATCACGGCGTCGGCCTCGATCCGCTCGAGGATCGCGTCGACCGCGTCGAAGGGCGAGCGCGCGACCTTCAGCCCGACCCCGCCGCTGAGGTTGACGACGCCGACCCGCATGTCGCCCGCCTCGACCACCGTGTAGCCGCGGCCCGGGTTGGCGCTCGGGTAGTTGGCGGGGCGGATCACCCGCTCGGCGCGTTCGAGGAACGGGTAGGCGTCGCGGTGGCGGTAGACATGGTTGCCGGAGGTGATGACCGCGGCACCGGTGTCGAAGATGTCGTTGGCGGTGCGCTCGGTGATCCCCATGCCGCCCGCCGAGTTCTCCCCGTTGACGACGATCAGGTCCGGCGCATACCGCTCGCGCAGCGACGGCATCGTCTCGCGCAGCCCCCGCCGCCCGGGTCCCCCGACCACGTCGCCGATGAAGAGCAGCCGCATGCCCGCGACTCTAGCCCGCCACCCCGTGCTTCCGAGCTTAGGTGGTCGTATGCACCCCTAAGCTCGGAAGCACGGCCGGGTGTGGGAGGGTGCCCGGGGTGGCGGTGGGACCCGATGACGAGGAGCTGGTGCGACGGGCGCTTGCCTATCCGTACGACCCTCCCGCGGGGTCCTTCGTCCAGGTCGGCGAGCGGACCCTGCCGGTGCCGCCGGAGGAGATCGACATCGGTGGGCGGCGGGCGCTGCTCGCCTACGGGGCGAACGCCTCGCCGGAGGCGCTGACCCGCAAGCTCGCCCATCTGCCGCCGGAGCCGATCGCGGCGCTGCGGGTCGCGCTGCGCGGCTGGGACGTCGTCTACTCCGCCCACGTCACCCGTTACGGCTCGGTCCCGGCCGCGGTCGTCGCCAGCCCCGGCACCGTCGCCAACGTGCACCTCGTCTTCCCCAGCGACGCCCAGCTGGAGGCGATCGCGGCGACCGAGGGGCAGAACTACCGGCTCGAGCAGCTCGCCGACCTCAGCGCCACCTACGAGATCGGAGGCGAGGGCCCGCGGGAGATCGACGCATTCATCAGCGTCCACGGCCCGCTGCTCGTCGACGGCGCGCCCGTCGCCCTCGCCGCGATCCCCGCCGCCGACCGCGTCTTCCCCGAGTCGACGACCCCGCAGATCATCGACCGCGTCCGCGCCGCCCTGACCCCGGACCTGACCGTCCCCGAGTTCGTCCTCCACCACGTGAAACGCGGCGGCCTCCGCCCCCTCCCGCCTCTGTGTTGATGGGCCGAAAAGTCCTGATATAGAGGAGTTTTCGGCCCATCAACATCTAGACCCGGGTGAAGCGGCGCAGGGCGAGGCGGGCGATCGCTGCGTAGGCGAACGCGAGGATCGCCAGGTGAAGGAGCGGCGTGCCGATGCTGCCGTTGCCGGCTTCGAGCGCCGAGGTGATCGCTTCCAGCGCCGGCTTGAACGGGAAGAGGGCCGTGATCACCTTGATTACGTCGTAGAGGCCGGTCCCGACCGTGCCCGAGGGGACGAGCGAGAGGAAGGCGACCGGCAGGGTGACCATGAAGGCGAGCAGGGAGACGGCGCGCACCTCGCGAGCCGCCGCGCCGAGCGCCGCGCCCGCCGCCGCCAGGGACGCGCCGCCGACCACGATCGCCGCCAGCCAGAGGCCGAAACGGTCCCATTCCAGCGGCACGAAGATCGTCAGGCCGGCCAGCATCAGCATCGTCACGACGAGGCCGACGACGATCCCGAGCAGGACCTTCTCGCCGAGCAGCGCCGCGCTCGAGACGAGCCCGCGGGTGAGGCGCGGGAACGCGTTCTCCTCGCGCTCCAGGGCGAGCGACCCGGCGACGAGCAGCACCGCCACGAAGGCCAGGGTCAGGGTGGCGGCGACGGCGATTGCGAACGTTTCCAGCGGCGGCGAGGAGCCGCCGACCGCGACCTTCTCGACCGTGATCGGCTGGGCGAGGCGGTTGATCAGCGGCCCGGCGATGTCGAGGTTTTCGCCCGCCTGGTTGGCGAATTCGGTCACCTGGGAGAGCGCCACCTTCAGCGGACCGTTCGGCAGCGCCGGTTCGATCGCTTCGAGGATGTGGGCGCTTGCCTGCAGGCCGAGGACGTGGACCCCGCCGCCGAGCACCGGCAGGTTGCCGCCCCGGATCACCAGGTTCAGGTACCTGCCGCCTTCGACCGCGATCCGCTTGGCCAGGGCCAGGTTCGCCTGCGCGAGCAGCGCTTCGATCTTGTCGCCGACCACGCTCGCCTTCAGGGGGTCCGATTCGTTGACCAGGACTTCAACCTTCGGCGTGCCGGGGGAGAGGGTGGAGAGCGAGTTGATCTTGTTGACCAGGTCTTCGGGCAGGATCAGCGCCGCCAGCACGTCGCCCGATTCGACCTTGTCCTGCGCCTCTTCGCGCGAGCCGACGTGGACGCATTCGACCTTGGCGCAGATCCGCCGCTGGACGTTGGCCGAGGGGAGCTTCTTGCCGCTGAGGCTGACCCGCGCGTTGGCGGGCACTTCGTTCAGCAGCGCGACCCGCGGTTTCTCCGGCCCGCGGGAGACCGCCAGCCCGACCAGCACCGCGATCAGCACCGGGTAGGCGACCAGCAGCACCGCCTGCAGCGGCGAGCGGCGGAGGATCTGCAGGTCCTTGAGCAGGAGCCAGCGCACGGTCAGTGCCCCCGGTGGTGGAGGTAGGCGACGAAGGCGGTCTCGAAATCGCGGTCGGCGGCCTCCGGTGCCTCGGTGCGGACCGCCTCGCGGAGCTCGGAGGCGGAGCCGTCGAAGAGCGCCTCGCCGTCGGCCAGCACCAGCATCCGGTTGCCGTAGCGCTCCGCCTCCTGGATGTCGTGGGTGGAGAAGATCACGGTCGTGCCCCGCACGGCGAGGCCGGAGACGAACTCCCAGAGCCGCGCCCGCTGCCGCGGGTCGAGCCCGACGCTCGGCTCGTCCAGCAACAGCACGCTCGGCCGCGACAGCAGCCCGATCGCGATGTTGATCCGCTGCTGGTTTCCCCCTGAGAGCCGCGCGACGATCTCCCCCCGCCGCTCCCCGAGCCCGGTCAGCTCCAGCATCTCCTCGACCGACGCCAGCGGATCCTCATGCTTCTCGAGCCGGGCGAAGAGCATGAGGTTCTCCTCGACAGTGAGCCGCCGATACAACGCAGCCTGCTGCGGCACCCACCCCACGGCTCCGTCCCCAGTCTCGACCTCCCCGCCATCAGCCCCCTGGATCCCGGCCAGAATCGAGAGCAACGTCGTCTTCCCAGCCCCATTAGGCCCGATCACCGCCACCAGCTCCCCCGCCGCGGCCGCGAAGCTGACCCCCTTAAGCGCTTCCCGGTCGCCGAAGCGCTTGACCAGCTCCCGTGCCTGCACGCGAAGAACCGTAACGGCCCCTTCCCTAGACTGGCCCCTGATGCCTTTCCCCGCCACCCGCCTGCGCCGCCTGCGCGCGAGCGACACCTTCAGGTCCCTCGTGCGCGAGACCGACCTCTCCCCGGTGCACCTGATCATGCCCGCCTTCGTCACCGCCGGCGAGAACATCCGCGAGGAGATCCCGTCGATGCCCGGCGTCGAGCGTTACTCGATCAACAACCTGGTCGAGCACGCCGGCGAGGTCGCCAAGGCGGGGATCGGGGCGATGCTGGTCTTCGGCATCCCGGCCGACAAGGACGAAGTCGGCTCCGGCGCCTACGACGACGAGGGGATCGTGCAGATGGCGGTCCGCGCGCTGAAGGAGGCCCACCCGGACCTCACCGTGATCACCGACGTCTGCCTCTGCGAGTACACCGACCACGGCCACTGCGGGATCCCGGACGCCGACGGCAAGATCCAGAACGACCTCAGCGTCGAGCTGATCGCGAAAACCGCGATCTCCCACGCCGACGCGGGCGCCGACGCGGTCGCGCCGAGCGACATGATGGACGGCCGGGTCGGGGCGATCCGCTACCAACTGGACGAGGAGGGGCACCCGGAAGTGCCGATCATCGCCTACAGCGCCAAGTACGCCTCGGCGTTCTACGGGCCCTTCCGCGATGCCGCCGGGTCGACCCCCGGCTTCGGCGACCGGCGCGGGTACCAGATGGATCCGGCCAACGGCGCCGAAGGCGTCCGTGAGGCCGAGCTCGACCTCGAAGAGGGCGCCGACATGCTGATGGTCAAGCCCGCCACCCCTTACATGGACATCATCCGCCGCGTCAAGGAGGCGACCGGAGCGCCGATCGCCACCTACCATGTCTCTGGCGAGTACTCCGCCCTGAAAGCCGCCGCTCTGAACGGTTGGCTGGACGAGCGCGAAGCCGTCCTCGAGACGCTGACCGGGCTGCGCCGGGCCGGCGCCGACGCGATCATCACCTACTACGCGAAGGAGGCCGCAGGTTGGCTTCAGTAAAGACTCCGCAGTCGAAGGCGCGCTCGCGCAAGGGCGGATCGGCGATCCCGCTCGACGAGACCGACAAGCGCCTGATGAACCTCCTGCAGTCGAACTTCCCGCTCGACCCGGAGCCGTTCGCGCTGGTCGCCGCCGAGGCGGACCTGGACCTCGACGACCTGCTCGCCCGCACCCAGCGGCTGCTCGACGGCCGGATCATCCGCGAGATCACGCCGATCTTCGACACCCGTGCGCTCGGCTACGAATCGATGCTGGTCGCCGCCAAAGTCGACTCCGGCAACCCGCAGCGGGCGGCGCGGATCGTCAACGCCCACCCCGGCGTCTCACACAACTACCTGCGCACCCACGACTTCAACCTCTGGTTCACGATCGCCACCCCGCCCGACTCGAAGCTCGGGCTGAAGGGCTCGATCGAGGCGCTGATGGACGAGACCGGCGCGATCTCGATGCGCGAACTGCCGACCCTCGTCCTCTTCAAGATCAACATGAACCTGGAGATGGAGAAGGGGACCGACGCGCTCGCCGCCTCGGTCGACGCCGCACCGCCGCGCGAGCTGGAAGCGCAGCCCTACGACGAGCAGGACATCGCGATCATCAAGGCACTGCAGGGCCCGATGAAAGCGACCCGGCGTCCCTACGACGAGGCCGCGACCGAGCTCGGGATGTCGACCGAGGATCTTCTCGCCCACCTCGGCGGCATGGTCGACCGCAAGATCCTGCGCCGCGTCGCCGCGATCCTCTTCCACCGCCGCGCGGGCTTCTCGGCAACGGGGATGGGAGTCTGGAAAGTGCCCGAGGACCAGATCCTCGAGATCGGCGGCCGGATGGCGGCGACCCGCGGGATCAGCCACTGCTATCAGCGGCCGACCTACGACGACTGGCCCTACAGCGTCTTCACCATGGCCCACGGCCGCTCGAAAGAGGAGTGCGACGCGGTGCTCGACTCGATCGCGGAGAAATGCGACATGGGCCCCGACGACCGCGCCACGCTCTACTCCTCGACCGAGTACAAGAAGGTCCGCCTCCACTACTTCACGCCGGACTACGCCGAGTGGGAGGCGGCTCACTCCTAGAGTGACCGTCTACGAGCGCGCCCTGCAGGTTCTGCCGGGCGGGGTCAACTCACCGGTCCGGGCGATGCGCCAGATCGGCCGCGAGCCGATCTTCATCGAGCGCGGCGAAGGCGCCGAGCTGGTCGACGTCGAGGGCAACCGCTACATCGACTGGGTCTGCTCCTGGGGGCCGCTGATCCTGGGACATGCCGACCCGGCGGTGGTCTCCGCGGTGATCGAGGCCGCCAAGCGGGGGACGAGCTACGGCGCCGCGACCGCGATCGAGGTGCGGCTGGCCGAAGAGGTCGCCGCGCGCTTCCCCTCGGTGGAGATGGTGCGGATGACCAGCTCCGGCACCGAGGCGGCGATGAGCGCGGTGCGCCTGGCGCGCGCGATCACCGGCCGCGAGGTCGTGGTCAAGTTCGCGGGCGCCTACCACGGCCACTCCGACGGGCTGCTCGCCGAGGGCGGCTCGGGCATGGCGACGCTCTCGGTGCCCGCCAGCCCCGGCGTGCCGCCCGCGATGGCGGCGCTGACCGTGGTGGTGCCGTGGAACGACCGCGCCGCGGTCGAGGCGGCGCTGGCCGAGCACGAGGTCGCGGCGCTGCTGGCCGAGCCGGTCGCCGCGAACATGGGCGTGGTCCCGGCCGAGGAGGGCTTTCTCGAGTTCCTCCGCGAGGCGACCCGCGAGGCGGGGGCGCAGCTGATCTTCGACGAGGTGATCACCGGCTTCCGGGTGGCGCGCGGCGGCGCCCAGGAGCTGTTCGGGATCGAACCGGACCTGACCGTGATGGGCAAGATCATCGGCGGCGGCCTGCCCGCGGCGGCGTTCGCCGGGCCGCGCGCATCCCTGGAACGCATCGCGCCCTCTGGGGACGTCTACCAGGCGGGGACGCTGTCGGGGAATCCGCTGGCGGCGGCCGCCGGGCTGGCGACGCTCGACGGGCTCGACGCGGCGGCCTACGAGCGCCTCGGCGCACTGACCGACCGCCTGGCCGCCGGGTTCGAGGCGCTGGCGGCGGATCGGCCGCTGCAGGTGGCGAAGGTGCCGGGGCTCGTGACGCTGTTCTTCAGCGAGCAGCCGGTGCGGAACTTCGCCGACGCGACCGCCTGCGACACCGAGGCCCACGCCCACTTCTGCCGGGCGCTGCTCGACCGCGGCGTGTACCCGCCGCCGGCGCAGTTCGAGGCCTGGTTCGTCTCGCTCGCGCACAACGAGGCGAGCGTCGACCGCACGCTGGAAGCCGCGGGCGAGGCGCTGGACGAGGTCCTCGGTTGAGCGCGCTCCACGAGCTCGCCCGGCAGCTGCGCGAAGAGGACACGCCGATCGCCGGGCACGTGGTCGAGGTGGCGGGGCCGACCGAGCCCGCCGACGAGTACGCCGTCGTCATGGAGGCCGTGCGCGAGGGCTACCTGCTGCATTACAGGGAGTCGAGGCTGCTCGCCGACTACGACCCGGACCTCGCCCTGCTGGCCGGGGACTACCTGTACGCGCTCGGGCTCGATCGGCTCGCGGCCATGGGGGACACGGAGGCGGTGGCGGTGCTCTCGGAGCTCATCTCTCGGTGCGCTCAGTTGCACGCCGAGGGACGGGGGGATGAGGTCGATCCGCTTTGGGTCGAGGCGGGTCGGCGGCTCGGGGTCGGCTAGGACGAGCCATCCCGTATACGGCTCGGGCAGGCTGTAGCCGTATACGGAATGGCTCTGAGTTGCCGGAGGACGTCCGTCACTTCGTTGGGGGCGTGGGCGATCTGCCAGTGCGTGAAGCGGAGGACCCGGAGGCCCGAGGCGGTGTGCTTCTGGTCGCGTTTGGCGGCGCGGGCCTGTTGGGACGGCGTGCGGTGGTAGCGGAGGCCGTCGGTCTCGACGACGAGACGGTGGTCGGGGAACCAGAAGTCGACTTCGTACCCCAAGACCCAATGTTTCGTCAGCGGTAGAGGAAGGTCGGCGGCGAGGGCGAGAGGCCTGAAGAGGATCTCCAGGTCGGAGTCCGACAGGCGGAACGTGTGCCGGTCGAGCATCGTCCGCAGCGTCCGGACTCCCGGCATGCCGACGTAGCCGTCAAGCGCTTTGCGGAGCGTCTCGGGGTCGATCAGGTCGAGCTTGTCCGCCTCGTTGACCGCCCGCTCGAGCCGCAGGATCTTCAGTTCCGTGGCGAGGTCGATCAGCGTCTGCACCGGGGTGGTCACCGGGATCCCGAACCGCCGCACCACGGAGCGCTCCGGCAACGACGCGCGGGCGTGGACCCGGATCCCCGGCCGCTCGAGCCTGCTGCGCCTGCGGATGCTGACGTCGATCCGCTTTCCCTGCTCGTATCCGATCCCCCACAGCTCCGCCGCGCTCCGATGGCTGAGCGCCGCCCCGTCCCCGCACACGAGCACCGCCGCCATCCACCGGCCGCGCGGAGTGAGCTCCGGCCGCCCCACCGCGTAGACGCCTCGCGCTATCAGGTGCAGCCGCCCGCTCCGGACCCGGTGCTTGATGCCCTTCGCGCTGAACCCGAGCCGGACCAGGTCACGGTGCGTCAACACCCCATGCTGCGCCTGGGCCAACCGCCAGGCCGCCGCACTTCGCGCTGCATGAGTTTGGGCCCCCATAGGGGACCCAAGTCACTCAGCGCGAAATCTCTCCCCCCTCGGCGCCGGGGGACGGCGGACTATGCGGACTTCGCGAGGGGGCGGAGGCGGGTTTTCTCCACCTTCGCCAGCTTCTTTTTCAGGCGGAGGAATTCTCGCTCTTGGACCGCGGTGCGTTCGTAGCCTTTGAAGGCGAGGTTGACTTCCTCGTAGGGGTCCGTCTTCAGGTCGTACATCTCCCACTGGGGAGGTTTGGGGCCCGGCTTCTCGGTGATCGCGCCGGTCGACGTGTCGACGGTGGTGGTGATGTCGGAGTACTTGGCGAGCTTCCAGCGCTTCTCGCGGATGCTGGTCACGTGGTTCGGCTCTTTGGGGTAGGGACCGGTCTTCTGGCCGGACTGGAAGTCGTCGTAGGTGAAGGCGACGTAGTCCTGGGGCGAGCCGCCCCGGTGGGGGTTGAGGACGATGTCGGAATAGTCGACGCCCTGCCAGTTGCGGCGCGCCGAGCGCGGGGCGCCCGCCAGGCTCGCGAGGGTGGGGAGGAGGTCGACGTGGGACACGAGGGCGTCGGAGGTGACCGGCCGCGGGAACATCTTCGGGTTCGAGTAGACGAGCGGGACTTTCAGGGTCTCCTCGTAGAAGTTGAAGTTCTTCTGGCGCAGTCCGCCGTGGGCAAGGCCCATCTCCCCGTGGTCCGAGGTGCGGATGATCAGGGTGTCGTCGAGCAGGTCGTGTTTTTCGAGGCTGTCGAGGACTTCCACCACGTAGTTGTCCGAGGAGCGCATGAGGTTGCCGTAGAAGTTCAGGTAGGCGCGCTTTTCGACGTCGCTTTCAGGCTTGCCGGTGAGGTTGAAGATGCGCAGGAACTGTTCCTGCACGGTCGGCTTGGTGCTGAGGTCTTCTTCGTTCGTCTGCGGGAGTTCGATGTCGCCGGCCAGCCAGGAGTCGTCGTAGCCCGATTCTTCGAACGTCCTGCTCGGGTAGAAGAGGACGTCATGTGGGTTGACCAGTGAGACGACGAGGAAGAACGGCTCCTGCTGCTCCGCCACCCCGTCGAGGTACTGCAGCGCGCCTTCGGTGGCCTGCTGCGCGTTGCCCTCGGATTCCATGATCCGGCCGTCGTTGTTGGTGACGCCGCCGCCCGCCTCGGGGACGCTCTGGTTGGCGCCCGCATCCGGCGGGTCCCAGCGGTCGAAGCCATACTTTTCGAGGTCCGAGGGCTCCGCTTCTTCGCCCGCCGGTTTCGAGCAGTGCCACTTGCCCTTGTAGACGACGTTGTAGCCCGCCGCCTTCATCACCGTGCCGAGGTTCGGCAGCGTCGTCGGCAAGTTGACCTGCGGGTACTTGGTCGCTTCCATGTTCGACTCGAGCGTGTACTTGACCCCGTGCTGCGCCGGGAAGTAACCGGTCATCAGGCTGGAGCGCGACGGCGAGCACATGCAGGCCGCGGTGCAGGCGGATTCGAAGCTGAGGCCGTGGCGCTTCAGCCGCCGCATCCCCGGCAGGTTCTCCCGCATCCAGTTGGGCGGGAAGTGCTGGATCTCCCGCTCCTGGTCGGTGAGGAAGAGGATCACGTTCTTGCCGCCGATCCCCTGTGCGCCGCCTTTGCCCGCGCCGAAGGCCTTGTCCAGCCCCAGCCCTGGCGCGAGCATCGCCGCCGCCGCGGCCCCCGCCCCGGTGCCGAGCAGCTGTTTACGGGTCAGGCCGCGCTCGCGGCGCTCCTGCTCGGTCATTTGATCCTCCTGAAGACGGCGACCGCGTCGTTGAACTGTGCGGTCGAGTAGACGTTTCTGCCATCGGGGCTGACAACCAGCGAGCCGGATCCACCGAGCGCGCGGCCGAGTGAGCAGCCACGAACTTTGCCCGGCGCGACGCAGCCGCGCGTGCCCGACTTCTGCGTGACGACGCCCGATTCGGCATCACGGTCGAAGACGTCGATCGCGCCGGTCTGGAAGGCGGCGACGTAGATGCTCGTCCCATCGGGGGAGACGTCGAGGCCCTCGGGCGCCTGCATCGCGCGGCCGAAGCCGCAGCCGGGCGAGCGCAGGAAGACGGTGCAGCCGTCCGGGCTCGGCGTCCCTTCCGCCGCTGGCACGGTTTCCTTGCCCGGTCCCTTTTCCTTTTCGACCTGCCGTTCCGGGCCGGGCGGCTGACTGATGCCGACACCGCCGAGGAGCGTCCGGAAGGTGGTGAGGCTGTTGCTGGTCAGCGAGGTCGCGTAGACGTCGCCGCCCGTGGGCGCGAACGAGAGCGCGTTGACGCCGCCGAACTCGTAGCCGAGCGAGCAGCCGCTCACCTTCGAGTCGGTGACGCAGCCGCTCTGGCTGAGCGCCCCCGTGGAGGCGTCGCGAGCGAGGAAGTCGACCGCGCTGGAGAAGGCCGCCGCGGCGTAGACGGCGGAGCCGTTCGGGTTGATCGCGAGGCCCTCGACGTGGTTCATCTGCACGCCCTTGGCACAGCCTTCGGAGCCCGCTTCGGTGATGCAGCCGGCGGTGCCGGAGAGCTGGGTCAGCGCCCCCGCTTTGCCGGCCCGCGAGAACGAGATCACTCCGGAGCCCGCGAAGTCGCCGACGTAGACG
>Ga0207652_10000387_pt1 | contig 45946 bp, 49 predicted proteins | sample KBSC63BmetaG_FD_184334 | JGI IMG/M metagenome (GOLD analysis project Ga0207652, IMG submission 184334) | Corn rhizosphere microbial communities from Kellogg Biological Station, Michigan, USA - KBS C6-3B metaG (SPAdes) (version 2) | ecosystem: Host-associated > Plants > Roots > Rhizosphere ...
AGGATGAATATTGCATACCGGATTTATGGCGGCATCAGTTTTTATCAAAGAAAAGAGATCAAAGATTTTTTAAGTTATCTGCGCGTAATTTTAAACCCAGGCGATGAAGAAGCGCTAAAAAGAATTATAAATTATCCCGCCCGTGGCATCGGAAAAACATCTATTGAAAAAGCGGTTCTGTTTGCAAACCAGCATAATATTTCTATGTGGAATGTGCTAGAGCGCGCTGCTGAGTTCGGTTACAAAGCTTCAACGCTCGAGATCATCAACAACTTTGTAATCATGATTAAAATGTTTCAGAGTGAATTGCAAAAGAAAAACGCTTATGACCTGGCAATTCTTGTTGGCAAACAAACCGGTATTGTAAAAGATCTTTTTAATGATAAAACCACTGAAGGCCTTGCACGATATGAAAATCTGCAGGAGTTGTTGAACTCCATTAAAGAATTCACAGAAACGCCAACAGAAGATGGTGAACTACTGGACAAAAGTCTTGGAAGTTATTTACAGCAGATTACTTTACTTACTGATGCAGATGATGACAAAGGGGAAAGTGACGTGGTAAAGTTAATGACGATTCATGCGGCGAAAGGTTTGGAATTTCCGGTAGTTTTTGTCGGCGGATTAGAAGAGACATTGTTCCCAAATGCAATGGCCATCAATACGCGCGAAGAACTGGAAGAAGAGAGAAGGTTATTTTATGTTGCGATTACCCGGGCAAAAACAAGGTTGTGGCTAACTTATTCTAACAACCGTTACCGCTTTGGAAATCTTACCCAAAATGAGCCAAGCAGATTCATTGATGAATTGCCCGATGAGCGTTTGGACAAATCATTTGCAGGAGGTAACATGCGTAACAATCAAACAAATCATTGGAACGCTTTTGATAAGCCAAAATATCCTTCTTACAATCCAAAACGTGAACCACAGCCTGAAAAGCAGGCGTATCTTGTTTCGACACCTGTTGTGAAAATAAAGGAACACGTTCCTTCTCCTGATTTTGCGCCAAGTGATACAAGCAATTTACAAGCAGGTCAAAAAATCGAACATCAGAAATTTGGTTTTGGTGAAGTAATTAAGATGGAAGGAGCGGCACATAATCCTGTAGCTACTGTAAAGTTTGAATACAACGGAGAAAAGAAGATTATGTTGAATTATGCTAAGTTGCGGATCGTAGAATAAGAACAAGATTTGATTCTAATTCAAATTCAGGCCGACTCCTATACCGATCCATATTTTTTTGTCATTCACCCAAACACGGCTATTTCTATCCGTAAGAAAATCAAGCCCGCTGAGTATAACGAAGTTTATTTTATTAAGGGCAAGCTCAGTAGCTATACCCGGTGTGAATACAACACCATCGTACTCATAATCAATGCGGTGAAGTGTTACAAATTCATCGATTCGTGCAGAGCCTAAACCAGCAAACCCGCCAATGCTGAAGGCGCGATGGGTGATCTTTCTATTCGCCACCCGTAACGGGCTATTGGTATAAGAAAGTATGTATGAATCTTTACGATAACCGGCATATATCGCACCATTGAAATTTGTATTTAGCTGAGCCGGATAGTCTTTTACCCGCGGACGATATTTAAAAAGTACCGTTATTACATCCAGATCAAAATTGTGTGACCGGAAAGTTTTAGGTGAAAAACTTTTTGGCCTGATGTGAGGAGGAAATAGAACAGTCAAAGATTTTACCGTGTCTGCAGGCTGCCTTCGCACATTGCCAGGATAAACTTTAATAGAATCGCTGCCCGTAACAACGTAGTATTTTTTATTTTCTTTACCAGTAAGGTTACTACTGTAATAACCTTCTGTGAATGAATATTTGGAGGAGTGTTCAGTAATTCCGCAACCATAAATTGCGATGGAAATAAAAACAATAATCAGGTGTATTAACCTGCGCATACTGATGCTGTTTTAATTTTTACAAAGGCAGAAGCTGTTTTAATTCTACAACATTTCGGCCCATTTGTAAAGGAGAAAAGCAATATTCCTGCCACCTTCAAAAAAACAAGCATGAACAATTTGTAGATATATTTTACAGGAGAATTTGTATAACTTCTAATCAAATCTATTTGCTTAATAGGATTAAAACATCAAAATTTCAGATTAAAATTTGTTTCATTTGGAAACAATAAACCCTTTTGTTCTTCTTTTTTTTAAAAAAAGTAATTCAGTTATTTGTTAGTTTATTGGAGTTTGATTCTGATCTTTAACAATGGTTATCTAGGGACATTAAAGAGTTTTAATCAAAAAAACCTTCGCGAAAATCACGAAGGTTTTTTTTAAACATAAAATCTTATAATTTAAAAGTGTTTACATCTTCCATAGTCCATTGAAGCGCCTTTGCTACTCCTTCACCATAAGCAGGATCTGCTTTATAGCAATTGCGTATATGCCTCACCTGGATGAACTTTTGAGCATGCCCTAATTCTGCTGCGGTATTCTTAAACAGCAATTCTTTTTTATCATCGGCCATCAGGCGAAATAAATCACCTGGCTGCGAAAAATAATCATCGTCATCGGCACGATAATCCCAGGCTGCGGCATCACCATGAAGCGCTAATGGTGGCTCTTTATGTTCCGGCTGTTCCTGCCATTCACTAAAGGCGTTTGGCTCATAATGTTTTGTAGAACCATAGTTTCCATCCACACGCATAGCGCCATCACGATGAAAGCTATGGTAAGGGCATTTAGGAGCATTTACAGGTATTTGTGCACTGTTTACCCCAAGTCTGTATCGCTGTGCATCGCCATAAGAAAATAATCTTCCCTGCAACATACGGTCCGGCGAAAATCCGATTCCAGGAACAATATGAGCCGGATTAAAAGCTGCCTGTTCTACCTCTGCAAAATAATTTTCCGGGTTTCGGTTCAATTCAAACTCACCTACCGGAATCAAGGGATAATCAGCATGCTTCCAACTTTAGTGAGGTCAAATGGATTTTGAGGATGATTGCGGGCTTGTTCTTCTGTCATGATCTGCACATACATTTTCCATTTCGGAAAATTGCCTTTTTCAATATTTTCAACAGATCTCTTTGGTTCGATTCTCTATCGGTGCCGATAATCTTTACCGCTTCTTCGTTGGTTAAATTTTCAATTCCCTGTTGGGTTTTAAAAGTAAACTTAACCCAATGTCTTTCATTTTTTGCATTGATAAAACTAAACGTGTGGCTGCCAAATCCATGCATATGCCGGTACGATTTCAGGTCCGCGTACTCCGGCGGTCTGAATATTTTGGTTATCCGGCACAGGAGTTCCCGTGCGGGTAGTCAGCTTTTGGCTGCTTTCTTTTTCCTGGTTCAATTGCTGATTTGGATGAATAAATTAACTCCGAAAGTAACGATCTTTTATAGCAATTCCACCTGTTCTCGATACGGAAAAAAAGAATGCAAATAGTTAATAAAACTGTTTTAAATCAACAAAATGACAAAGCTCTTTTCTTATAGATTTGTTTAATGAATATGCCTGCGTTTAATAATTCCTCCGGAAGCTTCTTTAATGGTACTGGCAAAAACAAAAGATCGCGGGTCAATTTCGCTCACCAGGTTTTTTAGTTTCCTTATTTCTAACCGGGTGATAACCGTGAAAATAATATCACAATCAGCATGCATTTCAAACTTGCCGGGAAGAAATCCTCTTTCACCTTTATATATCGTAATGCCGCGTCCCATCTCATTTACAAGCCTGTCTTTAATAATTTCACTCTTGCCGGAAATGATTGTGACGCCTACATAAGCCTCCAATCCTTCCACCACATAGTCCACAGTTTTTGTAGCCGTAAAATAAGTTAACATGGAATACAAAGCCACCTCAATTCCGAAACGAAATGCGGCAATACTAAAGATGAGAATATTGATGGCAAGAATAATTTCTGTGATGGTAAAGCTCGTTTTTTTCCAGGTATACAGGGCGAGAATTTCAATGCCATCTATGGCGCAACCTGCTCTCATCGTCAGTCCGATACCTGCTCCCAGAAAAAAGCCACCGAAAATAGAAACTAACAATTTATCCTGGGTGATTGAATAATGAGGGAAATAATATAAGCAAATGCCAAGCAATAAAATGCAGATAAATGTTTTAAAGGCATAACTAAAATTAATCGCGTAAACACAAATAATAATAAAAGGAAGATTTGCCAGCATGATCACATAAGAAATATCAAAGTGATAAATTTCATGGATCAAAAGAGAAATGCCTGTGATACCGCCATCAAAAAAACCGTTTGGGATCAGAAAACCTTTTAAGGCAAAGGCAGCTAAAATGACTCCAAGAATTAAAAAAACGGCGTCATTCACCCAGTCGTAAATCTCAAAATTTTTTTCACTTTTTTGTCCGGTTGTGGCAGCTCTTGCCTTTAGCTGTGCCAATGTTTGTTTTAATTTGCTGCCAAGTTTTTTTTGTGCGGTGTTTGTAAAATAATGTTGTCCCTCTACAAATCTTATTTCTTCTTTTCGCCATTCATCGCGATCTTTCACAAAGCCGGCTTCGTGCAATTCCTTATATAATTTATCCGCATTTATAAAATATTTGTCAGTGCCCAGATAGTATAAATCTGCGTCGCACAGTATTTGCGCAAGCTTGTCGTGGGCATTTTGCGGGATTTTGGTACATAAAATCAGAGCGCAAATCGTGTCAATTTCATCCTCATTGTATCCAAATTGCGGCAGCCATTTTTTGGCCATATCACACGAAATTTCTTCATGATCTGTGTAGGTTTCCAGGAAGCCTGAATCATGAAATAAAGCGGCGGTTTTCAAAATGATTAAATCATTTCCGGTAACATTTTCTGCTAAACCAAGGCGTTCAGAGGCTGCCAGCACATCTTTTGTGTGCCCGGCATTGTGATAATGGAGGTATGAAGGCAATTCTGTTTCCAATTTTTCGATTAAAAAAGAATATGCTTTATCAAACTCCATTTGTGATGAATGGTTCAAAAATTAAACGATTTATTTTTTAAAAATAAAAAACTTGTAAGAGAATGCAGGTATTTTTTGGTTTGCGCTTCAGATACCTGATACAAATCTAAACAATAGAAGATAAATTTATTAAAAATGTATCTTCAGGCTTCAATTCAATTTGTCAAGACGATAATTGCATTACGATCAGTGATAACTTTTCAAATAATGTGTCTGGCTTATGAGAAAATCGTATCATATTTTTATCTGGAAAAAAGCGCCGTTTCTGCGCTTACTCATTCCTGTACTATTCGGAATTATTATCCAGTTTTATTTTAAAACAGAAATCGCGGTTATTTGTTTTTTTGCTGTAATTTTTTTTACAGCTTATATGATTTTTTCTTTCTTGCCTGAAGCAAGCCGGTTTCGGTTTCGTATAATTCAGGGATTAATAATTTTCCTTTTTTTAACCACATTTGGCAGCTTAATTACCTGGCAAAAAGATGTCCGCAATCACACGAATTGGTATGGAAAATATGATCAGCAGCAAAGTTTTATTGTAGCAACTATTGATGAACCCCCTGCTGAAAAACCGAAAACTTTTAAAGCCATTGCTGTGGCTGAAACTGTGATCCATAATGGAAAGCAACATCGCGCCAGTGGCCGCTTTTTGATTTATTTTATTAAAGATTCTGCTTCTCAAAAATTAAAATACGGATGTAAAATAATTTTCCCTGTTCGCAAACTGGTTGCCATTAAAAACAGCGGCAATCCTGCAGCATTTGATTATGCCCAATATTCTGCTTTTCAGCAAATATTTCAACAGGCATATCTTAAAAAAAATGATTGGAAATTATTAAAGGAAAACAATGCATCTCTGTATCGAAACATCGTTTTTGAAACGAGAGATTATATTCTGAAGACGCTTCAAAAAAATATCGATGGTGCTGATGAATCTTCACTTGCAAAAGCGCTGCTGATCGGCTACCGGCTGGATCTGGATAAAGATCTTGTTCAGGCGTATAGCAATGTTGGGGTGGTGCATTTAATTGCAATTTCGGGAATGCACCTTGCATTAATCTATTATTTTCTTGTCTGGCTATTTGCTAAAATTCCGGTGATTAAAAAATCAAAATTCACTCGACTGATCGTTGTTCTTTCTTGTCTTTGGTTTTTTTCTTTATTAACCGGTGCGCCGGCGTCGGTGCTTCGTTCCGCTGTTATGTTTACTTTCATTGCGATTGGAGATTCTTTTAATAAAAAAGCTTTCATTTATAATTCACTCGCCGTTTCTGCTTTTCTTTTATTGTGTTATGATCCTTTCATGTTGTGGGATGTCGGTTTTCAGCTTTCTTACCTTGCTGTTTTGGGAATTGTTATCTTTCAAAAATATTTTTACAACTGGCTTTCTCTTAAAAATAAATTTTTGGATGAGGCATGGAAGCTGGCATCTGTTTCGCTTGCTGCGCAATTGCTCACTCTTCCTGTTTGCATTTATTATTTTCATCAGTTTCCTTTTTTGTTTTTATTGTCTAATATGATTGCAATTCCGTTATCAACCCTCATTCTTTGGGCCTGTATTGCAATCGCAATCCTTTCACCAATCAGCTTTGCTGCATTGTATTTGGGCAAGCTTGCCTGGGCTGCAATCTGGCTGCTCAATCATTTCATTGTTCTGATTGATTCAATCCCTTTTTCATTATGGAGCGGATTGTCTTTGCCAAAATCAGCAACAATGGTATTGTATCTTATTTTCATTTTATTTTCATTTGCTTTTATCAGAAAGAATAAAACAGCTTTCAAGTTTGCCCTCGTTTTCGTTTTAATTTTTACAGGCATGTCCGTTTATAAAAACTTTCAACTGATGAGTCAGAAAAAGATGATTGTTTATAATATTCCCTTGAATAAAGCAGTTGATTTTATTGTGCGTAATAAATATTGTTTTATTGCTGATCCCGCTTTGTCTGAAAATAGCTTATTGTTTGATTATAACATAAAACCTGCGCGTATTTTTTTTATGGCCAGCAGCGAATCTGCTTTACCGGGTGTTTTAGCTAAGAAGAATAATTTCTATCAATTTTATAATAGCAGGATTCTAATGATTGATACCGCTCTGAATCGTTTTTCAGTACGGACGAAAGTAGCCGTTGATTATATTATTTTTTCAAAGAATTCACTTGTAAATGTTGCAGACATTGCCTCGGTTTTCAATTGCAAAAAGTACATTTTTGATGGATCAAATTCTTCGTGGAAAATTGAGCAATGGAAAAAAGAGTGTGAAGAATTACATTTGCAGTTTCATTCTGTTCCCGAACAGGGTGCATTTGTAATCAATCTTTAAAAGAATAGTTTCTTTAAAAAATCATGCAACAAAAAATCAAATCAGCTCTCATTTCTGTCTATAACAAGGACGGTTTACAATCCATTATCCCTTTACTGACTCAACAAAATATAACGATTTACAGCACCGGTGGTACGCAAAAATATATTGAAGAAAATGGAGGAAAATGCGTGTCTGTAGAATCACTTACCGGCTATCCTTCTATTCTAGGTGGAAGGGTGAAAACGCTTCATCCTGTTGTATTTGGCGGTTTCCTGGCAAGGCGTGATGTAGAGAATGATTTGAAAGAAATGCAACAATACAAGATCCCGGAAATTGATTTGGTGGTTGTGGACTTATATCCTTTTGAAGAAACAGTAAGATCGACAAATGACCAGTCAGCAATCATAGAAAAAATTGATATTGGCGGTCCATCAATGATTCGTGCGGCGGCTAAAAATTTTCAAAATGTGGTAGTGGTTGCCGATAAAAATGAATACAAAGAATTAGAAAATATTTTATCGAAAAAAAATGCGGAAACATCTTTAGAGGAAAGAAAAGACTTTGCAGGAAAAGCCTTTGATGTTTGTACCAGGTATGATATCGCCATTTCTAATTATTTTAATCAAACCAATTTTATTGATCCTTTTCAACTGCAAAAAAAAGAGTTGCGGTATGGTGAAAATCCACATCAGAAAGGATTTTTTCTGGGAGATTTCAATGAAATTTTTGAACAGTTGCATGGCAAAGAACTTTCTTACAATAACCTGGTAGATGTCGACGCTGCTTTACTACTGATGAAAGAATTTAAAGATTCAAATGACACGACTTTTGCTATTATAAAACATACAAATGTTTGTGGCATTGCACAAAGGAAAAATGTATCAGAAGCCTTTGCAGCCGCACTTGCTGGAGATCCGGAAAGCGCTTTTGGCGGTGTTTTAATTTCAAATAAACCTGTCGACAAAACAACAGCAGATTTATTAAAAGATCTGTTTTTTGAAGTGCTGATTGCTCCTGGTTTTAATGAAGAGGCGCTTCCTGTTTTGCAGGCAAAAAAGAACCGGATTATTTTAAAACTGAAAAAATTTCCCACCGAAGAGCAACAGACAAAAACTTTATTAAATGGATTATTGGTACAGGATATGGATGAAGGAAATTTCACAGAATGGAAGGAAGAGGGCGGCAGAAATGCGACTGAAGAAGAAAAAGAGGATCTGATCTTTGCAAATATTGTTTGCAAACATTTAAAAAGTAATGCTATCGCGATTGTAAAAAATAAGCAGCTTCTTGGAAAAGGCTGTGGGCAGACTTCAAGGATTGATGCATTAAAACACGCGATTGAAAAAGCCGATCAATTTGATTTTGAATTACAAAATGCGGTTGTAGCCAGCGATGCATTTTTCCCTTTTGATGATTGCGTAAAAATTGCGCATAGCGCCGGTATCACTGCATTTATACAGCCAGGCGGCTCTATCCGCGATAAAGATTCCATTGCTTTTTGTAAAGAACAAAACCTGGTGATGGTCATTACCGGATTAAGGCATTTTAAACATTAATATATCTTTTTAAACCTTAAATCCGGTTATTTCTTTGTTTACTGTTTTATACTTTCATTAACCCTGAAAGAAACTTTACAAATCACTCCATAAGAACTTACTTTTTCATCTTTTACGTGCACTTTAAAATCTTTTACGTAAACAGAATCAATGTTCTTGATTGTTTTTGAAACTTCTGAAACGGCATTCTGGATTGCGTCATCGAAGCTTTTGTCGGAAGAAGCGATTACTTCTATCACTTTTACTATTGGCATAATAAATGGTTTTTTAAATGATTAAAATTTAATTAGAATATCATCAACACAAAAGTTATTCCGCTTTTGTTCCTGGATGATACCGGAAGCCCTGGCTCCACAATAGTAAACGAAGAAATAGTAGGAATTTTGGTTTTCTAAATAGCGTATTAAATTCGCCCGAAAAGTTATTGCAGGTTTTTAAGAGAAGCAAGAATTCTTTCTTTTGTTTCCTCATCACTCAAAGTCTCCGGAATAAATTTTTCACCGATTAATTTTTCATAAAGTTCAATATAACGGTTGCGGATGATCGAAATCCATTCGTCACTCATTTCAGGAACCTGTTGGCCTTCTTTTCCCATAAAATTATTTTCGATCAGCCATTCCCTTACAAATTCTTTACTCAGTTGTTTTTGTTTTTCTCCTTTCGATTGTCTTTCTTCAAAACCATCGGCATAAAAGTACCTGGAGCTATCCGGTGTATGAATTTCATCTATCAAAATAATTTCATCATCCAGTTTTCCGAACTCATATTTTGTGTCTACCAATATCAATCCTCTTTTTGCTGCAAGTTCTTTTCCCCTTGCAAAAAGTTGTAACGTATATTTTTCGAGTTGCTCGTAATCAGTTTCAGAAACAATATTTCTTTCGATAATTTCTTCTTTACTGATGTCTTCATCATGTCCTTCGGCAGCCTTCGTAGATGGTGTTATAATTGGTTGAGGAAAGAAATCATTTTCCTTTAACCCTTCCGGCATTCTTACGCCGCACAATCTTTTATTTCCGGACGAATACGTGCGCCATGCATGGCCTGTAAGATTTCCGCGAACGACCATTTCCACTTTAAAAGGAACACATTTTATTCCAACAGAAACATTTGGCGCCGGTGTATCCAACAACCAGTTTTTGCAAATGTCTTTTGTCGCGTTTAGCATGTATGCTGCAATTTGCGTGAGCACTTGTCCTTTGTTTGGAATTGGTTTCGGCAATATCACATCAAAAGCAGAAATACGGTTACTCGCAATCATCACCAACAACTTATCATCGATGGTATAAACATCTCTTACTTTTCCTTTATAAAAATCAGTCTGTCCGGGAAACAAGTTTGAATTCATGGTCATTAAAATAAGATGCAAAAGTGCGGATAAAATTTTACTAAATGCCCAAAATACAATTGAAAAGAAACGATTATAAAAATATTTTTATTCCAACAATACAATCCTTAATTTGCTTATTAAATTTCTAACCAAAAAGATAAATATGAGAAAAATCATCAGGAATATTATCTTCCTCACAATTGCAAATGTTTTTTCAATAACTGCTTTTGCCCAGGGCAAAACCATAAAAGGAAATGTAATAAACAAGGCTTCCGGTGAAAGCGTCCCTGCTGTTTCTGTAACAGTAAAAGGAACCGGCGAAGGAACATACACGGATGAAAAAGGTAATTTTTCTCTTGACATAAAAGGTAGTTTCCCCGACACCATAATTGTTTCTTCGATTGGATATGCTACTCAACATATTGGGGTAAATAATTCAAGTAATTTTATTAAGGTGATTCTTGAGCCGGTGAGCACCTTAGGGCAGGAGGTAGTAGTATCTGCAACCAGAACGCCTTCCAGGATATTAGAATCACCGGTTACGATAGAAAGAATCAGTGCGTTGAATATCAGAAATACACCTGCTGTTTCCTATTACGATATGATTGGCAAATTGAAAGGCGTAGATATGGTAACGGCTTCTCTCACTTTTGCTTCACCCAGCACACGAGGTTTTAATGGAAGTGGAAATTTGCGTTTAAATCAAATTGTGGATGGAATGGACAACCAGGCGCCGGGATTAAATTTTTCTGTCGGAAGTGTTATCGGTTTATCCGGGATAGATGTAGCGAGCGTAGAACTCTTGCCTGGCGCCTCTTCTGCCTTGTATGGCCCGGGTGGAATGAACGGTGCCATTATTATCAACAGCAAAGATCCTTTTCGCTACCAGGGGCTTTCTTTTGAAGCAAAAACCGGCATCATGAACATTGACAATAGTGACCGCAAACCGTCACCTTATTATAATTGGGCGCTTCGTTGGGCAAAAAAAGTGAGCGATAAATTTGCTTTTAAAGTTGGAGGCGAACTGGTTCAGGCGAAGGACTGGGTTGCTAATGATTACCGAGATTATGACCGATTGGGAACCACAGGTGGTATAAAACCAGGAACAAGGGAAACAGATCCCAACTACGATGGCGTAAATGTTTATGGCGATGAAACGACTGCAGATATACGTAGCAATGTATTGAATCCTCTTGCAGTTGCCGCTCCATTTTATGCACCTTATATTAATACATTGCCTGCTTCTATGCCGGTTTCGAGAACCGGATATTTGGAGAAAGATGTAATAGATCCAAACACGATCAATTTTAAAATGTATGGAGAAGCCAGTTATAAACTTACTGATAAAACTTCTTTAAACGCAGAAGGATATTGGGGTACAGGAAATACAGTCTATACCGGAAGCGATCGTTATTCGTTGTTAAATTTGAAAGTGGGGCAATATAAAGTTGAATTGGTAAATACAAGTTGGTTTCTGAGAGCTTATACCACACAAGAGAATGCGGGTGATTCTTATAATGCAACTGTTACTACCCGTTTGGTAAATGAAGGATGGAAACCAAGCGGCGGCGCCAACGGATGGTATGCGCAATATGCAATGGCATTTCTAAACGCAAAATTAGCGGGGCAAACGGATATTGCTGCAGAAAATACAGCGCGCGCAGTTGCCGATATTGGGCGCCCGGCACCCGGTTCTGCCGAGTTTAAAACTCTTTTCGATAAGATAAGAAGTATCCCCATATCAAAAGGCGGCGGCCTTTTTGTAGATAAAACAAACCTCTATAATATAGAAGGACAATACGATCTTTCTCCAAAAACTTCACAGGTTGCCGATATTTTGATTGGCGCAAATTTTAAAAAATATGTTTTGAATTCGGAAGGCACCTTGTTTGCAGACTCTTCCGGCAAAATTCCAATCACTGAATTTGGCGCTTATATCCAGGCTACAAAAAAGATTTTGAATGATCGTTTGAAACTTATTGCTTCTGCACGTTATGATAAAAATGAAAATTTTGCAGGAAGATTTACACCGCGTTTCTCTGCTGTAGTAAAAGTTGCGGAAGACAATAACATTCGTTTGTCTTATCAGCAGGCATACCGTTTTGGTTCTACTCAACAACAATGGATCAATTTAAGAGTTGGTGGCGGAACTGCTCTTATTGGTGGTTTGCAAACATTTAAAGATTATTATCATTTTTCTTCAAATCCGGTTTATGCGATTGACAATAGTATGTTTGCAGGTTCTCCAAACATAAAAACTTTTAATAAATTCAAAGCCGAAACAGTCAATTCTTTTGAAGGTGGTTATAAAGGACTTTTATTGAAAAAAAGATTGCTAATTGACCTTTATGGATACTATGGAGTGTATAAAGATTTTATTGCCCGTACGTTGGTTGCCCAATCATTAAATGGCGATAAAAGTGTCTTTACTGATCCTGCAACTGTAAGAGCTAACTTGAGCGATCCGACAAAAGTAACAACCTATTCGGTGCCTACGAATGTAGAAGGAAACGTAAATACTTATGGTTTTGGATTGGGACTAACGTATTCGCTTCCGCATAATTTTCTGATTGGCGCAAATGTTTCTTCTGATCATCTGGATAAAGTACCGGAAGGATTTATTGCAGGATTCAATGCACCGGATTACAGAGCCGGCGCTACTTTCAGCAATACCGGGTTTGGAAAGGAAAACCGATATGGTTTTAATTTTACTTATCGCTGGCAGGATGATGTGAATTACCAGGGTGATTTTGCAAATGGTCTTGTGCCAGCTTTTCAAACCCTGGATGCACAATTGAGTTATAAATTTCCTGCGCAAAAAGTATTACTAAAAATAGGCGGTACCAATATCTTGAATCAATATTACCGCGATGGATTTGGAAACGCAACCATCGGTGGCCTTTATTATGCAAGTATTGGTTATAACTTATTTTAACTCCTTCAATTAATTGCTCATTTTTTTAAATAAAAAATATGAAAGAAAATATTTTAAAGTTTTTTACAATTAGCCGGCTATGTTTACTTTCAATCCTGATTTTATTTGTTGCCTCATGTAACAAACCTCTTCCTGATGCGGTACCAATTTCCTACCCGCCTATAAACAGCAATGCAGCTACAACTATTTACGGTTTAATAAGCAGCGATACCAGCTTTAGTTTTTTCAAAGCGGCGGCTACAAAAGTTGGAATGCTGAATCAGTTGAACGATTCTGCAAACAGTGTATTCACTGTTTTTTTGCCAAATAATAATGCATTCCGTGCTTCAGGAATTCCTTCTCTTACTGTTTTAAATGCATTACCGGCTCAAATACTTGGCGGAATCGTTGGTTATTCGATTATTCCCGGAAAGCAGATCCTTGCGGCGGATGTTCCGGCATCAACAAATAAAGTTCCTAATATGCAATTGCCAACTACGCTGAAAATCGGGACATTGCCAGGAACACCGATTAATTTACAATTGACGACTTTCGCATCTACATCTGCTAGCGGTTTTTATGACAACAATGTTCCTGTGGTAAAACCGGATTTAAAAATGAAAAATGGCGTTGTTCATTTGGTCGGAGGCATCGTAGCACCACCGAGCCAGGTATTGAGAGATGCCATTTACAGTAACCCAAATCTTTCCTATTTTAAAGCTGCAATAGCGCGTGCGGACAGTGGACAAACAGGATTAAACAAATTAGATTCATTACTTGCTTACCCGGTTACCAATATGACTGTACTTGTACCCGATAATGCAGCAGTTCAGACTTTCTTATTTGGTACTATTTACAATGCTCTTTTGCAGCAAGGACTGCCGGCAGCAATGGCCGCGCCTACTGCTACGCAACTTTCTTCCACCCCGGATGTCTTTAGTAATCCCGCACTTTTCGGTTCCATAACAGCTGAAATGGTGAGAGGACTTTTGGTGTATCACTTTCTGGCTACAAATGCAGGCGCAGGCTTTCAGCCAAATATCAGGGTGTTTTCCAATAATTTCTCTGCAACGCCTTCGTTTTATACCACGCTTATTAACTCTGTTGTGCCGGTACATCCAGGAATAGAAGCACAGGCAACTTTTACCGGCCCATTTGTAACCAGTCTGCAATTTACTGGTTTGGGAACTTTTCCACCCGGTGGCGCTCCTTATTCCGGAGCGGCTGCTAAGGCAGAAATTGTTGCGCCCAATTCCTTTTTTGATAATGTAGCGGTCAATGGGGTTTATTATGTGATTGATAAGGTACTGTTACCTCAATAATAGAATTGAAAAGGCTGCACTCAAAAAGCAGCCTTTTTCTTTCGAAATCAATAGGGTATAATTTTTGTAATGTGTAATTGATCATATTAAATTTTTGTGGAAAGATTTAAAATTCGAAGCGCGTTTATTTTTCACTTTTAAAACCCTGATCATGGCATTCAATTTAATGGAAATGGTAAAGAATTACTTTACCGTCGACTTCACCAATCATGCTTCTTCCGCCCTTGGGGAAAACAGCTCAGGAATCAGTAAAGCCTTATCTGCTATCATCCCTACCAGCCTTGCGGGAATATTAAAAAAATCAACGTCGGGAACAACGGGTGCCAATGATGTTTTTGAAATGGCGAAAAGTTCTGTAAATGAGGTTTCTACTGCCCCCAATGTGCCCCTCACAGTGAGTGAGGAAAAAGGAAGTACTATGTTATCCCGTCTGTTTGATGGAAACCAGGCTGCAATTGTTGGGGCAATTTCACAGTTTGCAGGAATCAAAGATTCTTCTGGCTCTTCATTAATGAGTATGGCGTTGCCACCAATAATGGGATTATTGGGCAGGCATGCTGAGCGAAATAATTTATCGGCGAGCGGATTAGCGGGTTTTCTTTCCTCCCAAAAAGACCATATCATGCAAGCTATGCCAGCCGGATTAACCTCCCTTGCCGGTATGTTGGGTTTGAGTTCATTGGAAGGTGCTGCCTCTCATTTAAAAAATACTGATTTAAAAAATACATCCCATTCTGCGATTGATGATGTAAAAACGATCTCAGAAAGGCCAACTGCTAAATGGCTGGTTCCTCTCATCGTTATTTTAATTGTAGTTGCCGGGCTTTGGTATTTTTCGAGAAGTTGTAACGAAACAAAACCAAGTACCGCCGCGGTAACTGATACAACCGCAACTGCCAGAAATAATGACACAGGCACTGCCATGAGAACCACTCCTCCTGATACAACTGCTGGATCCATGAAAGTTCAATTGCCGAACGGAAAAGAATTAGAGGCAAATAAAGGAGGCATAGAAGATCAGTTGGTTACTTTTCTCAACAGCAACTGGAAATCATTAAGCGACGATTCTCTAAAAAATAAATGGTTCAATTTCGATAACCTCAATTTTAATTTGGGAACCGCAACCATCACTCCGGCAAGCGAAAAACAACTTGATAATATTGCTGAGATTTTAAAAGCCTATCCTGATGCAAAAATTAAAATAGGCGGTTATACCGATGCCTCAGGAAATGCCGCTGATAATAAAAAACTTTCGCAGGATCGTGCAAATGCAGCCAAAGCAGCATTGGACAAACGTGGAGTAGGTTCACAGCTAATTGGAGCAGAGGGCTATGGTTCTCAATATGCAAAATATCCTGCTTCAGCTCCGGATGATCAAAGAGCTTTAGACAGGCATGTTTCAGTGAGCGTCAGGAAATAAAATGACCATTTTTATAATCAAAAACCCGGAAATCTTTTCCGGGTTTTTTAATAAATTTATTCAAATTTGAAGTTTGAATCCTCAGCTACTAAACATTAAACCTGAAATGCATCACATCACCATCCTGCACAATATATTCCTTTCCTTCAATCCTTAATTTGCCATTTTCCCTGCAGGCAGCTTCTGACTTATATTGCACAAAATCTTCGTAAGAAATCACTTCGGCTTTGATAAATCCTTTTTCAAAATCTGTATGAATTACGCTGGCGGCCTGAGGCGCTTTCCAACCTTTATGAATCGTCCACGCTCTCACTTCCTGCACACCCGCAGTAAAATAAGTAGAAAGATTTAAAAGCGCATAAGCAGAATGAATCAAACGATCCAGCGCCGGTTCTTCCATTTTATACTCTTCCATAAACATTTGTTTGTCTTCAGGATTTTCAAATTCAGCGATCTGCGCTTCGATCGCATTGGTCATAATAATAACCTGCGCACCTTCTTCTTTAGCGGCAGCCACCAATTGATCAGAATATTTATTGCCCGAATGCATCGATGCTTCATCCACATTGGCGACATATAAAACCGGTTTATTGGTCAGGAAAAAATTATCTGCAACGGCTTCAATTTCTTCTTTTGAAAAATCCAGCGAACGGATGTTTTTCCCCTGTTCCAAATGTGCTTTGGCTTTTTTCAGAACTTCAAATTCCACCTTACTTTTAGCATCGCCACTTTTAGCCATTTTTTCAACTTTCGCTATTTTTTTTTCCACTCCTTCCAGGTCTTTCAACTGCAATTCTGTTTCGATAATTTCTTTATCGCTTATTGGGTTTATCGGCCCTTCTTCCCTTAACACATTCTCATCTTCAAAACAACGAATGACATGTATCACTGCATCCACTTCACGGATGTTTGCCAAAAATTTATTTCCCAAACCTTCACCTTTGCTCGCACCTTTTACCAAACCGGCGATGTCAACAATTTCTATTTGAGTAGGCACAATTCTATCAGGTTTTACCAAATCTGCAAGCACGTTCAATCTTTTGTCCGGAACATTCACCAATCCTACATTTGGTTCAATGGTACAAAAACGGTAATTACTTGCCTGCGCTTTTGCGCTGTTGCTCACTGCGTTAAATAATGTTGATTTTCCTACATTTGGTAATCCTACAATTCCTGCGCGTAATGCCATAATTTATTTTAATTTTTATCAGATTTTGCCCTTGTTTTAAGGCGCGCAAAGATAACATGAAAACGTCAGAGATAGACTTACAGCACAGGTCTCTTCAGTGTTTTTCACTTTCTTTTCCGTTTCTTTTTTGCCGAAATGATCAGTTTAAATTCAAACTCACTTTTTGGAAACGCATTATTTTGTATTAAAGGAGAAAAAGCAAGGACCATATGAGTTCGTTTTCAAATAAAAAAAGCAGTGCTGATAATGGCGGGGTGTAGAAAAAAGAATTTTCGGTATTTGTTGCTTTACTGACTTAAAAAAGATGTCAACCTTTTCGGTAGTGCCACAAACACGATCAGATATTTTTTAAGCGCCGATGAAGTTGTTTATAAAAAAAATGGCGGGAAATACCAGCCATTTTTAATTTAAGTGGTTTTCCATAATTATTCTTTGATCTTTTCTTCTTTTGTAACTACTACACTACTGTCTTTAGAGCCACCGCGTGCGAGGGCAATGATAATAATCAAAACAACAATAGCGCCTACAACCCACATCCACGGCTGAATAGTTGTAGTGGAAGAGCTGGTAGTAGTCGTTGTAGAACTTGAAGAAGTACCACCTGAATCCTGTGCAAATGCTATTGCCTGGAATAATATCAAAGTGATCATGGTAATAATGCTCCGGTAATGTTTTTTAATTGTTTCCATGTGAATTGTTTTTAGATAAAAAAAATAGATAATCAATTAACATGCCATTACGAAACGGGAATAACACAAGAAGTGTCTTTACATTATATATTGCAGCAAAAGAATAAATAAAGACGTTTTTGTTTTTACTTTTTCTCCACTCTTGTAGGTGTATCTTTTCCAGTCACTATCGTTTGACTGCTGATAGCGATGGCCTTGATGATCTTGGCCATATTATTCATATCCAATGTGGAAATTTCATCACTTTGTTTGTGATAATTTGGTTCGTCATCCATTTTCGAAGTGCTGATCGTATGAGCGGGAACCCCGAGGGCAGCAAGGGTTGCATTGTCTGACCGGTAAAATAAATTTTGCTTCGGATAAGGATCTGGTTCAAAATGAAACTTACTTCCTTCAAGGTTGGATTGTAATATTTTTCCGAAATCAGATTTTTCATACCCTGTGATATAAGCGCTGTTATTTGCCCATTTACTGTCTGTGCCAATCATTTCAATATTGAACATGGCGATAGCTTTTTCAGGATCAAGTTGTTTTGAAAAATATTGAGAACCAAAACCACCAATTTCTTCTGCAGTAAAAGTTACAAAAATCAAAGTGCGTTCATTGTTCTTTAATTTACTAAAATAATCCGCCAGCATAATGACGGCGGTTGTTCCCGCAGCATCATCGTTCGCGCCATTATAAATTGAATCACCAGTTGCATCAGGCTTTCCAATTCCCAAATGATCATAATGTGCAGAAAAAATAACATACTCATCTTTCCTGCTTTTGCCCCGCAATACGCCTATTACATTTGAAAGAGAAGAAGAAGTCATCTTGCTTTTGATCTCAAAATGATAATTCGTTGGATTTTCATTTGTCAAAACAAAAACCACAGGCGCTTTGTCTTCAAAACTTTCACGGCCGCCATTCTTCAAACGCTGAAAGATTTTTTCGTGAGCGGGATCAACAAGTACCAAATATTTTTGATTGTTTTTTATTGAAGCAAATGCCTTAAAAAAATTGGAAGTGTCTGTAATCAAAACCTTGGTAAAACCGGAATTTTCATCAACATCCAACAGACTATCTGTCGTCAATGCAAAAATCTTCTCAGCATCAACCGGCTTTCCATTCATATTTCCTGAAGCGGAAATAATGGTTGCCTTTTTCATGAAAAATCGTTGCTTGTAACTGTTCAGTCCATCAAAGTAACTTAGACCCGATTTTTTAAATTCTGCGGCAATAAAATCTGCAGCGCGCTCGATGGAAGCCGTAAAAGTTTTCCGGCCTTCCATTTTATCAGAAGCAAGAACGGTTTCAATACGTGAAACTTCTTTTGCATTGATGATTTTATCGATATTTTGGGAAAAGGAAAAACAAAATGAAAAGCAGGTTAGTAAAGTGGTAATGAGAATCTTCATCTTTTAATTTTGTGCGTCTGATAGTTATTGTGGTTTAAAAATCTGGTTTGAAACAGGTGGAACATCCGGTATTTTAATTAGATTAAAACCGTGGTTGGTTTCTTTGTGGCAATCATTGCAGGTAGCCGTTAAAACCGTAAAATCGCTTGCAAACTTATTTTCATCTTTCTCTTTGATCGCATTCGAAATATTGTAGATCGGGGCGGTAATCATTCCGATAGATTTTACTTCCGGTCTGTCCGCACAATACTTTGGAATATCATTCAGAGCTTCCTGTATTTCTCCGACTTCAAAATTTGCCAAATCCCAGTTTTCCTCTTTGCCCGCAAACCAAAGCTTTGCATGATGAACCTGGATTTCCGACATAAATTCGCCAAGCCCGGGTTTGTAAGCATTATCCACTGCTATTTGCAAACTATCTACTTTTTTTTGTAACGCAGTGTTGGATGAAGATTGCTGGCATCCAAGAAATGAAAAAGCGGATAAGAGAATGAGTAAATTTTTCATGAGAAATTAATATTGCTGGAATTTAATAATTTCAAAAACTTATATAAAAGTAAAAAATTTTAGCTCTCAATAAATGAATAAAATAATTACTCTTATAAACTCATCATCTCTTTAAACTTCACCGCCTGTCGGCGGCTCACTTCAATTTTTTCGCCGCCAATCAAGTCCAGCAAAAGGCCTCCGTTAAAATACGGTTCTATTTTTTCTATCTTTCTCAGGTTGATAATATGTTTCCTGTTTGCCCTGAAAAAAACTTTTTCATCCAGTCTTTCTTCCAGGGCGTTCAGTGATTTTAAAATCAATGGCTTGTTGATTCCAAAGAAAACTTTTGCATAATTTCCTACACTTTCAAAAAGGCGGACATCAGAAAGTTTTACAAACCAGCAGCGCTCACCGTCTTTTACAAAGACCTGGTCATGTTCTCCAAGAACACCCCGGTTGTTATATGAAAGCATTTCTTCCTCGTCTTTTTGTTTCACTTTCAAAAGCGCGTCAGCAAGGCGTTTCGGCTCCACAGGTTTCATTAAATAATCCAAAGCATTTACATCAAATGCTTTTAAAGCATACTCGTCATAAGCAGTTACAAATATTACATGCGGCGCTTTTTCTAATTGGGTAAGCAAATCAAAACCGGTTTTTCCGGGCATCTGGATATCAAGAAAAATCAGATCCGGATTTAACGCTTCAATTTTTTCAATCGCTTCATCAGCATTGGCAGCTTCGCCGATAATTTCCACATCAGGAAATTCCTGCAACAATCTCTTAAGCTCGCTCCTGGCAAGACGTTCATCATCAATTAAAATTACTTTTAGCATATTCTAAGTTTGTAGTTTGTAGTTCGGTCGATGGTTTAAAGTTGAAGGTTCAAGGTTAGAGTCTGGGACAATTCACTCAATATTCTACCGGCATCACAATTTTCGACTGCACTTTCGTTCCTTCTATTTCTTCTACTTTAAAATAAGCATTTCCATTGCATAAAAATTTCAAGCGGTCGCGGGTACTTTTAAATCCAAAACCTTCGCCTGGTTTCTTTTCAAGATTTCCTGAATTCTGAACAATTAATTCAAAATCTTTATCAGTAAAACGCGAAATAATGATGATTGTTCCTCCATTAATTCTTTTACTGATTCCATGTTTGATGGCATTTTCCACCAATGTTTGCAACATCATTGGTGGCACGGGTTGACCCAATGTGTCTTCATCAATATCAAACTGTACTTTCAGTCTTTCTTCAAAACGCATTTGCTCCAGAGCCAGGTAATCTTTTACAATATCCAGTTCTTTTTGCAAAGGAACGGTTTCCATTTTTTCTACCTGGAGGCTGCTTCGCAAAATATTTGAAAGCTCTGTGATGGCGGTTCGGGCGCGTTTGGGATTCTCATCTACCAGTGCGCGAATGCTGTTTAATGAATTAAAAATAAAGTGCGGGTTAATATGCGATTTGATCGTTTTTAATTCCAGATCCTTCACTGTTTTCTCAAGGTTCAATCGATCCACTTCATCCTTCCTGTTTCTTTCCAGGTAATGCCAGATCATGTAAAGCAAAAGCCATAGCGCGATGAGAATAAAAGTGAAAATAATATCCCACCAAAAACGGCCTTTGTGTTGCTCTTCATATTTCCATACGCCAGCTGAATTTCGATACCAGCCGGTGTTCTTTTTTATATTTTGTGCAGCGGAATAATTGACTGAATCTTTTGGATTATTTGCGGTAGCGAGATAATAAGAAGTACCGGCAAGTCCAAGCGTTTTTTCTTTTGAAATTGCCTGTTTCAGGCTTTCATTTTTTTCATATTCTACCAGCGATCTTCCTGTTGCCACCGCCGTTGCTTTAGAGCCATAGTATGCGAGCAACCCTGTAAGCATTACACTTATGATAAATAATCCGATTACTTTTTCGGTAGAAAACTTGATCCAGCCTGTTTTTTTTAGAAAAAACCTTAAAGCGTGTGTGGCCAGGATATACCATATGAACTGAATAAACAGAATGCTCAGAAGAAGGGTTTTCCTTTCGCCGGATTTCCAGTAAACATCTTCCAGGAAGAAATAGAAGAAGGAAAGATTCAGCAAAGTCCAGCCACCCCAGCCCAAAATCTGGCAGATCCAATATCGAACGGTTGTTTTGTGCATCATACAAATTTATACAGTGACAGCAGTATTTTTACTAATGAATTGATTAATGGTGAAAAGCATGGTTTGAAAGGTTGCGAACCTTCGAAAAGCGCTTTTTTAAATTGTAAACAACCGAAAAAAGGTGGCAACCGTAGTATCATTTAAAGCAGCTTTAAACATTGTTAACTTTAAAAACTTTAGTTTTACAAGATAGAAAAAAATGTGAATGCAAAACCAAAATCTGAATAAAGAAAAAGAAATTTTGACTCCTGCGGAAAAAGAATTTGAAAATAACATTCGCCCTGCAGTCATCGACGAATTTAGCGGACAGGCACAGACCATTGAGAACTTACGGATTTTTATAAAAGCGGCAAGGCAGCGAAAAGAAGCGCTGGATCATATTTTATTTCATGGACCGCCCGGGCTTGGAAAAACAACATTAAGTAGAATCGTGGCCAACGAACTTGGCGTAAATATTAAAGAAACCAGCGGCCCGGTAATTGAGAAACCCGGCGATCTTGCTGGCTTGCTCACCAACCTTGAAGCAAACGATGTTTTATTTATTGATGAAATTCACCGGCTGAGCAATGTGGTTGAGGAATATCTGTATGCCGCGATGGAAGATTATCGCATTGACATTATGATAGATACGGGCCCAAATGCCAGAAGTGTGCAAATAAATCTCAATCCTTTTACTTTGATTGGAGCCACCACAAGAAGTGGATTGCTTACTTCGCCCTTGTTGTCAAGATTTGGAATTAAATCGAGATTGGAATATTATGATACGGCTACTTTGCAAAAAATAATCTTGCGTTCGTGTTCCATTTTAAACACGAAAATCACCTCTGATGCGGCCACGGAAATTGCCGGAAGAAGCCGCGGAACTCCAAGAATCGCGAATGGGTTATTAAGACGAGTGCGTGATTTTGCCCAGGTACTGTCGAACGGAGTGATCGATTTGAAAATCACCCAACATGCGTTGAAAGCGCTGAATGTGGATGAGTATGGTTTGGATGATATGGACAACCGCATATTAACTACCATTATTGACAAATTCAAAGGTGGCCCCGTTGGAATCACAACGATTGCGACCGCTGTTGGCGAAGAAGCAGGAACGCTGGAAGAAGTGTATGAACCGTTTTTAATCCAGGAAGGCTTTATTATGCGCACTTCCCGTGGAAGGGAAGTAACGGCAAAGGCCTACACGCATTTGGGAAAAGTTCCTTACAGAAATTTAAAGGGGCCAGAGCTGTTTTGAGCCATCGGTTCAATTATTTCTACCTTTGGGTTAGCTGAAAGAAAAGTGGTGCCAGGAATTGAATTGCGCCTTGTTTTTTAAGTTACTTTTCCTGTGAAACTATAGCAGGTATGTTTTAAAATTTATATTATGAATGATGAACAAAAAGCCACGGAAAGAAATGGGGAAACTGATAAGAAGTCAGTAGAACCAAATCCAAAGTTGGAAGAAAAAATAGACGAGGAATTAGAAGAAAGCTTCCCCGCGAGCGATCCGCCTTCTTTTTCGGAACCCGGTAATGATGATATTAAAAGAAACACAGAAGACTAGAAGATGCGGTTCAGTAAAGCAACAAATAATTTAGATTTCCGTTTGCTGTTAGCTTATAAAAGTAGCAAAATGAATAACTACATAACCCTTATTCCCGCGTGAACGTAAGGCACTAACAACGGATGACTCGGTTCTAATTCAGTAATCAGTGTGTCAATTCTTTTACTTTCACAAACCTGAAGTGGTTGCTGTGAATTAAGTTTTTCTGAAATAGTAAGGCAAACAAGTTTTTTGGATGATTCGATCATTGCTTTTTTAACATGTACTACTTCCCAGTCATTATCAGAAATACCGTTTTCGTTAATAGCAGAAGTTCCAAGGATGCACATATCCACTTTTAAATCTTTTAATCTCATAATAGCCTCGGTTCCTACCGTTATTTTGGAGTGTTTGGACACTTTATCGCCGATGGCGATAACCTCGATATTGGGGTGAAGCATATATTCTGCCAGAGCCGGAATACTCCCTGAAATAAACGTAGCGTGCAATTCGAGCGGCAATGCCTTTGCCATTTCCAGTATGGTTGTTCCCCCGGTCGTTAATACAAACATTCCGTCTTTGATCAGTGTAACTGCTTTTTGAGCAATGATCCTTTTTTGATGATATGCATACGCAGATTTTGAGGGGCCATCCCCCTGATGAAAAGAAGGAGATAATGCGCCCCCATGAAATTTGATCAAACGACCTTCATCGGCAAGTTGTTGGATATCGCGCCTGATTGTGTCATCCGATACATTAATTTGTTTACACAAATCAGTACACAATATTTTATTGTGCAGATTTACCTGATGCAGAATAAATGCGTGCCTTTCAGACTTTACCATAAAAAATCACTGTTATGGTTGTAAATTAAATAAGAAAATGCGGAGTATGTTGCATCAGATTCGCTAATTGTGCGGTTTTTTACTAAAAAACTACACTTCTATGATAATGACACTAAGGTACAGCGTAAAGACAGCGACTTAAGAAAAAATTAAACGCGTTTGTTTTTTGCGTTTTAAGGATAAAAAATGCAGATAAAATACGCTTTCTGAAACAATAAGATATTTTTTTGCGGAATTTGCGTATTTATTATTTTATCAGAAAAAAGCTTTTGTCTTAAATCTTTTACTCCTTTTATTTTTTCTTTTCCTATTTTTTATATAAAAAAAATTTTCTCATCAAAACGAATACTGTACTGAATCCTGTTCAATTTTCCTCTTTTTAGAATGAGGTAAAAAAATCAATTTTTTTAAGTATTTTATTTTTTGTTTGTATGGCGAATTTGAGGTTTTCCCCTTACTTTAGTGTTAAGAACGTCAAAATAAAAACCGAGAAAAATGCAAAAGTTTTTTTGGTTGTCTGAATTTTTTGGCTATTTTGCGATTGCAATTGGCCAATACCTTATTAAATTGTCATAAATAAGCTGAGAGAATTGAAATAATTAACATCATTTTAGAACCGGATTAACTGTACGAAATTTTAATGACAGAGATCAGAACCAAACATGGACACGGCTGCATAAATTTTTACATTTTTGAACAGCAACTGGTAAAGATCGGGAAGAAAGTACAGGCAAAATTAGAAAATCAGAATTTTTTGAAACAAACCTGTGTCACGATAAAAGATTTAAAAATTTTAAAACGCAAAACCTAATAACCATTAATATTTTCCTTTGTATGAAAAGAAAAAAGCTCTTTTTATTATTCCTGTGTTGTATGAGCATTGGAATAACTTATAGCCAGACCCGGGTAGCCGGCAAAGTGTCTAATGCAAATGGTGAGCCGGTCGTTGGCGCTACCATTGCAGTAAAAAACCACGCAACAGCAAGTACGATGACAGACAGCAAAGGTAATTTTTCCCTTACTGTACCTGCCAGCGGAAAATTACTGACTATTTCATTTGTAGGTATGAAAACGCTGGAGTTGCCGGTGAAGCCAAACCTACAGGTAGTAATGCAGGAAGATGCTGCCACTTTAGGTGAAGTAGCGATAACTGCTGAATTTGGTATGAAGCGTATTTCCCGCTCCATGGGCTCTGATGCGCAGCAAATTGTTGGCTCAGATATTTCCGAATCCGGACGCGAAAGTTTCATCACAGCGCTCCAGGGAAGGGTTTCTGGAATGAATGTTACCACTACCACCGGCACACCGGGCGCATCTACAACCGTGGTGCTGCGAAACCTGACATCTATATCCGGAAATAATTCTCCATTATATGTTGTAGATGGAGTTCCGATGAACAATTCCTCTTACAATCCCTTGGATCAGGTTACTAATGCATCCAACGAAGTTTATTCTGTTCGTAACATGGATTATTCATCACGTGGAAATGATATTAACCCGCAGGATATCGAATCTGTTACTGTATTGAAGGGTGCTGCTGCTGCCGCGTTATATGGCTCGGATGCTTCGAACGGGGCAATCATCATTACTACCAAAAAAGGCCGTGCAGGAAAAGGCCGGGTAACTTATAGCAATAATTTGGGATGGTCCAAAGCATATGGATATCCTGAAATGCAAAGAAAATATGCCAACGGAGCTTATGGAACAACCAATTATTATTATACAGCTCGTTATGGTGGATTGTATCCAGACGGAGTAAAGCTTTATGATAATATTGCTCAAATTTTGCAAACCGGGTTTTCTGGCACCCATAATCTTTCAGTTGAAGGTGGATCTGACAGGGCGACCATCAGAGCCAGTTTTTCACAATTGGATCAGACAGGGGTAATAAAAACGTCAGGTTATGACAGAACCAACTTCTCATTATCAGGCAAAGCTAAAGTGGGTGATTGGTTAAATGTGGAAAGCTCTCTTCAGTATACCCATACAAAAAATGATAAAGTACTTCGTGGAACAGACGGCCCTTTGTACAGAGCTATGATCTGGCCAATTGTGGATGACATGTCTCAGTATTTAACTCCGGATGGAATTCACATGAAGTATCCTGACTATTATATTGATCACGATCTGCTCAATCCTATGTTTGCAATGTACAAAAACAAGTACCAGGATAAATCTGACCGGTTCCTTTCAAATGTAGCTGCTACAATCAATCCGGTGCGCAATACTTTTTTGCGTGCACAGATAGGCTGGGACGTAGGAATGCAAACATTTGTTTCTTCCCAGCATCCGTATTACGCAGCAAATAATGCCGGTATAGGTCAATATTTTATTACAGACGAAAATTTTTCTGATCCAACGCTCAATATTATTTCAGGTTATAATAATAAATTTTTCAACGACAAATTTACTTTTGCTGCCCAGGTAGGATACCATCAATTGGAAAATGGAATTAGCCGACTTACAACAAACGGACAAAAGTTTATAATTCCTGATTTCCAATCAATCAATAATGTAGATGTCGCCACCATGGTTTCATCTCAGCGTAACACCAAAAGGAGAATCCAGGCAATTTCAGGACAATTTGAATTTGGATGGAACAACCTCGCATTTGTTACCCTTCGCGGACGCAATGACTGGTCATCTACGTTACCACCGGCAAACAACTCCTATTTTTATCCTGCGCTAGAAGCATCATTTATAGTTAGCGATCTTAAACCGATCAAGACAATTAAGTTCATTGATTATTTAAAGCTTAGAGGAGCAATTGCACAGGTTGGTAAAGATGCCGGTCCACTTGAAATTGATCCTCAGTTAATTCCTACCGGTTTAACAGGAGGAGGATTTAAATACGACTTTACCGGGCCAAATAAGAACCTGAAACCGGAAATGAATACTTCAAGAGAAATTGGCTTTGAAGGCAAGTTTGCCAATAATCGCATCAATACAGATTTTACTTATTTCTACACACATTGCGCGGACCAGATCGTGAAGGGATTTCGATTGAGTTATGCAACCGGATTTGTACTAAATACGATGAATGTCGGAGCTTTCGATACCTGGGGTTGGGAAGCACATATTGATGGAGACATCATCAGTAATCCACGTGGATTAAAATGGAATGTGGGATTAAATCTTTCAGAGGTGAAATCCAAGGTCGTTTCTCTTCCAAAGAACGTTTCTGAATATTACAATCCGTACACCTGGAACTCGGGTAACATCCGTAACGGAATTTCACAGGGTAATCCGATTACAACATTAACAGGCCTTGCTTACCAGCGTAATGAAGCCGGTGATATTTTAATCAGCCCCACAACCGGTCTTCCTTTGGTTAATTCTACATGGAGCATTATTGCCGACAGAGAGCCGAAACTACGATATGGCATTGTTTCGAGCCTGGATTACGGGGGATTCAGATTATCTGCATTGCTGGCTGGACGCATGGGCGCTACCGTTGTAAATGGAACAAAGAGACTGATGATGTCACAAGGTTTAAGTCAGGAATCTATTGATCTTCGCGAAGGCCCTCCTGTTGTTTTTAACGGTGTGCTCAAAGACGGCAATGAGAATTCGAAAACTCCCACAAAAAATAATATAGAGGTAAACTTTTCTGTCACTCCATATAGCGGAGGAGATGAAGATTGGTTAGAAAAAAATGTCAATTATTTAAGATTGCAGGAATTAAGGCTAGCCTACCGGCTTCCAACCTCTTTATTGAAGAAAACAAAACTCATTTCTAATATTGACGTATTTGCAGTTGGTAATGACCTGGTTACCTGGACTAATTATTCAGGAATTGACGCGGTTGGCAACACCGTGTCAGCAGCTGCCGGAGGAACAGGCGGAGAAGGATACGATGTATGGTCATTGCCAATGCCACGTTCAATTTCAGTAGGATTCAGCATAACTTTTAACTAATCAGAACAACACAATAAAAACTATTATGAAAAAAAGTTTGATATTTTTAATACCGGTAATCGCTTTTTCCATGCTAGGCTGTAAAAAATACCTCGACGTGAACAAAAATGTGGATGCGCCCGATCATGTAGAAGGATATTTATATCTTGCCGGCATTGAGCAGCAGTACGAAGGAATTTACTGGGACATCAGAGCTATTGGCCCCCTTACCCAAATGATGGGCACAAATTCAGGTACTTATTCTGCTTACGCAGCTAATTATTATGTTCCAGGAAGCGATGCAGCTGGAGAAACGTGGAGAATTGTTTATTGGAACCAGGGAATGAACCTGGAAAACCTGATTAATCAATCGGAAGCTGCAGGCAATTGGACCTTGGCAGGTATTGGATATGCTATCAAGGCATTTTCCTGGGATATGATGACCAAAATGAATGGTGAAGCGCCTATGAAGCAGGCCTTTGAACCGGGACGTTTATCTCATGATTACGATTACCAGGATTCAATTTATGTGCAGGTAAGAAAATGGGCATATAAATCAATAGAATTATTGAAAAAGGACGATCCTACCCAATATGGTACAAAGATCAGTGCCAATGATTATATATATAAAGGAGATAAAGAAAAATGGACAAAATTTGCGTACGCAGTCATTGTTCGTAATCTTTCTTCTTTATCAAATAAAAAGGATTTTACCAGTAAATATGCCCAGGAGCTTGTTGATTGTGCACAAAAATCATTTTTGACATCTGATGATGATGCTACCCTTGCAATTGCAGGAGGATCATCAAGTGCACCTTACGCAGATTATAACAATTTCTGGGGTACAAACAGGGGAAACTTGTCGTGGACATATTTTCAACATGAATTTGCAGTTCAAATGTTTACCGGCACTGTTCCTAAATATGATGAATCAACCGGAGAAAAAATGCATACCGGTACCAATCCTTATTATCCATTTCAATTGGAAGACAAACAAATTATTACTGATACCTTGCATGATCTCCCCGGTCATTATGATCCCCGCGTAGCTGTAAAACTCGGCACATCTTCATTTCCTAAGTATGATTATATTGATAACGCAGATAGTGTGAAATCATATAAATATTTTGGAGGTTCTTTTACAGGAACAGTAGGGCCGGTTGGTACAGCTTCTTCTTTTTACGGAAGAAATGCTTCATCAATTATTGGTGGTACCGCTACCGTGGATGACGGTATTGGAAAATGGATTTATCGCGATAATGCGCCATACATCTTAACAACCTGCGCTGAAATCAAATTTTGTTTGGCAGAAGCTTATTGGAAAATGAATAAAAAGAGTGAGGCCTTCCAGGCTTTCAAAGATGGTGTGAGAGCAGATATCGATTTCACTCAGAAGTATATATATCCCGGCGTGAAAGGCCAATCAAAAGGTGGTGATAAAATTACCAAAGGATTGTTTACTTCATTAGCGTCAGAATATGTTAGTGGCCCTTATGTAGATCAACTGCCTCTTTCAGACTTTTCATTATCCCATATCATGATGCAAAAATGGGTTGCGCTTTATCCTTGGGGGGCTCCCGAAGCATGGGTTGATATGAGAAAATATCATTACGATCTCAGTTATTCAGGAGAATATCCTAAAAATGGTAACGGATGGACAGATGTAAGAGTGGATCAAAAATGGGAATCAGATCCTACTAAGGTTTATAAGGGATTATATCTCGCGCCGGCACAGGTAGAAGGAAGGAAAGGTCAGTATAACGAAAATAATGATGGCTCTCCGGTTTATCGTTTACGTCCAAGATATAACTCTGAATATATGTGGAACAAAGACCCTTTGTCAGCACTAAAACCAATTTCTGGTACGGCTCCCAACTATCAATGTTCAATTCCATGGTTTGCATATCCTTCAGATTTGCCGAAGTAATCAATTTTAATCAAAGAACAATAACTATTTAATATGAAAAAATATAGAAGCTTATTAATACTGTTCTTCTTGTCAGGATTCCTTTTTTCCTGCGAGAAACACGTTGTAGAGTATAATTCGGTAAAGGTTTCTTCGGACGAAGCGGAATTTCAATTGCACTATTTTGTGCCCCTTACCGCATCTACCGCTAATAATATTTATAAGGTAGAGATCAACGGACAGATGATTGCAAACAGCTCCAGCCCGTTAACAACATACAATGCTATTCCGAGTGCAGCTGTAGGAAGATTTTATACGACAAAGAAAGGACAAACAAACATTAAACTTTACAAAGGTGAGGGGTTACAACCCGTTTACGATCAGAATTGTGATTTGAAAGCTGGTAAACAAAATATTTTTGTTTATGACATTACCAAGCCGCCAATCATTTTTGATAACGGATTCCCGTATACACCGCTGGTAACTGAAAAAACAGGAAGTACCGCATGGGTAAAGTTTTACAATTTTCTTTATGAGAAGGAAGGAGTACCAACTGATTTAAAATTGCAGTACCAGTGCCAATACATAATAAACGATACCACAAAAGTAAAGAGCGACTGGGTTAACGTCGGCAAGCCTTTGGCTTTTGGAGAAGCAACTGGTTGGGAACCTGTTCATGTGAATGTGAGTACAACCACTATTACGGCAGGTAGCGACCGCGTAGATTACCGCATTAAGGTGATCGACAACGACGGAAATGACCTGGGTGATTTACAGGTTTTGAATGCAAGCAATAAGTTTGTAAATTACTCTGACTGGTGGACTGCCGCTGTTGGAAGACGTTATCACCATGTAATTTCAGGGATGAGAGCAGATAAACCGAACTGTGCCGTTCGTCAATTCACTGGGTTATAAAAAAATATTTTGGTTAAAAAAAGGTAGTTGCCAAATGGTAACTACCTTTTTTTATACTTCATTCTTCTTTTTTTGAAGGGAAAAAATATGAATAAGAAATCGGATTATTTCTTTCGTTGCTGCAAATTAAATTCAAACTTTATTTAGAAGGAGCCTCCTTTTGAGTTGTAAGATTTTTGCCAGCGAAATTTTTCAATAAAAGGCAAATAGTAAAATGTTATATCAACTTTGGGGAAAATAAACTACATCAGATTTTAAAAATCATCCTGTGGTGGATCTTCAGTTCCGGCGATGCTGTATTCATTATTTTCCTCGTCTTCTTCGCCAATTTTTTCGTTGGCGTCATCCTGTTGTGCACCAGGTACATCGAGATCAGTACCGGTTACATTCGTTTTAAAACTTTCTTCGTTTAGAGGAGTTCCGTCGTCGTCAGTACTATCAAGGGCCGCCCTTCGAAGGTTTTGATCGTCGCCAGGCATATCATTCGCTGATTTTCTTAGGTCATCTTTTTCAGTTTGAGAAACATTTGAATCCTCACTCTCCATAATTTCCCGATCAATATTTTCTTCATAAATATCATCTCCTTCTTCATCTGCCGAGGAAATGGTGGTATCTGCGAGCTCGCCAAGGGGAGCGGGCACAAAATCTTCCTGACCTGGAATCTCATTTACATCGGGAAGGGTAACTTCAACTGTCTCTTTTTCCAGTTCTTCACGGTCGTGTGGAGAATCTATCTGATCAGATAATTCGTCTTTTTTAGGATTTATCGGGTTTTGTGCCATATGATCTTTTTATTACGATGCCTGAAAATATAATGCCAATATTCGATCACGGCATCATGGCAGGTTTTTTGAAATTATTTATTCTGATCAACTTTAACTCGCGATGGAATATCAACAAATACAATCACCTTCCTTTTATATAAACGAGGCATCAGTCAGTAGAACGTATTTTAGAAAGCAGCTGAATACGATTGAAATTATTTTAAAAAAAGACATGCGAAAATTTCTAAAAAAGATATACACGAGTTACGTATTGCGGTTAAAAAGATAAAATCACTTTCGGCACTTGTTCTTTTTTGTGAGCCGGATTTCCGAATCCGGAAATTTATGAAACCGTTTAAAAAAATTTTTACCGTTGCCGGCAAATTGCGCGAACTGCAGTTAGAAAAATCCAGGCTGAAAAAAATGCAATTGCTCGGTTCACTGAAGGATTATTCACATCACTTGAACAGGCGATTAAAAAAGAAGAAACATCTTTTCTTTTCCCTGGCAAACGCGAAGTTTATACGAAAACTGCAAAAAAGATCTAAAATGATTCTTTCCGGTTTTGACAGTGTTAGCAAGACTTTAATAAACCACTTTCTTGAAGAAAAAAGGAATGAGATCATTGGTTTAGTGGCCACCGCCAATTTAAAAGAGAATGATGCCCATCGGCTGCGCAAAACCTTGAAGGAGCTTTATTATACCTTATTAATTTTTGACGCAAAAGACACACGTTTTAAAAATATTGACGGCTTTCAACAGTTATTAGGAAAATGGCACAACGACGTCGTTTTGAAAGATTACCTTCAAAAAGCGTTGGATAATAAAGATGAGGCAGCAAATGAATTAAAGATTATCAGCGAAGCGAGAGACAAGATATCTTTTGAAAGTAATTCCCTCTTTCAACAAATAAAAGCGGCTACTCACGGTATCGACAGTTCTTTATTCAAACCTGGGAAGCTTTCAGTACAATAAGAAAAACGGTATTTGTCGGAAATTTTTTTTGTAGGCACATTTTTTCCTCGTTGATTATTGCTCTAATTGGGTTTTAATTATTTTGTAAATCTTCACATATTTTTTTTGTTATTCAAATCATTCAACCTACTTTTGCACTCCCAAAAAAAGGGGAATAAAAAAAGTTCTTTAACATGTCTCAGAGAATCAGGATAAAACTTCAATCTTACGATCATAATCTGGTAGATAAATCTGCAGAGAAAATTGTGAAGACAGTACGCAGTACAGGTGCAGTAGTAACAGGACCAATTCCTTTACCTACTCACAAGAAAATATTTACTGTTTTGCGTTCTCCACACGTAAATAAAAAAGCGCGTGAGCAGTTCCAGTTGTGTACCCACAAACGTTTGCTGGATATTTATACAAGCAGTTCAAGAACCGTGGATGCGCTTTCAAAACTGGATTTACCATCAGGCGTTGACGTTGAGATTAAAGCATAAGGATTTTCCTTAAAGGAAAAACCTAAAGTTCTTATATAAAATTGTAACACTCATGTACCGCATTTGCCGTACCGCTGAGTATAATAAAATAGAAATGAAAAGTATTATTGGAAAAAAAGTTGGCATGACCAGCATTTTCGATAGTAATGGCAGGCAGACCGCCGTGACCATTATTGAAGCGGGGCCGTGCGTAGTTACCCAGAAAAAAACTGTAGAAACCGACGGCTACAACGCAGTCCAGATTGCTTTTGGAGATAAAAAAGAAAAGCATACCCTCCTCTCAGAAAAAAACCACTTTGCCAAAGCAAACACACCGGCAAAAAAATTCGTAAAAGAAATCCGCGATAGCGAAACAGACAAAAATGTTGGCGACACCATTGGCGTTGACATATTTGCCGAAGGCGATAAAATATCTGTCGTTGGCACCACCAAAGGAAAAGGTTTCCAGGGTGTTGTAAAACGTCATGGCTTCCATGGTGTTGGTGAGCAATCTCACGGACAGCACGATAGATCGAGAGCGCCCGGGTCAGTTGGTGGTTCCTCTTATCCATCAAGGGTATTTAAAGGAATGCGTATGGCAGGCAGGATGGGAAATGACAAAGTGCAGATGAAAGGCCTTAAGATCGTAAAAATCTTCCCTGAAAAAAATTATTTATTAATCAGCGGTTCGGTTCCCGGGCACAACGGTTCAATCGTTTTAATCCAGAAATAATATGCAAGTAGATATAATTAATATAGAAGGACAAAAAACTGGCAGAACTATTGACCTGCCGGAAGAAATTTTTGGTGCAGAGCCAAACAGTCATGTAATCTGGCTTGCAGTAAAACAATATCTTGCTGCCCAGCGCCAGGGAACCAGTAAAGTGAAAACGCGTGCTGAAGTACACGGTTCATCGAAGAAACTTCACAAGCAAAAAGGAACCGGTGGTGCACGTAAAGGTAATTTGCGCAACCCGTTGTACAAAGGTGGCGGTACTGTATTTGGCCCTAAACCTCATGGTTATGACATTAAAGTCAACAGAAAAGTGAAAGATCTCGCTAAAATCAGTGCACTCAGTGCAAAAGCAAAAGACAATAAAATCATTGTTGTGGAAGATGCTTCTGTACAAATGGAAAAGCCTGCTACGAAACAATTCAACAAAATGTTTCTTTCCATCAATGGCGAAAGCAGGAAATCACTATTCGTGATGCCTGAATATAACGAGATCGTTTATAAGAGCTTCCGTAATGTACCTTCGATTTGTGGTACTTTATTGAGCGATATTAATACATATGATATTGTAAATGCAGATTCGGTCGTATTTACAGAAAGCGCAGCAAAAATATTTGTTGAAGAAATTAAAGAAGAAAAAGAAGAAGCGCAAGCATAAGAAGGTGGTTCAACAAACGAACAAATAATTAAAATTTTCAAATCAGAATAATGAAATCATCAGATGTTTTAATAAAGCCGGTTCTTTCTGAAAAAGTGAATCGCTTGTCGGAAAAATACAACCGTTATACTTTTATTGTGAACCGCAAGGCAAACAAGCTTGAAATAAAAAAAGCAGTTGAAGAGTTTTACGGTGTCGGTGTAGAAGAAGTAAACACTTTGACGATGCCATCTAAAGTAAAGCAACGTAACACAAAAGCTGGTTTACTGACAGGCCGTAAACCTGCAAAAAAGAAAGCAATCGTAACTGTAGCTGAAGGCGATACAATTGATTTGTATGGCAACGTGTAAGTGCTGAATTAGAAGTAAGAATTTAAGAATTAATAATTATAAAAAGATTGAGGTTTAGAAAACCAAAAATCGAAAATCGAAAATCATGGCTTTAAGAAAATACAAACCAACTACCGCAGGAACCCGCTGGAGAATTGGCAATGCCTATTCTGAAGTAACCACAAATGTTCCTGAAAAAAGCCTGGTAGAAATGGTACACCATACAGCAGGCCGTAACGCACAAGGTCGGAGAAGCATGCGCTACCTCGGTGGTGGGCATAAGAAAATGTATCGTGTTGTTGATTTTAAGAGAAATAAAAAAGATATTCCTGCAACGGTAAAAACAATTGAGTACGATCCTAACCGCAGTGCTTTTATCGCTTTGATTAATTTTGTTGATGGCGAAAAAAGATACATCATTGCTCCGCAGGGATTACAGGTCGGTGCTACTATTGTAAGCGGAGATGCTGTAGCTCCCGAGCTCGGAAATGCATTGCAACTAAAAAACATGCCTTTAGGTACTGTAGTTCATAATATCGAAATGCAACCAGGGCAAGGTGGAAAATTAGCAAGAAGTGCGGGTTCTTCAGCTCAATTAGCGAACAAAGAAGAAAAATACGCGGTGTTGAAAATGCCAAGTGGTGAGTTGAGGAAAATATTGATTAATTGTTATGCAACAGTTGGAGTTGTTTCCAACAGTGACCATAGTCTTGAAAGCAAAGGAAAAGCGGGCAGAAACAGGTGGAAAGGAATCAGACCAAGAACAAGAGGCGTTGCGATGAACCCGGTTGACCATCCGATGGGTGGAGGTGAAGGAAAAGCGTCAGGCGGACATCCGCGCAGCAGAACCAACAAATATGCGAAAGGTGAAATCACCCGTACCCGCGGTAAAGGTTCTGATAAAATGATTATTCAGAGAAGAAATGGTAAGAAATTGCCGAATAAGTAGAAAGTAGTAAGTGGACATCAAAAACAAACATTAAAACCGAACATAAACAATGGCTCGTTCAATTAAAAAAGGTCCTTATGTAGAAGCAAAGCTCGAAGATAAAGTGCTTGGCATCAACGAGGGAAAATCAAAAAAAGGTGTTATTAAAACATGGTCGCGCAGGTCAACAATTACGCCCGACTTTGTAGGGCACACTTTTGCAGTGCACAACGGTAATAAATTTATTCCGGTGTATGTAACTGAATTTATGGTAGGTCATAAATTAGGTGAATTTGCACCAACAAGAAATTTTAAAGGACACTCAAGTAAAAAGATTGCTTAATACAATAAGGAGCAAGTATTTAATAGCAAGTATCAAGAAATTAAACAAATATGGAAGCAGTAGCAAAACTTAATAATTATCCGACATCACCACGCAAAATGCGTTTGCTGGCTGATTTGATTCGTGGAATGGAAGTAGAAAAGGCTTTGGGTATTTTACAATTCAATCCAAAACATCCTGCTGTACCGATGTATAAATTATTAAAGAGCGCCATTAACAACTGGGAACAGAAAAATGCGGATGAAAAAGTGGAAGATGCGGGCCTGGTTGTAAAAACAATTATGGTGGATGGCGGAAGAGTCATTAAAAGAATGCGCCCTGCTCCACAAGGCCGCGGTTACCGTGTTCGGAAACGCAGTAATCACGTTACGATTGTTGTGGATAGCAAAAACAGCAACGCTGTACCAGGAATAAAAAAGCAGAAAGCAAAAGCTGAGGTTGCGCCCGTAGAAGAACAGGCGGCTCCCATAGCAAAAAAAGAAACTGCTAAAAAACCTGCAGCAAAAAAAGCAGGTCCAAAAAAAGAAAGCGTGAAGAAAGAGACAACGACTAAGAAAGCAAAACCTTCAGCAGAAAAAGCTGAAAAGGCATCAACAGACAAAAACACAAATAAATAAAAACCGAATAATGGGTCAAAAAGTAAATCCGATTGGGAACAGGCTTGGAATCATCCGTGGATGGGACAGTAACTGGTTTGCAAATCCAAAAGATTATGGTAAGAAATTGATTGAAGACGACAGGATCAGAACCTACCTGAATGCCCGTATCAATAAAGGTGGCATTTCAAAAATTGTCATTGAGCGCACGCTGAATAAATTGATTGTTACGATTCATACTTCCAAGCCAGGTATTATCATCGGAAAGGGTGGTGGAGAAGTAGATCGCATCAAAGAAGAATTGAAAAAACTGACCGGTAAAGAAGATGTTCAAATAAACATTCTTGAAATACGCCGTCCGGAGTTAGACGCAGCAATTGTCGCGGACACCATTGCAAAGCAAATTGAAAACCGTATCAACTATAAAAGAGCGATTAAAATGTCTATCGCTTCTGCCTTAAGAATGGGTGCAGAAGGAATCAAAGTGAGAGTGGGAGGCCGTTTGGGCGGTGCAGAAATTGCACGTAGCGAAGAAATAAAACAAGGTCGTACCCCATTGCACACTTTGCGTATGGATATAGATTACGCCAGCCTTTTTGCTCAAACAGTTTATGGAAAAATCGGGATCAAAGTATGGATTTGTAAAGGTGAAGTATTGGCAAAAAGAGATTTAAATCCAAACATTATTGCCGGAGGCGGAAAGAGCGAACATGAACCACACGGCGGAGAAAGAAGAGGTGGATTTGGAGACAGAAGAGGTGGTGATCGCGGCGATAGAAGAGGCGGCGGCGGAGATAGAAGAGGTGGCGGCGGCGGTAGAAGGTAAAATGACAACCGGCAAGCAGAGTCAAAAAGTAGAATTTAAAAATATTCAGAAAGATTTATTGCAGTTGCAGTAAACAAACAAATAAACGAAAATTATGTTACAGCCAAAAAGAACAAAGCATAGAAAAATGCAGAAAGGCCGTATGAAAGGTGATACAAAACGCGGAGACACCATTGCTTTTGGAACCTTTGGGTTAAAAGCGCTTGATTCTGTATGGTTAACCAACAAGCAGATTGAATCAGCCAGGCAGGCATTAACCCGTCATATGAAACGTGAAGGAAATGTTTGGATCAGAATTTTCCCCGATAAGCCAATTACCAAAAAGCCGGCAGAGGTGAGGATGGGTAAAGGTAAAGGAAATCCTGAAGGATGGGCTGCTGTAGTTCAACCGGGAAGAATAATTTTTGAAGCAGATGGCGTTCCAATGCAAGTAGCAAAAGAAGCATTTGAACTGGCTGCACAGAAATTGCCTATTCAGACAAAATTTGTAGTAAGCAGGGATTTTGTAAGTTAATGTGCGATTAGCAACGTGCTAATGTGCTGATTAAAGAAAATTATCAATTTAATAAAATGTCAAACAGAAACGAATTCGTAAACAGCCTGAAAACCATGAGTGAACAGGACCTGAAAGCAAGGATCACTGAAGATGAGTTACGGATTAAGAAATTAAAATTTGCTCATGCGGTTTCTCCCCTGGAAAACCCAATGACTATACGCGATGTAAGAAAAGATCTTGCCCGCACTAAAACAGAATTAAGAAAAAAACAATTAATGAGCTAATGTGCTGATTAGCTGATATGCTAATGAAGCACAATGGGGTTCCATTAGCAGATTAGCACATTATCAAATTATAAAATTAATAAAATGTCCGACAGAAATTTAAGAAAAGTAAGGACTGGCGTAGTTTCCAGTAACAAGATGGATAAAACGATTACCGTGAAAGTAGAAAGGAAAGTAAAACATCCGCTCTATGGAAAATTTGTGAAAAAAACTACCGGTTTTCATGCTCATGATGAGAAAAATGAGTGCAACATCGGCGATTTGGTGAAAATAATGGAAACAAAACCATTAAGCAAAACAAAGCGCTGGAGATTGGTAGAGGTGATAGAAAAAGTTAAATAAGATTTTAAATTTAAATAATTGTTTTAAATGCCAAAGGCTTCATGCTAAAGGCTCAAAGGTAAAAAAATGATACAGCAAGAAAGCAGGCTAAATGTAGCAGATAACAGTGGCGCAAAAGAAGTGTTGTGCATCCGGGTATTGGGAAACTCAGGCCAGGATTATGCACATGTTGGAGATAAGATTGTGGTAACTGTAAAAGATGCCATTCCTGCGGGAGGCATCAAAAAAGGAACTGTGAGCAAGGCCGTTATTGTTCGGACAAAAAACAAACTCCGTAGAAAAGATGGTTCTTACATCCGTTTTGACGACAATGCAGTAGTGCTTTTAACTGCGGCTGATGAACCAAGAGGAACGAGGATTTTTGGGCCGGTTGCCCGTGAATTGCGCGACAAGGGTTACATGAAAATCATTTCCCTTGCACCCGAAGTATTGTAATATAAATTGTATCTTTGCACCCCTTTAAAAAAGGGTATTTAATAAGTAATTAATCAAGACAATATTTGTCAAAAATGAAGACAAGATTTAAACCGAAGTTCAACATAAAAAAAGGCGATTCAGTGGTAGTTATTACCGGTGATGATAAAGACCTGAAGAAACACCGTAAAGTGTTGGAAGTACTTCCTGAAGAAAAACGCGTATTGGTAGAAGGTGTAAACATCGTTACCAAACACACGAAACCTTCTGCTCAGAATACCAAAGGTGGAATTATGAAGGTAGAAGCGCCAATCGCCATTTCAAATGTTATGCTTTGGGATGCAAAATCTCATTCTCACTCTAAAGTAAAAAGATCAAGAGAGAATGGAAAATTAATCAGAACAGCAAAAAAATCAGGGGAGGTAATTAAATAATGGCTACAGAAAAATATACTCCAAGACTGGAAGAAAAGTACAAGAAGGAAGTAGTACCGGCTTTAATGAAAAAGTTTGCTTACAAAACTGTAATGCAGGCTCCGAAGCTTACAAAAATATGTATCAACCGCGGTGTAAATGGCGCTGTTGCTGACAAGAAGCTGATTGATGTTGCTATTGATGAGCTGACAACAATTACCGGTCAGAAGGCTGTTGCAACAATGTCTAAAAAAGATATTTCCAATTTTAAGTTGCGTAAAAACATGCCGATTGGTGCAAAAGTTACTTTACGCTCTGAAAATATGTATGAGTTTTTAGACCGCCTGGTTTCTGTATCACTTCCACGTGTTCGTGACTTCAAAGGTATCAATGACAAATCTTTTGACGGACGTGGAAATTACACTTTGGGCGTTACTGAGCAGATCATTTTCCCTGAAATTGATATTGATAAAGTAAACAAAATTACCGGTCTTGATATCACTTTTGTAACAACAGCAAATACCAACGAAGAAGCATTTGAACTGCTAAAAGAATTGGGAATGCCTTTTAAAAATATCAAAAAATAATTAAAAACAATGGCTAAAGAGTCAATAAAAGCAAGGCAAAGGAAACGCGTTAAAATGGTTGAAAAATATGCCGAGAAAAGAAAAGCATTAAAAGATGCGGGTGATTACAGGGCATTGGATCTGCTACCGAAGAACGCATCTCCTGTTCGCCTGAAAAACCGTTGCCAGCTTACCGGCCGTCCAAGAGGTTACATGCGCCACTTTGGGCTTTCAAGAAATATGTTTCGCGATATGGCGCTTGAAGGAAAGATTCCGGGAGTAAAAAAAGCGAGTTGGTAGGCTGACCGCTGAACCGGTCACAACTGAAGGCTGGATATCGCATTGTAATTAAAACAAAAAAATTAAAAGAAAAAATAAACAATGGTTACTGATCCTATTGCAGATTATTTAACAAGAATTCGCAACGCGCAGATGGCGAGTCACAGAATCGTAGAGATTCCGGCAAGCAATTTAAAAAAGCGCATCACTGAAATATTATACACTGAAGGCTATATTTTAAAATACAAATTTGAAGATGATGCCAAACAAGGGATTATCAAAATAGCGCTTAAATATGATCCCCAATCAAAAGTTCCGGCAATTGAAAGCCTTGAAAGAGTAAGCCGTCCGGGATTGCGCAGTTATTCAAAACCTCAGGATTTTAAAAGAGTAAAAAACGGGTTAGGAATTTCTATTATTTCCACTTCAAAAGGTGTAATGACCGACAAGCAGGCAAAAGCCCAGAAGGTTGGTGGAGAAGTACTCTGTAACATTTATTAAGATGGATTCTGTTGTTGGAATAATCATTACATTTCTCGTATTATTCTTTGCAATAAGATACATTTTAAGAAGTTCAAACAAAAAATTATAAAAATATTGGTTGATCATTAAGCCTTAGTCGTGGCTGAACACTTCCAGAGTTTAAAAACTAAAATAAAAAAACCGGCTATGTCAAGAATTGGAAAAAATCCTGTAACAATTACCAAAGGCGTAAATGTTAGTGTAGGTACAGATAATGTGATCACTGTAAAAGGCCCAAAAGGTGAATTGAAACAAGCGATCGACCCCGATATTAAAGTAGAAGTTAAAGATGATAAAATCGTCTTTACACGTCCTACAGATCAAATACGGCACAAGGCGATGCACGGGTTATATCGGGCACTTGTACAAAATATGGTCACTGGCGTTACAGATGGTTATAAAAAAACTTTGGAGTTGGTCGGTGTTGGTTACAAAGCCTCTAACCAGGGAAATTTGCTGGATCTTTCTTTAGGCTATTCTCACAATATTATTGTGGAAATTCCAAAAGAACTTACCGTAGCAACGGCGCAGGAAAAAGGTAAAAATCCAAAAGTGATTTTAACAAGCGTAGACAAACAATTGCTTGGTGCAGTAGCAGCAAAGATCCGCAGCTTGCGTAAACCAGAACCTTATAAAGGAAAAGGTGTGAAGTTTGAAGGTGAAGTATTAAGGAGAAAAGCAGGTAAGTCAGCAGGTAAATAAAGTTGGAAGTTCAAAGTTGATTTCCAGTAAACAAACAAATAATTAAGTTTTTTATTCAGATTTATCTGAAGATTTAATAAAAATTTCCGGCAGTATCGGAATATAAAATAGAATAAAATGAACTCAAAAGTAAGCTCACGTCAAAAGATAAGATACCGCATCCGCAAAAAAATCAGCGGTAGTGCTACAAAACCACGGCTCAGTGTTTTTAGAAGTAATAAAGATATTTATGTTCAATTGATTGATGATGCTAATGGAACTACAATCGCTTCAGCTTCTTCACGCGAGAAAGATATAGCTGCACAAAAGGGAAATAAAGTTGCCATGAGCAAAATGGTTGGTGAAGCAATTGCTAAAAAATCACAGGAATTAGGAATTAAAGACGTGGTTTTTGACAGAAGCGGATATTTATATCATGGTCGCATCAAAGCAGTCGCCGATGGAGCAAGAGAAGGCGGTTTGATATTTTAATAAAAATAAAAAAATTATAAACAGTTATAATGTTGAAATCAAATACACAGAAAGTAAAAGGTGGCGAGCTTGAATTAAAAGAGAAAGTGGTATCCATCAATCGTGTGGTAAAAACTACGAAAGGCGGACGAGCGTTTAGTTTTTCTGCGATTGTAGTTGTGGGAAACGAAAATGGTGTAGTAGGACACGGTTTGGGAAAAGCCAAAGAAGTTCAGGAAGCTATTTTGAAAGGGATAGATGATGCGAAAAAGAACCTCATCAGAATTCCACTTTTTCACGGTACTATTCCTCATGAGCAATGGACAAAAGACGGTGCTGCCAAAGTACTGATTAAACCAGCAGCTGCCGGTACCGGTGTTATCGCCGGAGGAAGCATGAGAGCTGTGTTGGAAAGTGCAGGAATTACAGATGTTTTGGCAAAAAATCTTGGTTCTGCTAATCCACATAATGTGGTAAAAGCGACTGTAAAGGCGTTATCTCTTTTGAGAGAGCCAACTTCAGTTGCAAAAACAAGAAATATTTCTTTAAAGAAAGTTTTTAACGGATAAAGACGTAAGTAGAAAGTGGCTACTAACATCTTACTACTCAAATAATTGACATGAAAAAGATTAAAATTACACAGGTTAAAAGTGGTATTGACCGTTCAGAGCGTCAAAAACTTACCTTAAAGGCTTTAGGGCTGAATAAATTGAATGCTTCAAAAGAAGTGGAAGCAACACCTCAGATCCTGGGCATGGTAAACAAAGTAAATCATTTGGTAAAAGTAGAAGAACTGGCATAACCGGTTTTTCTTTTTTTATTTATAATAATCATTTAAAAGCGAGCTCCTGTACAGGGGCGTTAAGTCTAAAAACAGTACAATGCAATTACAAAATTTAAGGCCGGCAAAAGGCGCAACTCACAAAGAAAAAAGATTAGGTCGCGGAGAAGCTTCCGGTAAAGGTGGAACTTCTACCAAGGGTAATAAAGGCGGACAAAGCCGCGCAGGTTATAAAATTAAAATGGCTCATGAAGGCGGCCAGATGCCGATCCAGAGAAGGCTTCCCAAACGTGGTTTTAAGAATAACAACCGTATCGAATATAAAGTATTTAATCTCGGGCAGATAGACCAGTTGATTGAGAAACACGAGATTAAAGAATTTAACCTCGAAAACCTTTACATCAATAACTTGATCAGTCAGAATGATAAAGTGAAGATCCTGGGGAATGGAGTGTTAAAAGCAAAAATTCCTTTTAAAGTGAATGCAGTAAGTGAAAAAGCAAAAGGTGCTATTGAAGCTGCCGGAGGTTCTGTAGAAATAGTAAAATAATTTATTGATATTTGCAGACTGAAATACTGATTGCAAATAATTAAATCTTGAAAATTCTGTGAAGAAATTCATCACAACACTAAAAAATATCTGGACGATTGAAGAATTAAGGACCAAAATCCTGGTTACTTTGGCACTGATTCTAGTCTACAGGGTAGGTTCTTTTATCGTTCTTCCTGGAATAGATCCAAACAAACTGTCTTCACTCAGAAATAGCGCCCAAGGCGGTATGCTGGGTTTATTAGATGCCTTTGTCGGTGGTGCTTTTGCAAAAGCGTCTATTTTCGCATTGGGGATCATGCCTTACATTTCTGCATCTATTTTTATGCAATTGGTAACTGTTCTGGTACCTCAAATTTCCAAGATCCAAAAAGAAGGTGAAAGCGGCCAGAAGAAAATTAACCAGTGGACCCGTTATCTTACCGTTATTGTTACTGCATTCCAGGCAGCAGCTTATATTGGTTTCCTCGAGTCATCCAGCCAGGGAGCTTTGCTTGAAGCATTTAAGCCTTATTTCTGGGTTTCTACTGTGTTTCTACTAACAGCAGGTACCATGTTTGTGATGTGGCTGGGAGAAAAGATTACCGATAAAGGATTGGGAAACGGTACTTCATTGATCATTATGATTGGAATTTTGGCGCGACTTCCACAATCTTTCATGCAGGAGTTTTCTGCAAAACAGACGCACGGTGGCGGTGGCTTATTAATATTTTTGATTGAAATCGCAGCATTCATTGCCGTGATCCTTGGATTGATTGTGCTGGTACAAGGTGTAAGAAAAGTGCCTGTAAATTACGCTAAACAAATTGTCGGTAACAGGCAATTTGGCGGAGCAAGACAATTTCTTCCTTTGAAAGTAAACGCTGCAGGCGTGATGCCCATCATCTTTGCGCAAGCCATCATGTTTTTGCCAACAATTTTTGCCGGCTTCCAAACCACTGGAAAAAACTGGGCTTCCTATTTTACAGATCCGACGAATGGTGTTTATATGATCGTTTATGGATTGATGACCATTGGATTTACATTTGTTTATACATCCCTTATTTTTAATCCGAAACAAATGTCGGATGATCTGAAGCGCAGTAACGGTTTTATTCCCGGTGTAAAACCTGGTCAACCAACGACCGATTATATCGGAACGATCATGGATAGAATTACATTACCTGGTTCTGTTTTGCTGGCAATTGTTGGTATTCTTCCCGGTATTATGCAGTTACTCGGAGTTACCCAGGGATTTGCAACTTTCTACGGTGGTACTTCTTTGCTCATCATGGTAGCGGTTGTTTTGGATACATTGCAACAAATTGAAACACAGTTACTGATGCGTCAATATGATGGATTAATGAGTGGTGGACGCATCCAGGGAAGGACAGCAGCACCTGGTGTTACTGGTGGAATTTAATTTTTTACTGATTAAAATAAATTTTCAAAACCCTGGCTATCTTATGCCGGGGTTTTTTTAAAATATCTATAATGATTCATTATAAATCAAACGCGGAAGTAGAACTGATCAGGCAAAGTTGTCAATTAGCAAACGATAGCATTGCTTATGTGGCAGCAATGATAAAACCCGGCGTTTCTACAATGGAGCTTAATAACAAGGCTGATGAATTCATAAGAGATCATGGTGGCATCCCAAATTTTTTAAACTACCATGAATATCCTTATGCCTGTTGTATCTCTGTAAATGATGCGGTGGTACATGGGTTTCCTACAAACGGTCCTTTAAAGGAAGGTGATATTATTTCCATTGATTGTGGAGCATTGAAAAAGGGATTTCATGGAGATACAGCTTATACTTTTGCTTTAGGAGAAATATCTGCGGGAGTAAAACAATTGCTTCGTGTTACGAAAGATGCGCTTTATAAAGGAATTGAAAAAGCGGTTGTCGGCAATCGCGTTGGTGATATTTCTTTTGCCGTTCAGGATTATACAGAAAGAAGATTTGGTTATGGAGTAGTTCGTGAATTGGTAGGGCATGGACTGGGAAGGGATTTACACGAAGATCCACAAGTTCCCAATTATGGGAAAAGAGGAAAAGGAAATAAATTAAAAGACGGCCTTGTAATAGCGATAGAACCAATGATCAATCTTGGCGGGAAGGAAGTCTATAATGATAAAGACGGCTGGACGGTTCGCACTTCTGATGGCAAACCGGCTGCGCATTACGAACACACGGTCTGTGTTAGAAAAAATAAAGCCGACGTACTTTCTTCTTTTGATTCCATTGAAGCTGCTGAAAAAGCGAACCTGAATTTGTGTTCCGATTATTAAAAAGCAAAATAAGAAATCCGGTTATTTCTTCTTTGGCTGTTGTAATTAATTTGTAAACATTTTCTTACCCACTTCTTTATCGTGGCCATAAATATCATCTCTGAAATTTAATTGACCGTTTTCATCTACCCATGCTGTATAATAAGTGATAAAAACAGGAACCGGATCCTTCAATTTTACAAATTGTTCGTTGCCACTATTCATCGCCTCATGTATTTTTTCGGGTGTCCATTTTCGGTTGTCTCGTAAAAGATAATCCGCCATCTTTTCAGCGTCAGCAAGGCGAATGCAGCCGTGACTGTAAGCTCTTATATCTTTATTAAAAAGCTCTTTCGCGGGTGTGTCATGAAAGTAAATATTAAACGTATTGGGAAATAAAAATTTCACCTTTCCCAACGAGTTTTGATCGCCCGGTTTTTGCCTTACAACCGGCAATCCATTTTCTTGCCCGGTGATCTCCATATTATGCTCTTCCAGGTAATTTT